>Ga0181529_10005154_pt1 | contig 13766 bp, 12 predicted proteins | sample PEATcosm2014_Bin_36_FD_119763 | JGI IMG/M metagenome (GOLD analysis project Ga0181529, IMG submission 119763) | Peatland microbial communities from MTU Mesocosm Facility, Houghton, MI, USA - PEATcosm2014_Bin10_30_metaG | ecosystem: Environmental > Terrestrial > Soil > Wetlands > Peat | place... | reverse complement strand
CATGGCGGTGGTAAAATGGAGAGAGACAACGCCACGGATGACCGGTCGATTCCGGCGTCCGCGCATCAAGGAGGCTCAGGAATGGCGAGCGCACATGCGCGGTTCTGCACCGGCGCCGCTTTAAGAATTGTTCGCTGCGCGGGTTTCGCCACCTCCATCGCAGCGAGCGCGTGGGGGCTGATGGGATGCGGGCGCTGCGCGGTGACGACGACGGTGAATACGGACGGGTCGTTCAAGCGTCTGGCAGTGTACAGCTCGCCGAAGAGCGACAAGCCCGGGCAACTCAATTTCGCGCCGAAGCTTGAGGACGTGTTCGTATTGCCGACGGGGCCTGGCGTTAACGTTGTGAAGACAAAGACCAGCGAGGAGATCTCCTATCGAGCGACGCGAACGGTTGCGGCAGGGCAAGGGTTGAAAGGGGACGTGACCGTTCGATCGGCGGGTCCCAACGCGCCTCCTCTGTGCACGAACGAGGTGTCGGTGCGCCGGATCGCTCCCGGCAAGCTGGAGTACACGGAGACCATCCACTGGACCGGGCCGAAGGAGACGAAGAGCACTCCGGTCAAGATCCTGGAGCTGGAGCAGATCGTTAAGGGCGCGCTGCCGGCGGAGCTGGCTACGCCCGAGAACGTGCACACAGTGGGCCAGATTGTGATGCGAGAGTTTTTCCACATGCTTTTCGGACCTCCGGAGCCGAAGCTTGCCAATCTGATTACCAACCTGCTATCGTTTCCGGAGGTTGCAGCACATCAGCTCGTCAAGGACGTCGGGCCGTCAATCGACCGCGCGTTGGGCGAGAAGTTCGGCAATCGGTTCCCGCACGGCGAGCGTGTGAAGTTCATGCGTGCGCTTGCCGATGCCATGATCCAGTCCGCGAAGACGAGCGCGGAGGCGAAGACCACGGCCGACCAGCCTTCGGGGGACACCGGGCCCGCCGCAGCGCTCTCCTTCCTGGTGCGGATGCCGGGCAAGGTGGTTGAGACGAACGGCGAATACGACGAGTACACGGGAGACGTGTACTGGGCGCTCTATCCGGATTCTGCGGCGCTTGGCGACATTGTGCTCAGGGCCGTCTGCGATACGAGCGCGGCGGCGCGAGCGGCAGCGGCGAAGTGAGTCCGGGGTGCGTTCTCATTTGAATTTCGCGCGTTCCCTTCACGTCATTTGAATCCGAGGGCGATTTTTTCAGACGGAATTTGGCCGGGCGTCGTTCGGATCCAGATGCGGCGGTTGTCGTCAGTCGGTGGAAGGCTCCGTGAACACCCGTGTGAAGTTCGGCCGAGTCCGGCCGAGTCCGGCCGGCGCAAACGCCGGCGCTGGCGTGAAATACGGACTGTCGCCGTCGCCGGCCGACTGAAGTCGGCGGCTATACGTGCGAACCAGGCAGCCGGCCGACTGAAGTCGGCGGCTATACGTGCGAAGTCCCTCCGGGACTGCCACCGCCTGCCGCACGCGATTTCTTGCACTGGTTGTGACCGCCAGGTCATGATGTCTATCGAAGCTTGCCCCTGCAGGGGCGGACAGGCAATTGCGTTTGCGCCGAGGCGAGCCGCCGGTTGGAGAGGCTGTGCTCCGTCTGAAAGAGGCCTGCGGCCGGGCGTCTTTGCGGAAGCGTGAACCTGTGCGCAGAGGCGTCTGGACGCTTGCCGGATGGGACGAGGCTGTTGGTGCGGGCCCGGCACTATATAATGATAGTTTTGAGGCTGTTTAACAGGTGTCGGGCGCAAAATATTTTGAAAAAAGTTCAGAAAGATTTTTTTGAGAGGCCTTGCTGCGGTGGGCCGGGAATCTCGGGCCGGTGCGGCGCCTTCTATCCTAAGAGGATTGCGTTCGAGTTCCGGCTTCCCGGAGCCCGGCTGAGGCTCGTCCAGATATGACCACCTTTACGTTCACGCTGCTTGTGGGTATTGGGGCGATCGGCGCCGGGTTTCTCGGCTCTCTGACCGGCCTGGGCGGCGGCGTGGTGCTCGTTCCGCTGCTGGCGCTGGCGTTCGGCGTGGACATCCGGTACGCGGCGGGGGCCTCGCTCGTATCCGTGATCGCGACGTCGTCCGGGGCGGCGGCGGCGTATGTGCGGGAGGGGTATTCGAATATCCGCGTCGGCATGCTGCTGGAGGTCGCCACGACCGCCGGCGCGCTTGGCGGCGCTTATCTGGCGACGAGGCTCCAGACGCGGTGGATCGCCATCGTTTTCGGAATTACGCTGCTCTATTCCGCCTATCTGAGCGTGCGCGGGCACGACGGGACGGCCGGGGCGGACAAGCCCGATCCGCTCGCCACCCGGCTGCGGCTCGACGGCTCCTATCCGTCGGGCGAGGGCCATACTCATTATCACGTACACAACGTTCCGGGCGGATTTGTGCTTATGGCGGGAGCGGGGATCCTTTCCGGCCTGCTTGGAATAGGCTCCGGAGCGGTGAAGGTGCTGGCGATGGACCGTGTGATGCGGCTGCCGTTTAAGGTCTCGACGACGACGAGCAACTTTATGATCGGCGTGACGGCAGCGGCAAGCGCGGGCATCTATTTGAGACGGGGCTATATCGATCCGGGCGTGGCGATGCCGGTGATGCTCGGTGTGCTGACGGGATCGTGGCTGGGAGCGCGCGTGCTGTTGCGCACGAACGTCCGGGGTCTTCGGATCGTGTTCAGCGTGTTGATTCTGGCGCTGGGAATTGAGATGCTCTACAACGGAGCGACGGGGAGATTGTGATGCCGGACCAGGACGATGATGCCGCAGGTGCGAAGGAGGGGCGCGCGGCAGACGATGTTCTCGACGTGAACACCGAGATCGTGATCGGCAATCTGCTGCGGGCGGGCGTCATTTTTTCGGCTGTGATCGTGGCGTTCGGCGGCGTGCTGTACCTGCTGAAGTTCGGCGCAACGCACCGGAACCTGGACGTCTTTATCGGCGAGCCGCACGGCCTGCGCGACGTGCGAGGGATCGTGAAGAGCGCGTTCAGCTTCGACCGGCGCGGAATCATCCAGGCCGGGCTGGTCGCGCTGATCGCGACGCCGATCGCGCGAGTGATCTTCTCGGTGTACGCATTTGCGCGCCAGAGAGATTACCTTTACGTCGGGGTAACGCTCATTGTGCTCACCCTTCTGTGCTTCAGTCTATTTGGCAGCAGGTGAGGGGCGGCCAACTTCGGAGGACGCGATAGCGCGAGGCCGATCATGGGCAGGGCGGGCGCTCAGCCGGCGGAGGCTTCGGCGGCCATGCTCATGGCGACGTCGAACCAGGGAGGGCGAGAGGTGTGTTTTCCACGCGTTTGGGCCTCGGCCTCCTCGTATCGCTCGCGATTCACCCGCACTGTTTCAATGGCCTGAAGGAAGTAGTCTGTGGCGGGCCGCATCTTCAGGCCGCGAGCGCGGTCGTGAGCGAAGAGCAGCTTGCCGTCCTCCACGAGCCGCTTCATATCCGCGCCGGTCATGCCGTCCGTCGCGGATATGAGCGCTTCAAGGTCGACGCTGCCGATGGCGGACGGGAGCCGCGTCGCCAGGTCGAAGAGGATGGAGCGTCTGGCCTCGACGTCCGGGGCGCGCATCTCCAGCCAGAGCTCCACGCGACCGGAGCGGATGAGCGCAGGCGGGAGGTTGCTCACGTCCATGGCGGTCAATATGACGCAGACCCGTGCGGCGGTTTCGCTCTCGAGCCCGTCGAGCATCGTGAGGAGGTAGCGATAGAGGCCGAACTCGTCCCCGCTTTCGAAGAGCACGTCGCTATCGTCGATGAAGAGGATGGCGGGCGCGTTCCGTTTCGCCTCGTTGAAGATGTATGAGACCTGGCGATAGAAGTCGTTCGTTCCGGAGATGACGGTGCCGTCGATGAGGAAGAACTTGCTCTTCAGGCGGCGGGCGAGCGCGCGGCCAACGGTTGTCTTGCCCGTGCCGGGAGGTCCGGCGAGCAGGACGCCGCGCTTGGGCTTGATCTCCAACTCCGCGGCGAGCTCGTCGTTCTCGAGTGGGAGGATGATGTTCGCCTCCAGGCTCTCGATCACGTCGTCGATGCCTTTCAGGTCGTGCAGGTCGACGGCCTGCACTTCAGCCAGGTTGACGTTGCTGGAGAGCCCCCACTTGCCGAGGATCTCGATGAACCGATCCGTATCCGCCGTTTCGGGTGTGAGGCTAAGATGCGAGCAGACGCCCCCGATCTGGTGGGCCGTGAGGTTGGGGACGAACCGATGGATGCGCACCGCGTCGATCGAGGCCGTCGCTCCCCGGGGCAGCATATGAGCGCAGAGGAACTCGTAGTCCTGCGGCTCGAGCTTCGAGATTCCGGCGCCGTTCATCCGGGACCTGAGCACGTCCGGCATCTCGGATCCGACGCAGTAGACGAGCTTGTTGCCCGAGGCGTCCGCGCAGGAGTTGAGAGCGGCGAGCGCGGCATGCAGCCACTCCTTGCGAGGGTAGGCGTAGCCGCCGCAATCCGACACGACCGAGAGGATGAGGTCGAGATCGTCGACTATCGCGCAGGGGCCGGTCTGGAGCGCTTCGAGGGTGCGGGCGTAGAATGTCTCCTCGATTGCGAGGGGATGGCGGTCCTGCATGGCGGCCACGAAGTCGCGGGCGGTGAGGAGCGATCCGCCGATCTTGTCGTGAAGGGCGCGCAGGATGGTTGAGCGGCCCAGGCCGCTCGTTCCCCAGAGAGTGCTGACGCTGTCCAGTTCGACGGCCCGGCATAGCTCCGAGTAGGCGGTCTGCTGGGCCGGGCTTAGTTCATGGGCCATCTGGTGTCCTCTTGTAGCGGATGACGATCAGGGCGCGCCTGACGGGATCGGCAGGATGATGCAGGAGGCGTGGCTGCCGGATAGATATACGGTGTTGTGGGCGACGCGGGTTTCGCGGCGCGCGGCGTTGCGTGGGTCCAGCCGCCCATGCCGTCACCCAACGGATGGGCCGGCGGGACTGTAGGCGCGGATGCGCTCGTACTCGTCCTTGCGGCTTGCTTTCGATTCCTCGTTTTCCAGGTCGTACATCTGCTGAAGATTGAGCCAGAACTGAGGCGACGTGCTGAGGTATCGGCCGAGCCGAATGGCGGTGTCAACGGTGATGGCTCGCCTGCACTGGAGGATCTGCCCTATCCGCGTCTGCTGCACGCCGATGTCCGCGGCCAGGCGGTACGGAGTGATTCCCAGCGGCTCCAGGAATTCGAGCCGCAGCACCTCGCCGGGATGCACGTTCTGTAACCGATTCTGTGTAGCCAACGGCCCTTTGCTCCTGTTCCGCGCCGATCCTGCCCGTCGACCGGCTCGCCGTGTTGCGGCTCCGGCCCGTGGGGCAAGCTAACCGTAGTGTTTATTTAGCTCCGCGAGCGCTGGCCCCGCGTCTGTCCATTCGAAACAGATGCGCCATTGGGCGTTCACACGGATGCTGTGCTGTCCTTCACGGTCGCCTGCGAGTTTCTCCAGCCTGTTGCCCGGCGGCTGGCGGAGGTCGCCGAGGTCCACCGCCGCTGCCAGCATGCGCAGCTTGCGCCTGGCCGCCTGCTGGATGTGAACCGGAATAGCGCGGCAGGTTTCGCCGGCGAAGATCCGTGCGGTCTCGCGCGATCGAAAACTAAGAATCACGACTCGATAGTATCATGCATCGATAGCGTTGTCAAGATTCCGGCGCGCGTCGGGACCTATTCGCCAGGCGCGCCTGACGGGATCGGCAGGATGATGCAGGAGGCGTGGCTGCCGGATAGATATACGGTGTTGTGGGCGACGCGGGTTTCGCTGTTTGCGCGGAACGGCGCGCCGGTGTTGGGATTTGGATCGAAGCCGGGATCGCTGCTGGACGTGATCTGAACGCGAAGCCTGTGGCCTTTATTGAAGACGATGCTGGTCGAGGCCATGTCGATGTCGAACGAGTAGATATGGCCGGGCTTCATCAGAACCTCGCGATCGAGACCGTTGCGGAACCGGGCGCGCAGGATGCCTTCGCAGACGTTGAAGGAGCGGCCGTCCGGATAGACGTCGCAGAGCTTGGCAGTGAAGTCGGTGTCGGGCGCATCGCTGGAGGCGGAGAGCCGGACATGGACGCGGCCGGTGACCTCCAGCGGCGAGGCGAGCGGTTCGGAGGTGAAGAGGAGCACGTCCTGGCGCGATTCGACGTTCTTCTGGTCGCGCGGGCCGGCGGGAATGGTGAGTTGCGGGCCGCCGCACGTCGGGCACGGATGGGCGGGATCGTAGGCGTATGCGAGCGGCGCCCCCGAGGCAGGACGCTCGGGCGAGAGGCCGTGATCCGGGCGCAGATAGTAGGGCGTGGGCTGCGTGGGGACCGGGGGCCATCGATGGGCGGTGCGCCAGACGTTGCCGGGAGCGGCCGGATCGAACGCGTCGCCCATGACGTAGTAGGTGACGGCGGGGGCGCTCTCGATTCCGTTCGAGGCGTGCTTCAGCTCAGCGTCGAACCACATCCAGGAGTCGGCCAGATTGCCGGGCGGACGGCTGCCGTTCCGGAAGCTGAGATCGCCGGCCTTGTCCATGAGGACGCCGTGAGTCCACGGGCCTACCAGCAGCTTTTGATGGCCGCGAGCGCGCGGCCCTCCGTGCTCCTGGTAGCCGACGAACGAATCTATCGTGCCCTGCGTGAAGATGTCGAACCACCCGCCGACGTGGACGGCCGGAGCGTTGACCTTGTTCCAGCGTCGCGTGAGATCGCGCTCGCGCCAGTAGCCGTCGTAATCGGGATGGCGCAGCCATTGTTGAAGGCCCTCCGGCTCGAACTTGCAGGCCGTCGTCCAGTCCATCACCATCGATTTTTTGAATACGCCGCCGGGAAAGGCCATGTACTGATACATACAGGGCGCGCCGACGACGATCTCCTGAGCGTCGATGCGGGTTGTGCCGGAGCCTTCGTCGAAAAGCTGGGAGATGCCGAGAGCGGAGCCGCCGTTCGTGCCGATCTTGCCGTTGCACCAGGGCTGCTTCGCGATCCATTCGAGGGTATCGTAGCCATCCGAGTGTTTGGCCCATCCCTCGCCGACGAACGGTTGATTCTCGCCCTCGGACCGGAACCTGCCGCGCGTATCCTGCCCGACGATGACATAGTTACGGCGCATTCCATCCGCGCCGACGCCGGCCAGCCCGCTTTTGTTGTAGGGCGTGCGGAGCAGAATGACGGGCCACGGGCCGGCGCCGGGCGGCAGATAGACGTCGGTGGCGAGCCGTTTGCCGTCCCGCATCGGGACCATGAAGGTCTGGTGCGGCACGGGCGGCTGCTTCGGCGGCTGTGCGCCGGCCGGCGCCAGCGCAGCCGCGAGCACGAGAGCGGCGAGAGCGGCGAGAGCGGCGGTCTTCCGGAAATTCTGCAACAGACGCATAAGATTGTCTCCCCTTTTATTGTTGCCGGCCGCCGCAGCAGGGCGGTCAAAACGCCGTGTCCGAGGCAGGGCGGTTAATGAGGTGTGACGAATAGGACACTATCGCGGAATGCGCCGCCAGGCGTCCCGGGGCCGCGCGTCGAGATTAGCGCCCGCCGTCCGCGAGCGCGGATTCGCTATTTTGAGATACTGTCTAAGTGCCGCGCGGCCGTAAGCTGGGGGCACCGGCGGAGCGAGTCGCCGGACTAAAGTCCTGCGCTAATCGGCCTGCGGCCAACCGTCCGGAGGACGGAATTGACTGGTGCGGCCGTCAGCCATTGCGCCCCGGCGGAGCGAGTCGCCGGACTGAACCCACATTATTCATGAACACGCCGGGGCAAATCGCAGGGCGCAGCCAGCCCGAGATGAACATGAATAATCCGGGTGAAGTCCTGCGCTAATCGGCCTGCGGCCAAGTGCCCCTCCGGGGCACAGGATGCGTCCCATCTAGCCGAGCGGTATTCATTTGTCAAACTTCATTAACCGGCGACTGGCCGTGCGAAGTCCCGGAGGGACTGGCGTTGGCGCGCCGGGCGGTGGTCGTCATTTCGTTTCCGAGGCAGAGCGCGGGCCAGGTTCCGCGTCGATGATGAGATGGAACCGATCTCGAACGCCATCGGGCTACGCAGACGTGAGCCAGGCCAGCACGTCCGCGAACGGGTAGGATTGCAGCGCTCCGAAGAGCGAATGGCGGCCCAACCGGCGGCGTGTGAGAGCCGGGCTGGCGAGGCCGCACAGGAAACGGGCGACCTGTCGCGGCTCTCCAAGCGCATCGACGTGCTCCCTGCAGACCGCCAGGAGCTCGTCGGGATCGATGGCGGCCGGCAGAGCGGGCAGCGGACTGGAGGGCGGCATTTGGCGCGGCGCGCCCGTCTTGCAAACCGTGCAGTGGCCGCACGGCGTAGGACGGATCTCGCCGAAGTGCGCCACGAGCGCGTTCGACAGACATCCGTCGCACGAAACGAGATTTAGAACGTCCTGCAGGCGCGCGATCTCGTTCTGCTCCCGCCGCTCGAAGCGGGCCGTAAGCTCCGCGACGAGCGAGTCGACGTCCTCCGATGGACGCAGCCGGAAGTAGCGCTGCCTGACGTCGGCGACGCGCAGCTCGATCGCCTGGCGCTCCTCCAGCACTTCGAGCGCGCGCACGATCCTGCGGCGCTCCTGGCCCAACTCCGCCGAGATTGTATCAGGATTCAGCCTGTACCAGGTGCGTCCCTTTTCGGCGCGGTCGAACAGGCTTTCCACGAGTCGCGCCGGCTCTCCCTGGAATCCCGCGACGATCTCCGGGATCGGCGCCAGCGGCCGGAGCTCGTAGCCGGCGTAGAAGGGCGTGCCCTGCCGCAGGGCGCCTTCCAGTTCGAGGTAGGTGAGCAGCGTGCGAAGGACGAGCGGGCGCAGGTCGTGCCGATACGAGAGGTCGAACAGATCCAGATCGAGGGCAGGCGCCGTGGCGGGGTCGCAGGCGTCGGAGAGCAGCTCCGAGAGCAGCCGGCGGACGGCGCCGTTCGTCGGGGTATCGCCATACGCGAAGTTACAAAGCGTCGATACGTCGTCCGGGCATGCGAGCATTTCGACGATAGATACGGCGCCGTCCCGACCGGCGCGCCCGATCTCCTGACTATAGCTCTCCAGGCTCTTCGGCAGATTATAGTGGTAGACGTAGCGGACGTCGGGTTTGTCGATGCCCATTCCGAACGCGATCGTCGCGACGACGATTCCGCGTTCGGACGCGGTCCAGGTCTCCTGCACGCGATGCCGGACGTCCGGCTCCATGCCGGCGTGGTAGGCTTCCGCGGGCAGGCCGGCTTCGGCGAGCAGCGCCGCAACGCGCTCGGCCGTCCTCTGCAGCGTCACGTAGACGATGGCCGGGCCGGGCGCACGGGATTGGATGCGCTTCAGCAGCAGGGCGTCGCGATCCTGTGCGGCGACTGGCGTGACGGCGAGATTGAGGTTGGGCCGGTAGAAGCCGGTGAGCGTGACGCAGTCCGGGTCGATGCCGAATCCGGCGCAGATATCCCGCACGACGTCCGGCGTGGCCGTGGCCGTGAGCGCCAGTACGCGCTCGGCGCGGAGGTCACGGGCGGCGGAGGCCAGCTTCAGATAGTCCGGCCGGAAGTTGTGGCCCCATTCCGAGATGCAGTGCGCCTCGTCGACGGCGAAGAGGGCGATTTGCGTGCGGCCGAGGGCAGATAGGAAGCGCTCGTTGTTGAACCGCTCCGGGGCGACGTAGACGAGCTTGAGGTCTCCGGAGCGCATCTGTGCCTCCACCTGGCGGGTTTCGGCGGCGGAGAGCGACGAATCCAGCCGAGCTGCGGGAATTCCGCGCCCGACGAGGAAGTCCATCTGGTCTTTCATGAGCGCGATGAGGGGCGACACGACGAGTGTGACGCCCTCGAGCGCGAGTGCCGGAAGCTGGTAGCAGAGGGATTTGCCGGCGCCCGTCGGGAAGACGGCGAGGGCCGAGCGGCCGGCGAGCAGCGCGCCGATGACGGCCTCCTGGCCGGGCCGGAAGGATTCGAAACCGAAGGGTTGTGCTAGAAGCTCTCTGGGAGTCATGCCTATCCGTTCGTCGCGGGGCAGCCGGTGTGGGACGGCTCCAGGTAGGTTCGACTCCGAGGCGGCGTTACCCTCCGGGCGCGCTGCGTTCGAAGTGCCGGATTTTGGACAGGATGGACAGGATGGGACAGGATGGACAGGATAGTAAAGGATGGTGAAGGATGGTAAGGGAAGGCCACTTGAGGGGATGGCGCGTGCTTTCCTGCACGTTCAGGGTGTGCCCGAGGAGGCGCGTTGGACCTTTGCGTTAGGTACGATTGGCGATCCTCCTTGCTCGCGACCGCGCTCGATGTCTTGAGCTTTGCAGTTGCGAAAGGGAGCCCTTGCGGGCTCCCTTGCCGAGGTTCGGCACGGTTTAGCGCGTCATTTCGGGATGAGGGTTGGGCGCCGGATCGGCGGCTGCCGGTTCCGATTTCGCAGAATCGTCGAAGGTGACGTCGCGCGGGGTGAGTTGTTCGCCCGGCATTGCCGGCAGGCTGGAGAGATTCAGACGCCTTGCGCCGGCCCAGTGCCTTACGTTATACGATGAGGAGAGCAGGCTAAGTCGAACACCTGCGCCCCTACCCTGCGCGTGGACGAAATAGCCTTCGCCGACATAGATGCCGACGTGCGAGATGCCGCGCTTGTAGGTGTTTTTGAAGAAGACGAGATCGCCCGGCTCGAGTTTGCCGAGGGGGACGGGAACGCCTACTCGCGCCTGGGTGTGGGCGACGCGCGGCAGGTAGAGGCCCCATTTGGCGCAGACAACCTGCACGAGGCCGGAGCAGTCGACACCGGAGCGGATCGATCGTCCGCCGAAGCGGTACGGTACGCCGCGGTAGGCCAGAGCCGTCCGCGCGATCCACTCGCCTCGAGTGGGACGGCGCAGGGAAGAGGAGTGATCGGCGCCTGCGGCCGAAGATTGAGAGTTGGAGCCCCTGGCGCTGGTAGTGGGGCTATTAGAAGGCGCCGGAGCGTTTCGGGCAGTTTGCCCGGTGGCGGACGCCGGCCTATCGGAAGATTGATCGGCCTGGACGCATACCTGCGTGATGGCCGACAGGCACAGGATTGCCGCGGCAGCCGCGGCGTGGATCGAGGTAAACCTCAACGGCATCTCATCCTTTCTGTCGTTTGCCGTGTTCCGTTCTCACCGTCTTGGGCAATTAACGAAAGGAGTCCGCCAGGGACCACTAGGGCTGGGAGAATCCGTGAACGGAGAGCGTGGACCATAAGGAGGATCCAGATTCTGCGAGACAGTCGTTGTCTCCAGACGGGCTAAGTATACCACGGGTTCTCACGAAATCCGTCAACCGGTTCAAGTATCCGAGAAATATTTCACATTGTCGGAGGGAGTTCCGCCCCCTCCCGATGCTGCTGGAGGGGGCGGGTTGGGTTCATGCGTTACCAGCGGCGCAGGCCGAACCGGATGTGGCCATGCCAGACGTGACCGGCCGGAAGCGAGACAAGCCCTGCGTCGACGCCCTTCGGCTCCAGGTTCACGGCATCGGTCGTGCAGGTGTACGGCTCCATCGCCACGACGCGCTTATCCAGCGGGGCGTACAGGACCCATTCGCGGAACCCGGCGTCCGCCGCCTGGTACCATTCCAGCCGCGAGACGGGATCCCGGAGTCCACCTTCGCTCCAGCCGTCTGCGCCGCGCTGAACGCCGGTGAAGACGGTATCGAAGAAGTGATCCTCCAGGGGCTGGAAGTCGCGCAGGTCCTCCCAATCCTCTGCGGGTTTGATCTTACCGGTCGGCATAAGATGGTCGAGCTCCCATACCGACGTGGTGGGTACGCGCACCTCGGCGCGAGCGCGCTGCTCTGCCGTGTGGCCGGCCATTGCGGCAGGCATCCGGGCGCCGGGCCGCAGCGCTATGGGAAACCACGGATGGATGCCGAAGCCCATAGGCATGTTCATATCGCCGGTGTTGTGCACGGCGATCTCCATATTCAGCACGCCTTCACAGAGGCGGTATGCCACCTCCAGGCGGCATGGGAACGGATACTGATGGAAGATGTCCGGGATCGCGTCCAACTGGAGGGAGCATCTGCCGACAGCGCCGGCGTCGCCTGCGCTCAGGTCGTCCAGCTTCCACGGCTGATCCGCGACGAGGCCGTGGATGGCCTGTCCGGCGCCGCTGTCCCATCCTTTTGCCAGGAGCTTGTCCATGAAGTAGCTGCGGCCCTCGAAGGTGAAGCGGCCGCCGCGCACACGGTTTGGAAACGGAAACAGGATCGGCAATCCATAGCGGATCGGAGATCCGGTGTTGAACTCCTGCGGCGCATCCGGCCCGACGAAGAGGTCGACAGGCTCTGCGGCCGTGTCGTCGTCGTCCGGCGTGGTGCGGAACTCCGTGCAGTTGTTGCCGAATTCCGGGTAAAAGACCGCCTCCGCGCGCCGCTGTTTATCTATAAGGCGGAGGGCCGTCACCCCTCCTACGGTCTCCTTTGCCGTCTCATATCGCGACATAGCTGGCTTTACCCTCCAATCTGTGCATAGCGTGTAGTCTGTGGGGCGCGCGTGCGGCGTCCTCTCCGCCGGAGCATCCGTCGCCGCGGCGACGCAAAACCGTTCGCTTCGCCGGGCGCGATTACCTCCGCGATATCGCGGCCAGGCGTGCCATCTATGCGCAAACGCCGGGTGTGCGCGCAAAAGGAGGAATTATCGTAGCGTGATCGAATGGTGACCTGTCCATTCCGAGCAGGAGGTGTGAGGATGATTCGCTCGCTGTTTCGAACCGGATCGTTGGCCGCAGTTATCTTGTTGATGGCCATGAGTGTGTTTGCCGCGCCGCCAGCGAAGGGCAAGGCCGCTGTGAAGGCGCCCAGTTGCCCCGTATGCCACATGAAGCTGTCGGCCAAGAAGACGGCGGCCAACCCGATCGCCGTAAAGATCAACGGCAAGACCTACTATTGCTGCTCCAAGTGCGCCAAAGAGATGGCAGCAATGCACAAGAAAGCGCCGGCGAAAGGCGCCGTTAAGAAATAGGGCAACAGGCGAGGCGGCACAAACGCGCTCGCCGCGGGCCTTGTTGCCGGGAGCGATCCCGCATCGACGACATGACGCTCCGGCGTAGGTATACGCCGGAGCGTTTTCTGTTGGATGGCCCGTTTCCGAGGTATGAAACGCCGACCGTAATGGCGATACGCGGCAGTGGTCGGCATTTGGCGAGTGTGGACTCCAGTCTGGCTTCCTGTGTAACGATGCGACGTGCGTCGAAAGCACGCATGGCCGCCTGATCGCCTGCGGCGTAGGAACGAGGACAACACCGCCGGGTTTCGCTTGCGCAATCCTGCCAGGCGCACAATGCCGAAGCGGAGGACTCCGCGAAGGACCGCTATTTCACCGAAGTCCTTGTCGATGGTTACGAAATGCGGCCTTCCTCACGAGCAGCGGAAAGCAGGAGTATTTTTGGACAAACGGCAGGAAATTTGCTAATATACTCATAGCCCCGGACGCCAGAGGAGGATGCGAGAAGGGAAATCCGATGACTTTGACACTGGATTTGACACCGGAGGAAGAGGCACGGCTGCGCACTGCGGCGGCCTCGCAGGGATTGCCCGTTGAGACGTGTCTGCGGCACCTGATTACGACGCTACCGGAGACGCCGCAGAGCGAGTCAGGCGGTGGTTCCCTGTACGCGCCGGAGGAAACGGACTCAGAAAGCAGGCAGCCGTGGGGCGCGCGGGTTATGGCGGAATTAAGAGCGGAAGGCGTGGTTGGCCTGTTCAAAGACCGGCCTGAGGACAGCCCTGAACTTGCGCGCAAGTTTCAGGAGGAAGCGCAAAGACCGGGGCCGCATCCATGCAGTTGATGGATGCGGATGTCTGTATCGACATCCTGCGCGACCATCCGCAGGCAGTCGCCTGGATAACGGCCCTTT
>Ga0181529_10005152_pt1 | contig 13768 bp, 12 predicted proteins | sample PEATcosm2014_Bin_36_FD_119763 | JGI IMG/M metagenome (GOLD analysis project Ga0181529, IMG submission 119763) | Peatland microbial communities from MTU Mesocosm Facility, Houghton, MI, USA - PEATcosm2014_Bin10_30_metaG | ecosystem: Environmental > Terrestrial > Soil > Wetlands > Peat | place... | reverse complement strand
CGCCTTGATCGTAGGCGAAAAGAAATTTACGGCGCAGATCATCGCCAAGGGGTTTTCCCATGTCTTTGTCCGCCGCAGAGTCTCGCCAAAGCAAGTCTACACTATTTTGGAAAATGCTCTAGGGGCAGAAATGCGCTACCGCGCCCGGATTGGTACAATTACACGGACTCTGATTCGTGAGAGGAGCGTCCGGCTTATGAGAGAGTTCGCGTTCAATAAATACGTATCGGTGAGGTTTTTCTCTTATTTGTTGCTTTGCAGCCTACCCGCTGGCGCGCAGGAGATAGAGAAGCTCATCCGCAAGTGCACCGCTGATCCCAACACGGGACAGTTAAACCAGCGCGAATGTGGCAAGCTCGAGGCCGCCGTCGCCAACCTGACCGATCAATCCCAACTGGCGAAGGTTGCTCTCAGGGCCTTTCAGGATCCCGTAGCACGCAGGATTGCCGTGGAACGGCTATCCGACCAGAACACAATCGCGGCAGTTGTGCTCTACCCAGACCTGGCAGTGGCCAAAATCGCATTGGAAAAGCTGAGCGACCAGGGCGCGCTTGCCAAAGTGGCAATTCAAAGTTTCCGTTCGGATGTTGCCGCTGCTGCCGTTGGCAAGCTGACCGATCAGGCCTCGATCGCCAAGGTTGCAATCGAGGCTCGGAATCCTGGGGTTCGTGCGGCTGCTGTTCTGAAGCTCACAGACCAGAGTGCATTGGCGGAGGTTGCTTCCGGTGATGCAGACCCTCAGGTCCGCTTGTCAGCTGCGGAAAACATGAATGACCAGACCGCACTAGCCGACATTGCCATCGAGCGAGGAGAGTTTTCTATCCGTCAGGCTGCCGTTAATAAGATCTCCGACCAATCTCTCCTGAAAAAGATTGTCTTGGGGGACAGCATGGCAGATGAACTTCACCGGAACGACTCCTATTCCCTTCTCGCAGAAGGCGCACAAATCCGCAGAGAGGCAATTTCGAAATTGACCGACCAGGCCGCACTGGCCCAGGTGGCTATTGAAGCGGACTCTGACCTTCGTATGGAAGCCGTCATAAAGCTATCCGACCAACTCGCACTTGCCAAGGTCGCAACCAGTGACAAGCAAAAAGATATCCGCCAAGCTGCGACTAAAAGACTGACCGATCAAGGCATCCTAGAGAAGATCGCGACATCTGAGCAGGAACCTGCGGTCCGTATTACCGCCGTGCGCAATCTCACCGACCAGGCCGCGCTGGCCAGGCTGGCCGCAACCAAACCCGAAACGGCGAAGTTTGAGAATCTCGACAACTCCTACTTCGTAGCAGACGGATCTATGACACGCATAGTCGCGATTGGCAGGCTCAAGGATCAGGCTCTGCTGTCGAAGATCGCGGAAACCGACCGGAATCCAGTTGCTCGCGCCAGCGCCGCCGCAGCTATGGACTCTTCCAATCCCAGCCTCGAACGGTTGTCGGCAAGCTCCGATTACGACGCTGAAGACAGTTGGCAGGCGATCGCGCGAGTTAAGCTGGCCCTTGTCGCGCCTGAGGTTCGTGAGCGTCTGCCGAGAGTTGTCTTCGATGCGGACGTAAGTGAGGGGGGCGTTGCGTACCGCAGTTCGGATTCCGAGGGCTTAAAGATGGGAGAATGGGTTGACTTTACGCTGAGCCAGGACGGGAAAACCTTGGCGTTTGGGCATTGGCAAACTCACTATGGGGAAGAAACCTATAGCCTCGAGTTCCTTCGCGCAGACGTTAAGATCCTGGAGTTCCTGAAAGGTCTGCTAGCCCAGCCCTCATTCACACAAGACGACTTATACAAGCTTTCCTTCTCGAAAATTCCAGAACTCCAAATCGCTGCCATAGCTGGCTTGACCGACCAAGCCGCCTTGGCAAAGATCGTGCTTTCAAAAACCAGGCCGGACCGCCGCTATGCCGCCGTTCGCAACCTCACCGACCAGGCTTTGCTTGCGAAGCTCGTTGTAACAGATAAGGATACAAATCTCCGCGAGTTCGCCGTAATGAACCTGACCGACCAAGCGGTGCTTTCCAAGCTAGCTCTCACCGACAGTCAGCCGTTTGTTCGCGACAATGCCGTCAAGAATCTAACTGATCAAAACTTACTGGCCAAGATCGCTGCCGAAGACAAGGACGGGCAGGTTCGGTTAACCGCCGCGGAGAATCTTACAGACCAACATGCGCTGTCTAGGATAGCCATTGACAGCGATTTCGCAGGGCTTCGCCAGGTCGCGGCGAAAAGGCTTGCCGATCAATCTACATTGGCTAGGGTGGCCATCGAGGACAAGGAAGAGTACGTCTGCAAGACTGCCGTTGAACATCTGACCGGCCAGCCCGAGTTGGCCAAGGTGGCACTCGAAGGCAGGTATGACAATGTTCGTTTGGCAGCTATTGAGAAGTTGAACGAACAGCCCGCGCTGGCCAGGCTTGCGCGCGAGCAGGATTGGAAGATCAGAGAGGCTGCGTTCAAGCGCCTGACTGACAAGATGCTGCTGGCCGGGATGGCGATCGACCCCGACTGGAAGATCCGAGAGGGCGCGGTTACAAAACTGGACGACCAGCAACTGCTTACAAAGATTGCCCTGGAAGATCCGGAAGCGGTGGTTCGGCACGTCGCTGTTTGGAACATGACCGACCGGAGCGCCTTGATAAAGATCGCAAACGAGGACAAGGACCCGAATGTCCGGAAGGCCGCTAAGAATCGTTACGATGAGCTCGGGAGCAGGTAGCCTGCTGCCCATTATTGTTTCCCCTTATCTGAAGAGGGCAGACAATAGTTCGGGGTAATGAAAAACGACTTCCCAAAAAGGTGGGATGGGGTAGGTGATGCAGGTCTCAATCTACCACCAAGATTGGTTGCCCCAGGTATCGATTTTGAGACCTGGGGCACTTGAATATCTTACCGCTTACCGGGGCCAGCGTTGCGAATCTCTTCCGAGGCGTCGAACTGTTCGAAGTTCTTCTCGAAGCGTGCGGCGAGTTCGGCTGCGGTTTGGTCGTAGGCTTCTTTGTCGGCCCAGGCATTGCGCGGGTTGAGAATCTCGGCGGGCACTTCGGGGCAAGTGACCGGAATGTTCAGGCCGAAGGCCGGCTCGGTAACGAACTCGACATTGTCGAGCTGGCCGTTGAGGGCGGCATTCACCAGGGCGCGGGTCACTTTGAGGCTCATGCGTTTTCCCACGCCAAACTTTCCGCCGGACCAGCCGGTGTTGACCAGCCAGCAGGCGGCGTTGTGCTGTTTGAGGCGCTTGCCCAGCATCTCGGCATAAACAGGTGGCGCCAGCGGCAGGAAGGGCGATCCGAAGCAGGCGGAAAACTCGGGTTCCGGATCGCGGCCCATGCCGGCTTCGGTGCCGGCGAGTTTGGCGGTGTAGCCGGAGAGGAAGTGATACATGGCCTGTTCGGGCGTAAGACGTGCGATGGGCGGTAAGACGCCGAAGGCATCGGCGGCCAGGAACATCACATTGCGCGGGTGTCCGCCCACTCCGGGAATGACCGCCTTGTCGATGAAGTCCACCGGATAGGCGGCGCGGGTGTTCTCAGTGAGCTGGATGTCGGCGTAATCGGGCTCGCGGGTGACCGGGTCGAGAATGACGTTTTCCAGCACCGATCCGAAGCGGATGGCCCGGAAGATCTGCGGCTCGCGCTCTTCGGTCAGGTCGACGCATTTGGCGTAGCAGCCGCCTTCGAAGTTGAAGATGCCGGAGGGGCCCCAGCCGTGCTCGTCGTCGCCGATAAGGCGACGGGCGGGGTCGGCGGAGAGCGTGGTTTTGCCGGTGCCGGAGAGGCCAAAAAAGAGGGCGGTCACGCCGTCTGCGCTGGTATTGGCGGAGCAGTGCATGGGCAGCACGTCGCGATTGGGGACGATGAAGTTCATGACACCAAAGATGGATTTTTTCATTTCGCCGGCATACTTGGTGCCGCCAATGAGAACGATCTTGCGGGTGAAATCGGCCAGGATGAAGGCCTTGGAGTTGGTACCGTCGCGTTCGGGCACGGCTTCGAATTCAGGCGCGGCGATAACCGTGAACTCCGGCGAATGCGTGGCGAGCTGCGCGGGCTCGGGCCGGACAAAGAGCTGGCGGACAAAGAGCGCGTGCCAGGCGTACTCGGCGATGACGCGGATGGGCAGCCGGTAGGTCGCATCGGCGCCGCAATAGAGGTCCTGCACAAATAGATCGCGTTCGCGCAAGTGCGCGGTGACCCGCTCCAGCAGTGCTTCGAACCGCCCGGAGGAGATGGGCTTGTTGACCTTTCCCCAATCGACCAGGGAGTGGGTGGTATTGTCGTCCACGGTGAACTTGTCTTTGGGACTTCGCCCGGTACGTGCGCCGGTGGTCGCCACCAGGGCGCCGTTGGCCGCTAATCGAGCCTCGCCGCGCGCCAGTGCTGTTTCAACCAGTTGCGCAACCTGCATGTTGGTGTGCACTCGCGGGCCTGATGCCAGCGCGCGCGCCGCCTCTGCTATCGAGAGATTTCCCATGAACCTGGTTCCTTCCGCGTGAAAAAAGTTGGAGAAAATGATGGATAAGCAATTGTGCCATTGCGGATGGGCTCTAGGGAAAAAATCTGTTGGCAGTGAGCAGGAACACAACCGGGAGCCCAGCCGCGACGGTTCCCGGCAGGAAGAGAATTCGCACTGCGGCAGTCTGCTCTCTTACGCAAGCCAGGCACGACGATTCTTCAGGCAAGCACCGGCAGGGTGGGCATTGCGCCCAACTCCTTGGCTTCGGCGACCACGATGTCCAAGTGCTCCAGCACCTCGGCCACGGTCATGGTGTAAATCTCGCGGCGGGAGTCGTACCCCTCGCTGACGAGCTGCTTGAGGTAGCGTCCGGCGATCTGGGCGGCGAGCTGGTCGGTGATTACTTTGCCGGTACGGCTCTTTTGCTGCACCCAGGCGGCGCAGGGCAGGGCGATACCCATGGGACGGCCGTTGACGTCGAAGCGGACATCGACGGCGTCGGCGTGGCGGGTGGCGATGGCCACGATGGTACCCTTCCAGCGGCAGTGCAGGTCTTCGCCGCTCCAGCGGTCGGCTACGTGGAAATCCTCATACATGACGCTAGCCTATCGTCCCGGCGGGACAACCGGCAAGGGAAAGGCGGCACCGCACGGATATTTTGCCGCTTTCCCGCGCCAGAAGTGCGATGGGGGCACGAGATCCGCTGCTTGCACATGAGCGAGGACGATGGAGGGTGTCGCTTTCCCACCCTTGGCGCAATAACAAAAACGCCTCAAGGATGAGGCACCCGGCCTTGGGGGTGCTGCCAGCCCGGCCGATTCCAGCCGCAGTCCTCTGTGTGCAGCGGGCAGTCCCTAATGCAGCGGAGATTCCTGCCGATGAACGCATGGGGAGGCGCTCCATTCATGCAAGTCACCATCACGGTCTCCGACGAAATCGTCCGCGAAGCGAAATCCCGCAGTCTATTCCTTACCGACTTTGTCGAGATGCTGCTTGACAAAGGGCTAGAGGTAGTAATGGACCGCCCGGTTCTGAACAGCGCCATCGACCTGATCCGCAATCTGCGTTCGGCGGCGCCGGCAGCCAAGCGTTAGGCCAGGGATCGCTTCCGCGCGGTGGACGCTGCTCTCGGCGCGCTGATAGACTAATAGGGTTGCAGTCGCAGTGCCTCAACCCTTACGGACCCGCCTGCAAGTCGATCAAGAAGGACAAGAAAAGACCCCGTGGATACTCAAACCCGTCATGCCCTCAAGAAGGATAGCTTTGCCGAAGCCACTGCCAGCAGTGTCAGTTGGCTGAGCGGTCACCGTTCCGGTGTTGTTCGTTGGGTGATTGTTGCTGCCGTGGTTGTTATCGTAGGCGGCGGCTCGCTGATTCTCTGGAATGTGCGCTCGTCCGCTGCCAATACCGCTCTCAGCGCGGCTCTGGACACCTACGTTGCGCCTCTGGCGCAGCCCGGCGCTCCGGCTGAAACTGGAGTCTATGCTTCCGCCGCCGAGCGTTCCAAGGCCGCCAACCAGCAGTTTGCCGCAGTGGCCCAGCAATATGGCTGGCTCCCTGAGGGCGCCAAAGCCCACTATTTTGCCGGCGTCACCTACCAGGAACTGGGCCAGACTGCCTCTGCCGAGACGGAGTTGAAGACCGCAGCCGGTGCTTGGGACCGCAACCTCTCCAGCCTGGCCAAACTGGCTCTTGCCGGCCTCTATCACCAGTCGGCGCGCGACGCCCAGGCAATCGAGATTTACACCGCCCTGGCCGCCAAACCTTCCGATACCGTGCCGGCCGGCGTGGCGCAACTGGACCTTGCCGATCTGTACGTAGCGCAAGGCAAGCTGGAAGATGCGCGCACGCTGTGGGCCAAGGTGAAGGACGCCGACAAGGATGGCGCGGCCGGCTCCATCGCTGCGCAGAAGCTCGGCGCCAAGCAGTAACCGGGCGTTTTTTCGGATCGACTCGCGGAGCCTCCCGGCTTCGCGAGTTTTTTCCGTTTAGGTTGCTTCGGGATTTCGAAGCGCGCCCTTGAGCAAATTCCAATGTGCTTGCGTCTGGTACGGTATGAGCGCCAGCCAGGCCATACTCGAAGGTTGGATGGAGATTCCCCAGAACGCTGTGCATGAACGAGACCTCCAGCACGCCGAAGAGGAAGCGCTGGCAGCCCTGGTGAGCCAGTATTCCGGCACCCTCTACCGCGTAGCCTTCTCCGTTCTGCGCAATGCCTCCGACGCCGAAGACGCCGTGCAGGAAGCCTTTCTGCGCGTTCTTCGCCATCGCGACACGCTGGGCGAAGTGCGCGACAACCGCGTCTGGCTGATCCGCATCGTCTGGAACATCGTGCTGGACCGCAAGCGCCGCGCCAAGACTCGTCCGGAGACCGACGATGTGTCGGAACTGGCGCGGGTGCTGCCCGCCAAGGGGCTCAGCGCGGAGCAGATTGCCGCCGCCGCGCAGCACCATGCTCACGTGCTCCGCTGCGTGGAGCAGTTGCCCGCCAACGAGCGCGAGGTCCTTCTCCTCTCGGCCTTCGAGGAGCTGAACAGCGTGGAGATCGCCTCGGTGCTGGGCATTACCGAGTCCAGCGTCCGCTCCCGGCTGTTTCGTGCGCGCAACCTGATGGCCGGCCTGCTCAATCACGCAAGGAGCCTGCGATGAAGCGGAAAGCAGTGGTCAAGGATCAGGAATCAGGGATCGGTTGCCCGCTGCACTGCCGCGCAAGGAGTTTGCCATGAATTCTTTCCCCGAACCTCACGATACCGGCGACCTGGCCTCCCTTGACGAGACCTTGCGGCTGATCGCCCACGCTCCCGTTCCCGAGGGTCTTGCGGAGCGCGTGCAAGCCGGCCTCGACGCAAGTCTGGCGGCCGGGCCGCGCCGGGGCCGCGTACTAGCCTGGCCCAAGGCGCTGAAGCCGGGCAGCAATTGGATGCGCGCCGCTGCCGCCGCTGCCATCGTCTTTGTGGTTGCCGGGGGCGGATGGGGAGTCTACTCGCACGTCCAGCCGAGACCGGCAGCCAGGAGCGTCGTGCCGCTTCCGCATGGGTCCGCGCCGGGCGGATTCTCGAACGCCGGAGCCATGCGCACGCCGCAAACACTGAACGGCCCGGTGCTGACGCATACCGGGGCTCAGCCGCAGGCCAATCCCGCCGTCAAGTCGCCCGCGCAGAAGCACGCTCGCCATGCCAAGCCCGGCTCGGCGAACAAGGCCGCGCCTCAGCCCACTACACCCGTAGCAAAGTAAACCCTTTCCGCCCAAAGAGCTCAGCGCCCCACCCATTCGCCAGTTCTTCGGCGAATGGGTGGGAAAGCACGACACTCAAATGAGGGCCCTTTGCCCGCATTTCTCATCAGGAGCGCCAACGAATTTGTAGCGCTGGCCTCCTAGAGCATTTTCGGAATACGCGTAGACTTTTTGAAGGGCGTGCAAGGTGGCTATTTCTTTGGAAAAAAGCCACTTGAGTACGTGCTTTCGGTCTACATCAATTCCGAAAATGCTATAGCCTGGGGTCCCCACGGACAGGTCTTCGTCCGTGGGATGGTTGGCCGGCTGCAGGGCCTCTGGACCCACGCTGGACACCGCTTGCTCTGTCACAATGTGTGCAACGGTAAAGAGGAACAAGGCTTGGCTCTGGCGGCGAGGACCCCGCGAGGACAGCCTACCTGGAGGTCGGCGCTGCGGAGCGTCGATCCGGCTGTTAGCAATACAGGTTGGCCCCAGTGCGCGGAGGCCTGAACTGCCGAAGCCTATTCTTGGGCTTGCTCTCTTTATCGATCTCGCCGGATCAGCGGGCCGAGCGCTGCGCAGGTAGGACTGGAGGAGCAAGCAGGCGAATTGCGCACGGAAAGTCGGTCTTGTCCAGCGAGTGGAGAACGCAACTGCCTCCTGAAGGACACTGCTGAAGTTGATCCTCCAATTGGCGAGTTCGCAATTCAATTCGAAGGCCTTCCGTAGAGGTCGAGACTGTGTTGCAGAAGGGCGCAAACTCCCCGAAAGAAACATTGGGATCGGAGAGCACAAGAGTGAATTTGTATTTTCGATTCTCGTAGATCTCCGCTAGGCGGAGGCCCAATTCTCGGGCGGGCACCTGCGTTTCGTTGATCCAATGACTTCCGTGTTTGTGAAGCAGGACAGCAATAGACTTGTCGAGGTTCTCGCCACCGCCGAGCGGAGCCTCTCGGCCCCGCAGCATTTCAACATGCATTCCCGCCGAACGCGGCCTTTGCAACACGAACGCGCAAAGCCCCAACACCAAAAACATGCTGGCCAACGGCGCGGCCACGTCCGCGCGCAAACGGATGAGGCCCATACCGTCGACAGACACGACTCACCCCAGCTTTGTTCCCCGCGCCGAAGACCGCTGGCCAATGTTCTGTCTCGAATGTTCTTGCCTGGCGAGCGCCCCTAACGCAGGTCCTTCGACTGCGCAGGTCGCAAAAGGCGCACCCTGCTCCGCTCAGGATGACAGCTCGCTTGAGAGCTGAGCCTGGAACCGCCGCCTACCCGTTCTTGGTGATCCTGCGGATGACCATGCCCAGCAGGGCCAGCACCACAGCGCCCCAGAAGGCCGCGCCAAACCCATTCACCCGGAATCCGCGCACAATGCCCGACGCCACCAGAATCATCAGCCCGTTGATGACCAGGAGAAAGATTCCGAACGTGAGGATGCTGAGCGGAAAGGTGACGACCTTGAGCAGAGCGCCCGCGGTCGCGTTCAGCAGGCCGATCACCACCGCCGCCACCATCGCGGGCCACAGCCCGTCCACGTGGAAACCGGGCACGATCTTAGAAACAACCAACAGGGCAATCGCGTACAGAAGCCATTGAACCAGCAGTCCGAGCATTGGCGCTTCTCCTTTGAGCGGTCGAAACTTGAGCTTCAACCACCCGGAATCCGTTATAGCATGGTCAGGGAAGGCGCTGCTGCAACCGATCCGCTCCGAGTTACGGCGACCTTTTGCGGCGGGCGGGGTCCAACAGCTTGTATCCCGCGCCTGGCCGGCAGCCCGGCGCAACTCATCCCAAGCCCAATGGAGTTGCCTCATGCACGTTTCAGGCATCTTTCGGTCTGCGGCCCTCCTTCTGCCGCTGTTGCCGGCGGCCCAAGCGCAAACCCAGCAGCCGGCCAACCCTCCTTTGCCCGCGATTCATCAACTCATGCAAGAGGTCCACGAGCACCAGAAGAAACTCGAAAGGGTCATCGAAAACTACACCTTCAGCGCATCCGAGATCGTTCAGGAACTCGACTCGAAGGGCAAGGTGACTAAGACCGAGAGCAGGGAACTCGAGGAGTTCTTCGTGAACGGCCATCAAATCGGCCGCGTGGTGAAAAGAGACGGCAAGCCGCTCAGTGACCAGGATCTGCAAAAGGAAACGGAACGCGTGACCAAAGCGGTAGAGAAGGCCGAGAAGCCCAAGCCGGAGGACGGGAAGGAAGACCAGGGGATCAGCCTGAGCAAGATATTGGATGCTGCCGATGTGCGCAATCCCCGGCGCGAGCTTTATCGCGGCCGTCCGACACTCGTGTTCGACTTCGTGGGCCGCAAGGACCTCAAAGCCCACGGCACCTCCGAGGATGTTTCAAAGAAGCTCCAGGGCACGGTGTGGATTGATGAGGCCGACCGCATTGTGTCCCATCTGGATGTGAGCCTGAACGATAACTTCCACGTGGGTGGCGGCCTGCTCGCCAACATCGAGAAGGGCTCCAACTTTCACTTCGACCAAGCCCCGGTCAACGGGGAGGTCTGGCTCCAGACTGGAGTTGACGCGACCGTGACAGCCCGATTCCTCCTGGTCAAGGGAATCCGCCAGCACGTTGTCGAGCGCGACTTCGATTACAAGCGCTTCCGCGTAGAGACGCAGCAGGTGAAGGATGCCAAGGCTGTGCCGGAGAAGAGCAAGTAGCGCTGCCCCGGCCGGCGCAAATCCGTTAGAGTGAACTCATGTTCGTGCGCAAGCTCTCCATCGAGCGAATTGACGCAGCCGGTGAGGCGCATCCCTGCCCCATCCGCTGGATCGATAACTTCGCCATGCGCAACTTCACCAACGACGCCATCTTCGACGACACATTGCCGGTTGCCGACGGGCTGCTGGAAGCGGGCCACCGCGTTCCGCTCGATCGTCTTCGACCGGCCATGGAAGACTGGTTTCGCCGCAAGAGTTATCTCCAGCCCGAAGAGCGGCTTGAAGTGCGGGAGACCTAAACGCCTGCGTCCTGAACCGGCCTGCCCAGCCGCCCGATTCGAGCGAGCAAGAGCTGCGAGCGATCTGCTACCATCTCTCCACATTCCCACACAGCTTTGAAATCGACGGCAACGGGCCGGGCGGTACGCAAGCGGGACTCCAACCACCCAGCGAAGGCCAGCGGATGCTCTTTCCCACAGTCGAGTACGCGCTCTTTTTCCTGGCGGTGCTGTCCATTGCCTGGAGCCTGTACCGCTTTCCGGAGACGCGCAAGGCATTTCTGCTGCTGGCCAGCTACGTTTTCTACGGCTTCTGGAACTGGACCTACATCCCGCTGCTCCTCGCCATTTCGCTTTTCAGCGGGCTTTTGGCCCAGCGCATCCAGCGCAGCCGCGCCTCCTGGGCGAGAAGAACGTGGCTTGCGGCCGGCATGGTCGCGTGCCTGGCCACGCTGGGCTATTACAAGTACACCGCCTTTGTGCTGTCCAACCTGCTTGGGATATGGGGCCGCTTCGCGCCGCCGCCGCGCATGCCGGTCTATTCGCCCTTGTTGCCGCTGGGCGTTTCGTTCTTTATCTTCCACGCCATCTCGCTGCTAATGGATTGCTACCGCGGCAAGGTCAAACAGCCGGTCAAGCTGGGCGATGCACTCTTGTATGTTGCGTTCTTTCCGCAACTGATCGCCGGCCCTATTCTGCGCGCCTCGCGCTTCCTGCCGCAGTTGGCCACGCCGCGCAACCCCAACCAGATCCGCGTCAACCGGGCCTTTCTGCTGATTGTCGGCGGCTTGTTCAAAAAAGTGGTCCTCTCCAACATGCTGGCCACCCGATTGGTCGAGCCGGTCTTTCAAACGCCGCAATCGTTTGGCGCGTGGGATACGCTGCTGGCCGTCTATGGCTATGCGGCGCAAATCTACTGCGATTTCTCCGGCTATACCGACATCGCCATCGGTTGCGCGCTGCTGCTTGGCTATCGCTTTCCGCGCAATTTCAACGCGCCCTACACGGCCGCCGATCCGCAGGACTTCTGGCGCCGCTGGCATATCTCGCTCTCCACCTGGCTGCGCGACTATCTCTACTTCCCGCTGGGCGGCTCGCGCAAGGGTCGGCTGCGCACGTACCTGAACCTGGCGATCACCATGCTGCTGGGCGGACTTTGGCACGGGGCGGCGTGGACCTTTGTGGCCTGGGGCGGCTTGCACGGCGCCTATCTGGTGATTCACCGGCTGTGGGCGCGGATCGAGTGGACTCCGCTCGTGCGCTGGCGCGCTACCGCGGCGTGGAGATGGATGGCGCGCATTCTGCTCTTTCACGCCGTCTGCGCGGGCTGGGTCTTCTTTCGGGCTTCTTCGTTTGGGCTGGCATTCTCAGTGTTTGCCAGGCTTGGGGTCTCAGGCGCGGCTTCCCTGGCCTCGGCGCCGGTGGCGATCGTGCTGTTCCTTGGCCTGGCGGGCCAGTTCATGCCCTCCCGCTGGCGCAACGCATTTGAGGTCGAGTTGGGCCGCTGGCCGGCCCTGGCGCGCGGTGCCGCCGTGGCTGCCGCCGTTGCCTTCATTGAAATCCTGGGACCCACGGGAGTGGCGCCCTTCATCTACTTCCAGTTCTAGCGTCCCGTCTCTGAAGTTCGCATCAGAGATCGGGGCGGGAGAAAAGCAGATTCTTCGCTCACCACCCCCGAACTGAAATACGTTCGGGGCCCCGTTCACTCAGAATGACAGCCGCAGTTTTGCTGTGGATTTCGGAAACAGGACACTAGCGAGCCATGCGCAAACTATCGTTGACCCATCCAACCCGGCAGCTCTTCCTGGTCGTTGCGGGCTTCCTTGTGGCCATTGTGCTGCTGGAATCCGAGGGGCTGGCGAGTTGGGCCAATCATTTGGAAATCGGTCCGCTGCGCGCGCTTGCGGTCCCCGTCACAGGCGGGGTGCAAAAAGCGCTGGCCCCGCTGGGGGTAGCGGCGATTCGCAGTCACGCGCTCGAGGAGTTGGCGCATCTGGGCTGGTCGGACGACGCGGCCTTGCTGGCGAAGGCACAGAATCCTTCCGGGGCAAACAGCATGGCAGTCCCAGGCGGTTGCGGCCTCTCCGGAACGGCCGCCGCATTCCGCAAGGCGCCCGGTTCAGACGCGCCGCTGGCCTCCGATGTGCCGCGGACTACCTCGCTTGTGCCGCTGCCGCCCGTGGCCCCTGCCAGGCCCAGGGTCGTGGCTCTGGCAGGCGACTCGATGATGGCCGTAGGCATTAGCGCCACGCTGCTCCGCCAGGCCGCCACGGACAAGAACTTGCACATGGTCAAGGCCTTCCGCTCGGGCACCGGATTGTCGCGGCCGGAGGTCTTCAACTGGATGGATGAGTATCCCGCCATGCTGGGTGCGGAGAAGCCCGATGTGGTGATTGTGGCCATGGGCGCCAACGACGGGCAGGGCTTCGTGGTGGATGGCAAGGTGCTCGCCTATGGCAGCGACGGATGGCGCAAGGTCTACCAGGACCGGCTGGCCGGCTACCTGGCCATGGTGGCGGCGGGCGGGGCGCGCGTGGTGTGGCTGGGCCTGCCGCCCATGCGCGTGCCGGTTTACGACGAGAAGATCGTCCTGCTCAATCGCATCGCCTATTCCGTGGTGAGCAAGAATCCCGGGGCGACCTGGTGGAATCCGGACCCCTATATCGCAGACGAGTCGGGAAGATTCCGCGAGTTCGCCACCCTGGCCAACGGACGCTCGATGCGGATTCGCGCTGCCGACGGCATTCATCTTTCCGACGAGGGCGCCAGCCTGTTCACCACGGTGCTGATGAGATGGCTTGACCCGCCGGTCGAAACGGCCAGCGTCGGCGCTCCAGCCGCGCCCGTCTCCCTGGCCCAAGCCCAGCCGGCATCCACACCCAGGCGTCACGCTCGCCGGGTGGCAAGAGGATAGCCTAAGCCGCGGCTTGCTGCCGCGCTTGCGCGCCGCTCCAAAGTTCAAACTCGGCTTCGCGGCGAGCTTTCAAGCCAGCATTCTCCTGTGCCCCGGCGTGGTCCCAGCGTAACAACTGCGCGGCGGCGGCCTCGTACTGCCCGCTGTTGAGATCCGCAAGCAGGGTCGAGCCTGCCAGCCTTCCCTGTCCCAGGTTGAAGACAAAATCCACCAGCGCGTCGAACTGCCCCT
>Ga0181529_10005148_pt1 | contig 13780 bp, 12 predicted proteins | sample PEATcosm2014_Bin_36_FD_119763 | JGI IMG/M metagenome (GOLD analysis project Ga0181529, IMG submission 119763) | Peatland microbial communities from MTU Mesocosm Facility, Houghton, MI, USA - PEATcosm2014_Bin10_30_metaG | ecosystem: Environmental > Terrestrial > Soil > Wetlands > Peat | place... | reverse complement strand
TTGAAGCGGCGCGCGATCTCGCGCGTGACCTGGACGTGCGCCTCGTTGTCCCTGCCGACCGGGACGAGGTGCGCGCGGGGCATGAGGATGTCGGCCGCTTGAAGCACGGGATAGCCGAGGAGGCCGAAGGGCATCTCCTCGATGCCTGCGCCCTGGGCCATCTCTTTCAGGGAAGGCACGCGGGATAGGCGCGGCACCGTGATGAGGTTATCGAAGAGTATCGCGAGCTCGCAGACCTCGGTCACGGCGGACTGGAGGTAGATCACGCTCTTCGAGGGATCGATGCCGCAGGCGAGGTAGTCGAGGGTGGCGGAGCGCACGTTGTCGGCGAGCTCCTCGATATGCTCCTTCTCGGGCTTGGTGGTGAGGGTGTGGAGGTCCGCGATGATAAAGAAACACTCGTACTCGTCCTGAAGCCGGACGCGGTTCTTGAGCGATCCGAGGTAGTGGCCGATGTGGAGCTTGCCGGTCGGGCGGTCGCCCGTGAGAATGCGCTTGCGTTCCATGGTGGTCTCCAATGTCAGGGGTATGCGGCCTAGCGCGGCCGGGAGGAGGCGGCTCCGTCTCTGGAGGCTGTCCGAGCCTCGCGCGACGCTAAGCGGCTAGGCCGCCTTCGCGAGGGACGGGTCCGCGCCCCGCCAGGACCAACAATCGGGGCCGCGCCTCGAGACGGAGGCGCGGAGAGCGGCGACAAAGAAGAAGAACCGCATTGATCGAGTCTACCGGAAGCGGCTCTTCGGGACAAGCGGTGCGGAGGGGCCAGGACCGCTATGGCGCCGCCTCCTCGAGAAGAGCCTTGGCGGCTCCGGGGCAATCCGCCTGCGCTACCAGGATCGTCCTGCCGCAGCGCCCCCGTCTCAGCTCGACCATCCCCTCCCCGCCGTTCCCGCCCAGCACCGCGCGCAGCGGCAGCCCGAGAAGATCGGCGTCTCGGAGCTTGACGCCGGCCCTTTCGTCCCTATCGTCAAGGAGGACCTCCAGGCCCTCCCCCTCCAGCGCTCGGCCGAGGGCCAGAGCGCGCTCGCGCACGGCCCCCTTGAAGAGCGTAGGCACGACCGCCACATGCCAAGGGGCGACCGCAACGGGCCAGTCGATGCTATCTCCCTCATGCCGCTCCTCGATGATCGAGGCGAGCAGGCGATCCATGCCGATTCCGTAGCACCCCATGAGCGGCGTCCTCCGCTCGCCCGCCGAGTCCAGGACCCGAAGGTTCATGGGCCCGCTGTACTTGTCGCCTAGCTTGAAGATGTGGCCGAGCTCGTTGCCCCTGCTCTTCCGCAATGTCGCGCCGCAGGAAGGGCAACGACCGTCGGCCCCGCCCTCGGAACCGGCGCCGAGCGCGGCAGGGCCGGCCGCCTCGAGATTGGAAGCGTAGCCGCAGGCCCGGCAGGAGACGAGGATGTCGTCCCCGATCTCGCTCTCGACCATGAACTCCTCGCTCTCGCTGCCTCCCATGTCGCCGCAATCGGCCTTCACCTCTAGTGTCCGTAGGCCGCAGGCGCGGAAAATAGCGCCATAGGCCCCGGCCATCGCTCGATAGCTCGCGTCGAGCTCGGCGCCGTCGAGCCCGAAGGAGTAGGCGTCCATCATGATGAACTCGCGCGCGCGCATGATGCCGTATCGGGGGCGCAGCTCGTCTCGATATTTCGTGTTGATCTGATAGAGCGTCAACGGCAGGTCGCGATAGGAGGCGAGGTCGCCTCGCGCGATAGCCGTGAACAGCTCCTCGGCGGTGGGGCTCACCACGAGATCGTTGCCTTGGCGGCCGCGCGCCCTGAGCATGGAGTCGCCCATCGCATCCCATCGGCCAGACTCGCGCCAGAGCTCGCCGGGGACGATGACCGGCGGCAGGATCTCGAGGGCGCCGGCGGCGTCCAGCTCCAGACGAACGATGAGCTCGACCTTGCGGAGCGACCGGAGCCCGGGGGGCAAGTAGGCGAACAGGCCATTGGCGATCTTGCGGATCAGCCCCGCGCGCAGCATCAGGGAATAGCTGGCGCAGCCCGAGTCCGACGGCTCCTCGCGGAGGGTCCGGACGAACGATTTCGAAAACAGCATGTCGACTCTCCTTCGGGCCTGGCCGCACCGCGGCCTTCACCCTGATGCCCGATGCTTCCCCTCCCATACGGGAGAGGATAAAAAAAGCCCCGCGCTCGATGCGCGGGGCCCGTTCGCCGATCAAGAGGCCGCTGCGGCGGCCGTTCCCTACTGGAAAGCCAAGCCGCCTCGACCGCGCTCGACGCGCATGCGGACCCCGCCCAGCGGCGGGAAGGCCGGGGAGCGGAGGCCGAGACGGAAATTGGACGCGTCGCGCGAGAACATGCCGCGAGGCTATCATACGCGCGCGCAAGCGGTCAATCGGTGCTCGATTGACGCACGCCATGGCGAGGCCGATCCCATCGTCATTCCATGATTGCCGCGCGCGAGTAGTCATTGCGGGTTTTGCCGCGCCGCTATAGGATCACGCGATGGGAAGGGGGCATCATGAAGCACAACAGCTATTTCGAAGGCAGGGTCCAGAGCCTCGCGCTCTCGGAGGCCGCAGGTCCAGCCACGGCCGGCGTCATCGAGCCCGGCTCCTACGAGTTCTCGACATCCTCCGAGGAGAGGATGTCGATCGTCGCGGGCAGAGTGCGCGTCAAGCTGCCCGGCGGCGAGTGGCGTGAGTACGAGAAGGGCGAAGGCTTTGTGGTGCCGCCCAACGTGAAATTTCAGATGGCGGCCGAAGTAGACGCGGCCTATGTCTGCCGCTATAGGTAGGGATTCCCCGGCCGGCCCTGCCCGTGCGCTCGGAAGCCTCTCGGCCGAGCGCCTCGAAGCATGTGGATTCCATCACGAGGGTCCCGTTCCCGACAGAATCCCGTCGGCAGCCCTCAGTCCGCTCGCCCAGGCCGCGGTGATGCCTCGGCTCGTCCCCGCGCCGTCGCCGACGAGGTAGAGCCCCGGCTTGGCCTGGAAGAAATCGTCCTCGAACACGGGCTTGTTCGCGTAGAGCTTGATCTCGGGGTAGTACATGATCGTGCTGGGGTGGAGAAGCCCCGGAACGATAGTGTCGAGGAGCTTCATCGCGTTCCAGATCGCGCGCATCACCTTGGCGGGGACGCAGAGGCTGATGTCTCCCGGCGTGGCGGAGGCGAGGGTCGGCTCGAAGTCGTAGAGGTCGCCGGAAAACTGGCCTCGGAAGGAGCGCTTTCCCAGCCGGAAGTCGCCCATGCGCTGCATGATCGGCCGGCCCCCGCCGAGGAGAGAGGCCTGGATGCCGAGCATGCGCGCGTAGTCCTGGCCCGATGCGAGGGGCTCGGTGAGGGTGACGGTCTTGAGGACCGCGAAGTTGACCAGCCCGTTTGCTGGCCTCGAGTCCGACCAAGCGTGGCCGTTGACGCTGTACCAGGACGAGCCGTCCTTCTCCTCGTACTTCTCCTGGACGACATGCGCCGCGCCCGAGTTGGTGCAGAAGGTGCGGGTCTTCTTGGGAAAGAGGAACTTGGGATCGTAGTAGTCCGCCACGATCGGGTAATGCTCGCGCCGGGTCTCGACGCGCACGCCGATGTCGACCGCGTTGTCGGCGAAGGGCACGCCCGTCGAGGCCATGACCTCCTTGAGGAAGGCGAAGCCGCCCCTGCCGGGAGCGACCACGAGATCGCGATAGGCGACTTCCCGCCTGTCCGTTCGGAGGACCCGCGCCGCGGCGTCGATCGACTCGGCCCGCTCTCCGAAGGAGAAAGCCGCGCCTAAGGACTCGAGCCGGGCGACAAGCTCCTTGATGAGGACTAGGCCCCCGTCGGTCCCGAGGTGGGACTGGCGGATCTCGAGGAGGCTCACGCCGATCTTCTCGGCCCGCCTCTTGTAGACCGAGAGGTTGCGCTTCTCCATGATCCTCGGCCTGAGGAAGGCCTCGACGCGCTCGAGGTAGGAGGCCGCGCCGGACTCGCGCCAGCAGGAGTCGGGGAAGCCGATCGGCCAGCTGAAGTTCATCTTGCAGTCGTTGCGGAGGCCGCCCGATGAGTACTCGTTCTTGTCGATGAGGAGGAGCGAAAGGCCGGGCCGGCCCGCGAGGAGCTCGAAGGCCGCGCCCAGACCTGCGGGCCCGGTCCCGACTATGATGACGTCGTAGCTGTCCATGACGGATAACGAGCATATCCGCCTGAGCCCTTCCATGTCACCCGGGCCTCGGCTATCATGCGCTCCTATGGCCGCCGTCCTTCTAGCCCTGCTCACCATCCTCGTATGGAGCAGCCTGGCCCTTCTCAACACGCGCGTCAACGCGCTTCCGCCCTTCCTCGCGGTCGGCTTCGCGCTCTGCGTGGGCGGCCTCGTCGGCCTCGTCCGTGCCCGCGAATGGAGGGTCCCGGCCCGGACCTTCGCGGTGGGGGTAGCGGGCATCTTCGGCTACCACGCCATGCTCTTCGCCGCCTTCAGGATAGCGCCGGCCGTCGAGGTCAACCTGGTCAACTATCTTTGGCCGCTGCTCATCGTCGTCTTGTCGCCGATCATCCTGCCGGGCTTCCGCCTAGGCGCGCGGCACGTCGGCGGGGCCGCCCTCGGGCTCTGCGGGGCCATCCTCATCGCGACGGGCGGGAAGCTCGGTCTCGACCTCGCCTACCTTCCGGGATATCTCCTCGCGGGGGCGGCCGCCCTGGCCTGGGCCTGCTACTCGCTCATGACCAAGCGGCTCCCTCCCTTCCCGACTGGCGCGGTAGGCGGCTTCTGCCTGGTGTCGGGCATCCTCTCGCTGGGGATCTACTTTCTCGGCCAGACGATGCCGGGCGCGCCCGCCATGCCCCGGCTCCAGGGCGCGGACTGCCTCTTCCTGGTCTTGCTCGGCCTCGGGCCCATGGGCGGGGCCTTCTATTCCTGGGACGCCGCGCTCAAGCGAGGGGATCCCCGCGTGATCGGCTCGCTCTCCTATCTGACTCCCCTCCTGTCCACGCTCAATCTCGTGCTGATCGGCGGCAAGAGGCTGACTCCGACGGCTGGCGTCGCCATGGCGCTCATCGTCGCGGGCGCGATCCTTGGCTCGCTGGACCTCTTCAGGGCCGTCCTCGGAGGAGCGGTTAAGGCGAGGCAAGAGAGGGGCTGAGGTTCGTGTACTTTCTGTACGCCACCCAGACATACTTCGCGTCGACTATCCGCCATCCGGCCCTGGAGGGATCGCGGCCACGGGCGAGGGCGTAGGCGAGGTCGAAGACGGCCTTCCCTTCTCCCTCGAGGTCCTCGTAGGCCGCGCCGAGGAGGGCCCCCGACTTGATGGCGTCGACTATGGCTGGGGAAGGCTTCCCCGAGCCTAGGGAAACGATGGGGAGGGCCTTCCTGGATTTAGGCCATGATCCGGCCTTGAGGGCCTCGAGCGCCTGTTGGGCGGCCGCGGGGTCTGCGCAGACCAGGGCCTCAACGCGGTCGGAAAACTTGGCGAGAAGGGCGGATGCCCCGGCAGCCAGGTCCGCGCCGGCGTCGAGCCGCTCCGACTTGAGCCCCAGGGCTGCTAGGCGGGCCGTGAAGCCCTCGAGGAACTGTCCGAGCTCCGCCCCCTGGTCTGACGCCAGAATGAGGAACTGGATCGACCCGTCCTTGTTCCTGTCAGCGGCCGCGTTCGCCTTCCAAAACGAGGCTAGGATCTCGCCCTCGGCCGTGCCCGCGTCTGCGTCGGTCGAGCCGACGAAGAAGAGCTTGTCCCAAGAGCGCATGGCCTCATCCGAGGGCCGTCGGTCGAAGAACACGATAGGCACCCGCTCGGTCTTGGCCTTGTCGATCATCGAGGCGAGGGACTTCCCGTCCACGGGGTCGACGGCGAGGGCGCCGAGCCCCTTCCGATAGAGGGAGTCCACCTGCAAGTCCTCGGCGGCTTGCTGGTTCTGGCCGTCGACGATGGCGAGGTCGGCCCTGTCCAGGGCCTGGGTCTCCAATGACTTCCTGATGGCCGCGGAGGCCGAGTCGTCCAGGGAATGCACCGCCAGGCCGAGCTGGGGCCTGGCTGCCCCGCCGCGCGAGCAGGACGCAAGGGCCAGAATAAGGACGGCGAGGAGCGGAAGCGTGCGATTCATCGGCGAACCTCGTGCGCGGGGGATCGTACGCAGGCCCGAGGCGTACGGGCCATAATAGACCGGCTCGGTCGAGCTGTCCAGATTCGAACCTTCCCGGAGCCCAAGGACGCAAATCGGCTTCAAGCCCTTGTATGGACTCTCTCCATCTTCCATAATTTTACGTAGTGCGGATAAAGCCATCCTTCTCCAGAAGGGGGAACGCGTGGGCAGGGGCAAGAAGATAGTCGACATCGAGCTCGTAATCGATGAAGCGATCGCCCTGATCGAGGAAGGCGGGGTCGAGGAATTCTCGACGCGGCGCCTCGCCTCCAGGCTGGGGATCTCGGCCATGACCCTGTACAATTACTACGAGAATCGAGGGGCTATCCTCAAGGGCGCCTTCGAGAAGGGCAGCTCGATGCTCTGGTCGGGCCTGCAGGAAGAGATCGAGGCGAGACGAGCCCCTGGCGACAACGGCCATGGCGCCTTTCAGGCCCTCTCAGAGCACCTCCTGGCCTTCGCCACGACCAGGCCCAAGCTCTGCCATTTCATCCTGACGGTTGGCGCCGGCGAGGACTGGGCAGTCCGCGACGGCTGGCTCGACACATTCGACACGCCCCAGGGCCTGCCCCCAGGCGGCGGCCGTCACGGCGCTGCCAAGGCCGCCAGGAAACGCGCCGTCTATCTCTTCGAGCTCATTATCTACGCGCTGGCGCTCAAGGTCATCGGCGGGGCGGAGTCTCCCGAGCGGTACCGCGACCTAGCCGCCGAAGGGCTCGACCGGCTGCTTGAGAGCCGCGAGGACGGCTAATCCTCGACGTAGACCCGCGGCACCCGGGCGCCGACCATGCAGGTGAGCTCGTAAGGTATCGTGCCGAGGAGGGAGCAGAGCTCCTCTCCGTCGATGAGAGCTCCTTCGCGCGCGCCGAAGAGGACGACCTCGTCTCCCTCGGCGGCCCGCGAGCCGGGTCCGAGATCGACCATCGTCTGGTCCATGCAGATCCTGCCAACGATCGGCCTCGCCGAGCCGCCAACCCACACGCGGGCCCGATTGGATAGCGAGCGGCTGTAGCCGTCGCCGTAGCCGATAGGAAGGGTTCCGACCACGGTATCGACTGGCGCCGACCAGGTGCGTCCGTAGCTGACGCTCTCGCCCTTGGCCAGCCGCTTCACGAACGAAAGCCTCGTCGCCAGCCGCATCACCGGCTCGACGCCCACCTTCTTCCAGGTCAAGGGCTCGTAGCCGTAGACCAGGATCCCGGGCCTAACCATGCCGAAACGGGCCTCGGGCATGGCGACCAGGGCGGCCGAGTTGGCGAGGTGGGCCAGCGGCGGCTCGACTCCCCGCCGAGCCATGTCGCTCAAGGCGGAGCGGAAGCGGGCCTCCTGCTCGCGGGCGAAGTCGAGGTCGCAATCCGCGGTGGCAAGGTGGGAGTACGCCCCCACAACCTCGACGCCCCGCAGGGCGGCGACTTCCTCGGCGAGCGGCCCTGCCTCGGTCCAGCGCACGCCGATGCGGCCCATGCCCGTGTCGATCTTCAGCTGGACCCGCAGGGGCCTGCCTGCGGCGGTGGCGGCGCCGGCCGCGGCGCGGGCCTTCGCGGCCGAGCAGACCGTCGCGTCGATGCCGTAGCGGGCGTAGAGCGGCAGGCTCTCGTCGCTTGGAGGGCCGAGGACGAGGATGGGCGCCTCGATGCCGGCCTCGCGCAAGGCGAGGGCCTCCTCGAGGAGGGCGACGCCGACGTAGAGCGCTCCCTCGGCGAGCAGTTCCCGAGCCACCCTTATCATGCCGTGTCCGTAGGCCTCGGCCTTGACCACGGCCATCACCTTCACCCCGGGGCCCGCGAGCTCGCGGGCCAGCGCGAAGTTGCGCCTCAGGGCGCCGAGGCGGATCTCGGCGCGGGTCGGCCTGAATCGGGCCACTTCCGCGTCCGGAGCGCTCACGACTTGCGCGGCTTGCGGAGGAGCTGGGCCGAGCGCTCCGCGGCCTTTACGACCGCGTTGATGAGCGTGAGCCTGAGGCCGCCGGCCTCGAGCTCGAGAACGCCTTCGATCGTCGTGCCGGCGGGCGTGGTCACCTGGTCCCGAAGCTTGGCCGGGTGCTCGCCGGTGATGAGGACATTGCGCGCCGCCCCAAGGACGGTCTGGGCGGCCAGCTCAAAGGCGACGTCCCGCGGCAGGCCGAGCTTGAGCCCTCCGTCGGCGAGGGACTCGATGATGATGTAGACATAGGCGGGACCCGAGCCCGAGAGGCCGGTGACCGCGTCCATATACTGCTCGTCGAGGACGAGGGCCCGGCCGACCGACTGAAAGAGCTCCTTGGCCCAACCGAGGCTCTCGGGCCTCACGTGGACGCCCGGCGAAAGGACCGTCATGCCTTCGCAGATCGCGACGGCCATGTTCGGCATCGTACGGATGACTTGGCTGCCTTTGGGGACGTGGGCCTCGAGAAGCTCCAGGCTGACGCCGGCGGCGACGGAGATGAGCAGCTTGTCAGGGGAAATTTCGAGGGAGATCTCGGCGAGGACTTCCTCGACGTCCTTGGGCTTCACGCAGAGGATGATCGTGCCGGACGAGCGGGCGACCTCCCGGTTGTCCGCGACGACGCGAAAGCCCGTCTTCTTGGCGATCTCCGCGCGATGGGCCTCAGAGCGGTCTGAGAGGAGGATAGCTCCAGGCTCCACGAGGCCTCGTTGCGCGATGCCCGACGCGAGGGCCTCGCCGACCTTGCCCGCACCGATGATGCCCAGCCTTCTTTCCATACTATGCCTCCTCGCGAGAGGAGTATAGCTTGGGAAGCGCGGAGCTTTCTACGAGGAGAGCGAGGCGAGGTAGGACTCGAGGTAGGGCCTGTCCTCGTCGAAGATGCGGGTCACGCTGACGCCGAAGCGGCAGAAGCCCTCGACCATCTCGGCGTGGGCGACGTAGCCCTCGATGCGCACGAGGCGCTCGCCTTCCGGCGCCTGGACCCGGACCATGACGAAGACGTTGGTCAGGGTGTCGATGGGCTCCTTCGAGCGGCAGCTGATTCCGCCCATGGAGATGTTGATCCCCTCAGCCCAGAGGTACTCCTCCCGATTCGGGTAGTAGCCGATCATCTGGTTGATGGAGAAACGCGGTGATTCTCTTTTCTCTTCCATGATGACATTATAGAGCCTTGAATACCAAGCCGTAAACGTTGCATCATCGCCCATGCGCGACGACCGACCAACGTTGCTTTCCCCCGATCCCGCCGATCTGCCCCTGCTCTTCGAGGCGACGCGGCTCCTTGGCCGCCATTCCGGCCTCGAGGAATCTATGGGCCCCCTCCTCGCGCTTCTTGCCGACCGAGGCGGCCTGGCTAGGGGCGTAGCCGCCCTGCCTCTATCGGAGGAAGCCGAAATCCGCGTAGCTGCGGTCGTCGATCCAGCCGACGCCGCCCTGCCCGGCAAGCGCGTGGACCTGGGAGACGGCCTTCTCGGCAAGGCTCTCGCCACGGCGACCCCGGCCTTCGAGGGTGGGGGCTTCGCCGTGCCCATCGTCCTGGGCGGCGCCGCCATCGGGGCCCTCTCCTTCTCGCCGACCTCTATGGAACGCGCTCGGGGGGTTTCACTCGCCTCCTCCGCTGCGGCCCTCATCGCAGAGGCCCTGGGCCTCAGGCGGCGCCTCGCTCGCGCGGCCGTCCTCGGCGAGGGCGGGATACCCCACGTCGTGCCCAAGACGACGCCCGAGCCTCTCAGCGTCGACGAGGGATGGGCCCCCGCCGCCATCGTCGGGCGCTCAGCCCCGATGCGGGAGCTCTTCTCGCTGATGGACAGAGTCGCAGGAACTGAGACGACCGTGCTCGTCACGGGGGAGAGCGGAACCGGCAAGGAGCTCGTCGCCAGGGCCCTCCATGAGCGCTCGACCCGCGCCAAGGGCGCCTTCATAGCGGTCAATTGCGCCGCGCTGCCTGAGTCCGTGATAGAGAGCGAGCTTTTCGGCCACGAGCGCGGCGCTTTCACGGGCGCCCAGGAGCAGCGGCGGGGCCGTTTCGAGCTCGCGGACGGCGGGACCCTCTTCCTCGACGAGATTGGCGAGCTTTCCCTGGCGGTCCAGGCCAAGCTTCTCCGCGCCATCCAGGAGGGCGAATTCGAGCGCGTGGGCGGCTCGACGACGGTCAAGACCGACGTCCGCGTCATCGCCGCGACCAATCGCGACCTCGAAAAGGAGGTGGCCGAGTCGCGATTCCGCGCCGACCTCTTCTGGCGCCTCAACGTGTTCCCGCTGCGCGTGCCCCCCTTGCGCGAGCGCCGGAGCGACATCGTGCTCCTCGCCGATTACTTCGCCGAAAAGCATGGGCGCAGGGCTGCCAAGCCCATCCTGCGAATCTCGAGCCCGGCGATAGATCTCCTGATGACCTACCACTGGCCGGGCAACGTACGCGAACTGGAGAACTGCGTCGAGCGCGCGGTCATCCTTTCCACGGACTCGGTGATCCATTCCTATCATCTGCCTCCGAGCCTGCAGTCCGCCGACTCGACGGGGACCGGCCCGGCCTCAACCCTCGACGCCTCCCTGGCCCGGCTCGAGCGCGAGCTCCTCGTCGAGGCCCTGAAGATTTGTCGCGGCAACGCCGCGGCCGCGGCTCGTCGCCTCGGCATCACCGAGCGAAGAATGGGCCTCGCCCTACATCGATATGGTATCGATTGGCGCCGATTCCGTACATCCTTGTAGGTTTATTTTTCAAACCCACGCGATTGTAGTTTCTCAGAACACTGTATTATTACTATTTTACTATATTGAAAACAAATATCTAGCACCTTCCTTTTGGCATAAGAATTGCTATATAAATAGCACCAATTCTTCGCTTCAGGAGTAGTCGATGAGCGATCCTGTAGATTCCAAAACGGCCGGTCTCGCCGAGGTGTACGGGGCCAACTGCTTCTCCAACGCCGTCATGCGCGAGCGTCTGCCCAAGAGCATCTTCTCGGAGCTGCTTAAGGTCCAGACTGGAAGGCGCGAGCTCACCCTCGATATAGCCGAAGTGGTGGCGAGCGCGATGCGCGACTGGGCGCTGGAGCGCGGGGCTACGCACTTCACGCACTGGTTCCATCCCCTGTCCGGCATCTCGGCCGAAAAGCACGATTCCTTCATCTCGCCGACCGGCGATGGCCGGGTCCTCATCGAGTTTTCCGGGAAGGAGCTCGTCAAGGGCGAGCCCGACGCTTCTTCCTTCCCCTCCGGCGGCCTGCGCGCGACCTTCGAGGCCCGCGGCTATACCGCTTGGGACGTGACGAGCCCGGCCTTCCTCAAGACCTCCGCCGGCCGCTCCACGCTCTGCATCCCCACGGCCTTCGTTTCCTACTTCGGCCACGCCCTCGATAAGAAGGTCCCGCTGCTTCGCTCCATCGAGGCGCTCAACAAGCAGGCCCTCCGCGTCCTCCACGCCCTCGGGATCAAGGACGCCTCGAGGGTCGTCGCCACCGTAGGACCCGAGCAGGAGTACTTCCTCGTCAATCGCGAGCTCTATAAGAAAAGACCCGACCTCGTCCTTACCGGCCGCACGGTCTTCGGCTCCATGGCCGCCAAGGGCCAGGAGATGGAGGACCACTACTTCGGCGCCATCCCCGAGAAGGTCGCGGCCTTCATGAACGAGCTCAACGACGAGCTCTGGAGCATGGGCATCTCGGCCAAGACCCAGCACAACGAGGTCGCCCCGAACCAGTTCGAGCTCGCCCTCGTGTTCTCGAGCGCCAACGTCGCCGCGGACGCGAACCAGATCGTCATGGAAACGATCAACCAGACCGCCGCCCGCCACGGACTGGCCGCCCTCCTGCACGAGAAGCCCTTCAACGGGATCAACGGCTCGGGCAAGCACGTCAACTGGTCGATGAGCACCGACACGGGCGTCAACCTCCTCGACCCGGGCTCGGACCCCGCCTCGAACGCCCGCTTCCTCCTCTTCGCCTGCGCATGCATCGAGGCCGTCGACCGCTACGCCCCCCAGCTCCGCGCCTCCGTCGCGACCAGCGGAAACGACCAGCGGCTCGGCGGCAACGAGGCGCCGCCCGCCATCATCTCGGTCTTCCTCGGCGACGAGCTCTCCGACGTGCTCGACGCGGCCGCCGACGGCAAGCCCTACGTCTCCAAGGAGGGCGGCAAGATCGAGATCGGCGCCGCATCCCTGCCCAAGCTGCCCCAGGACCTCACCGACCGCAACCGCACGAGCCCATTCGCCTTCACCGGCAACAAGTTCGAGTTCCGCATGGTGGGATCGTCGCAGTCCGTCGCCACTCCCTCGATGGTGCTCAATACCGCCGTGGCCGACATCCTCGCCCGCTTCGCCGACAAGCTCGAGGCCGCCGCGAAGAAGAGCTCCGACATGGCCGCCGAGATCCGCGCCCTCATCGCCGAGTCCTACAAGGCTCACCGCCGCGTGGTGTTCAATGGCAACAACTACTCCGAGGAGTGGTCGCGCGAGGCCGATCGCCGCAACCTGCCCCGCTTCAAGGCCGCGGTCGAGGTCATTCCCGAGCTCGCCTCCCAGGCCGGCTTGGAGCTCTTCTCACGCCATGGGGTATTCACCAAGGAAGAGGTCGAGAGCCGCTGCGTGATCTACCTCGAGAAGTACGCGAAGCAGGTGAACATCGAGGCCGGCATCATGGTCGAGATGGCCAAGCGCTACATCTTCCCAGCCGCCACGGCCTCCGCCGAGGACTACGCCCGCGCGGCCAGCTCCCTCGCCGCGGTCGGGGCCCTGTCCTCCCCGCAGGAGCTCAAGGCCCGCAAGCTGGCCGAGCTCGCGGCCGCCGTCATGGACGAGGCCGACAAGCTCGAGAAGGCGCTCGCCGGCGTGCAGGAGATCGAGGAGCCCCTCGCCGAGGCCAGGGCCTACCGCGAAAGCGTCATCCCCAGGATGAGCGCGTTGCGCGACAAGGTCGATGCCGTCGAGAGGGTCGTCGAGGCCTCCAAGTGGCCCTTCCCGACCTACCAGGACCTGCTCTTCTCGCTTTAAAAGAAAACCACGAGGCAGGGAGACACAGAGGGAAGAGGAGAGGGAGAGGAGAAAAGGGGAAAGGGTTAAGGGGAATTCTCGAAACCTATTCCGAGAGATCTCATTTCTTCTCCCTTCTCCTTACTCCCTCTCTCCTCTGTGCCTCTGTGGTTAGTCTTCTCGAATCATGTCGGCGGAGTAGCGGCTCGTGAAGAGGGCCGGGAGGCCGCCTGAGTGCCAGAACACGACCGTCTCGCCCCGCCCTATAATGCCGGATTCCACCATGGAAATGAGGCCGCCTAACGCGCGCGCCGTATAGACCGGGTCGACGAGCATGCCCTCGGTCCGCGCGAGCAGCCGCGTCGCGCGGCGCTCAAGCTCGCCGGGAGTCCCATAGCCCGCGCCCGTAAAGCCACGCTCGAGCTCGATGTCGCCCAGGCCGAAGGCCGGGCCGGAGGCCCGAGTTCCGCCGTTCCCCAGGCCGAGGAGGCTGGCCGCCCCGTTCGCCACAGCCAGGACGCGCTCGGCGAAGTCCGCCCCCTCCTCTTCAGCCTTGTCGATGCAGATGCCGGTCAGCGCCGGCCCCGATCCCCCGGAGAGCAGCTTGCCGATCATGAGTCCGGCCTGGGTTCCGCCCGAGCTCGAGGCGAATACGATGCGAGATGCCTCAAGCGAGGCGGAGGCGAGCTGGGCGGCGAGCTCGGCGTAGGCCGCCGCGAAAGCGAGGGCTCCCAGGGGGTTCGAGCCCCCGTAGGGAATCTCGTAGGGACGCAGGCCCCTCGCGCGCAGGGACTCGGCAATCACG
>Ga0181529_10005144_pt1 | contig 13789 bp, 14 predicted proteins | sample PEATcosm2014_Bin_36_FD_119763 | JGI IMG/M metagenome (GOLD analysis project Ga0181529, IMG submission 119763) | Peatland microbial communities from MTU Mesocosm Facility, Houghton, MI, USA - PEATcosm2014_Bin10_30_metaG | ecosystem: Environmental > Terrestrial > Soil > Wetlands > Peat | place... | reverse complement strand
GCCGGCGCCGAGCTGCGTCTGCTGCCGGCCTACTCGCCCGACCTGAATCCGATCGAGATGGCCTTCGCTCAACTCAAGTCGCACCTGCGAAAGGCCGCCGAGCGAACCGCGCCGGCCCTCTGGAACCGCATCGGCCAATGCCTCGACGAAATCACCCCCCAAGCCTGCGCCAACTATTTCGCCGAGGCCGGATATGCGCCATCGTGGGCGGGCAGCGCTCTAGCGCCGCCACCCACTCTTCTTCAGCGGCGCGACCGTCTCGCCAGGCGCGACCGCTGCGGATAGGCGCTGCGAATTGCCACAACACGCGCCGCCGCAAAGCCGCCTATGCACTGCGCCGGCGCTCGTCCTGTCTTGCCACGAGCGCCGGCGCAAAACGCCTCATTCGCGATCGGCGCTACGCGCGCGGTGAATGAGTCGGCGGGATCAGCACGATTTTGATCGACCCTTCTCCCTTGTGCATCATGTCGATGCCCTTCTGGAAATCGGCGAGCGGCATTTTGTGCGTGACCACGCCTTCCGTGGGTAGCCGGCCGTCGCCGATCGCGTCGATCGTGAAGGGATAGCAGTAGGGGCTGAGGTGGGAGCCGTAGAGATCGAGTTCCTTGCGGTCGCTGATAATGCTCCAGTCGACCGTGACGTCTTGACCGAACACGCTGAACTCGACGAAGCGACCGCGCTTGCGGATCATATTCAGACCCTGCTTCACGCTCGAAGGATGACCCGTCGCCTCGATGTAGACGTCGCAGCCGTAGCCGCCGGTCATCTCCTTGACGATCTTGACCACGTCTTCCTTGAGCGGGTTCATGACCAGATCGGCGCCGAATCGCTTGGCGATCTCCAGACGCTCGGGCTTGGCGTCGAGCACCACCAGCTTCGACGGGTTCTTCAGCCGCGCCGCGCCGACCATGCCCAGACCAAGCGGCCCGGCGCCGGCGAGCACCACGAAGTCGTCAAGCTCGATCTTGGCGCGATTGACTGCATGCACCGAGCAGGCGAACGGCTCGATCAACGCCGCCTTCTCGATCGGCATGTCGTTCGGCACCTTGTGCGTGCGCGAAGTCGCAGGCAGGCGCATGTACTGCGCCATGCCGCCATTGACATTGTTCTGGAAGCCGTACACGTCGTGGCGCTCGCACATCCAGTACTGGCCGCTCTTGCAGAACCGGCATTCTTCGCACGGCACGATTTGCTCTGAGATCAACCGCTGGCCGAGCTTGAACTCGCCGCGCCGGGCGACGTTCTCGCCGATTTCGACGGCGATGCCGACGAACTCATGTCCCGGAATCATCGGCGCCTTAATGTAGGCGGGTTGGTCTTTGCCATCGCCCCAGAACGACGGGGCGCCGTCGAACGCCTTGCTGTCGCCGGCGCAGATGCCGCAGGCCTCCACCTCGATGATGACGTCGTCCGCGCCGGCTCGCGGCGTCGGCACGGTCTCGAGGCGGTAGTCGCCCGGTGCGTAGGCCATCACGGCCAGCATCGTCTCAGGAAGCTGGTTTGACCGTGTCGTCGTGCTGCTCATGATCCAAGTCCTCTTGCTTCGGCGCGTGCGCCGGGGTCTTCCACGTTTCCTGGTCGCCGACGTCCCGGCCCGGGGCGCCTACAACCGCTTCGTCGCTCCTGTCGCGATGGCTCGCAGGATTAGACAACAGGACGCGGCGCCAACGTCAATCCCGCCGCAGGACCGCTCGCCAAGGCGCGAGGCGAGGCCGGCGCGGGCGAACCCCTTGCTCATGTTGACGCCGTGGTCGCCGTCGCCGATCTCGGACAGGTGGGCGCGATCGGCGTCGATCGCCGCGACCCGTTCCGTCGCCAGTCCGCCGGCTTCGGTCAGGGCGACGCCGCTCATCGCGCGGCCATGGTCAGGCCGACGGAGCGCGCCGGGGCGCGGACTAGGCGAGCGAGTTCGCCATCGAGCTGCATCACCGTCAGCGTGGCGCCCATCATTTCCAGCGAGGTGAAGTAGTTGCCGACGAACGGCTGGACGATCTTCATGCCCTTGCCCGTCAACACCTCGCTGATCCGGTCATAGAGGATGTAGAGTTCCATGATTGGCGTCGCGCCCAGACCCGAGATCAGCACCGCGAGGTCGTCGCCACGGGCGAACGGCAGATCGGGCAGGACATGGTCCAGCATCATGTCGGCCATTTCACGCGCCGGCAGCGTCGCCCTCACCTCCACGCCCGGTTCGCCGTGGTGGCCGATGCCCACCTCCATCTTGCCGTCCTCGATCGAAAAGTTCGGCTTGCCGACCGCCGGGATCGTGCACGCGGAAAGCCCGACGCCAATGCTGCGAGTGTTGTCGATCGCCTTCTGCGCCGCCGCGATCACCTGCTCCAGATCCGCGCCCTCCGCGGCTCGCGCGCCGCCGACCTTCCACATCAACACCTCGCCGGCGACGCCACGCCGTTTGCCCGGCTCGCTCTTCGGCGCCGAGGGGACGTCGTCGTTGGCGACCACCGTCTTGACGGTCAGGCCATGCCCGGACGCCTGCCTGATCGCCAGCTTCACGTTCATGTTGTCGCCGGCATAGTTGCCGTAGAGGCAGGCTACGCCGCGCCCGCCGTCGGCCGCCACGAAGGCGTCGTGGAAGCTCTTCGCCGTCGGCGACGAGAAGATCTCGCCGATCGCCGCCGCGTCGATCATGCCGTCGCCGACATAGCCCAGGAATGCCGGCTCGTGCCCCGAGCCGCCGCCGGTGACGACGCCGACCTTGCCCCGCTGCGGCGCCAGGTGGTGACGAATCACTCCCGGATTGTCAGTCGGCGCAACCAGATCGCGATGCGCCTTCAGATAGCCGCGCACGGCGTCTTCCACCACGAGATCTGCGTTGTTGATGATCCGGTTCATTGTTCGCTCGCCAAGTTGAACGTTTGCCGCCGCCGCTTGTCGACCCCTGCTACGGACGGGGCGGCGTCGATTGACGCCCGCGAACGCCGCGCCGTTCATTCCCTCGCGCCCGTGAGGGCCGGCTCAGCGCGTAGGCGCACGCCTGTGCATTGGCGGAGGTCCGAACGTCGATCTGCTTCGGGGACGATCGCAAGAGGGGGAGGACGGGGTCATTGCGATCGTATCCCCGAGAGCCGGATCGACGTTCGAGTTGGAAGCGGCGCCGCGCGCTCAAATCACGTGCGGTTCAGATTCTCCAGCGCAACGCTTTAGGCCGCTTGGGGAGCGTCCCGAAGGCCGCTCCCCGCTCGCCTTCACTCCTTGAGCGTGAACGGAGCGATGAAGTCCCCGACATTGTCTTTGGTGATGAGCGTGCAGTCGAACAGTTGCTTCTCGCTCGCAGCGCCGGTCTTGCCGGTCTTCAGCAGCGAGTCGGCCTCGTCGACGGCCTTCTTCGAGTAGACGGCGACCGGCTGCAGCACGGTGTACTGCAAATCGCCCGCCTTGATCGCCGCAGCGGCGTCGGGAGAACCGTCGAAGCCGCCAACCTTGACGCTCGCCAGCTTTCCGACCTCTTTCAGCGCCGCGACCGCGCCGAGCGCCATCTCGTCGTTGCCGCTGATCACGCCGACGATGTCGGGATGGGCCTGCAGCAGGTTCTGCATCTTGTCATGGCCCTGGGTTCGATCCCAATTCGCCACTTGCGCGCCGACCTTCTTGAGCCCGTCAAACTGGCTGAGCACGGTCTCGTAACCATTGGACCGCGTCGCGGCGTTGTTGTCGGAGGGGTTGCCCAAGAGCTCGACGTAGTTGCCCTTGTCGCCGATCATCTTCACCCACTGCTGCCCGCCCAACGCGGCGCCCTGGGCGTTGTTGGAAACGAGCTGCCCCTTTGCCAGGCCTGTTTGGTTGATCTCGGCGTTGACAGTGAAGACCGGGATGTTCGCGGCCATGGCCCGCTTCACCGCGCCGATGGATCCGCTCGCGTCGGCAGGATCGAGAATGATCGCCACCGACTTGTTGGTGATCGCGGTGTCGATCAATTTGCTCTCGGTGTTCGTGTCGCCCTTCGAAGCGCCGACGTTCGCTTTGTAGCCGAGCTTCTGCGCCTCGGCAGCGGCGACGTTGCCTTCGGTGAGCCAGTAGGGGTTCGCCGGGTCGATGACGATGATTGAAATCAGGCCGCCCTCGGCGGCCGACGCTGCGGTCACCGACCATCCAAGCAGCGGAGCGGCAAGCGCAATGGCCGCGAGCATCGGAATTGTTGCCTTCCTAGACATTTAGACATTCCCTTTTTGGTTAGCGATTGGACCGGTCAACCGGCAGTCTTCTCAAGAGTGGGCTCGGCCTTTCGGGCTGCGCCCCCTTGCTGCTGAGAAGTCGATGGGCCGTCCGTAGAACCCGAAGGCTTGACGCGGCGGCGATACTGAACGGCGTTCAGCAGCACAGCGAGCACGATGACCGCACCGGTGAACACTGTCTGCCAGTAGGAAGAGATGCCGATGATGACCAGCCCATCGGAAAGGAACCCGATCACGAAAGCGCCAAGGAGCGTTCCGCGGATGTGGCCGCGCCCACCACTCAGCGACGCGCCGCCGATGACGACAGCGGCGATGGCGGTCAATTCGTACGAGGCGCCCGCAGTCGGTCCGGCCGAGGTCAGCTGAGAGGACAAGATGAGGCCGGTGATGGCGGCGCAGATTCCCGAAATGACGTAGACCATGACCTGCACAAACCTCACCGGAACACCGGAGAGTTCCGCTGCACGTTCGTTGCCGCCGGTAGCGTAAAGCCATCGACCAAAGGGGGCGCGGGTCAGCACGACGCTGCCGACGATCGCGACGACCGCCAGCACGAGCACGCCGATCGGAACGCCAAACAAGCGATTGAAGCCGAGCCAATCGAACCCGGTATTTCCGAGATCGGCTCTGCCGGCGAGGTTGTTGTAGGTCAGGCCGTTCGTGATCAGCAGGGCGACGCCGCGCGCGACGTACATCACGCCCAAGGTGGCGACGAACGCCGGCACCTTGAATCGAGCGATCAACACGCCGTTGATCATGCCGACGAAGGCGCCGAGGGCGCACGTCAGCACCGCGACAACCCAGACCGGAGGGTAGAGGACGACTCCAAGCGCGTTCAGCGTCACGCCCTGCATCAGAAAGCCGGCGACCACGCCGGAGAGCGCCAGCGTCGATCCCACCGACAGGTCGATGCCGGCGTTGAGGATGACCAGCAGCATTCCGACCGCGAGGATCCCGAAGATCGCGACATGCGTCGCCATCGTCAGGAAATTGCCGAGCGTGAAATAGTAGGGCGACAGGAACGAGAAGACGATAACGATCACGATCAGGGCGAAAAACGCCCGACCTTCGAGCAACAATCTGGCCAAATCGACGGAGTCGCCAATTGCGCTGAGCCTCGATCGCTTGGCGGTTGGGCTGGTGGTGTCGGTCACGCTCACAGCTTCGCCCCTCTTGATGGTTTGCTGACCAGGGCTTCGCCCGAGGCGGCCATGATCTCTTCCTTGGTGACGTTCGATCCGAACTGCGCCGATATCTTGCCGCGGCGCATGACGATGACCCGGTGCGCGATGCTCAGGCACTCGGCGACTTCCGAGGTTGAAAACACCACCGCGAGTCCCTGTGCGGCGCGCTCGCTGAGCAGCCGCACCACTTCGGCCTTGGCCCCGACGTCGATGCCGCGATTGGGCTCGTCGAGCAGGATGACCTTGGGGCCGGTCGCCAGCACTTTGCCGATGACCACTTTCTGCTGATTGCCTCCGGACAGGGATCCGATCGGCGGGCTTCCGCCCTCAGTTTTTATGCGCACGTTTCGGATGGATCGGTTGACGATCTCGCGCTCCTGCGTTCGAGACAGCAGCATTCCCTTGACGAACGCGCCAATGCTGGCGAGCGACAGGTTCTCGCCGACCGTCATCGTCTGAACGAGTCCGTCGCGCTGGCGGTCCTCGGGCACCAACGCCAGGCCCTTTTCGATGCGCTCCGCGATGCTCAGCTTCGAGATTTCCTCGCCGCCGATGATGATCCGTCCGCCCGTCATCGGCACGCGCCCGGCGACGCACTCCAACAGTTCCGTACGCCCGGCGCCCATCAGCCCGTAGATGCAGACGATCTCACCCGCCCGAACGTCGAACGACATGTGGTCGACGAGCGAGTTGTCCGCGTTCGAAGGGTCGGCGACGCTGACGTCGTCAATCGACAGGGCGACCTCGCCGAACGCATAGTTCGTGCGCGGGGAGCCGAGGTTGAAGTTCTCGCCCACCATGTGGCGCACGATCCACTCGAGGTCGATGTCTTTCGCCTCGGCCGTCGCCGTTATCGCTCCGTCGCGCAGCACCACGGCATAGTCGGTGATCTGCAGCGCCTCTTCGAGGTGGTGAGAGATGTAGACGATCGACACGCCGCGGCTGCTCAGATCCCGTATCACCCTGAACAACACCTCGACCTCGGTCGCGCTCAGCGCGGAGGTCGGCTCGTCCATGATCAGGATGCGAGAGTTCACCGACAGCGCGCGGGCAATCTCGACGATCTGCTGCTGACCCAGGCGCAGTTCCTCCACCAGGGTCAAAGGATCGATTTCTTCCTCGAGATCGGCGATCAACGCGCGCGCCTGGCGCGCTTCTTCGGCGAAATCGACGCCGGTCGGGGTGCGCAGCTCTCGCCCCATGAAGATGTTGTCACGCACGCTGAGGTTGGGCGCCAGGCTCAGTTCCTGATGGATGATCGAGATCCCGAGATCCCGCGCCTCGGTGGAGGAATTGAAGGCGACGCGGCCGCCGTCGAGCTCGATGGATCCGGATGTCGGCGTAATCACGCCCGACAGAACCTTCATCAGCGTCGACTTGCCGGCGCCGTTCTCTCCGAACAGCGCGGTGACCTTGCCTCGCCGGATATCGAAGTTCACGCCCTTGAGGGCATAGGTGCCGCCGTAGATCTTGGCGATATTGCGCGCCGCAAGCACGACGTCGGCGGCTGGCGGCGCGATCTGAGACGCTGTCGTCATTGCACGTCCAGCCTCACGGGGGTCACGAGCCAATTGTCAGGATCGAGCAACTTGAAGGCGCCGATGACGGAAACGGTCTTTCCGGTGAGCTTCGCAGTGTCGACCTTCGACAGAACCTGTTTCTTCGTCTCTTTGTTCAGAGCCGATCCGGCGTTTTGATAGTCGATCTGATTGGTGAATTGCCCGAAGCTGATCGTGCCGGTGGCGTCGCGCAGGTCGGTTCCGTAGATCGCGGGCCCCGTCTGCATGCGAATGGTCACAGCGCTGGGGACGCCTTCGACTGCGACATCGTAGACGCCGGAGTCTCCCTTGCCGACCACGCCGGTGAATTTGACGGAAATCACCGGGCCGTTGGCCGTCGCTACGCCAGACTTGGCCGGCTCCACGCCATACTGTTTGCCCGCCGCGTCTTTATCCTTGGCGACGGCCGCCGCCAGCGTGACGACGTCGACGGCATGGGCCTCGATCGCCGACTTCACTTTCGGAAACTGGGCCTCGCCGAACGCCGCGGGCGAAAACGTGTTGGCTGGAATGTCCTCCGCGGAGCCGATTCTCACGACCTTTGTGTCGAGCGCCATCGCGACAACCAGCGCCACGGCCACGGCCGAAATGATAATCAGGCGAAGGCGAGGCTTGGCGCGCGCGCGGGGCGCCGTTTGCGATTGCGAGCTCATGCTTCGCCACTCTCGTAAGCGAGGATGCGCGCGACCTTCTCCGCTGAAGGGCCGCCGCTGAAACGCGCAGCCAGAAAGGTATGGACGATGCTCTTGGCCAGTTCAGGCCCGATCACTCGAGCGCCTAGGGTGACGATCTGGGCGTCGTTGCTCTTGCGCGCCCGCTCGGCCGAGTAGGTGTCGTGGCACTGGGCGGCGCGGATGCCTTTCACCTTGTTGGCGGTGATCGCCATGCCAATGCCGGTGCCGCAGATCAGCACGGCGCTGTCGCACTTGCCGGCGGCCACCGCGACGGCCACCGCATGCCCGATATCCGGATAGAGCACTGGCTTGCTGTCGAAGGCGCCGAAATCCGCGACTTCGTGGCCCTCTGCGACGATGAAAGGCTTGAGGACTTCCTTTAGCGCGTAGCCCGCTTCGTCGCAGCCAATCGCGATCTTCATCGGAATTCCCTTCCCCCCTGCGCCGTGTCGCGCCGTTACTTTTCCGACGCCCACACCCTACGTCACACCTGCTCGCGCCACCGCCGGACGATTGCAGAGGCTGGAGGCAGACGTAACGACTGAATGTGATCACGTCAACACAAAAAGCACATGATCACCGAATCCAATTCGAACGCCGTCTGAATTGCAATTGTGATGGCTCGCCGCCGCCGGCGGCACGGCGAGCCCTTCCCAGGAGATCCGTCTAAAGACGCTAACATATTGCAATTACTGCACTTTCTTCGTAGGTGAGGCGCCCTGCGCGCGCGCCCCGACGTATAGTGAGGGCGTGTCCTAGGCGCAGTTTCGCGTGGCGCCTGCGCCTGAATCTGTTATAAATCGGGCGAAAAATGTGAAGTTTCTATCGGTAGAATTCAGATACACGCTTGACATGGCTGCTACGGGTGTTACAAACATGATACATCGTTCACGTCGTCCGCGGCGCCGCGAGGTGTGAATTCAATCAGTTCGGCGCGCGACCAAGCGGGCGGAGACAGGGATGGCGTCGTTGAATACGCGCGCTGCGTCAAAGCCAGAGGGGGAATTGCGCGGCGCTCTTCCCGGCCGTCAGGCCAACGCATTCGAATGTATTTCCAAGGATTCCAGTGTGTTGTCGGCGCCGCGTCCGATCGGCGCCGCGTTTTGGCTTGTCGGCGTCAATGGCCTCGCCGACGAGGCCGGCGCCAGAGAAGGCTTTTGGGGAGCTGCCGTTATAGAGGAATTTCGCCAGCGATTATAACGCCCTCGACGGAACGTCTTGGCGCTAAGATAAGCGTTGAGTGTGGGCGGCCGCGACTTGGCCGCCAGCGCTTCCCAAATAAGCAAGAGGCTGCCTTTCCCGTGTCTAGCGCAACCGACAAACACGAAGCCGAAGGTTCGCTCAGACCATCCGAGCGGCGTCGAATACTGCTTGATCACGTGCTGCGGACCGGCTCGGCGCAGCTGGATGAACTTGCTGCACAGTTCGGCGTCAGTCGCATGACGGTCCATCGCGACCTCGACGTTCTCGCGTCCCAAGGCGTCGTCCGCAGGGTGCACGGCGGGGTCACAGTCCGCTCATCCAATCTGGTCGAGAGCAATTTCCTCTATCGATCGCGCTTGGCGGAGCACGAGAAGCAGGCGATTGCTTACGCCGCCGCAGAACTCATCGAACCTGGGCAGGCGATCATCATCGATGATTCCACCACCGCCGGTCGGCTGACTTCGTTTATCGCAGCACGCAAGCCTCTGACCGTCATCACCAATAGCGTGACCGTGGTCGAGCAGCTCAAGGAAGCCCACGGCATCGAAACGATCTGTCTAGGTGGCCGTTTCAACCCGCGGTTCAATGCGTTCTTCGGCTATGTCTGCGAGCAGGCGATCGGCTCGCTTCGCGCCAACACCCTGTTCATGTCGGCGTCGACCGTGTTCAACGGCGTCGCCTATCACCAACAGGAAGACGTGGTGAAGACGAAACGCGCGCTCATGGGCGTCGCTGATAAGCGCGTGCTGCTGGTGGACAGCTCCAAATTCGGCGTCACGGCGCTCATTCGACTAGCTGCTCTGTCGGACTTCGAAGTCGTGCTGACCGATAGCGGCATCGCGCCGACGGAGGCGGAGACGTTGCGCCAGAACGGCGTGAATCTCCGGGTCGTGGAGATTCAGACGTAGCCGGCGGAGGCCGGTTTGGCGAAAAATCAACGCGCCAGGCAGGATGCAATGAAATGAGTAAGCCGAAGAAGATATTGAACGACCCGTCCCGCGTCGTCACCGAGTTGTTGGACGGTTTAGCGCTCGCGAGCGACGGCGGGCTTATCCGCCTGAAGGACCGGGACGCAATCGTCCGAGCACAAATCCCGAAGGACAAGGTGGCCTTGCTGATCGGCGGCGGCAGCGGTCACGAGCCGATGTTTCCCGGCTTCATTGGCGAAAATCTCGCTGACGGGGCTGCCTGCGGCCAGGTGTTCGCGGCCCCTGCGCCCGATTTGGTGCTCGCCGCCACCCAGGCCGTGAATCGGGGACGTGGCGTCCTCTACGTCTACGGCAACTACGCCGGCGACAATATGAACTTCGACATCGGCGCCGAGTTGGCCGCCGACGAGGGCATAGCGGTGCGCACGGTGCGCGTGTGGGACGATGTCGCGGGAGCGCCGCTCGAGCGCATCACCGACCGACGCGGCATCGCCGGAGACTTCTACGTCATCAAGATCGCCGGCGGGGCGGCGGCGGCGCTGGACAACCTCGACGAGGTGTACCGCATCGCCGCGAAGGCCCGCGACAACACGCGCTCCATGGGCGTGGCGATCGCCGCCGGCTCCATCCCGGAAACCGGCGCACTCACGTTCGAACTCGGACCTGACGAGATCGAGATCGGCATGGGGGCGCACGGCGAGCCGGGCATCTCCCGCCAGAAGTTGACGACGGCCGACGCCATAACCGAGCAGATGATGGCGGCGATTTTGCCGGATCTGCCATTCCGCAGCGGCGACGAGGTCGCACTGCTGATCAACAACCTTGGCTCCACCACGATGATGGAGTTGCTCGTGGTGAACCGGTGCGTGCGGAAGATTCTCGCCAAGGCGGGGATTGTGGTCCATCGCACCGATATCGGCTCGTATCTGACGTGTCAGGAGATGGCCGGCCTGTCGGTCACGCTGCTGCGGCTCGACGACGAGCTTAAACGATATTTGGACATGCCTGCGACTTCGATCGCTTACACACGCGCGTGAGGCGACCCGACGAAGTTGGCGCGATCAGCGTGCGGCTTGGATAGCGACGCAGCGCCCGCGGCCCAAAAGAACTCTTCGCAAGATGGAGGACAGCGCTATGAGAGCCTTGGTTCTAGAGAAAGTCCGGGAACTGCGGTTGCGTGACATTCAGTTACCGACCGTGCCCGGTCCCGACGACGTGAAGATCGCGATGCGGGCGGTGGGCATCTGCGGCAGCGACGTGCATTTCTACGAGCATGGCAACATCGGCCCCTTTGTCGTCCGCGCGCCGATGGTGCTTGGCCACGAGGGCGCCGGCGTCGTGGTCGCGGTCGGCAGCAACGTCACCTCCCTGAAACCGGGGGACCGCGTGTGCATGGAGCCGGGTATCCCGGACTGGAGTTCCCGCGCATCGCGCAGCGGCCACTACAACCTTGATCCGAAGGTGCGCTTCTGGGCGACTCCGCCGATCCACGGTTGCCTGACGCCGGAAGTCATCCATCCGGCCAATTTGACCTTCAAGCTGCCCGACAACGTCAGCATGGCGGAGGGCGCCCTGGTCGAACCGTTGGCCGTCGGCATGCAGGCCGCCACCAAGGCCCACGTCACGCCCGGCGCGATCGGCGCGGTGGTCGGCTGCGGCACGATCGGCATCGTGACGGCGCTTGCGGCCCTGGCGGCGGGATGCTCCCAGGTCGTGATCACCGACATGCAGCAGGAGAAGCTCGACATCGCCGCTCGCTATCCGGGGCTTGTTCCGGTGAACATCGGCAAGCAGGACCCCGTCGCCAAGGTCCATGAGATCACCGACAACTGGGGCGCGGACGTCGTCTTCGAATGCAGCGGCCATCCCAAGGCCTATGAGCATCTGTTCGACCTTGCCGCCCCCGGCGCAACGGTGGTGATTGTCGGTATGCCGCCAGCGCCGGTGCCGTACGACGCGATCGCGGCGGAGGCCAAGGAACTGCACGTTGAGCATGTGTTCCGCTACACCAATGTCTACGCGCAAGCCGTGAGCCTGCTGGCTTCCGGCAAGATCGACGTGAAGCCGCTGATCTCGAAGACCTTCCCGTTCGAGAAGGCGGTCGAGGCGTTTGAGTTCGCCGCGCAGGGGCTGCCGAGCGTCGTCAAGACGCAGATCGTGTTCGAGTAGCCATGCACGACTCGCTCACGCCCGCCGAGACGCGGGAACTGCTCAAGGCGGTGTCGCAACACATCGTCGACAGCGTCGATCTGTTGACCACCGTCGATCAAGCGATTGGCGACGGCGATCACGGCGTCGGCATGCGGCGCGGCTTCGCGGCCGTGCTGGAGCAACTGGAGACGCAACCAGAGACCGTCGAGGCGGCGTTCAAGGTCGCCGGCACGGCGATCATGGCGAAAGCCGGAGGCGCCGCCGGAGCGGTGTTCGGCACCCTGTTCCGCGCGGGCAGCGCTGCGTTTGCCGGGCGCAGCAGCCTCGACGCCGAAGGCCTGGCTGGGTTCCTCCAGCAAGGCCTGAAGGCGGTGGAACAGCGGGGCGGCTCGCGGCCGGGCATGAAGACCATGCTGGACGCACTGGCGCCGGCCGCGGCGGCCGCAGCCTTGACCTGTCCCGAGGGCCTGCCCGCCACGGCGCGCGCCGCGGCGGCCGCGGCGGCGGAGGGCGTGGAGGCCACCAAGTCGATGATCGCCACCACCGGCAAGGCGCGCACGCTCGGCGAACGCTCGCTCGGCCATCCCGATCCGGGCGCGGTGTCGATGAGCCTGATTCTCCAGGCGATGCTCGACTACATCGCCGCGTGACGTCGATGGGCGCCGTCCGGACCAACCGGGCGGCGCCCGTCGTTCACGCGACGGCTCGCGAGCGAGGGGGTTAGATTGAGTGAGTTCTGGATTGGCACCGGCTGGAAGATGAACAAGACGGCGGCCGAGGCGCGCGCCTACGTCGCTGGACTGATCGACCTGTTGCCGCCGCCGCGCGACGACCTTTCACTGTTCTTCATCCCGCCGTTCACCGCGCTGGCCGCGGCGCGCGAGGCGATCGGCGGCGCTCCGCTGCTGCTCGGCGCGCAGAATATGCACTGGGCCGAGTCGGGCGCGTACACCGGCGAAGTGTCGGCCGGCATGCTGGCGGAATTCGGCGTCGACCTGGTTGAACTCGGCCATTCCGAGCGGCGAGCCGCGTTCGGCGAAACCGACGCCACCGTGAACGCCAAGGTGAAATCCGCGCTGCGCCATGGGTTGCGGCCGCTGGTTTGTGTTGGCGACACCGCGCCGGAGCGTGACGCCGGCGCCTCGGTGGAAACGATCGTTCGGCAAGTCAAGTTGGCCTTCGCCGATTTGGATGCGGCCGCGCTGGGCCGGTGCCTGGTGGCCTATGAGCCGGTATGGGCGATTGGCGAGCGGGGCGTGCCCGCGCAGCCCGAGCATGTCAGGATGGCGCATGCGGCGATCCGGCGCGCGTTGCGGGAACGCACGACGCATCCGGTGCCGATTCTGTACGGCGGCAGCGTCAATGTGGACAACGCAGCTTCGCTCGCGACGGAACGAGAAGTGGACGGGCTGTTCGTCGGCCGCGCAGCGTGGACGGCGGCGGGGTTGGCCGACATTGTCAATGAGGTGGTCGCCGCGCGGCGCACTTTGACCGCCGCCTAATCTTACCGCGTCATGAGTTGGCGCGCTGGCGGCAGGGACATGTGGGCAATCGCCGCGCGAGGGATCTGGCCAGCTTAATGCGCAGGGTTGTGATTGACGCGACGATATGGCGTTCCGGTCGGATCGGCGGATCCACGAGGGCGATAACCCGAGGATAGGCGAGGCGCTTCGAGGAACGCGGCTTGAGGTCCTGAGGGGGGAATCATACGGTTTCCGGGCGATCAACTCGGGTTGGCGATTTTCGGCCGCCAGTGGAAGCCGGTGTGGCCCGTGATTTTTTCGCGTTCGCTGGCGAGGGCGGCGCATCGTGCGGAGATGATTTCGTCGAGGGCGTCGAGGGTGGGGACGCGCTTATTGGCGACGAGCTCGTCGACCAGCGTCCACAACGTTTCGG
>Ga0181529_10005142_pt1 | contig 13793 bp, 18 predicted proteins | sample PEATcosm2014_Bin_36_FD_119763 | JGI IMG/M metagenome (GOLD analysis project Ga0181529, IMG submission 119763) | Peatland microbial communities from MTU Mesocosm Facility, Houghton, MI, USA - PEATcosm2014_Bin10_30_metaG | ecosystem: Environmental > Terrestrial > Soil > Wetlands > Peat | place... | reverse complement strand
CGCCGCCGAGCTGATCGGCCGGCCGGTGCTCGCCTTCGCCGGCATCGCCCGGCCCGAGAAGTTCTACGCCACGCTCGAAGGGATCGGCGCGATCGTCGCGGGGCGGCGCCGCTTTCCCGATCACCATGTCTACGACGCGCGCGACATCGCCGAATTGACCGCCGTCGCGCGCCGGCGCGGGCTGACTCTGGTGACGACCGAGAAGGATTACGTGCGCCTCGCCGCCGACCAGCGCGCCGGCGTGCGCGTGTTGCCGGTGACTTTGCGCTTCGAGGCGCCCGAGCGCGTCGCGGCGTCGCTGCGCGAGGCTCTTGCTTCGTTCCGGGCGCGACGCAGGCCGCCAAGCGCGGTTTGCTGAACGCCTCTAGCCCGTCGCCTCGGCGGCAGGCGCAATCGGAACCGGCGTCGGCGTTTCACCGTCGAACTGGAAGCATGAGAGGCCGGCTGGGTGACGCCAGGGATCGGTCGGTTGCGCGCTCCCGGTTTCGTCAACGATGGTCTGCTGTGGCAAGCTTTCCAAAACGAAATTCACGCAGAGCTTGTAGTGGCGCGAATCGAGACGCTCGTAATCGTAGGGCTCGCCGGTCTCGCTGTCGCGAAGGGCCAAATGGATCGTGCCGTCAGTCTGGTTCTCAACCACCTTGGTCAGGTCGTAGGGGAGTTCCTTGCGGCGCATCTCGTAGAGGCTGATCGCATGGGCGATCGTCGCGACGTCGCTTTGACGCCGACGGTCGGCCTGCCCAGCCTTGGCGACCCAGCTCGGCTCGGCGGTCAGGGCGCCGCCGCCGATCGCGCCGCACCCGATGACGGCGACGAACAGACAGAACGCGCCGCGGACTCGATTCATGACCGCGCCGCCCGGGTGATTTCCCAACCCGTGTAGCCAAGAACGGCGCCGAGGATGAGCGTAGTCGCCGCCATCTTGAGCAGCGCGGCGTCCATGGAGCGCTCGGAAGTCAGGGTGAAAATGGAAATGAGGTCGGCGCCGAGCAAGCCCACCAGCGTGTCGAGGAACAGCACCGCCATGCCGGCGATCAGGATCCGCGAGCGCACGACCGACAGATTCTCCTCGAGGCGAGGCGCGAGCATGGCGAACCCGCCGAGGAAGAGGGGGAGCGCGACGAGAAGGACCGACACGTTCCAGCGCGGGTCGGAATTCTCGTTCAACCGTTCGGCGGTCAGCAGCGGCGCCGACGACAGAGTAAGATCGATGAGACGGAGCGTGACGCTTGCCGCATGCCAGACGGCGACCCGCAGGGAAAACAGCGTGACCAGGACGAGCAGGCCGAATCTGACATGGCCGGCGAAGTCGGCTTGGTCCGGGGGCGCATATCGACGAGGGATCAAGGCGAAATCCTCTCGCGTTCGCCGCGGCGAACGCCGATCGAATTCACGGGCGCCGGGAGATTGATCTGGCGGAGCTTAACAGACCCTTTCGCGGCGCCGGCGCCGTTATCGCGCGATTGACGCCCTGATTCCGCCGGTCAGCCGCAGGAGGTCGGCGGGCGTCAGACGGAATACGGCGTTGGGCGTGCCGGCCGCCGCCCAGATCTCCGCGAACGCGAACAGCGCGTCGTCGATCAGCGTCGGCGACGGTTCGGAATGGCCGACCGGCGGCACGCCGCCAATCGCGAAGCTGGTCTTGGCGCGGACGAAGTCGGCGTCGGCGCGGCCGATCGGCTCGCCGAGATGCGCGCCGACCTTGGCCTCGTCGACGCGGTTGACGCCCGAGGCGACGACCAGCACCGCGCGTCCCGACGCCTCGGCGCGGAAGACGAGCGACTTGGCGATCTGCGCCACCGTGCAGCCGATCGCCGCCGCCGCCTCGGCGGCGGTGCGGGTGCTCGCGTCGAATTCGAGCACCTGATAGGCGGGGCCGAGCGCGGCCTGGACTCTCAGGGCGCTGGTGGCGGTCGCGGGCTTCATCGTGCGGCAGACCGTAAGCGATCGACAGCCCATAGGGGCGGTTCGAAACCAGGGAGCGCGATCATGAAATTGACCTCAATCCTGTGCGCGCTGAGCGCGGCCTTCATCATCTTCGCCGCCGAGGCGGCGAACGCCAAGCACGCCACCGCTCTCCACGCCGCGGCGCCGGGGGTCCACTTCCTCAACCCGCAGCCGCTGCCGCCGTGATAGCCCGACGATTCGAGCGGCGACCGCCCCGCGCGGGCCGCCCGGCCTGTCATGTCCGCGGCCCGCCGGTGTCGAAGAAGCCTTCCGCAGCCCCCGTGGACGCACAACAATCCAGGAGCGCAATCAATGAAGTCGATCTCAATCCTCGGCGTTCTGAGCGCCGCCTTCATCATTCTCGCCGCCGGCGCCGCCGAAGCTCGGCGCGCCGCGGTTCTACACGCCCCGACGTCGGGAATCCATTACCTCAACCCGCAGCCGTTGCCGCCGGGCTAGGGCCGCCGCTCGGCCGCCGGCCAGGCGTCGGCGGCCGGCGCTGTCTCAAGGCCTTGCGCGGCCGCGCGCCAAGCGCTCGGCCGATTTACCGCGTCGCTCGACGGCGAATCGCGCCGTCGCCGGTAATCTGGGGGAAATCGTCGGCGGCGAATCGCGCCCGCCGAATGGCGCTTGACGGCGGCCGCCGAAGCGCCAGTCTGCTGCGGTTTCCGCCTCATTCGCCGGAGAGATTCGATGCAGCCCCGCGTGATGATCGCTTTCGCCGCTCTTGTCCTCGCCGCCTGTAGCGACACAGGGCCGGCCCCGCAGGCCGCCGCGCCTGCGCCCGCCACGACCGACGTGACGCCGGATAATTTCAGGATGCCGAGCGGCGAAGGCTGCGCCGGCGACGTCGCCCGCTATCGCGCGATCATGGACAACGATCTGTCGATGGGCCACGTCGTCAAGTCGGTCTACAACCAGATCGAGAAAGAGATCGCCGAAGCCGACGCGCAATGTTCCGCCGGCCACGAAGCGCAGGCGCGCGCGACGATCGTCGCCTCGCGCAAGCGCCACGGCTATCCCGCCGATTTGTGAGCGAAGGCGTAGTCGAGAAAATCGACGATGAAGCCCGGCGCGCGGGCGCGGTCGACGTCGGCCGGTCCGCGCACGACGCGCATGGCTGCGAGTTCGGCGTCGGCATCGGCGGCGAGAAACGTTTCGATCCGCGCCTTGACCGTCTCGGCCGGCTCGGCGAGCCGCATGATCTTCAGACAGGCGATGCGCGGCGGGGCGTAGACGACCGTCCAGTCCGGCTCGAAGACGACTTCGTCGGCCGCGATCCCCGTCTCCTCTTTGAGTTCGCGCAGCGCGCTGGCGGCAAGGTCGACTTTGCCGTCGAAGACGTCGCTAGGGTCGGGCGTGCCGGCGGGAAAATACGTTGCGCCGGCGTTGGCGGTATGGGCCGCCATCTCGCCGAGCAGGAAGGCGCCGTCGGCGCCGACGAGCGCGGCCATCGAGAAAGCGTTGGCGACCGTCTGGTCGGGGAAGCCGAAGTCGCGCCAGGCGAGGAAGGCGGCGAACTCGGTCTCGAAATATTCGCCCTTGAGCGTCGTTCCCCGCCGGTCGGCGCCGATTGCGTGGCGGCCGAGCAGCAGCACGCGGCCGTTGTAGAGCTTCGGCTGCTCGGCGACGCGCGCGCGCCAATGGTCGGCGATGCGCTCGGCTTGCGCCTCCGCGAACGGCCACGGACCCGCGGCGAACGCGAGGTCGAGCGCGTCGATCGACAGAATGCGCGCGGCGCTCACAGGTCGATCGTTCCCTCGCCGATCAGCACCGCCGGCCCGCCGATCGACGCCGTGTTGAGCGCGCCGCGTTCGACCTCCAGGCTGAGCGCGATGCGGCTTGGCCGGCCCATCTCGATCCCTTGCGCAATGACCAAGGTGCGTTCGCCGTCCCCGGGCGGGGCGAAGCGCATGACGATCCCGGCGAAGGCGGCGGCGGCCGAGCCGGTCGCCGGGTCCTCGCGGATGCCCCAGCCGGAAGCGAACATGCGGGCGCGATAGTCGACGCCGTCGTCGCCCGGCGTGTAGCAATAGATCGCCGGTCCGTCGTCGGCCCCCCAATGGCCGACGTCAGGATCTGCGCGCGCTAGCGCTTCGGCGCTGGCGAGCGGCGCAAAGACGAAGTCGGTCCCCGCGCTGTAGACGACCGGCCGATGGTCGCCGAAGCCGATGTCGGCTGGCGCGAGGCCGAGGCGCGCGGCGATCTCTTCGACCGGCGGCGCCGGCGCGAGCTCCTGCGGCAGGCGCGGCAGGGTGAAAGACGCCGCCAGCGCCTGGCCCCGGCGGTGGCGGGCGACGCAGACCACGTCGCCGACCCGCTCTTCCAGCACCAGGCGCAGGTCCTGGGCGGCGAGCATCTGCGGCGCGCGCAGATGGGCGACGAGCGCCGCCGCGCCGACCGTCGGGTGGCCGGCGAACGGCAGCTCGCGCCCCGGAGTAAAGATACGCAGCGCCGCCGTGTTGACCGGGTCGCGCGGCGCGAACACGAATACGGTCTCGGGCAGGTTGAACTCGCGCGCGATCGCCTGCATCCGCGCGTCGTCAAAGCCGTCGGCGTCGAGCACGACGGCGAGCGGGTTGCCGGCGAGCGGCGTTTCGGTGAAAACGTCGAGAAGGCAATAGGCGCGGCGCATGGGGGAACCTCCCGCCGACGCTTGTAGTGCCGATCGGCGGCGATTGAAATTACCGTCGCGGCGGGCGAAGTTGGCGGAAGGGGGGGCGAGGAGGAGGAGGCGAAGCGAAAGCTCGCCGTTCTCGCCGCGATTCTGATCGCGTTCGCGGACACGGCCGGAGCGCAGGCGGCGCCGTCGCCGGCCGCCAGCCCGTCGCCTTCGAGGACATAGTCTCCGCTGGAGTTCAACTAACTTGGCTGGCCGACGGCGCCAAGACGCTCCTTGCAGAACAAGCCGCCTCGACCCAAACTTACGCAATCTTCCTCGGAGCCAGGGGGCCTATTCGATCGATCGTCGATCGCGGAATCGCCAGCGCAGTAAGCGCCGCCTCTGCCAAAGCTCACGCAATCCGACACGGCGCCAATGCCGGAATTGGCGGATCGGCGCGCATTCGAAGGCGTCAACCAGGCGACGAACGAGACGACAGCGATGGCGACGAACATCACCTGAAGGGCGAGGAGCGCGGCTTCGCTCGGCGAGCGACGGCGCCGATTCGTTTCTACAGCCGACGCGATAGCGCCAACTTTGGCGCGAGGGGCGCTCTTGAACATTGCAACCTGCCGAACGGGCCCGGTTCATCGCGCCGTCGTTCTAATGCCGGAAGCTGCAAATGCTCCATATCGAATGCGGGTCGGAAACATAATTGGATTGTAAGGGCCCATCGCACCTGTCGGCGCGTCGAGGTTTCGCGCCGTCGGTCCGCCGCATCGACCAACACGGCGACGTTTCGCCGTGAGCTTCGCGCTCCATTGCGGAATGATCGCGACCGCAATGTCCTCGGCCTCGTCGCTGCGAAACCACTTACGTCGCGCTTATGGGCGCGGCCAACCTTCGGCATGGAACCTTTGCGGCGTCTTGGCGCAGTGTCCCCGTCACGGCGAGTGAGGCTCGCCGCATGGAGAAAAGATCGTGCGGAGCGCTTCCCGGATGTGGACTGCGCGGACAATGCGGTTCGTCGGCGCCCAGTGGCGGGCGGGCGCTTCGATCCGTTCACGATCGCCAAACTGGGCGCAGGTTCTCTCGCGATTGCAGTTCGATCGGCCAAGTCCGCCGCGGACCGTCGCGCCCATCGCCGATGGAGAGTGCTGTGTTCGACGCCAATCTCGAAGATAACGAAATCCCTCCAGAACCGCTCAGTTTCGTGCTTGGCCGCGACGATAGCGGCCGCTGGATTGTCCAGGAGGCCAACGGACTTTGCGGGGGTCTGTTCGCCAGTGAATACGCCGCCATCCACTACGCCAAGTCCGAGAGCGCCGGCCGCGGAACCGTCATCCGCTTCATCGCCGACCCCATCGAATTGAATTGTTCGTCCTGACCGCCGCCATGCGCCGCGGCTCTCGCCATGCTTCCCGGAATGGGGAGGCGCGAGCGATGGATGTTCAACCTCCTGCAAACGGGATTATTCGGGCTCGCGTCGCCAATCGAGGAACGGCGGGTCCGCCGGCGGCGCTCGCGAGCCGAGGCGCGGCGCGCCGAATGACCCCCGCGCCCAAGCGCGAAGCGGAAGCGGCGGGGTGACCATCGTCGGCTGGCTGCAAGTCGCCGTGGCCTAGATCGCCTCCGGCCGAAACCGCTGCGTTGGGCGGACGAGCTCGTCTTGCGCTTCTGCGAGCCTGAGCTCGCGCGCGCCCGCCGCGGCGGTCGCGGCGACGATGCCGTAGACGCTCGACGCGGCGGCGGCGAGCGCCTCGGCCGCCGAGCGGCGCCGGAGCCAATGCAGGAAGAACAGCGCCGCGATCAGGTCGCCGGCGCCGTTGACGGCGATCGGCAGACGCGGCGTCCTGAGCCGCCACGCTTCGCCGCTCTCGGCGGCGACGATGTCGAGCGCGTCGGCGGGCGTGTCGTCGAGCGCCAGCGAGGTCGCCAGCACGACGCGCGGTCCGGTCGTCTGCAAGGCGGCGATCGCGCGCCGCGCGCCGGCGACGTCGTCGATGGGCAGGCCGGTGACGAACGACAGTTCGAACGCGTTGGGGGTGGCGACGGTCGCCGCCGGCAAGGCGCGCTTGCTCAGGAATTCAGCGATCCCCGCCTCGACATAGACGCCGCGTCCGACGTCGCCGATCACCGGATCGCAGCAATAGACGGCGGCGGGGTTGGCGGCGCGGACGGCGGCGACGGCCCTGAGCATCGCTTCGCCGACCTCGGCCTTGCCGAGGTAGCCGGACAGGACCCCGTCGCAGCGGGCGAGCGCGCCGACCGCCGCCAGGCCGGCGACGCATTCGTCGATCGCCGCCGCGTCGAACACGCGGCCGCGCCAGCCGGGATAGCCGGCGTGGCTGGAGAATTGCACGGTGTTGAGCGGCAGGACCTCGGCGCCGAGCCGCTGCAGCGGGAACGCGACGGCGCTGTTGCCGACGTGGCCATAGACGACGTGCGACTGGATCGAAAGCAGGGTCGTAGCCATCGCCGGCAAGGGAACGACGATTCGCCGCCGCCGTCAAAGCGCGGGCGCGTCGCCTCGATGCGTTATCCGTTTAACCGCCGCGGGCGTCGGCCGCCGTCCAGACTGACCGCAATAGCAACAACCGAAAGGGAGAAAACACGACGACGGGCAAACGCATCCTGATGATCGTCGGCGATTTCGGCGAAGACTCCGAGACGATGGCGCCGTTCCAGGCGCTGCAGGCGGTCGGACATGCCGTCGACGCCGTCTGCCCTGACAAGAAGGCGGGCGACGCGATCGCGACGTCGATCCACGATTTCGAAGGGCAGCAGACCTATTCGGAGAAGCGCGGCCACAATTTTGCGCTCAACGCCAGCTTCGCCGACGTCGACCCGGCGCGCTACGACGCCTTGGTCATTCCCGGCGGCCGGGCGCCGGAATACCTGCGCTTCAACGCCGAGGGCATTCTGCGGCGCAAGGCGGCGCGCGTGGCCGAGGGCGATCACAGCGCGCGCGGCGGCGCCTTAGGTCGCCGAACGCTCGGCGCGGGCGCGCGCGAACCGCCAGTCGGGCCGCATCGACTTGATCATCATCATTTCGGCTAGGTTCTGGCGGCCGAGCACGCCGACCAGGACGCCGTCGCGGTCGACGACGCAGACGGCCGACGCCTCCTGCTGAAGAAAGCTGTCGACCGTGGCGTCGAGCGGCGCTTCGGCGCGCAGCGTCTCGATCGGCGCGCGCATGAAGCCGGCGACCGCCGCATCGCGATCCTGGTCCTTGAGCGCGGCGAAAATGTCCTCGCGCGTGACGAGGCCGATCGGCTTGTTGAACGCGTCGACGACCGGAAATTCGTGCTGGGCTGTGGCGAGCAGCGTGTCGACCGCCTCGGCGAGGCGCGCGTCGGCGGCGAGCGAGGCGAAGCGCGTCTCCATCGCCTGGCTGACGACGAGTCCGCGCGCCGACTCGTGAATCGCGGTCATTTGCGCCTCGCCCGCGGCGGCGACATAGACGAAGATGGCGACGAAGATCAGCAGCGGATTGCCGAACAGACCGAGGAAGCCGAGCAGGAAAGCGAAGGCCTGTCCGATCGAGGCGGCGAGCCGCGTCGCGTGCGGGCGCCCGAACTTCATCGCCAGCAGCGCCCGCAGCACGCGGCCGCCGTCCATCGGAAAGGCGGGGATGAGATTGAAGACCGCCAGGAACAGGTTGGCGTCGGCGAGGCGGGCGACCAGCGACACGCGCGGATCGTCGAGCCGCGCGAGATCGGCGGAATCGAACGAACCGACCAGCAGCAGCAGGACGATGGCGATGACGAAATTGACCGCCGGTCCGGCGATGGCGATGGCGAATTCCTGCGACGGCTTCTCCGGCATCGCCTGCAGGCTGGCGACGCCGCCGATCGGCAGCAGCGTGATCTCCGGCGCCTGAATGCCGAAGCGGCGCGCGACCAGGACGTGGCCGAATTCGTGCAGCACGACGCAGACGAACAGGAGGATGATGAAGACGAGGCTGTCGCGCGCGGCGGTCGCTCCGCCCTGCTGCCAGGCGCTGAAGCCGATCCAGGCGAGCAGCAGCAGGAAGGTGACGTGAATCTTCACCGCCGTGCCGCCGAAGCGGCCAATCGTCAAGGACCAGCGCATCGCGGGCGCCTCGTTCGTACGCGCCGCGGCAGTTCGACGCCCGTCGCGCCGACCGTTCGCAGCAGCCCGCGCATTATCGCACATCGGTCGACGCGGCGCCGCCTCACCGCGCGGCCGGAGAAAAGCGCGCGAGAATGGCGACGGCTTCTTCGTCCTCGACCTGGAGGAAGTCGACGTAGAAGGCGCTGACGGCGCCGAAGCGCGCCGGTTTCTCCAGGCAGACGAGATCGTCGACCTCGCGCCTCAGCGCCGCCAACGCTTCGGCCGAGGCGACGGGAACGGCGAGCGTCAGCGTTTTCGCGCCGCGGCTGCGGATCGATAACAGCGCGGCCCGCGCGGTCGCGCCGGTGGCGACGCCGTCGTCGACGAGTATGGCGGCGCGGTCGGCGATCGCCTCGCGCGGCCGATCGCCGATGAGCCGCCGCCGCGCGCCTTCGAGCTCGGCGCGCGCGCGCTCCGTCGCCGCCGCGAACGCGCGTTGGTCGATCGCGGCGGCCTTTATGACCGCTTCGTTGCGCGCGACGATCGGATCGTCGCCTTCGACCAGCGCGCCCATCGCCAGTTCGGGCTGCCATGGAACGCCGATCTTGCGCACCAGCACGACGTCGAGCGGGGCGGCGAGCGCAGACGCGATCTCGGCGGCGACCGGCAGGCCGCCGCGCGGCAGCGCCAGCACGACCGGATCTCGGTCGCAGTAGGAACGAAGCGCTTGAGCCAGACGGCGTCCGGCGTCGGCGCGGTCGGCAAATCGCATCGGCGCTCCCTTTGGGCCAACGTCGCGCGGCCCGGCGCCGGGACGAGGATTTCCCGGTTCGGCGGCGCGGTCAATTGCCGTGCGGGGCGTTCAACGCGCCGGCAGGCGGATGGTCGCCACCGCCAGGCAGGCGATTCCCTCGCGCCGACCGGCGAAGCCCAGCCCTTCCGACGTCGTCGCCTTGACCGCGACCCGATCGAGCGCGATCCCGGCGATCTCGGCGATGCGGGCGCGCATCGCCTCGCGGTGCGGGCCGATCTTCGGCGCCTCGCAGATGAGCGTCGCGTCGAGGTGGGCGACGACGCCACCGCGCGTGCGCACGCGGCCGGCGGCGTGGCTAAGGAAAATCGACGAAGCGGCGCCGCGCCAGCGCGGGTCGGAGGGCGGGAAGTGGGCGCCGATGTCGCCGTCGCCGAGCGCGCCATAGAGCGCGTCGGCGAGCGCGTGCAGGCAGACGTCGGCGTCGGAATAGCCGGCGAGGCTCCTCTCGTGAGGAATGCGCAACCCGCCGAGCCAGACATGGTCGCCGGCTGCGAAGGCGTGGACGTCGAAGCCCTGGCCGATGCGGATGTCGGCCGCCGCGTCGAAGAGCCGCGCTTCGGCGGCGCTGAGGTCGTCCATGGTCGTCACCTTCACGTTCGCCGGGTCGCCGTCGAAGACGTAGGTCTCATGTCCCGCCCAGGCGGCGACCGCGGCGTCGTCGGTCAGGCCGTCGACGCCGGCGGCGGCGGCGCGCCGGTGCGCGTCGAGGATCAGCGGGAAGCGGAACGCCTGCGGCGTCTGCGCCGCGCGCAACAGGGAGCGGTCGGGAGTGGCGACGACGCGGCCCTCGGCGTCGATCTGTTTGACCGTGTCGCTCAACGGCGCGCCGGGCGCAGCGGCGCCGTAGCGCTCGGCGGCGGCGACGGCGCGTTCGACCAGCGCGAGGGAAGGGAAGATGCGCGCCGCGTCGTGGATGAGGACGACATCGGGCGCGGCGTCGCTCTGCGCCTCGAGCCCGGCGCGCACGCTCTGCTGGCGGCTGTCGCCGCCGATGGCGGGCGGGCCGAACGTGGCCGTAGCGGCGGGCGAAAGGAAGGCGAGCGCGGATTGGTAGAGCGCGCGGTCGTCGGGGTGGATGACGACGGTCGCCGCGCAATAGGACCGGGCCGCGGCGAGCGCCTCGAGCGCGTGGCAGATCAGCGGCTTGCCGGCACAGGCGAGGTATTGTTTCGGCGTCGCCGCGCCGAGCCGCGCGCCGCGCCCGGCCGCCACGACGATGAGGGAGACGCGGGACGGCAAGCGGCGCTTACGCTCCAGGCGAGGCCGGACGCGGACCGTCCGGCTGCGCAGGGATAGACCAGCGCGCCGCCGCCGCCAAGCGGCGTCGAGGCGGAGGAGGACCCGCCTCAGGCCCCGAAGGCGCGCGCAGCCATCGCGATCATCGTCACGAAGGCGGCGAGCGCGGTGATCTCGAAGAGATCGCCCAGGGCGAACGCAACACGCCGAGTCATGCGACCCTCCCCAAAAATGCGATAACTAGGACACTGTATGTTCTCTTTATGTTCTTGTCAAGTTCCGAAATCGGGTGGGGTAGGGCGGCGCCCTGTGGACAACTTTTCGAATGCGCGTAGCGCCAAAGGAGCAGATCGCCAACGAAGGGAGCGGTCGCGGACCGCGGCCGCGGGGCGCAGCGCCGACTGATTTCGGCTAAGCTCGTCGGATGGAGGCCCGCCTATGCATGTCGCGCCGCGAATGGCCGTCTTCACCATCGTCGGGACGCTCGCCTACCTCTGGCTCGCCGCCCTCGGCGAGGGCGGGCTCGGACCGTTCTTCTCCCATCCGCCCTTGGTCGCGCTGGCGGTCGTCACCCTGGGGCTGGCCGTTTCGGCGCTGTTCACCCGCGGCAATCTTAGCCCCGGCGAGCGCGAGGATCGGTCAAATCGTTGGGTGCTCGGCGCGTTCGCGCTGATCGGACTGATGCTCGGCTATGCGCCGGCCCTTTCCGACCGGCTCGACCTGTTCGTCGTCGGCGGCGACGGGACGCGCTGGGTCGGCGTGCTGCTTTCCGCCGTCGGCGGGGCGCTGCGGATCGCGCCGGTGTTCGCGCTCGGCGAGCGCTTCAGCGGCCTGGTGGCGATCCAGCCCGGCCATGAGCTGGTCACCGACGGGCTCTACCGCCGCATTCGCAACCCGAGTTATCTCGGGCTGCTGATCGGTACGCTTGGCTGGTCGCTCGCCTTTCGCTCGATCGTCGGCGTCTTGCTGACCGCGCTGTTGGTCGTGCCGCTCGTCGCGCGCATGAAGGCCGAAGAGGCGCTGCTCGGCGAACGCTTCGGCGAGGCCTACGCCGCCTATCGCGCCCGCACCTGGCGATTGGTTCCGTGGGTCTATTGAGGCGAATCGGATTGCCCGGGACCCCGCCCCCGGCGCGACGTTTGCGGTCGTAGCGGCGCGTCCCGCCTCACTTCGCTTTCCCGTCCAGCTCCGGGTAATGGCGGAAGATTCCGACCTCGTTGAAGGGCAGGCGGCGCGCCGAGGCGAGATAGGCGGCGATCCTCGGCCGCGCTTTCACGCTGGCGCGCACGGCCGCCAGCCCCGGATATGTCGCCGCGAATTTCGCCATGGCGTTGGGGAATGCGTAGCTCAGGCCCTCCGCCAGCTGGAACAGCGACAGATCGACGTACGTAAGCTTGGCGCCGACGGGATGGCCGGCGCCGTCGGGATTGCTCTGCAGCGCGCGCTCGAAATAGCCGAGGTATTTCGGCAGGCGGTGGTCGAGGAAGGCCGTCGCGCGCGCCTTCGCCTCCTTCTTCTGGTCTTGGTAATAGAGGGCGGTCGAGATCGGATGGTGCGTGTCGTGAATCTCGGCGACGAAGTCGGTCACGGTGAGCTGCAGCCCGTGGGCGAAGAGGCGCAGCGCCTCGTCAGGCGGCGCGAGGCCGAGCCGAGGCGCGAAATAAGCGAGGATATTGGCGACGTGCGAGACGACGATCTCGCCATCCTTGAGGAACGGCGGCGCGAAGGGCGCGAGCGCGCCGCCGCCGCCCTTCAGCAACTTGGTCATCGCCGCGACGCCGCGCCCCGGACTGCGCTCTCGCGCCACGTCGACGTAGGGCGCGCCGGCCTCTTCGAGCGCGAGCCGCACGAACTCGCCGCGGCCTTGAATGCCGGGCCAATAGTAGAGTTCGTAGGTCATGGCGCTGCTCCGTTGTCGCCCGCGGATCGCTTCGCCCGTGGTCTATCGCCGGCGGCGACCTTGCGCTATAGCCCCGAAGTCATGCAAGCCTATCTCCTCGTCTTTGTCGGCGCCGGCCTCGGCGGCGCGCTGCGGCACTTCCTCAACATCACCCTCAGCCGCGTCTTCGGGACCGACTTCCCCTGGTCGACCGCCTTCATCAATATTTCCGGTTCATTGGCGATGGGCCTGCTGACCGGCTGGCTCGCCTTCCGCGCCGGGGGCGGATTGACCCAGCACACGCGCCTGTTCTTCGCCACCGGCGTGCTCGGCGGCTACACGACCTTTTCGACCTTCTCGTTGGAGACGATCCTGCTGGTCGAGCGCGGCGAGATCGTCGCCGCGCTCGCCTATGTCGTCGGCTCGGTTCTGCTCGGCGCGCTGTCGCTGTGGGCGGGCCTGGCGCTGATGCGGAGCGTTACATGAGCGGCGAGGGGCGCGTCGCCAATTATCCGATCGGCGAGGACGAGGCGGGCATGCGCCTCGACCGCTGGTTCCGCCGGCGCTTCCCGCAGATCTCGCAGTCGCACCTCAACAAAATCGTCCGCAAGGGTGAGGTGAGGGTGTCGGGCAAACGGGCCGAGATCTCGACCCGGCTCGAAGCCGGCCAGAGCGTGCGCGTGCCGCCGCTCGGCGAAGCGGGCGCGCCGCCGGCGCATGGCGCGCCGCCCGATCCGCGCGACGCCGAGGCGATCCGCGCTATGATCCTGTTCGAAGACCGCGACCTGATGGTGCTGAACAAGCCCTACGGTCTGGCGGTGCAAGGCGGCTCGGGGACCAAGCGCCACATCGACGGCATGCTCGAGGCGCTGCGCGACCGCAAGGGCGAGCGGCCGGTGCTGGCGCATCGGCTCGATCGCGACACCTCGGGCGTGCTGCTGGTCGCCAAGTCGCGCAAGATCGCCGCCGAGCTCGGCGCGACCTTCCGCTCGCGCAGCGCCAAGAAGATCTACTGGGCGCTGGTCGAAGGCGTGCCGAAGCCGGCGCAGGGACGCATCTCGATGTTTCTCGCCAAGGGGCCGGGCATGGGCGACGACCGCGCCGCCGCCAAAGGCGGCCGCGACGATATCGAGCGCATGCGCGTCGCGCGTCACGGCGACCCCGACGCGCAGCATTCGCTGACGCTCTATGCTGTGGTCGACAAGGTCGCGCCGCGGCTCGCCTGGCTGTCGATGCGG
>Ga0181529_10005140_pt1 | contig 13796 bp, 10 predicted proteins | sample PEATcosm2014_Bin_36_FD_119763 | JGI IMG/M metagenome (GOLD analysis project Ga0181529, IMG submission 119763) | Peatland microbial communities from MTU Mesocosm Facility, Houghton, MI, USA - PEATcosm2014_Bin10_30_metaG | ecosystem: Environmental > Terrestrial > Soil > Wetlands > Peat | place... | reverse complement strand
CCGCCGAGTCGGCGCTCAGGTTGCGTCTCCGCAGAGCCTTACCCTCCGCCCGGGTGCAACCAGTATAGCCGGCCCGAAACATCAACCTGCGGGGATGTTTACACAAAACTCTTGACACCGCCGGTTGGCTGCGCGCCAATGCTACTTCGCGGCCCAATCCCATCTCCCCATATCCGGAATCTGCACCGAGTCGGCCCGCGCCCGGTTCAGATACTCAGCCGCGGCCAGGAATTCGGCCCGATGCCGCTCCCGCACGGGGCCCGGCAGCGCGGCCAGACCTTTCACCGCCTCCACCAGCTTGAGCGCTTCCGATGTCGTGACGTGCCCTTGTTTCCGGAAGTCCTGATCCAATTCCACCGTCGCCGCGCCCACCGCCGTCCAACACCGTTCCTGGAGTGCCTCGTCCAGCCTCGCCGGCTGCCGGCACAGCACGTACATCGCGCTCAGATGCGATGGCCCGTCGAGTTCCCGCGTCGCCTCCCCGATCCAACCGGGCGTTGTTCAATCCGCGCGAACACCTCCTGGCGCTGATCCGGCTCATACATCGGGTTGGCGGACAGCAACAGGAAGCCCATCGTCTCGTTCGGGGTCGAAGGTCCCAGAAACGGGCGTTTGATCTTCATATACGTCCTCTCGCCCGATGACCCATACATCCCGCCAATCATCGCGGCCCCCACCCCCACCAGGAACAACCAGCGCCACGACAAGGAACACTGATGGACTCCTTCTTTGGCCTTATCTGTGTTTATCGGTGGTTGCCTCTCTATTTCTTCGGTGCCTTCGTCGGATACGTCGGTCGATGCAGCGGCGGCGGCATCTCCTTCAGCGCGTCCAGCGCCAGTTGAATCGCCTTCTCCAGTTGCGGATCGTGCCCCGCGATCACCAGGTCGGGACGCTGCTCCACCGGGTAGTCCGGTTCCACCCCGTGATTCTCCACCACCCAGTCGCCGCTACCTTTATCGTTCGGCTCCCACCACGCCCAGCCCGGCGCCGACACCGACCCTCCGTCGAGCAGCGACGGATAGCCGCCAATGCCGATCAGCCCACCCCACGTGCGCGTGCCCACCAGCGGTCCGATCTTCTCCTTCTTGAAGTAGTACGGGAACAAGTCGCCGCCCGATCCCGCCTGCTCATTGACGATCATCACCTTCGGCCCGAAGAACGCCTCCTGTGGCACGAACGGCTTGCCCTCCCGCGGCGATAGCGCCAGCAACTGCCGCCGTCCCAGTTTCTCCGTATAGAAGTCCGGCGACCAGCCGCCGTGGTTAAACCGCTCATCGATAATGAGCCCGTCCTTGCCCTGCTGTCCCGCGAAATATTTGTCGAACGCCCGAACGCCCTCCACTGACGTGTCCGGCACGTGCATGTACCCGATCCGCCCACCGGTGGCTTCCGCGACGATCCGCCGGTTGTTCTCCACCCACGCCAGGTACCGCAGATTGGACTCGCTGCCGATGGTCTTGACGTTGATCTCCCAGGCGCCCTCGGCCGACGGCTTGCTGTTGATCTTCAGCGTGATCAGCCGCTCCGCCATGCCCTGGAAATACGCCCACGGCTCGCGATCGGCCACCGCCGTCCGCCCTTCCACCGCGATCAGGTAGTCGCCTTCTTTCACCTTCAGCCCCGGCTCCGTCAACGGCGACCGCGTATCGTCCGACCAGTTCTCTCCCTTGTAAATTTTCTGGATCTTGAAGAATCCGCCGTCCGCCACGAAGTCCACGCCCAGCATCCCGACGTTCACTCGCTGCCGGTTGGGCATCTCCCCGCCGCTCACATAAGTGTGCGACGTGTTCAGCTCCGCGATCATCTCGCCGATGATGTAGTTCAGGTCGCTGCGATGCGCCACCCACGGCAGCAGCGCCTCATACCGCTTACCGATGGCCTCCCAGTCCAGGCCGCCCATATTCGGATCCCAATAGAAGTCGCGCTCCGTGCGCCACGCTTCGTGCAGCAGCTCTTTCCACTCGTCTTTGGGGTCGGTCCACACCTGCATTTCTCCGGTATTCAGTCGGCCGTCTCCCACGTGCTTCCCCGGCGCCGGCTCCACGATGCCCCACGTATTCCCCGCCACGTACAGCATCTTGCCGCCGTCTTTGTCCAGCGCGAAGCCGTTCATGCCCCCCATCACCACTTTGTCTTCGCGCTTCTTGACGTCGAACACGTGCATCACTCCCGAAGGGCCCTGCGACCCCGGCCGTCCCATCTGCGTGTCTTCCATGGGAATCGAGACATAGAAAATCTTGTCCTTGCGGACGTCCAGCCCTTCGTAGATTCCCGGCGGCACCGGGACGCGCGAAATCCGGCCCGCCAGCCCGTCCAGATCGATCTGGATGGGCTTGACCTCGTCTTTTTTAGCGTCGTCCTTCTTGGCGTCATCCTTTTTTTCGTCGGACTTGACGTCGTCCGGCTTCTTGGCATCTTTCTCGTCGGCCTTCTTCTCGTCCTTCTTTTCGTCTTTCTTCTCTATGCCCTTTTCCTCGTCGCTTTGCGGCCCGAACGGCGCCGCTTCATCCGCCTTCAGCGTGAGCGCGAAAATCCCCGTCGTGTAGTTGTAATTGAAGCGCTGGTCGAAATTCCCCGCGCTCGGATAGAAAAACCGGTTCGACAGAAAATACAGGTACTTGCCCTCGGGATCGAATTTCGGCTCTCCGTCGTCGTATAGATCCTGGCTGATGGCCGTCGCCTTCTTGGTCTCCAGCGAGTACAGGTACATGAACTCCTTGCCGTTGCCGTTCACCGGTTTGACGTACGCCATCCACCGGCTGTCCGGAGCCCACGACGCCTTCGGCCGGCTCGGATATTCCGCCGTATCCACCAGCACCGGCTCCTTCTTGTCGATGTCGACATACCACAGACGCAGCTTCTTGTCGGAATAGGCGATCTTCTTGGAATCGGGCGACCATTGCATCTGATACCGGTACCGCACTTCGCCGCCGTCCTTGGTGATCTGGATTTCGTCGCCGCCCTTCTGCGGCCGCATAAAGACTTCCCACTCGCCCGTGCGATCCGAGAAGTACGCGATCCACTGCCCGTCCGGCGACCAGTTGGGGTCCATCTCGTGTACTGCCGGGCTGTTGGTCAAGTTCCGCGGATCGCCGTGCTCCGCCGGGACGGTGAAGATTTCGCCGCGCGCTTCGAACACCGCGCGCACCCCGGTCGGCGAAATGTCCGCGCCCGAGATGCGGTTGCCCAGGTTGCGCATTTCCGGCCGCGCCGTCACTTCGTCGCTGGCCACGAAGATCGGAATCTGCGTGGCTTGGCCCTTCTGCAGATCGTACGAATACAGCAGCCCGCCGTTCTCATAGACAATCGCGTCCGGGCCCAGGCTGGGCCACTTGATGTCGTATTCCGTATAGTTGGTCAGCTTGCTGACGCGCTTCGTCGCCAGGTCGCAGCGGTACAGGTTCATCACCCCGTCGCGGTCCGAAATGAAATACACCGCGTTGCCGCGCCACATGGGGAACTGATCCATGGCTTCCGTGGTAGGCAGCGGATCGTAGGTGTGCTTATTCAGGTCGAAAATCGCGATCGGACTCTTCCACCCGCCGCGATACCGCTTCCACGTGCGATTCTCCTGCGACGTCATGTTGTAGGCGATGCGCTGCCCGTCGGCCGAGAAACTGGCTAGCGACGCCCGCGGAATGCTCAGCATCTCCGGCACTCCGCCCTCCGGCGAAATCAGAAACAGCCGCGTATAGTCCGGCACATCGCTGGCTCGCGTGGAGCGGAACAGAATGCGTCCGTCCGGCGCCCATCCCAGCACCGTGTCGCTCCCCGGGTGGTAGGTCAGCCGCTTCGGTTCGCCGCCCGCCGCCGGCACCACGAACACATCCGAGTTGCCGTCATACTCGCCGGTGAACGCGATCCATTTGCCGTCGGGCGAAAACTTGGGATACAGTTCGTCTCCCGGATGCGCCGTCAGGCGGCGCGCCGGCCCGCCTTTCGTGGAGGACACCCACAAGTCCTCGGCATACACGAACACTACCTGGTCGTGCCAGATATCCGGGAAGCGCATCAGCCGCGTTTCTCCCGGCGCGGCGGCGTCGAGGGCCGACGGCCCCATCGCAATCGCCACGGCGGCGGTGGCCAGGAACAGGGAACGCACAATAATCAAGGGGATTCCTCCAGTGCCAATGGACGGACGAGCACATTGCCCGATAGCCGATTTCCACAAGCTTTCCATTTTTAGATAGTGTAGTCCCTTTTTCGGGACTCTTCCTCACCGCGGATTGCAATCTTACATGCGAAAAGTCTTGTACGTCCGCTACTACTGTTATAGATTCGTAACAGGATTGTTGCAATTTTGTAACAATGAGACTCGGCCGTATCAGTCTCGGGGCCACCGTCCTGGCCGCTGCCGCTTTCGCCGCCGATCGGCCAGTTGAGCCCGCTCCGCCCGTCTCGCCGACCCTGGCCAGCCCCGCGCGCCACTATTCCATCAAGCTCGCTTCGCTCTTCGCCGCCCCCACTCTCCCCATGGGACTGTTCCTGCGCGCCCGCATCGATGGCGGACCGGTCCTCAACTTCCTCCTCGACAGCGGCGCCCAGCACATCGTTCTCGATAAACGTTCCGCCGCCCTGCTGGGCCGTTCCGCCGGCGCTAGCCTGGACATGGTGGGACTCGGCGCCATGGACAAAACCGCCCGCAGCGTCGGGACCGCATCGGTTCAAATCGGCGATCTGGTGCTGCGCAACTGCAGCCTCGTGGCCGTCGACCGCAAGCTCCTCGAAGGCATCGATGGGGTGATTCCCCTGGCGCTCTTCGCCGGCTTCCTCGTCCGGCTCGACATTCCCCGCAAAACGCTCGACCTCGACCCGTACCCCGCCGACCCTCCGTCTTCCGCCGAAGGCTACTCCCCGGTCCTCGCCGACAACCGCCTGCTCTACGTCGAGGCCGCCGTTAACGATTCCGAACCCGGCCCCGCGCTCCTCGACACCGGCGCCACCTACAGCGCCATCTCCCCCGCCGCCGCCCGCGCCTGGAAGTACTACCGCGTGGCCTTGCCGTTCGTTTCCCTCCGCGTCAGCGCCGGCGACGCCGAGGGCTTCCTGCTTCCCCCCGGCATCCGCTTTCACGTCGGTCCGCACCTCCTCTTCGCCGACCCGGCCGTGGTGGTCGATTTCTCCGATATCGATCGCCATCACCAGTTCGCCGTCACTGGCCTGATCGGATACTCCGCCCTCCGCCGCTACGTCGTCACCATCGATTACCGCGATTCCCTCGTCCGCATGGCGAACCGCTAGACCCGCCTTCGCTGGAACCGGACCCGTCGTTTACGGTATGGTAGCCTCATGCTGTCTCCGTCCCCACGCTCGCTGCTGGCTGTGCTGATCCTCTCCCTGGGTTCCACCGGTCTCTGGTGCCAGGAGACCAAACCCGCCGATGCCCCGGCTGATGCTAAGGACAAGTCCGCCGAAAAAGCCGACAAGGAAGCTCCGCTGCCCGCCGCCGCCCACCTCGCGCAGACCATCCAGCTCGAGGGCAAGCCGCTCCACTACACCGTCACCGTCGGCGCCCTGCCGGTCAACGACAAAGGCAAGAAGATCGCCGAAGTGGTGTGCACCGCCTACACCATGGAGGGTCCCGACCGCGCCGTTACTTTCGCCCTGAACGGCGGTCCCGGCGCCGCTTCCGTGTTTCTGAATTTCGGCGCCATCGGACCCAAACACCTGGAGTTCGGCGAGGAGGGCAACAGCCCGTCCGATCCCGCCCGCCTGATCGACAACCCCGGCACCTGGCTGGATTTTACCGACCTCGTCTTCATCGACCCCGTAGGCACCGGATACAGCCGCTCCCTGGTGCCCCCCGACGAGGCCAAGAAGCAGTTCTTCAGCACCGACGCCGACATCCACTACCTCTCGCGCATCATCTACGACTGGCTGGTGCAGAACGGACGCCTCGGCTCCCGCAAATATCTGGTGGGCGAAAGCTACGGCGGCTATCGCGGCCCGCGCATCACCCACTACCTGCAAACCCAGATCGGTGTGGCGCTCAACGGCGTCGTGCTGGTCTCGCCGTATCTGAACCCCTCGCTCGACGACAACGGCGACATCTCCCCCATCCCCTGGATGCTCACACTCCCGTCGATCGCCGCCGCCCACCTGGAGCGCGACCACAAGCTTACGCCCGACGCCATGGCCGCCGTCATCGCCTACACCCGCGGCGAGTACGCCAGCGATCTCCTGAAGGGCCGCTCCGATCCCCAGGCCACCCCGCGAATCGTCAAGCGCGTCACCGAGATCACCGGTCTGGAAGAAGAATTCGTGCGCCGCGCCGGCGGCCGCCTGGAAATCGGCGCCTATCTCCGCGAAGTCTTCCGCGAACACGGAAAAATCGGCAGCATCTACGATTCCAACGTCACCGCCTTCGACCCCTACCCCTTCGCCTCCGAGCAGCGCGGCAACGACCCCATCCTCGAAAGCATCATCGCCCCCACCACCACCGCCATGGTGGATTTCGTCACCCGCGTCCTCGGCTGGAAGACCGATGCCCGCTACAACACCCTCAGTTACGACGTCAATTCCCAATGGGACCGCGACAGCCAGTCCCTCCGCGCCGGCGCCGTCCCCGACCTGCGCGAGTCCGTGGCCACCGACCCCAAGCTTCGTGTCATGATCGTCCACGGCTGGAACGATCTGTCCTGTCCCTTCATGGGCTCAATCCTGACCGTCGACCAGATGCCCGTCATGGGCGACCCCGCCCGTGTCGCCGTCCGCGAATACCCCGGCGGCCACATGTTCTACTCCCGTCCCGCCAGCCAGGCCGCTCTGCGCAAAGACGTCCAGTCCCTCTTCGCCGCCCACTAAGAGGGGGCTTAAAAAGGGGGACAGCCTGATCTGCGTCGATTTACTGCCCGACGCCCTCCGTGGTACAGCTCAAATCGGAAACACCATGTCCACCCAGCCCATTTCACCCCAACAGCTCACTGCCAACCGAGCCAACGCCGCCCGATCCACCGGGCCCACAACCCCCGAGGGCAAGCTTCGCTCCGCCCAAAATGCCATCAAACACGGCTTCACCGGACCTTCTTTCGTCGTCGTTCGCCTCGAAGAGCTCCAGGACGTCGACCTGCTCAAAGTGGATCTCGTCGCTTACTACCAACCCGAAAACTCCCAGGAAATGGTCGCCATCTTGCGCACGGCCCTCGCCCAACAATCCATCCGCCGCGCCCAGCGCCTCGAATCCGGCCTCCTCAACGAAATGCTCGACACCAACGGCCGTCCCTTTACCCCCATGAGCTCGCAGCTCGCCGGTGAAGGCGACATGGACATCACCCGCGCCCAGAACCGCAACTACTGCCTCGCCGAGGGCTTCCTCCGCCAGATCCGCCAGTCGAACGGGTGGTCGCTCTTCCTCCGCTATCGGGCCCAGTCCCAACGGCTCTACCGCCGCGCCCTGGAGGAATTCGAGCGTCTCAGTGCCCTGCGCCCACCGGTGCCACTTGGAATCGCGAGCGTAAGCGAGCCTGGAACCGTGAGCGTAAGGTAAGCGAGCGGCCAACGAAGCCTTTTCCGACCCCGACCCGAAGAATCCACAGCCCCAACTCCCGTTTCCCAAACGAACCCAATCAGCCCCGTCCGCATCCCCCTCCGCCGCGCGACACCCTCGTCCGATGCTATGGTAGACATTCCGCCCAAAGCCGTCCTCACCCGCCCGCGCCGCAAAGCGGAAGGCTGACGGCCGATGGCTGATGGCAAATAGCCAATGGCTAGCCGCTCTGTCACTTTCGAGCTCGTCGCCGAGTGCCCCCATACCCGGGCGCGTGCCGGACTTCTGCATACCGGCCACGGTGTCATCGAAACCCCCGTCTTCATGCCCGTCGGCACCCAGGCGTCCGTTAAAGGACTCAGTTCCCGCGACCTCGCCCGAGATCTCGGCGCCGCCATAATCCTCGCCAATACCTATCACCTCTACGTCCGCCCCGGCCCCGCCCTCATTCGCCAATTGGGCGGCCTGCACCGCTTCATGTCCTGGCCCAATGCCATCCTTACCGATTCCGGTGGCTACCAGGTCTTCAGCCTCCGCGGCCTCCGCAAAATCACCGACGACGGCGTGGTCTTCCAGTCCCACCTCAACGGCGATCTCCTCACCTTCACTCCCGAATCCACCGTCGACGCCCAACTCGACTTCGGCAGCGACATCCTCATGGCCCTCGACGAGTGTCCCGAATACCCCGTCAGCCACGAATACGCCCGCCAAAGCATGCACCGCACCGTCCGCTGGGCCCGCCAGGCCGCCGTCCATCACGCCGCCCGCATCGCCCGCGAGGATCGCCGCGGCAACGCTCTCTTCCCCATCGTTCAGGGATCCATGTTCCCCGACCTCCGCCGCGAATGCGCCACCGCCTTGCTCGACCTCGATGCCGACGGCTATGCCATCGGCGGCCTCTCGCTCGGCGAAGCCCGCTCGCTCAGCCTCGAGATGGTCGAATCCACCGAGTCCATCCTCCCGCCCGAGCGGCCCCGCTATGCCATGGGCGTCGGCATGCCCGCCGAACTCCCCGAATACGTCGCTCGCGGCATCGACATGATGGATTGCGTGCTGCCCTCCCGCAATGCCCGCAACGGCTGGCTCTTCACGTCCCAGGGAAACGTCATCATCAAGCACGCGAAGTATAAGGATGACGAGCGCCCCGTCGACCCGAATTGCAAATGCTATACTTGTAGAACATACTCCAGAGCCTACCTGCGCCACCTGTTCCAGTGCGGGGAGATCCTGTATGCGGTGCTGGCGACCCGTCACAACATCCGCCGGTACCTTGACATCATGCTGGGCATCAGGCACGCTATAATATCGAATTCGTTTCCTGACTACTTGAGGTGTGTCCGCTCAGCCGCCGTTGAGGGTGGGGACCCGCCCGTGGTATGAATGTGCTCCTGACACTACTGCTTTTCCAAACGACGGCGCCGTCCGCCGGCAACCCCCTCGTGGGTTTCCTGCCCATCCTGCTCATCTTCGGGATTTTTTATTTCCTGTTATTCCTCCCCATGCAGCGCCAGCGCAAGAACACCGCCAAGATGCTCGCCGGCCTGCAGACCGGCAACGTGGTGGTTACCAGCGGCGGCATTGTGGGCACTATCGTGGCCATTGAAACCGACGATACCCTGGTCCTGCGCGTCAAGCCGGACAATGTGAAACTCCAGGTGGCGCGCAGCGCCGTATCCAGCCTGTTCTCAGGCGAAGGCAAGAAGTAGACGTACCGAGATTTTTTAAGTAGGCAAGCAGAACTCCCATGAAAAAGAATTTGAGGACACGGACGATCGTCATTGTTGTGATGATCCTGATTTGCGTGGTCGGCATCATTAATGTGCCCAAGTCGATGACCGACCTGAAAAAGAACTTCCGGGACAACATCCGTCTCGGTCTCGATCTGCGGGGCGGCAGCCACCTCGTGCTCCAGGTGAAGGTGCACGAAGCCGTGGCCGGCGACGCCAATCAGACCGTGGATCACCTGAAGGACGATCTCAAGAAGGCCGGCATTACCTGGACGGATATGACCGTTAATGAGGTCCAGCGCGTCGAGGACGCCGATCAGGTCGCCCTCACCGTGAAGGGCGTTCCCGCTACCCAGTCGAGCTCCTTTAAGAGCATCGTCTCCGATAGCTACAAGACATACTCCCTCACGGTTCTCAGCGCCACCGATTATTCCCTCAAGCTGAAACCCACCGACCTGATCGCCCTCGAACGGGAAACCGTGCAGCGCACCATCGATACCATCAGCAACCGTATCGACGCCCTCGGTCTCGCGGAGAAAACCGTGACCGCCTACGGACGCTCCGGCGCCGACTTCCAGATCCTCGTCCAGCTCCCCGGCGTCGACGATCCCGCCCACGTTCAGGAATTGATCGGCACCGCCGCCAAACTCGAAATCTGCGCCGTCAAGGACGGCCCGTTTGCCACCAAGGAGGCTGCCCTCGCCCAGCACAACGGCGTGCTCCCCTTGAATACCAAGATCATCAAAGCCAAGCCCCGCGGCGATTCCTCCGGCGATCAGTGGTACCTCGTCGATCGCCACGGTGTCGTCTCCGGCTCCGAATTGCGCAACGCCCGTGCCGGCCAGGGCGATATGCGCAAATTCCTGACTACCTTTTCGCTGTCGCCGGAAGCCGGTGTGCGCTTCGGCAAGTACACTGAAACCAATATCGGCAACCGCCTCGCCGTGGTTCTCGACGATCAAATCGTCAGCGTGGCCGAAATCCGCTCGCGGATCGACGATTCCGGGCAGATTGAAGGACTGAGCACCGAAGAAGAGGCTATCGATCTCTCGCGTTACCTGCGCAGCGGTTCGCTGCCCGCCGGCGTCGAATACTTGCAGGTGGAATCCATCGGACCGTCGCTCGGCGCCGATTCCATCGCCGCCGGCATGCGCGCCGGTATCGCCGGACTGATTGCCGTTGTGGCCGTGATGTTGATCTACTATCGGCGCAGTGGCGTCAATGCCGTACTGGCGCTGGTACTCAATACCGTAATCCTGCTGGCGGCGATCTCCTACTTCCATGCGGTACTGACCTTACCGGGTATCGCGGGTGTCATTTTGACCATCGGTATGGCGGTCGACTCCAACGTGCTGATTTTCGAGCGCATCCGCGAGGAATTGCGCTCCGGAAAGTCGGTCGTGGCGGCTGTGGATACCGGTTTCAACAAGGCGTGGTGGACCATTGTGGACACCCACGTCACCACTGTGGTGTCTTGCGCGTTTCTCTTTTTGTTCGGCGAAGGACCCGTCAAGGGGTTTGCCGTCACCCTCACTATCGGGTTGATTGCAAACGTATTTACGGCCGTCTTCGTGTCGCGGACGATTTTCGACTACGAGCTGTCGGGCAGCCGGCAACTCGAGACATTGAGCATTTAGGCTGGCCGGGGCGCGGTCCGGGGCCTCGCGGCCTTTCGGCCCCTCTGGCGGGAACAAATTCAAAAGGGCTGGTGTCCAACGTATTTAAAGGGACCCAGCATGGCAAGGTTCGATGGAATTATTTAAGAGCACGAACTACGACTTTCTGGGCAAAAAGTGGCCCTTCATCATCGCATCGGTGATTTTGTCGGTGGCCGGAATCGGAAGCATCATCGTGAGGGGTGGACTCAATTACGGGATCGACTTCAAGGGCGGCGCTCAGGTGACCGTTACCTTTGCCGCTCCGCCGCAATTGGAGAAGATCCGCACCGTGATGAAGCAGTCTCCCAAGATCCACGGCGAGGTCAGCGTCCAGAACTTCACCGGCGGCACGGCGCCCAACACCGTCCTGATTGAGACTGAAATTCAGGAAGAGAAGCAGTTGAATATCAACCGCCAGGCCATGGAAGAGGTTCTGGCCAACTCGTTCGGCCAGCCCGGAAATACCAAGCTGGACCTGAACAATGCGCCCACCGATACGCTGACCTCCCGCCTGCGCGACGGGCTGGCTCAGGCCGGCGTGCCCATGAACGAAACCCAGGTGGAGCAGCTGGCCAAGGACATCCTTTCGTACCGGGACGAAAAGGCCTCTGGCCTGGTTACGAATTTTCAGCAATTGTCCTCGGTTCCGGGCATGAACTCTGGTATTATGAACGCTCTTCAGCAGGAGTGTTACCTGGGCTCGTATCACGTGGGCCGTGTCGAGATGGTGGGGCCGAAAGTGGGCGAGCAGTTGCGGTCGAAGGCGGTGTTGGCCACCTTGTACGCGCTGGCCGGCATGCTGGCGTATATCGCCTTCCGGTTTGAGTGGATTTATGGTTTGGGCGCGGTGATCGCGTGCTTCCACGACACCATCATTACTATCGGGCTGTTCTCGATCTTCAACGAGCAGATTTCGATGACCGTGATCGCGGCCCTGTTGACCCTGGTCGGTTATTCGATGAACGATACGATCGTCATTTTCGATCGCATTCGCGAGAATCTGAAACTCTCGCGCCGCGAGCCTCTGGAAAGCGTGATGAATCGCGCCGTCAACCAGACGCTCAGCCGGACCGTGATGACGTCCGGTCTGACGTTCCTCACGGTCATCGCGTTGTTCGCCTTCGGCGGGCCGGTGTTGCACGGATTTTCCTTCGCGCTCGTATGCGGAATTATTGTAGGGACCTATTCCTCGGTTTTTGTCGCCAGTCCTATCGTGCTCTTCTGGCATAATTACGTGGACAAGCGCAAGAGGCCCACCGGCTTCGGCGGCGTTCCGCGGACGGATGCCGCGAGAACTTCGGGCCTGAAACCGGTGAAAGGCGAAGGCAGTAAGGTGGTAAAGTAACGGGTTGCGGCCAGGCATTGTGGGTGGTTTTTCGGGGTCGCTCGGTCGCGCCAGGGAGATGAAGAAAGGTAGCTCCTATGTTTGATCAGACATTTGTACAGACAGGCAAGACGAACAAGACCTGGACAGTGGTTGTCTCGGCTCTCATCCAGGTCGGACTGCTGGTCATAGCGGTGATTTTGCCCATGATCTACTTCGACCAGTTGGGCGCTGCGACCTTGCAGAGTTTCCTGGTGGCGCCTCCGCCGCCTCCGCCGCCGCCTCCTCCGCCCGCCGCGGCGCCGGTCATTCAGCATGTCAAAGTGATCCCGCGCCAGTTCGACGCCGGCAAACTGAGTACGCCTAAAGTCATCCCCAAAGAAATCGCGGTCATCAAGGAAGACGAGCTTCCGCCAGCCGCCTCCGGTGTCGGTGGTGTGGTCGGCGGCGTTCCCGGCGGCGTGGCCGGTGGAGCTCCCGGTGGCGTGTTAGGCAGCATTCTGACCCAGACCAACGCGCTGGCTCCGCCTCCGCCTCCGCCTCCGCCTCCCAAAAAAGATGCACCGCCTCCGCCCCCGCGGCGCGTCCAGATCGGTGGTAACGTGCAGGCTGCGTCCCTGATCTTTGGACCCAAGCCCAACTATCCGCCGCTCGCCAAGCAGGCGCGCATCTCCGGTGTCGTCCACTTGCACGCATTTATCTCCAAGGAAGGCACCATTCAGAGTCTGTCCGTCATCCCGCCCGCCCATCCGCTCCTGGCCCCCGCGGCCGTCGAAGCGGTCAAGCAATGGCGGTACAAGCCCACCATGCTGAACGGCGAACCGGTGGAGGTTGAGACCACCATCGACGTCAGCTTTATGTTAGCCCAGTAAGGAAATATTGTTCCGGTAGTAACCCGGCGCGCCCAAGGGAGCGCCGGATAGAAGTACAAAAAACCTTCAACTCGCAGGAGAGAGAACAGAATGCTCGTGCAATTGCATGTATGGTCGTTAATGTTGCTTCAAGACAACGTCGGCTGGGATCCCGTGCACCTTTGGTCGCAGATGGGAACACTCGCCAAGGCGGTGGTAATCGGACTCTTTATCATGTCCGCTTACTCCATCGGCGTCATGATCGATCGCATCATGGCGTACAACGCCGCCCGTAAACAATCGCGCCAGTTCGCTCCGGCCGTGGCCGGCGCGCTGCGTGAAGGGAAGCTGGATGAAGCGGTCAAGATCGCCGACCGCTACAAGAAAAGCCACCTCGCCAAGGTTGTGGTTGCCGGTTTGCAGGAATTCCAGGCCCATCAGCTCAGCTCTGAGATCCCTGGTGAAGAAATCGAAGCATCCAAACGCGCTCTGGAACGCGCCGAAGCCATCGTTCACGCCGAATTGAAACGCGGCGTCAGCGGTCTCGCGACCATCGGTTCCACCGCCCCCTTCGTCGGACTGTTCGGCACCGTCGCCGGCATCATCAACGCGTTCAAGGGAATTTCCACCGAGAAATCGACCGGTCTGGGCGCTGTGGCCGGCGGTATTTCCGAAGCCCTGGTGACCACCGCTATCGGGTTGTTTGTGGCCATCCCGGCGGTCTGGATGTTCAACTACTTCACGAAT
>Ga0181529_10005138_pt1 | contig 13797 bp, 13 predicted proteins | sample PEATcosm2014_Bin_36_FD_119763 | JGI IMG/M metagenome (GOLD analysis project Ga0181529, IMG submission 119763) | Peatland microbial communities from MTU Mesocosm Facility, Houghton, MI, USA - PEATcosm2014_Bin10_30_metaG | ecosystem: Environmental > Terrestrial > Soil > Wetlands > Peat | place... | reverse complement strand
GGCGAAAATGCCCGCGCAAAGCTAAAATCCGGCTCCTCTCACGCCCCAGAATCATACACCGCTTAATCAAAGCGGCGAAGAATGCGATTTCGCCTAGCTGCGCAGGTATTTTGCAAGTGGCTCGCCTTGCAGGTAATTATTGCGTCAACGCCTGCGGTCTCGCTTTGGACTCCTCAATCGGGAGCAACTGCAGACCCGGATAGAATTTCTGCGCGATCGGTATTCCGGGCGGTTGTACTTCAATGCGGGACTTCGGTGGACGAATGATCATCCCGGGATCAATCTGTGCATTGTTCCCATGCTGAGTTGCGCGCCCGCCAGGCATCGCGAAGACCTTCCAAAGTTCCGGGTTCGTGCCGCCCAGGTCCGCGTGAAAGCTTGAGGTATCCGCCGAGTGCTGAACGAACGCCGGTTGAGTCAACTCCAGCTTGAACGAGCTTGCGGCCGTTGAGCCCGTCTGCCCGAAGGCTACAGTTCCTGCACACAAAGAAACAACGAGGAGAGCAGATCGCATAGCATAGCCTCCCGCAAGCAAAGCCGACTGCAGGTAATGCTATCAGATGACTCCCGCAATTTTCAATCGCCGCTCGCCGTTCCTCTTGATTCCGACCCACTTCGCCACTTGCGCCGAACCGGCCATCTCACCCGGATTGCCGGGCGCTGAACTACAATCAAGGCGATATGGCTGCCACTTCCATCACTACGCAAATCCAGCCGCGCTCACCTCATGGCGTGTTCAAGAATGAATCCCCGATTGACTTCAAGCTCGCCGAAAACGCACGCAAGATGCGAACCGCTCTGGAGTCGGTAGCAAGCCAGCTAGGCCGCGAGTACGACCTCATCATCGGCGGCCAGCGGCTCAAAACCGAGAGCAAGATTTGCTCTCTGAATCCCGCGCGCCCTACCCAGATCGTTGGAGTTCACCAGAAGGCGGGCACGGAGCACGCCGAGCAGGCCATGGATGCCGCGCTCGCAGCCTTCGCTTCCTGGAGCCGCACAACCGCAGAAACCAGAGCTTCCCTGCTGCTCAACGCCGCAGAAATCGTTCGCAGCCGTCACTTCGAGTTCTGCGCCTGGCTCACCCATGAAGTGGGTAAGAACTGGGCCGAGGCCGACGCCGACGTGGGTGAGACCATTGATTTCCTTGAGTTCTACGCCCGCGAGGCTCTTCGCCTGGCCGCCGCAACAACGCCCATCCAGTTTCCCGGCGAGCGAGATGAACTGCTTTATCTTCCCCTCGGAGTGGGCGCGGTGATTCCGCCCTGGAACTTCCCCTTCGCCATCATGGCGGGCATGACTGCGGCCTCCATCGTCACCGGCAACACCGTGATCCTGAAGCCGTCGAGTGACGCGCCGACCATCGCGGCTAAGTTCGTTGAGGTCCTCGAAGAGGCGGGAATGCCCGCCGGCGTGGTCAACTTCTGCCCCGGCTCCGGCGCGGCCTTTGGCAACGCCATCGTCGAACATCCGAAGACTCGCTTCATCGCCTTTACCGGCTCCAAAAAAGTTGGTCTGGAGATTCACGAGCGCGCCGCCAAGACTCAGCCTAATCAATTCTGGATCAAGCGGACGATTCTTGAGATGGGAGGCAAGGACTCAATCCTGGTTTGCGCTGACGCGGATCTGGACGCGGCCGTCGAGGGAGTTGTGGCCTCGGCCTTCGGCTTTAGCGGTCAAAAATGCTCGGCCTGTTCAAGAGCCATCGTCGAAGCGCCTGTTTATGATGTGTTCGTCGAGCGCCTTCGTGAGCGCGTGGCGAATCTGACGGTAGGCGATCCCGCGGAAAACTCCAACCTCGGCCCGGTCGTCAACAAGGGAGCCATCGAATCGATGTTGCGCATGATCGAGATCGGCAAAAAGGAAGACCGGTTGATCGTTGGCGGCCATGCGCTTGAGAACGAGGCCGGCGGTTACTTCCTCGCGCCAACCGTCTTTGCCGATGTCGCGCCGGACGCCACTCTTGCTCAGGAAGAGATCTTCGGGCCGGTGCTGGCGCTGATCAAGGTTGCCAGCTTCGAAGAGGGCCTGCGGGTGGCGAATAACACCGAATACGGGCTGACCGGCTCAGTATATTCAACCGACCGCGAAAAGCTCGACCGCGCCCGCCGCGAGTTTCATGTGGGCAACCTCTACTTCAACCGCAAATGCACCGGGGCGATGGTGGGGGCGCATCCCTTCGGCGGTTTCAATATGAGCGGCACCGACTCGAAGGCCGGTGGAGCAGATTACCTGCTGCTGTTTACCCAGGCCAAGAGCGTGGCCGAAAGACTGTGAGAGCGGGGTTGGCGGTCAGCGGTGTTGGCAAATTGGCCAGTGGGCTTTTGTACACAGGGATGATTCCTCGGGAGGACGCGTGAAAATCTGGCAGAAGGTGCTGATCAGCCTGATGGTCACGCTGATGATTGGCGGCATCTATCTTTTTTCCGTTTGGAAGCACCGGCAGAATCCCGGAGTTGTGCCTCAGAGCAACGCCGGCCAGATCCTGAGCAAGGACGATCTGGTCGTGATGCGGGAGTTTTTTCCAGCGCACTTTGACGATACGCTGCGCCTGGAAGGCACGACGGTGTGGATGAAGAATGGCTACGTCATGCCGTACTACCTCTATGCTGGCGGGCAAGTGCTCTTTGCCAAACGAGTAGGAGTGATTCCCGCGGCCGAGCGGATGGATGTGAAGAAGATCATAAAGGCAGCCGTGCCCGCGAGCGTCGACGACAAGATCGAGCACGGAAGCCGTCAGGCCTTCGCTGTCTTTTCTCTGCCGGGAAACGCGGAACTCTATGCCACGCCCATCGGCTATATGCAGGGCAACGAGGAGGGTTATTACACCGATCTGCTTTTCTACTACGACGACCCGCACACCATCTACGATTACTGGCCCAAAGATGTTTGGGCGGCTGTCGATGCCCACGAGGTGAAGGCAGGGATGAGCGAGGTGGAAACCCGCATGTCCATCGGGCGAAACCTTCACGCAGACGGCGGGAAAGAGGGCGATCGCACGGTAACCTACGATCAGGATGGCAAGCATTGGACCGTAACCTATGTGAAAAATCAGGCCACGGCGATCAAAAACCAGTAAAAGGCATTCCAGAACCAGGTTTGTGCAGCCCTATGCCGAGCTTAGATTGGGCTTTTTGACGTAGCGCAAATTCAATCAAGCCCCATGGCGTGAGCGAGGCGGCATTCGCATCTTGGATAAGCATTGTAGAATCAACGCGAAACCGGGATCTGGGAAGTCTTTGGGGAAGGGGCTGAAGAAATCTGGATTCTCCACGCAACCTTTTTCGGTGTCCCGCATCTATTAATGTAATAAGCAGAGGCTTCCTCGAAACACTACCCGCCCAAGAAAGGTATCCATTCCTTCTTGAAGGTCCGCAAGGACCTCTTCTCAAATTCCCCTCTGGACCCCCTCCCTCCTTTGCCTCTCGAGCGGGCCTACCGGAAGGTAGGCCCAATTGCTCTTCTGGAGCCAGATAGAATGAGAGCGGAATGCATTCCTCCACTCCAGTGAGTTACCCCGATCAAAGAATCCAAGCAACTGACACGCTATTTGAACAGGCGGGCCTAACGCGTAGCCTGCGCGGTAATGCGGCCGGCGTCACCCGCCGGTTGCGTTTTGAGCGCGCCGCGCCGCGGAATCTGGTTCACACCGCGCCTCACCCTCGCGTGGCTCTGAACGGCGTCCAGTGGCTTGCGGTGGCCGGTTGGCAGAGGTCGAACTGGCTCTGGCACGGATTCAGCACGCGCCGGGGGGGCCTCAGCCGGGCTTATTGCGCCGACGACGCTCCCGGCGAATTGAATGTCGGCTTCACGGCCGAAGACGACCGGGAGACGGTGGCCGCGAATCGACGGCTGCTAGCCGAGGCGATCAGTGGAGATGCTGCCACGCCGCTGGTTGCCCTCCGCCAGATCCACTCAAAGATGGTCGTTCATGCCGGCCGCGCAGATGCGAGCCGCGAGCGGCCGTTAAAAGGCGATGGCCTGACGACCGATGAGCCTGGTCTACTGCTGGCGATTCAGACCGCCGACTGCATTCCGGTGCTGGTGGCCGACCGCAAGCGGCGCGCTGTGGCGGCCTTCCATGCCGGCTGGCGCGGGACAGTGAAACGCATCGTCGAGACCGGCATCGCTCGCATGAGGATTGCCTTCGGGTCACGGCCCGAGGACTTGACGGCCGCCATCGGCCCCGGCGTCGGCGCCTGCTGCTATTCAGTGGGCGAGGAGGTGGTCTCGGAGTTCGAATCTCAATTCATCTATGCCCGCGAGCTTTTCTGCGAGGTCTACGACTCCGACCCGGTGCGGACTCGCTATCCGATGCTCTTCCTCACGCAGAGAGCGCCGGGACACTCCGAGATCGGGCCCAACTTGCATCTGGATCTTGTCGAGGCCAACCGGCGACAGTTGCTCCAGGCTGGCCTCAAGCCACGATCGATTCACACCGCGGGCGGCTGCACAAGCTGCCAGCGCGAACTGTTCTTTTCTCATCGCGCCTCGCAAGGCTATGCCGGCCGCATGATGAGCGTGATCGGCATCCGTCCGTAACAGTCTGGCTGAGACCCATTGCGAATCCCCTTGCGGGTCCATTTGCGACCTATGGACTGGCTTTCGCTTGTCTCGTCTACCAAAGCGCCCAGTCGCCGCGCGAAAGAACCCACGCTGCCAGAAGCAGATTGCTTGTTGCATGCGCAACGACAGCGTCGCCCATTCGTCCTCGCCACTTCAGTGCGGCCAGATAGGCCAGCCCTGCGATGATCCCGGCCAACCAATGCCGGCCGTAGAGCAGCCCGAATGCAACCGACGACACGACTATCGAAAGCGGCGTCAGAGCTGAGAATGGGACTTGTTCAAACTCCCGGTCGATGACGCGCCGCGCCAGGAAGCCTCGAAACGCCAACTCTTCGGCTATCGGTACGGTAATCGCCGCCGCAGCAATACGAAATGCAATCCAGATAAGACGAGCCGGAGCAGAGAGCGCCGCCAGCGAGGCGCCCAACGAATTTGGCGGCAGTGCCAGACTCCCCGAATCGGTCCACCTGACCTGCGCAAGCCAGATTAAGAACACGGCGGCGCCCGTTAAAGGAGCCAGCCAGCCGAAGCGCCAGTTGAGTTTTTTCAACTCGCTCCGGAAATACCAGATGGCAGCGGCGCCCGCGGCGAAGCGAAGCGGGTAAAGCCACTCGAAGGCCCCCGAAGCAGCCTTGGAGACAAAAGACGCCGCAAGGATGGCCACAAAGGGCATAAGATAGGCACGGCTTGCCGGCGACTCCCCTGATTCCTGGGCGTCTTTTGCCGCAACACCGGTTTCCTTTTCCGCCCCGACCAGCACTAAAGTTCCACCCGCGCCAACTGAATCCGAGGCCGTCTTTCGCGCCCATGAGAGCTTACGCGTAGCCATCGAAAAAGCGAATGCTACTGTGGTGAAAGCGATCCAGCCGGCCTGTGAGTGGAAGCCGAGCATGGCAACGTCTGGAGCTCCCGCGTTGCCGATCAGGATCAGCGAACAGATGCGCGCAACATTGAGCGCCCACACGCTGACCAGCGCGCAGGGAACAAGCAGGAGCGCCTGAGGAAAACGGCTTTCTCTCCGGAAATAGACAAGCCAGACGATCGTGAAGACCAGGACCAGTCCCAGCCCCTCGATTCCGGAGCACTGTTTTGCGACGATGACTGCAAAACGCGGCGTTCCCACTCTGAACCGTACCGGATCGACAAGTGCGCCAGGCATGAAGCTCCGCAGCACCACACCAACCGATTGAAAGGTGATGGTCTGCAAGAGGCGGCCAAGCCCGTTATTCGACGCGTCCCAAAGCGACTGGAATGGCGATCGCAGGAACCATGCGAGCACTCCAGTAAGGGAAGCAAAAAACCACAAGGGGCTTGTGGAACGGATCATCGCGATCCAGGATTGCAACGAAAGACAGGCCAGCGCCAACAGCACGATCCCCAGCACCAGCAATGCGCGCGTGGTCAGTTGGCCGGCAGTCGAGTCGAGCTGAGGACCGAATCCATGCAGCGCCGCAAGATTGCCAAGACACACGGCAGCAATACACATCAGATGGATGGAAAAAAGCCAGGAATTGAAAGGTATGTCTTCTCGAATTGCCTTGAGCTGGGAGTACCCGAGCCCTACAAACACCGCGAACGAAACAATGCCGCAAGGGGCCAGAGGACCGAGAAGAGCGATAGGGTGAGGAATTGCGGAAACCAGCAGGCAGTCGACCGTCAAAACCGCTGCAAAAAGACAAAGCCGCCCGAATAGGCGGCTAGCCAGGTAGGAGGGTTCTCCTGACTGGGAGAGTACTCTCCCAGCCAGGAAACCATGGTTGAGGTTGGCGTTCAGAACTTCCTCCGCTTACTTGCTGCGTCTTGCTCTCAGGACTGTCAGACCTCCGGCAAGAAGCGAGAAGGCGCCGATCGCAAGGCCCGGATCGACCTCCGGAGCTACCGGGTCACACTTCGGCGGCGGCGGCGGCGGTTCATACTTGGGCTTGGGCGGGCTGTACCATCCCTCAGGCTTGGCATTGGCCGCCGTACTCGTTCCGAGCGCCAAGACCAGCGCCAGAAGCGAATACTTGACAAGAGCTTTCATATTCTTCCCTTCCTTTCACTCGCGTTGGGTTTAAGGCAACATGCCCCGATTGTCGACATCCCCACGCTCGGTTCAGAGGGGTTGATCTGCCCGAATGCCGTGGCCTTTTCACAATGGTTGTCTTGTATCAGGGCCAAAGCTTCAGTCTCGAAGCTGATGGCTGGATTTCTGTCACAGAACTTCGCTGTCGTTTAGTTGCTCTGATCGAAGATTGAGTTGCTCAAACCGATATCTGAGCAGCTCTGTTTATTGATCACCCTGGGGAATGGGGGAATTCTTTGAGGCACAATCAGGGGAAGTTGACCCCGGACAGCTTGTCGCCTGCCATGCTGACGCGATTGCAGCACGGGGAAAGCGAATGAGCTGTCCACCTTGCTATTCGATGACACAATGGATAGTGTCGATTCTGCTTTTTCCGTTTCACCCGTCTCAGCCAAGTTCCGCCGTATCGCCGCAGAGCTTTGGAAGCAAGAGCGGCACGCTCCGACGACTTCAGGCAGATGGGTATCCTTCGAGCAATTTCCTAGACTGCCCTCGACCGCCCAGAAGGCGCTGCCTGAGGATAATAGGAACGGCTGACCATGTCGCGTGGCGGGACCACAGCGGGATCAGGATGCACCCACCCGAGGAAGAGGGCGGGCGCATTCGGAAGCTCAGGAGGCGCTGGCGGCTTCCTTGGGGTTGACCAGGTCGCGAAGTTCCTTGGAAGGCTTGAAGTAAGGCACCTTCTTGGCCGGTACCTCGACGCGCTCGCCGGTCTTGGGGTTGCGCCCTATGCGGGGATTGCGTTGGCGAATGCGAAAGGACCCAAAGCCTCGAATCTCGATCTTGTCTCCGCCCTTGAGGGCCCCGATCACTGAATCGAAAATTGTCTCGACGATGACTTCACCATCGTGGCGAGTCAGGTCGCCCACTCCGGTCACCTTTTCCACAAGGTCTGCCTTGGTCATGTTCTCTAGCCCTCCGCTCACAGCATAACCGGATTCGGCCCATTCTGGCACGAAAAAGAAGCCCCATCCCAGGAATTGGACCATTTGCTCTCAATAGCTTGGCGGAAAAGACGCCGCGTCGAAGATTGCCCAGGCCAACTTCGCCCTCGGAGCGCTATCATGGCCTGAGTCAATCCCTGAGGTTTTCTTGACCGGCAGGACCTGGGGTTCCCAGCAACAGGTCTTCGTCGCTGGGGTGGTGAATCGGGGTCCCCAGCAACTGGTCTACGTCGCTGGGGTTTCAGCAAACCGGACTTTTGAGGAGAGGGACAGGAACGTGACCGACGAAGCCAATCTCCATACTGGACCGAACAACGGCGCCGGGCCGAAATACAGCATCGTGATTCCAGCCTTCAACGAGAGCGCCCGCATTCCGGCGACGCTCGAGGCCGTGGTAAGGTGCATTCGAGCTCGCGGCTGGAAGGCGGAAGTCATCGTGGTCAACGATGGGTCGACCGACGCGACGGCCGATGTCGTGCGCCAGTTTGCCCGGAATGCGCCCGAGGTCCGGCTGATGGAGAACCCCTGCAATCGAGGCAAGGGTTACAGCGTACGCGCAGGAATGCTTGAGGCGCGCGGCGAAATAGCGCTCTTCACCGACTCTGATCTCTCGGCGCCGATCGAAGAGGCCGAGCGCCTCTTTGCGGCCATCGCCGAGGGCGCGGATATCGCCATCGGCTCCCGCTGGTTGCAGCGCGAACGTCAGACCCAGCGCCAGCCGCTTTACCGCCAGTTCTTTGGCCGCTGCTTCAATGCTGTTACGCGCACCGTCATGGGCATGCGCTTCGCCGACACCCAATGCGGATTCAAGGCCTTCACGCGCGCCGCCGCTCAGACCGTCTTCCAGCTTCAGACCATCGAGCGCTGGGGCTTCGACCCGGAGATTCTGTTCATCGCTCTCAAGCGCGGCTACTGGATCATCGAGGTGCCGGTCAGTTGGGCGAATGACGAGCGCAGCCGCATGAGCTACTTGAAAGACGGCATGAAGATGCTCGAGGATCTGGCTATCGTCCGCTTGAACGCACTTCGCGGACGCTATGACAAGCCGGTCGCGGTGGGCCAACGCGCGGGAGAGACGCCTTAAATAAAGGCTCATCCCAATGACTCTGCACACTGCGCTCGGTCCGTTTCGCTCCACACATTGCGTAATTGCATATTTGTAGTTATATTATTGTAGTGAACGGAATCCGGTTCGGGTGGAATCAAGCGAAGAACCTCGCCAATCAGCGGAAGCATGGCGTCAATTTCGAGGAAGCGAGCCAGGTGTTCTGGGATCCTTTGCACCTGGCGGTCGCCGACCGTGTTGTGGACGACGAGCAAAGCTGGCAGACCTTGGGGTCTTCACGAAGAACTGCTGGGGGCCTGATTCTTCTACTGGTTGCGCGCACCGTTCGCGAAGATTTGGAGGAAGGTTTATTCATCGAAGCAATTCGCATTATTTCGGCTCGTAGGGCGACCTTGGAGGAGAGAACGAAGCTATGAAAACCAAAATGGTTAGTTATACGTTGGAGACGTTGCCCGCGTTGACAGATGCGCAGATCGCCAACCTGAAGGCCCTGGCAGCGCGGCCTGACAGCGAGATCGATAAAAGCGATATTCCAGAGCTGACGGCGGAGCAGTGGAAGAAGGGAATACGCGGCCACTTCTATCGCCCCATCAAGCGGCAGATCACGGCGCGAGTGGACTCTGACGTGCTGGCGTGGCTAAAGGCGCAGGGCAAGGGCTACCAGTCGCGCATCAACGCGATTCTGCGACGGGAGATGCTGGCGGCGCACCGCGAGGCGAAGTAGGCAGCACCCTGGCCCAAAAGCGACTGCGCCGCCGGCTGGAAATGAAAACGGGCCTCCAAGCGTCGTAGTTTCCCACCCATTTATCATCCCAGCGACGAAGACCTGTCGCTGGGAACCCCAAAGTGAAAAAATGCGTTCGTCGCAAGGACCGGCCGGTAAGGGCATATCGATTGAAGAGCGCCCTAACCGTTTTTGTCCACGGCAATGGCCAGCGCAATCGAGCTTCCCGCCGGCAGCTTCACCACGCCCTTCTTCGTCGACAAGAGCATCCCCGAATTCTCGCTGGCGATGTCGCTCTTCAGTTCCACGCCGCTTTCACCGTCGGTCTGATCGAACTGCAAAGATGAACTCTTCCAATTATTCGGGTGCTGATTGCCGGCGGTCACGGAGTATGCTTCGCTATTCTGGCTGGTGGGCGAGTAGACTCCTACGATGGTTGCCTTGATGGGAACCACCTTGCCGCCCTTCAGAATTGCCTGGGTAAATCGCAGCTCCAATTTCGAAGCGGTACTCGCATTTGCCGGGTCTGCGACGACCGTGGCCACCAGTTCAGTGCCCCGCGGCAGCCTGGGTCCGTCTTTGAGCTGAATCGGCTTGCTGACCGTCACTCGAACCTGCTGGCCGGGTTGCGCCTTTCTGGCGTCAAGGGTCTCGGTTAAAGTGGTTTCTGCCGGCACCATCAACCCGGCCATCTCCCGCTGACCCATTCGTGAAGGGACGTCAGCCGGCTCGGCCTTCGAGTCGTCCGCCGTGCGGGCCTTGGCAAATTGCGGGATGAGGAGGGTGAGAGCAATGGCTGCAAACGAGAGCGTTGTCGCGAATTCTCGCTTCATGAGGGGAAGCTCCTGATTCAGAGATTTGCGTGCGCCTCCCTGGCGACCTCGGGCGGGAGGCAAATTGCCTCCCGCTTAGACGACCGAGCCACACATTTGTAGCCAATGCCCTGTATAGAAATCTGCCTTATCTCGCAACGTTCACATAAAACTCATCTCGCGATGCAGAGATCCGCAGGCTCGGAAGTCACGTCCAATTCCCGTGTGCGCGGCGCGTTACGCGGCCGGCTTGCGTCTCATCAACGGCGATGACAAGGTGGCCATCGCCGCCACCACAACATTAGCCACCACCACGGGGAAGGCGTGGATGATCAGGCCATAGATCACCCACAGAGTGGCCGCGCCTGCCTGCACGCGGCGCAGCGATCTGGGCTGCTTGCACAGATAGGAAGCAGCGAAGGCGGCGGTTGCGACCCACCCAATCCAGTCTGGTCTCATCCAGTCGAGTCTCATCAGGCCACCGCCCGAACGCTCCCCGGCTCTGCGCTGCAAATGGTCAACGAGTCGGTTCGCACCTTGTCCCATTCCTGCAGCACCAGCCCGTGCGCTTCAAAGAAGGCGCGAATGCGCGTTGGGTCCCATCCGGCGATCTCTTCGAGAATGGGCACCAGCACGCTGAGAGCGTCCTCGCTGAGAATCGTGCGGCTGGCGATCGGCGTGATGTAGCGGTTCTCAGAGACGGCGATGGTGAGCCCGGAGAGGCGATTGACGTGCAGCATCACATGCACGTCCGAGCTGCCGTCGCCAACATAGACGATGCGGTCGTGGCCGACTCGCAGGCGGTTGCGCAGTTCCTCCACCACAACCACCTTTCCGTAGCCCGCGGGCACGCGCACGATGGACTCAATCTCTCCGGTCGAGGCATAGTGGAAGCGGGTGCCAAAGATTCGGTCGGCGGGCACGATACCTTCCAGCGCCGATTGAATCACTTCTTCGGGCGCGGCCGAGACCACGAAGAAAGTGAAGTGATTTCCGTCCAGGTTCTCGATCAGGTGCGAAAGCAGACGGATGTTCTTCTTCAGGCGGATTCGCTTACCAACTTCGACGAGGTGCTCGCGGCGAACGCGGCGGAACTCGGGGTCGTGCAGCAGCAGATAGGCAAGCTCGCCGCCCTGCTGCACCATGTGGATGCGGGAGAGGCCGGCGATGCGCTCTTCAAACCCGGTCAGTCCCAGCAGATCGCTCAGCACAATTCCCGAATCGTTGAAGCTCAGTGTCTGGTCGAAATCGCTGACCAGCAAATATTCTCTAGCAATTTTTCCTTTATCTGGTTCCATATACACTCCTCCTGACGCAGTCTCACGATTGTTTTTCGGAAGGGGTTGACGGACTATTGACTTGAGGCGCGGCCGCCCAAGGAAACCGGCTTTTTGGCCGGTCATCTATAGATTGAACCCAGTATAGCAGGAATCGCGATTCTATGCGGTTTTAAAGGCTCAGAATGCGGTTCGCGGTTTCACGCTTCTGCGACAAAAACTCCTATTGGCAAGGTTGGATACGCGCCTCCGTTTGGCTCGGAAAAGTGCGGCGTCCGGGCTCGGGATTGCAGTGGCGCATGTCCCGATTTTCGATCCTTAAGTGCCAACATTGTTTGCTCAATCCCCGAAAAACTGTCTGGGACCTTTGGTCTTCAAGGTCGGGAATCCCGCATCTGGCCCGTTCGTCTGAGTGCGCCAGAGTTCTGCACTCGTGGTAGAATTCGTTGAATTGTCCGGGCTTCTTTGACTAGGACACTTTCGAAAATGCTCCCTATGCTAAATCGGAGATCGGCGGTTGTTCATCCTCGAGCTTCTTCAACAAGCGCCGTTGAAGATTCGAATAGAAAACATGCTGCCTTGAGGGTGCACTTCGGCTGGAGCGATTTTTGGCTGATCGTTGGCGGCGGTTTCTATCTACTCCTGAATCTATTTAATTTTCATGGAATACCGTTCCTGCTCGGCGGGGACCAAGCGTACTTCTGGGTGTATGCGCAACGCCTGCTTGCAGGAGAGCGCATCTATCGTGATTTCTTTCAGTTTCCTCCGCCCGGAGCAGATCTAGTTTACTTCGCCGCCTTTCGACTGTTCGGACCGCAGATTTGGATACCAAATCTTATTGTCATGCTGCTGGGAGTGATCCTTTGCTGGGTCTGCTTCCGAATTGGTTTGGCCTTCTTAACGAGACATCAGGCAATGCTTGCCGCCTTTCTGTTTCTCGTTGTTCTTTATGGAAAACTGATCAACGCCACTCATCACTGGTTTAGTGAGCTAGCCGTGCTTGGAGCGGTCGCAATCCTCCTTCAGGGCAGGACGACGCGCAGACTCGCAATCGCTGGCGTACTCTTGGGGGCGGCAACCTTCTTTACTCAAACTCGCGGCCCGATGGCTGCGGCTGGAATCGTAGCGTTCCTCGCTTGGGAGACTTACGACAAGAAAGATCATTGGTTGAGTTACTTCAAGAAAACTTCAGTGTTAGCCGTACCGATGATAGCCTCGTGGGCCGCATTGAGTAGTTACTTCATTGTTACAATCGGCTGCCGAGAGCTTTGGTATTGGCAAGTATCTTATGTAACTCATTACCGGGTTACTGGGCCGCGTACACTTGGATTGCCGAGTGACTTGATAGAGACCCGGCTAGGGAGCTACCAACAATATCTGGTATATCTGCTGATTCCCGTTATGTACGCTGTTTCTTTGTGGCTGTTCAGAGGCAGTCATTGTGATGCAACTCGCGAAGTTACAAGCCGCCGTTTGCTTCTGACTCTTGCTGGTCTTGCTACCGCGGTGGAAGTCGCGCAGAGTCCGAATTGGCTGCGAGTTTATTGCGTAGCGGCTCCAGCTATCATTCTGCTGGTCTGGTTTGCGGATAAAGCCGGCATACTTCATCGATTTTTAATGGGTTTGATGTGGGTGGTCGTGGTTTGCCTGGCGATTGTGCAAATACGGGGCCGGCATCGCGAACAAAGCCAGATTGTGCACATACCAACAGGGACTGTGGCCTCCAACAGGATCTCTGCTGCGAGACTGGAATGGGTTGCTGCGCACACACATCCGGGCGACTTCTTTTTTCAGGCGGCGTGGCCGGGGTTGTATTTTCCCCTTCAACTGCGCAACCCGGTATTCGCGGGAGACTTCATGCCTAACGATCTGACGCAGCCGGATCTCGTAGCGGATTCCATACGACAAGTCGATGAAAAGCAGGTGCGGTATATCTTATGGGAACCTCGACTGAACTCTCCACTCGAGCCCGAGCATCCGGAGACTTATCACCTTGCCCCATTCCGCGACTACATGAGCAAGCATTACCGGCGCGTCTATCTGTTTGCGGATCAGCAGGAGATTTGGGAACGAATTTGATTGGATGAGATGAATTGTCGTTTATCTGCCTTTTATCCTTTTGAGTTATTCGCCGACAGGTTGAGGTTCTTCGTCTCTCACATCTCAAAATCGAGGTGTGGGCCACCCAGATTTATTGATGGTCAGACATGGGGCACCCGGCCGCCCTTGCGGTGGAAAAATCGCAAGGATGCGGCACCCTGGTCTGTTAGTGGCTTGAGACGAGCCATCCAGCGCAATTACAAAAGACTGACAATTCAGGCATGGCGCTTTGCTATTCTTGCG
>Ga0181529_10005136_pt1 | contig 13800 bp, 13 predicted proteins | sample PEATcosm2014_Bin_36_FD_119763 | JGI IMG/M metagenome (GOLD analysis project Ga0181529, IMG submission 119763) | Peatland microbial communities from MTU Mesocosm Facility, Houghton, MI, USA - PEATcosm2014_Bin10_30_metaG | ecosystem: Environmental > Terrestrial > Soil > Wetlands > Peat | place... | reverse complement strand
CAAGAGTCGGAATGCGCAACCGGAAGGGGGAACCAGGTCCGGAAACTAGCCGTTGCGGGCCATACTCGTCCAATGTTCTCAATGGCGATCAAGGCCCCTTCCGGCTAATTTGGACAGCATTGACGTGCGCCGGGCTACTACTAGGGTGATATCGTCGGCCTGCGGCGCGCCGGCGGTGAACTCCTTAAGCGCGGCGGTGACAGCGTCCACAATCTCGCGCGCAGGGCGTGTGCGATTCTCGCTCAGCACGCAGATGAAGCGCTCCTCGCCGAACTCATCGAAAGCGGGATTGTTGGCCTCGGTGACGCCGTCGCTATAGAGGACCAGCAGGTCGCCGGGTTCGAGGTGGGCTCTCTGTTCGCCATAGGGAGCTATCGCGAGCACGCCCAGCACCGGGCCGCCGCCTTCCAGCATTTGCGCCTCGCCGGATGCCCGCATTAGCACCGGCGGATTGTGGCCCGCGTTGGCAAACCGCAATTCGCCGGAGGCGGCGTCGAGCACGCTGAAGAAAAATGTGATGAAGCGATTGCTAGGGCAGGTGGCGCAAGTGGCTTTATTGAGCCGCGCCATGAAATCGCCCAGGTTGCCGGGACTTTCTGCCAGTACGTGGACGCGTGCGTGGAGGGCCATCATCATCAGCGATGCCGGCATGCCCTTGCCCGACACATCGCCCAGCGCCATTCCCACGCTGCCGCCGGCGTACGGGAAGAAATCGTAATAGTCGCCGCCCACGGTGCGGCAGGGCACGTTGAAGCCGGCCAGATCCACTCCGGCGATTTCCGGCGCGCGGCCCGGCAGCATGCCGCCCTGTATCTCGGCCGCCTGCGAGAGGTCGCGCTGCATGACGCGCTCGGCCGCTTCCACTTCGGCCAGCCGGGCGTGTTCGATGCGGATGGCCGCCACGTTGGCCATCACGGTCAGCAGGCTCAGATCGTTCTTGGTGAACTCGCGCAGGATGAAGGGCGAGTCCACGTAGATCAGGCCGATCGTGCGGTCCTTGGTTTCGAGCGGCACCGCCATCATCGTGTGGACCTTCTGCTCCACGATGCTCATGCGCCCCTTGAATGCGTCGTCGAGCTGCGCATCGCGCACCAGCATGGACGATTTCTCGCCCAGCACCCGGTCGCGAACCGCCGTCGAGATGCGGAACGCGTCGCCTTTGTGGGCCTTGGCGGTGAGTTGGCCGCCTTCGAGCAGCATCAGCACGCCGCGCTGCGCGTTCACCGCTTGAATCGACAGATCCAGAATCAGCGGGAACAACTCCGCCAGCGGCCGGTTCTCCGCCAGCTCCTGGCCGGCGTGGATCAGCGCCTGCATGGCGGCCGAGGGTTTGGCGCCGCCGCCTGGCTCGACCACGATGGTGCGGTTGGCATCGCCCAAGCTGGTGATCAACGTCGAGGTGGTGGGCGAATCCGTCGTAGCGCCCTCACCGCCCTCGAACACCACCACGCCGGCCGCGGGCGCGCCCGCATCGGGAGCGAAGACGATCGAAAGGTGACCGGCCGTGATGCGGTCGCCGGGCCGCAGCGCCAGCCGCGCCTTGAGCGGAATGCCATTCACAAAGGTGCCATTCTTGCTGCCCAGATCCTGCACCGTCCAATCGTCGCCGGCCGGCTCCAGTGCGAAATGCTGCCGCGAAAGACCGGCATCGTCGGGAAAGCTTAGCTCGACCGAGCTCGATCGTCCTACCGCCAACCGGCTGCCGGAAAGCGGCAGTGTTTTCGTCTGCCCGTCGGGAGTCTGAATCAGGATTGTGCGCGCCATGGGTGTGAACTATTTTACTAGACCCATAATGAAATCGGATCGGGAGGCTGTATGATAGCGATGCCTCATGGTACGGACTGGTGGTGGGTGGCCATGGTCACGGCGTATCTCCTGCAGCCTTTCGTTGACCTCTGGCGCCGTAGGAATGCCGGGGCTGTTCTGCTCGACCTCGGCCGCTGGGCGGCGGTCTTGTCTTTGTTTGGTGCCTTATCGCGGTCGCCTGCGGCCTCGCTGCGATCATCTCTGCCTGAGGCTTGGCGGTGTATGCTGCACTCGTATTTCTGGGCGTGGTCAGCGGTTCCATCGCCTCAGGGACAAGACGGTCTCAGTTTCGCGAGGCCGGCTTCTGGGCCGCTGGCCGACTGATTCCCTGGGGCAAGATCGATGCCTACGAGATCTCGGCAATTGGATCGCTCAGCTTGAAGAGGCAGGTCAAGAGCTTCGAGTTCTTCTGCGACGTGCCGCCGGCACTTCGGCAGCAAGCCGGCGACCTGCTGGCTTCCAAGTGCCAAGCGCTTCAGCCAAGAGCCTGAAGACGACTTCCAGGTTCAAGCTCCCCCGGCTCCTCTGCGGAGCTTCCGTGAGGTCTCACCTCGGGAACGCTCCCGTGGCGAGATAGAATGAGCTTGCAATGCGGCGTCGGCGCGGGAAGAACACACGGGCGAGCTAAAGCATGCCCCACCGATGAGATCTTTGGTGGGGCATGCTTTAGCTCGCCCGTATCACCAGTACTTTTGGACCCGCCGCCAGTGCCAACATTCGGGAGTGATCGATGCGAGAACTCATAGTCCTCGGAATTGTCATACTGGCAACTGGGTTGCCCTCGCGCGGCCAATCGTATTACAACGCGCGCCTCGAAGATCCAAAAGCAGTCTATCTGACGCCGGATCGGTTTCCGGTTCGTGGCGACGGAGTGGCGGACGACAGCACAGCGATACAGGCCGCGGTGGATCGCGTCCAGGAGACCACGGGCGCGGGCATTCTCTTCATCCCCGAGGGCCGCTATCGCGTCACACGAACCATCTATGTCTGGCCGGGCGTGCGGCTGATCGGCTATGGCGAAAATCGGCCGGTCTTCGTGCTGGCGGATAACACGCCGGGGTTCCAGCAGGGGATCGGGTGCATGTTCTTCTTCGTGGGCCGCAGGCTGAACGGCCCGCCGCCCGCCTTCGGTTTGCCAGAGCCGCCGCCGGGAGCAGTGCCGCCGAATTCGATGATCGTCGACGCGGGCAACACCACCTTCTATTCCGCGATGAGCAATATCGATTTCGAAATCGGAAGCGGCAATGCGGCGGCGGTCGGAATTCGCTTTCACATCGCGCAGCATGGGTACCTGGCGCACATGGATTTCCGCATTGGCTCCGGCCTGGCCGCGGTACAAGATGCGGGCAATGAGGCGGAAGACCTGCACTTCCACGGCGGCCGCTATGGCATCCTCACGCGCAAGACGTCGGCGGCCTGGCAATTCACGGTGATCGACTCGACCTTCGATGGCCAGCGCGAGGCGGCGATCCGCGAGAATGAGGCGGGCCTGACGCTGGTCCACGACGATTTCCGCAACGTGCCGACCGCGATTGCGATCGATCCGCATTACTCCGACGAGCTTTGGGTAAGTGACGCCCGTTTCGAGAATATCGGCGGCCCGGCCATTCTGATCGCCAATGAAAACAGCCGGATGACGGAGATCAATCTGGAAAACGTCGTGTGCTATAAGGTGCCTGTCTTCGCGCGATTTCGAGAGAGCGGCAGGCAACTGAGCGGAGCCGGAGAGATATACAAAGTGAAAGTCCTTTCGCATGGACTGATACTGCCGGCGCCAGGCGCCGTGGGTGAGATCAAGACCAGTTACGATGCCGTGCCGCTGAAGACCCCAATCCTACCGCCAAGCACACCGAACGCGATCCGTGGGCTGCCGCCGATGGCCGAATGGGTGAATCTGCGGGCGCTTGGGGCGAAGGGCGATGGTGCAACCGATGAGACGGCGCTGATTCAGAAGGCAATCGACGAGCATCGCGTGATCTACATTCCGATCGGTCATTACATTGTCAGCGACACCCTAAGGCTGCGTCCGGATAGCGTGTTGATTGGGCTTCATCCGAACGAGACCCAGCTCGACATTCTCGATGCGACATCTGGCTTCCAGGGGCCGGGATCGGCCAAGCCTCTGCTGGAGGCTCCGCGCGGCGGAGATAACATCGTGACCGGAATCGGCATTTCGACCGGCGGCATCGACAGCCGCGCCGTGGGCGCGCTTTGGATGGCGGGTCCGGATTCGCTGATGGACGACGTGCGTTTTCTGGGAGGCCACGGAACTATAGGGCCCGCCGGCGAGAGGGCGAACCCGTACGCCGCCAATCTGTTTTCCGATCCGGACCCACACCGGCGGTGGGACGGGCAGTTTCCCAGCCTGTGGATCGCGCACGGCGGCGGAGGCACCTTCGCTAATATCTGGATGCCCGATACGTTCGCGCAGGCGGGCCTCTATATCTCCGATACAGCGACGCCTGGTCATATCTATGAGTTATCCGCCGAGCATCATGTTCGCACGGAAGTGAAGCTCGACTATGTGGCTAACTGGGAGATATACGCCTTACAGACCGAGGGCGAGCGAGAGGAAAGCGCGTCGGCGATTTCGCTCGAGATCGGCCATTCGAAGAACATTACCATTGCGAACTATCACGGCTACCGCGTGGTACGAAGTTATCACCCGGTTCCGTACGCCGTTCACCTGTATGATTCGAGCGACATACGGTTCCGGAATGTCCACGTGGACCACAACAGCGCGATGACGAAATGCGACGAATTCGGCTGCCGCCAGCACACCCGCTCGGGCAAAGTCTCGTTCGAGAACTGCATTGTGGATCAGACGCATGGCGCGGAAGTGCGCGACCGGGAGTTCGCATGGCTGGATATTCCGGGCAATCCCGTGCCCGCGACGCCACGAGGGCCATCCCCGGTGCTCGAACCCGGAGCCGCCGTGGAGAAGCTGTGGAGCGGCTTCTACAACATTTCCGGCGCGGCCGTGGACGCGAGCGGCGCATTGTATTTCGTGGATGCGCACCAGCAGCGGATCTACCGTTGGTCGCCGGGAAAAAGGGATCTCGCGGTGGTCCGCGACAATCCTCTCGATCCGGTGAACCTCGCGTTCGATAAGGCGGGCGATCTCATCGTTGTATCTTCCGGCGGAAAGGGCTTGACCGTCTATTCGTTCCGTCCCGACGGGCCGGAAGATCGGATCGAGATCCTCGCGCCGGAGCGTCCCGTGGAGCGTCCGGCCGCGGCGGCGATCCTGCCGGTAAGTTACTTCGTGAACGGGGATTTCACCAACACGCTTTCGACCCGCACTTACGAATACACCACTTTGGAGCAACTCTTCACCAAAGTGGTAACCTCGCGTATGCCGTATCAGTATGTCTCTCCGGATGGCACCGTTTTCATCCCGGCCGACGATGCCTTCGTGCAGGGGCCTGCATACTTCGGATATAAGTTCGGTTACATTCTGCAAGCGTTCGGCCTGGTGCGTGCCGTTCCCGGCAAGCCGTTCTATGTCACGAACGAATCGGAACAGAGGACCTATAGCGCCAGTGTGAATGCGGATGGGACGCTTTCCGGACTCGAACTCTTCGCCGAGCAAGGCGGCGAAAGCCTCGCCCAGGATAGCGCGGGAAACGTCTATCTCGCCGCCGGACAGGTATTCGTATACGACTCGGCGGGGAAACCGATCGATAGGATCGCTGTGCCCGAGCGGCCGCTCGACCTGGTCTTCGGCGGAAAGGATCGCCGGACCCTCTTCATTCTCACGCAATCGTCTCTATATGCCGTGCGCACGCGGTTTGGCGGACTGTAGAGAAGGGCAGGCCGGCGCGCCGGAGAACTGATGACCAACCAATCCCGGGCCATGCGGCGAGCGTGATGACCGACGGCCAAGTACCCAACCACTAGTACTTTCCATTCGAGCGGGTTGCACATATGCGCCGAACTTGACGTTATCCGGAGGCATCCTGTGATATGTTTGGCTGGGTCCGGCAAACCAAGAGGGACATCCGGGATTGAATCGCTATCGGACGCGAGGGATACAGTCCGCGCGCAAGAAGCGGCTCCGGGTGATGGGCCAGCCGGAAACTTAGAAGAAAAACCAGGATGCGAAAGACGCGTTTGCTTCGCTGCGGCCTGCTGGCCGCAGCGTGTGTAATGACGATACTGTCGGTTCCAGCACCGGCACAACAGCAACAGGGGAATATACGGTCGGTCCTATTCGTGAAAGTCAAGCCGGATCGGACGGGCGATTGGAAGGCCGCGGTCAAGGATTACGCCGCGCTGATGAAGAAAGTTGGCGTGGAGCAGGGGTTCACGGTCTGGAGCGCGCAGAGCGGACCCGATGAGTTCGGTGTGGTGTGGTATTCATCGAAGTGGAAGGAGTTGGATCAGGAGGACCCGAAAACCAAGCCGGTGGCGGGGGACCTCGCGCACGTGTTTGCCCGGCTGGACGGCGCCACCGCGAGCATGGAGAGCTGGGTCGATGAGATTCAGCCGGACCTGCTCATCAGGAGCCAGGAACTTCCCAAGATGGTGCGCACGGGAAGGATTCGTGTGAGGATCGGCAAAACCGATGACGTGCTGGCGCTCTTCAAGAGCGACACCTTCCCAGCCATGAAGAAGGCGGGGGTCGGCGCCTATGGAGTGGCGATCGCCCGCTATGGCACACCCAACAACGAGATCCACACCTACTCGGCCTTTAACGGGTGGGCCGATCTGGACGAGCCCTATGGCGTCCAGAAGGCAATGAGCGCCGACGAGTACAAAGCGTACCTCGCAAAACTGCAACCTCTTATCGAAAGCGTCGAATGGACGATGTGGCGCTTCGAGCCGGACCTGAGCTATATTCCGGACCCCAAGCATTAGGTAACTGATGCAGCAATGAGTTTGCGGCGAGCCGGTGAATGGCTCGCCGCATTTATTTCAGGCCAGCGCGATGCGGAACACGCCATACACGGCAAACGCGGCGATGCCGTAGCTCCACAGGCGCGGCCGCCAGGGGGCGTTCCAAAAGAGAGAGAACAGCAGGATGAACCCCAGCGGCGTGAGTGCGTTGAAGTGAATCGCCTGGCTCCAGTGCCCTTTGGCCAGCGCGCAGAGCCCGCGTGTGAGGCCGCATAGCGGGCACGGCTTACCGGTGAGCCAATAGAAAGGACAAGCGCGAAATGCGGGCTCCGCCGCGGGCGAAGCCCAGCACAGAATCGCCAGGACGAGGCACGCTCCCAGCAGCCGCAAGGCGAGCGATGCGCGCCAGCCGCTATAGCGCGTCGATGGTTCGCTGGTCGAATCCGACAATTTCTTGGTACGCCACCGTAATCGCCGCGATCGTCAGGGGGAACGTCACCAGCAATCCGACCACGCAGCACAGCAGGCCGAGCACGTTGACCAGGAATGCCAGGATCAGGAACATGGTGAAGCCGAAGTAGTCCAGCTTCACGACGGCGTGGCTAGCCTGCATCGCCGGCCAGAAATCCATCCGCTTATCCACGATGAACAGATAGGTGAATTTCAGCGCAGCCGCTACCACCAGGCCGGGGATGATGCAGAATACCGTCCCGATCATCGTGAACACGCCAATCAGCAACATCGCCACCAGCGTCGGAATGAAAAAGTTGAAGCCCTTGAAGAGATCCCCGAAATCGGCGCGGCGGCCGGTCATCTTCTTCATGGTGTAAATGTGGAAGCCGGCGATGAGCGCGCCTTGAATCAATGGCACCCCGCTGAGCAGGAAGAAAATCAGCGTGGCCAGAACGTAGGCACCCATGTCCGCCTTCACCAAATCCCAGCCCGCTCCGATCCACCGGCCGGCGTTCACTTGCACGGCGGTGGGCGGCGTCCATGCCGGAGGCGGCACGGCACCGGAAGACGCGGGAGGCCCCGCGAGTGACTGGCCGCAATTGGAACAGAACGGCTGGTCGGCGTTAATTTGGGTACCGCAGCGATCGCAAAACATGCATGTGCTCCGTATTCAAGGATACATGATACGGACCGCGCCGCAACTGCATTCCGCGATGTGCCGCGGCTACCGGTTATCCGGCGCCCGCCAATACCCGGGGCGGACCTGGATGCGCTTGGCCTGCGGCGAACTCACATAGACCGAAATCTGATGGAACCCGGCCTCCAACTTGTTGTCGGGGTTGTAGCTGAGCAGGTACTCGCTGTGCAATTGCTCGCCGATGCGCTGGATGGCGTCCTCCAGCCCGTTATGCCGGTAGAAGCTGAACTGCGTGCCACCGGTTCCAAGGGTGAAGACCTCCACCGGGTTGCGTTTGAAGATGGCCTTGGCGTCCCGGTAGATCTCGATCAGCAGGGGCACGAACTGCGCGCTGTCGCCATTGGTGCCATAGGCCTGCATCACGGTGTTGGGTGTCGCGGGCACGCCAGATGGCAGCGGGTACATGGCGGGCGGAAGCGGGTCCGGCCGCGGAATCTCCTGCGGCGCGGTCAGTTTTTCGACGATGCGCGACATATCCACAGCGTAGAACGCGATGTTGTACAACTGCATGGTGATCAGCGTTTCGCGTCCGCGGGCTTCGCTGCCCACGTCGCGCGTCTCGCCGATCAGCAGGATGATGCGCCGGCGATTCTGCGGGCGGCTACGCAACATGCGGATCGCTTGTTCCGTGGCGTCGATCATGTGATTGGCGCTGCTGCCGGGCTGGATCTTGCGCACCGCCATCGTGATCTTATCGGGGTCGGAAGTGAACTCCTGCAGGGTGCGGATGCGATGGTCGAAAGCGATGACGGCGGCTTCGCCCTGTGAGCCCAGAATCAACGGTTCGATCATGTTGCCGATCTTGTTAATCGCCGGCAGCATCTTTTCCACGGCCGAATTGGCCTGCACCAGGATCACCATCGAAATCGGCTGGTAGGCCACGTCCACATGGATGTTCTGTTCCTTGCCGTTGTCGACCAGGTGAAACTGGCTGGGCTGCAGACCGTTGACGAAATTACCGTCGCGGTCGTAGACGAGCACCGGCGCCAGCACGTTCTCTGTCGTGGCGACGATGTGGAGGTCGGTTCCTTCCTCTTGGGCGGGCGGCGAAGTCTGCGCGGGTTCCTGCGCGAGCAGCAAGCCCACGAGCAACATCATAATCGACAATCGAAGCATTTTAATCCTGAACGGCGGTATGGGAGGTGTGGCCCTCAAGCAACTCCAGCACGTGAGGTACCAACTCTACGATAGCATTCAGGCTCTCGACCGCGCCCTTGGGCGACCCGGGAAGGGTGACAATCAGCACGCGCCCGCGCGTTCCAGCCAGCGAGCGCGAGAGCGAGGCGAGCGGTGTGGATTCGCGGCCGCGCGCGCGCATCAGCTCGCCGAATCCCGGTATTTCGCGGTCCAAAACCGCGCGCGCGGCCTCCGGCGTGACGTCTCGCGCCGCGATGCCTGTGCCGCCTGTCGTGAAAATGGCGTCCACCGCTCCCGAGTCGGCCAACGCCGCCAGACGGGCGCTGATCTCGGGTGCGTCGTCGGGCATCGTTTCCGTGACTGACACCTGCCAGCCCAGTTGTTCCAGCCGTTCACGCACGGCGGGGCCGGAGCGGTCGGCGCGGGTGCCGGCGCTCGAGGAATCGCTGATGGTCAGGACGGCCGCGTGAATCATACTCATGGATCCCGCTCAACACACGCCAAAACACGACGAGCCACGGAGGAACACAGATAAACACAGATAAACACGGATCAACGATAGATGGGAAAGAATTGGCTGATCCGTGTTCATCGGCGTTCATCCGTGGCCCAGGAGTTTCTTCCGAGATTCTTTGCCACCGTGGTTTGGTTTGCGGCGATATGTTCCGCTCTTGCCGCCGGTCTTTTCGAGTAGATAGATTTCGCCGATCTCGATGGACTTGTCGAGCGCCTTGGTCATATCGTAAACCGTCAGCGCGGCTACGGCGGCCGCGGTGAGTGCTTCCATTTCCACGCCGGTCGGTCCGGTGGTCGTGGCGCTCGACTCAATGCGGACGCCGCGCTTTTCGATTCGCACTTCCACATCGGCATGCGCGAGCGAAAGCGAATGGCAAAGCGGGATCAACTCCGCTGTGCGCTTGGCGGCGGTGATGCCGGCGATGCGCGCGATCTCGAGCGGGTTGCCTTTCGGGTTTTGCGGCAGCTTGCGGAGCGCCGCCGCGCCGATCCGCACGAATGCGTGTGCGCGCGCCGTGCGCCGCGTGGCGGGCTTGTCGCTCACATCCACCATCCGCGCGGCGCCCGCCGAATCGAAATGCGAAAGTTTCTTCATAGGAACCCGATCGGTTACCACTGTACCGCCGCTCCCTCCGGTCGCGGCTCCGGCCGGGCGGTCGAGCCAGGGGAGCGTTCGCGGCGGAGCCAACCTATTATTTCACGACCGGTGATCGGGACGCGATTGTCTCTCATCGTCGTAGATTCGAGTGCCCGCCCGGAGCCGCGACCAAAGGGAGCGGTTGCCGGCGAGCGAGTGAACTGTTCCATGTCCTCAGTTCGCGATTCTCACTTGAGTAACACGCGGATCATTTCGCCCGTGGCGTAAACGGCACGATCGGGATCGGCCACCAGAAACGCATTGGCGCGCGTGAGTGCCGGGATATCGCCCGAGCCGTGCCATACGGCTGGCGTGACTTCGGCGCCATCGGCCGTGAGCAGCGCGGGTAAGAAGCGTGTCAGGCCGGGCCGATGGCGAAACTCGCGCGTCAGCCGCGCCCACGGCATCGCCAGCGCCGTCTCCGTCTGGCCGCCGATCAGCTCCAACGCGGCGCGCGCGAACACCTCGAACGTCACCATGGTGGACGCGGGATTGCCCGGCAGGCCGAAAAAGAACTTACCCAAAGCCCGCCCGAAAACCAGTGGCTGGCCGGGTTGAATCAGCACCCGGTCGAAATAGAACTCGGCGCCTAAGCCCGCAAGCGCCTTTTCGACGACGTCGTACTTGCCCGCTGAGACGCCGCCGGAAATAAGCAGCAGGTCGGCTTCGAAGCCGTGGCTCAGCGCCTGGCGCGTGTGCTCCACCGTATCCCGCGCCAACGGCAGAATCGCCGGCGCCCCGCCCGCGCGCGCCACCTGCGCCACCAGCGAGCGCGCGTTCGAATTGCGAATCTGAAAGTCCGCCGGCGTTTCATTCACCTCGACGAGTTCATCGCCGGTGCTGACGATGGCGACGCTGGGACGCCGGTAAACTGGAACCCGCGCGCAGCCGAACGCGGCCAGCGCGGCGATGCCTGTGTAATCGAGCCGCGTGCCCGCCCGCAGCACTCGCTCTCCCGCGGCGGCTTCCGAGCCGCGCCGGTTGATGGCCTGCGCCGGCTGCGCGCTGCCATCGATATGCACGCGGCCACTATCGGCGCGAGTGTCTTCCACCATGACGACCGCGTCCGCGCCCGCCGGAACCGGAGCGCCCGTCATAATCTCGACCGCCTGGCCGGGCCCCACCACGCCGCCGAACCGCTCGCCCGCGCGCACTTCGCCGATCACTTCGAGTGTGCCCGGCACATCCGCCGCCCGCACCGCATAGCCATCGCGAGCCGAGCGGTCAACTGCCGGCGCATCCCGATCCGCCGCCACATCCACCGCCAACACGCGTCCCGCCGCAGCGTCCAGCGCCACCTCTTCCACGTCCAGTATCTCGCGCGCGCGGCGGACCACGTCGATTACCAACGCGCGTGCTGCCGGGAAATCGATCGGCGTCATTTCACTTATTCTAAGCCGGAGCTACACGGTGACGGATGAGGCGCACCGGCGGTCTGCCATGCGGGACGAAAAGGGAAAAGGGGACAGACGCGTTTTCGTGAGAACCCTTGACGGTATTTCGCACTTCTCTGGTGTATGCCACGCCGCCCGCGAATCATTCTGCCCGGCGTCGCTCACCACGTTACGCAGCGCGGCAACAATCGCCAGGCGGTTTTCCACTCCGCCGATGACCGCCGGTTCTACTTGGATCTTCTGGCGCGACACGCGGCGCACAACGGTACCCGAATTCTCGGGTATTGTCTCATGACGAACCACGTCCACCTGATCGCCGTTCCCGAGCGCGCGGGCTCGCTGGCTCGAACCCTCGGCAGCACCCACTCCGAATATGCCCTGGCGCTGAACCACGCTCACGGCCGGAGCGGCCACGTCTGGCAGAATCGCTTCTTTTCCTGCCCGCTCGGCGAATCGCACCTGCTGTGCGCGCTGCGCTACGTGGAGTTGAACCCGGTGCGCGCCGGGCTGGCCGCCGAGCCGGCCGGCTGGCTGTGGTCGAGCGCCCGCGCGCACACGGTGGAGCGCACCGTGGACCCGTGTTAGACCGCGGCTGGTTGGAATACTTCGGGCGATGGGATTATGGCGAGTGGCGGGAAATTTTGTCGGCGGGGGTGTCGGGCCGGGACGGCGACTCAATCCGACGCGCCACGTATGCGGGCGAACCGCTCGGCTCGCGGGAGTTCGTTGCGGCTTTGGAGCGGCAGGCCGGACACAGGCTGCGGGTTCTGGCTCGCGGGCGTCCGCCGAAGAAGCCCGCAGTTGCGGAGGGTGCTGGCTGGCAGGGCGAGTTGTTTGCTAGCCTCGGATAAGGTGGCTAGGAACGGAAAATGCGTCTGTCCCCTTTTCTTCTTAACCTTGCGGGCACGAGAAGGGTGCCAAAGGCACTTCAGCCGGCGATAGGGCGCGCCGCGGGCTACGTTGAGTCGATGGGAAAGGTGCTGAACCTTGGGATGTCTTTATCAGGGAGGATCGGCGTTGATGCGGCATTTACCGGGGGGGAGGCGATCAACTGCTGGGTCGACCATCCATGAGTTCGCCGGCACAAAGGAGTGTGTGGTCTCAGGTCAAGAGCGGTCTTCGCCTGACGGCTGCTATCCTCGTCGCTATTGCGTGGCTGTTTCTTGTGTACGGCGGAGCGGCGGTCGCCTTCTCAAAGACACACTATCCCCGGGCCCTCGGATGGGCGATCTTGGCAGCCACTGGGGCGGTTTTTGTGCTGACTGCGCAGAGATGGGTCAAAGCCCTACCCGGCTTGCTTGCGTATGGTGTTCTGAACGGCTTGTTTGCGACCGTGAACGGCCATCTGGGAGTGGACGCGTCTCGGACAATCCCTCGTGGCGCCGCTGCAGCAACTACCCTACTGTTGGCAGGCTGTGCCCTTTTTGCCATACCCTTAGCTTCCCGCAAGCCGACGGCAATCGACCGAGTTGCGATCCTGGGCGTGTTCGTATCGTTCGTGCTGGGGATCTTCGGCTGTGAGCCTCCGCTCTTGAGCGGCGCCGGGATGTGTCTCTTTCTAGCATGCGCGTGGGCAAACGGGCGCTTTCGCCAAAGACGGAATCGGGGAACCGGGGGGAACCGGAGACAGTAACCAACTGCCCAGTTTCGCCGTGGCGCGGCGCCGGTCCGTTGTTCGGGTGCGTTAGGCTCCGCAGGACGCAGTGCAAAGCCTGACGCTGGTGAATGACCTGGGCGTCAGCAAGAATTGGAACTTCAATACCCTCCAGCAGCCGAGTCAGTTGCAGGCTACACTGGGATCGTCGGCGCCGATGATGACGCTGGGATGGGGTTACAATTCGGGAGCGGATTGGGCTAAGGGGACGGCTAAGGGGACAGACACATTTTCTTGCCACCACGACCCAATACGACGGCATGAATCGCCCAACCGTGGTCACCGAGGCGGATGGTTCCACTACTCGAACCGGCTACCTGAATAACCAGACCGCCGTCGAGGACCCGGCGGGCTTCGTGCGGATGTCGACGGTGGACGCCGCCGGACGATTGACGCAGGTTCAGGAAAACCCGACCTCCGGATACGGGGACAGGCTACGAAGCTCCGAAATTATCCTGCGAGCAGGCTCATCTGCCGATCGTCTAGCGCTGCCTTGGTTAAGGGGACAGACGCATTTTCTTGCAACCACGACCCAAGGGGAAAAGGGGACAGGAAGCCGTGAAACAATCGATTCTTGATCGCGCGCCTCGGGGCGTTTCATCGTCGAAGCAGTCCACAAGCGTGGGGGCGCTGCTATTGCACTTTATGGTTCGCTCGCGCTTGACGT
>Ga0181529_10005132_pt1 | contig 13802 bp, 9 predicted proteins | sample PEATcosm2014_Bin_36_FD_119763 | JGI IMG/M metagenome (GOLD analysis project Ga0181529, IMG submission 119763) | Peatland microbial communities from MTU Mesocosm Facility, Houghton, MI, USA - PEATcosm2014_Bin10_30_metaG | ecosystem: Environmental > Terrestrial > Soil > Wetlands > Peat | place... | reverse complement strand
GCTTTGTCCTGAACCCGCGAGGGCTTCGCGCCCACCCGCCCCTGCAGTGTCGCTCGCAGCCCGAGCCCGTCAGTCTGCGTGCATCCGTTCCAAGGAGATTCCATGTTCTGCACAGCCTGCGGCACGAAGAACATGGCCGATAGTCATTTCTGTAAGCAATGCGGCCACAAATTGGATCCGACGACGGCAGTGAAGATCTCGGAAGAGGCTTATGAGCGCTCTTTGCCTGCCGACGAACAGATTACCGCTCTTCTAGAGCGCGCCTACCAGCTCCGCACCGACGGCAAGCTGCAGCTTGCCATCGCCCTCTGCGAGGAATCGCTGCGGCTCCGGCCGGACAGCACTTCCGCGCACTGTCTTCTCGCCCAACTCTACGAGTGCAACGGCGAGCGCGAGGCGGCAATCGCCGAGCTTCAGCGCGTTATCGAGCTCAACCCGGCCAGCATTGCCGACCGCATGAAACTGGACGAGCTTCGCGGCGAGGTGGGACCGGCTCCCGGCCGCCCAACGCCTGCGACCGTAACTATCGCCAGCCGGCCGGAGCGCGCCGCGTTCCGGTCGCCCGTCGTCGGGCTCGCGATCCTGCTCTGCCTGTTTCTTAGCGGCGCATGGGCCATAGTTTCCGTGTCGAACGCAAGGGCTCGCTCCGGAGGACCTCAATCCGGCTCGCCCTCCGGCGGGGCTGCGGCTGCGCTGGACGCCAGGAGCCGCCGGCCGGATCAGGCGGTAGGCTCGCAGACGGCCGGAGGTCCATTATCCGCCCAGCAGCCCTCCGACGAGCAGGCCGCGGTCCAGCGGCCCTCTTCTCAGCAGCCCGCTCAGACCCGAGAGGGCGACGAGCGACCGCTGCTCCAGCCGACACAGCCCGAGAACGGGACCGGCCGATCGAACCCGCTTGCCGCCGATGCGCCGGCGGTCGTCAGCGCGCCAGATCCGGGCGCCGTTCGGGGCAGCGCAGCGCCTGCGCGTCCTCAGCCCGACAGGGCGACGGCGCGCAGCCAGGCGCAGCACCACGTGATGACGAATAATGAGCCGGACGCGGATCCCGTCATCAAGATCAACGTCCACGACGCATCGAAGCCGGCAGGAGCCGCGCGCACCCCGACCATTCAGATCCGGCCCGCCGCAGGGGAGGGCCAGCCTGCCTCATCCAACCACGAGTCGCAGTCCATGATAGCGGTCGGCTCGGGCGAATTGAAGTCCGGACGGTACTCATCGGCCATACAGGCCTACGTCAAGGCGCTGCCGTCGGCGGGAGACGACGCCGGATACGTCTATCAGCAGATCGCCAGTTGCTATCAGTATCAGGGCGACAACGCCTCCGCCATTGCCAACTACCAGAAGGCCCTGGGCGAGTTCCAGCGGCTGCAGGACGGCGGCCGGCTCAAGGACCGGGATCGGGACGGAATCAAGGTATGCAAGACAGGTATATCGATCTGCCAATCGCATTGAGAGGGCCGCGAGGGGCCGGGCGCTCCTGCGGCGCCGGCGCGCGGCGCAGGGCATTCGGCGCATCCGCCGCGCTCGCGCTCCTGCTGGCTCCGGCGCTTCTCGCGCTTCCGCGTGCCGCTTGCGGCCAGGCGGATTCCGGCGAAGCGCCCTCCGCGCCCACGATCGTCCTCGCTCCGGAGCGGGCCGGCGAGTCCCACGCCCGAGGCGCGGATCTCACCGCCATGCTCACCCAGAGCCTGACTGCCATGCTGCGGGACAGCGGCCGGTTCCGCACGATTCTCTACAGCGCAAAACACCCCTCCGTCAACCGCGCGATCCTGGAGCACAGGCTGAGCGCCGCCGATCTCGCGGAGCCGATGCGCCCGGAAGGACTGCAGCATCTCGGCGATGCGCTCTATGCTCAATTCGTCTTCGCTTACCGGCCCGTCATGTATAAGTCGGGCATGAGAACGGACGCGACGATCGAGGAGTGCGTCGAGCCGGGCCACTGGCGCAGCCTGATCTCCGAGCAGATCGACGTCACCCTGCCGGCGAAGCGCCGCCTGACGCAGAAGCAGCTCATCCAGCTCACTGTCTATCGCGTTGCGGAGCGCCTGAGCATCTCCTACGCGCTGCCGGAGGAGATCCGCGACGTGTCCGCGCAGGCGGCGTCGGACAAGGGGAAAAAGGGCGGATCCCAGGGCGGTTCGCGCGCCCAGGGCATTCCGGCGAAGGGTGATACGGGGGGCGGGGCATCCGGCGTCGGCTCAGCGCCGCAGACCTCCTCAACGCAAACCTCCTCACCGCAAACCTCCGGCACGGCGGGAGGCGGCGCCTCTTCCGCGGCCGCGCAGACGGGCGGCGGACGAGCGCAGTCCGGCGGCTCTCAGCAGCGGCCGGCGCCGGCCGGACAGGCGTCCCGCGACGACACGGTCGCGCCTCCGCCGCTTCCGGATATCACGCGGGCCGCGACGGAGACCGCTCTCGCACCCGGTCCGCAGCCGCAGCCGGGGCAGACGAAGGTGGACGAAGAGGCTCTTGCCGCGCGGTTCCGGCAGCAGGGCGACCTCGCCAACGAGATCAGCTCGCTGCGCCGCGCAATCAACTTGCGTCCTCTGGACGCCGGTCTCCGGCAGGAGCTCGTCGAGGCGTATCAGGCCAGGCAGATGGGTTCTCAGGCGATAGCGGAGGCCGAGCGCGCCCTCCAGGTGGCTCCCGACGATGCCAGGCTGCACCGGCTCTACGGAAACCTACTTCGCGAGCGCGACGCGGCCGATCCCGCCCACCACGGGATGTCGGAGGCGGCGCTGCACGAGTACGAGACCGCCGTGAAGCTCGATCCGGCGGACGCGGCGGCAGAGGTGGCTCTCGGCGACGCGCAGTACTCGGACAACGCCTACGCGGCGGCTCTCAAGACATTCCAGAGCGCTGCCCAGCGCGATCCCAAGAGCCCGCTGCCGCATCGCCGGCTCGCCGTCCTGCTCGCGGAGACCGCGCCCTCCTTCCCGGACGAGAACCGCTACGGTCAGAGCGCCGCGGAGTTCCGGCTGGCCTGTTCGCTCACTCCGCCCACCGACACGGCAACGCTCTTGAGCGAGTATGCCGATCTCGTCAAGGTCGTTCATACGCGGCTAACGGAGAGCCTGGAGGAGCTGCAGAACACCTACCAGGCCAATAAATCGGGCCAGCGAACGGACCTCAAGACCCTGGACGCCGCCCTCGCCGACCTGAGATCGAGGATCGAGAAGCTCTCCGGCTTTCTGGACGACGTCAAGGCCTCGCCCGGCCAGGAGATCGCGCAAGCACACTATCAGCAGGCGGCCGCCTTCGTCCTACAGGCGCAAAGCCTCATTCTCGACTTTCTTCACGGCCGCGACGCGACCGCCGAGGATGCGATGACCACGGCGCGCGTGAACGCCCACCGCGAGATGCAGGCTGCCGCCGATCACCTCGCCGCAGCGGTCAAACGCGCAAGCGAGGCCGTCGCTCCCCCACCCGCCGACCACGCCAACTGATCCGCCCCGCCCGCCATACCCGGGCACCGGCTCGCCTGCCGCGAGAATCCGGAATCCGGATGGGCCCGACCGCTCTCATGCATTCGTTCAATCGAGCCGAAAATCACGTGTGACTGCGTGAGTCGGAACGACTTCGCGGCACCATCCCTGCGAGGCCCTGTGTGCAATTCATTAGCTGGATATTGCTGCTTTTGCTTGCGGCCGGTCTGGCCGTAATGGCCGTCGGCCTTTGGCGGGATCTCGATAGGTTCCGGCAATGGCGCAGCCTGCGCCACGACCACGACAGCGAGGTCGTGCTGGGCGACCGCGCCATGCAGATCGGCCAGATGGCTCTGCTCACGGCCGCAAACCGCGCCAACTGCCCTCGCTTCGAGGGCACGCTGGTAACGCACGTCGATTCGATAGGATTCCACTCCATCCGACTGGCCGTCGCGAGCGGCGGCGACGCCGATCCGGAGTGGCCGCCGGTCGGCGCCACCGTCCGCGTCACCTTTCCCTCTTCGGACGCGCTCTACCGCTGCTCCCTGATCGTCGTAAGCAACAGGCCGTCGGCGGACGAGCCGGACGAGAGGCAGATCGTCGTTTCCCGTCCCGCATGGCTGGCCAGGGTTCAGCGTCGAAAGCACTTCCGGATGCCGATCCGGATGCGCGCCGCCGTCGAGCGCGTTACTATGCTCTCGTCGGCAGGCGAACAGCTTCTCCGCCAGGCCTCCACTCCAGAGGAGGCGCCGCAGCGCAGATGGCCGTTCGACCTTGTCAACATCTCTGCCGGAGGCGTTCTCGGTAAGATTCCATGCGAGCTGGAAGACGAGGAGAAGGCGTTTGAGGCTGGAGAGCCCGGCGCCGTGGTGAGGGTTATTCTTCCGATTCCGGGGCTTGCGGAGACCCCTCTGCTCGCCAGGGTCTTGACGCGCAAGAGGATCGACAGCGCTGCCGTTCAGCTTGCCTGCGAGTTCATGCCGATGGCATCCTGGGAGCAGGATCTTCTGGTGCAGTTCATGTTCAGCGAGCAGCGCAAAATTCTGCACACCCAGCCGCACAAAGACCAGACCGAGAGCATCTCCTCCCAGGATGCCGCAGGCGCCGGCTCGCAGTCTTAGCTGACAAGCCGTCCGGCCGCCGGTGGCCGGACTGCGGCCGCCCATCCACCGTGTGAAAGGCCGGTTCGCTGCCGTTTCGCCGGGTTTCCCAGCACACGCCTAGCCGTTAAACGTCCAGGTCAGGCCGGATTCCGGCACGAAGCTGTGAAGGAACGTGGCGCTCACCTTCAGCTCCTGCAGCAGCCGGCTCTCCTCCTTCGTCGATCCGGGGATGATCTCAGCCACCAGCCAGTGCCGATCGACGGGCGCCAGCGCGCGCGCGTACGGCTGTTCGGAATGGTGCTCGTGGCTGTAGCGGAGGGCGTCCAGCACGCGCTCCATGTCGACGTGCCCGCGAGAGTTGTACTCGTCGGTGAACGGCCAGTGGTGGGATGCCTCCGGCGTCGTCTGCTGCACGTGGATCACCTCGGCGACCGAGCCGAAGCGCTTCAGCCACTCCACGTAATCCACGTCCGCGCCCTTCAGCCCGTAGTGCATGCCGGCCATGTGGCCCACGTCCAGAGTCGAGAGCACGGGAATACCCGCCTCGTTTCCGGAGTTCACGGCCACGAGGAATGCCTCGCATTCGTCCAGCGTCCACGGCTTCTCGCTGGGAATGTACATCTGCTCCTGCAGCAGCAGCCGCATCTTCTTAGGCTTCAGGTTCACGGCCAACTCGCGGAACGTGCCGTAGAGGCGTTCGGTCGCCTGCCGCGTCTTCTCCGGGTCGCTCAGCACCTCGCATGAGAACGCGTCCCAGTGTCCTCCGAGAATGTCCGTGCCCATCGCATCGGCCAGCTCGGCGGCCTCGTAGATCCAGGTCTTCATGCGGTCGCGAGCGCGAGGGTCGCTATGAGAGAGCCCGTGGAACCTGTGCGTGGCCACCCCGGTATAGAGGTCGCAGATGGTTACGCCGTATTTCCGGGCCGCCTCGCGCGTCGCATGGGCCTGTTCGAGCTGGAACGCGCGATCGCCCGAGAAGAAGGGGTCGATAACGTCGCCGCAAAACGAGTGCACGGTGAAGCCGCACTCGCGTGTAAGCCGCATCCAGTTTTCCGGCTCTTCCCAGCGCCTCGTGATAAAGGCGCCGTTGACGCCGATCCGTAGATTAACAGTTCGCGTTGTACCTATCTCCTCTCGCAATATTCCGGGCCCCTCGGCCCCCGCGCTCTCCGGCCATCAGCCGGCGACAAGCGAAATACCGCAGTTCGTGGACGCGGCCTCCTGCACGAGATCGCGCAGCAGCAGCAGCGACTCATCCTGCTCCGGACCGCGGCCTAGCAATCCGGCGAAAAAGCCCCTTACGCTGCCCACGAGGCCGCCATGCCTTCTTCGTCCGTGTCGCGCGCCGGGCCACCTGACCGACATAAGGGAATCGCAAAGCGCGCGAGTCTCGTCCGGCGCGATAATGCCGAGGACGAGCGTCGTTTCGGCCAGCCACGGCTCGTTGGATGCATGTCCCGTCAGCAGCGCGGTGAGGATTTCGCCGGCCCGCTCCGTGCGCGGGTTCTCGCGCAGCGCGGCCACCTCGTGCAGCGCGCCGTGCCCCAGCTCCAGGGCCTCGCCGACGCAGCAGGCCTCGCGCACGATGGCTCCGCGAGCATCGCAAAACGAGATATCGCCGTCGTCGAGGGCGTCGAGTATCGACCGCAGCTCCGGGCTGTAGGCGACGGCCTCCAGATCCTCGGGCGCTCCGGCCGCCCGCAACAGAGGCCGGAGCCTTGTGAAGCGAGCGTAGTCGAACCTGTAGAACGTCCAACTGACTTCCATTGGCTGCAGCCGGATGGCGCCCGGCCCCTTTTTTGCGCGCGATCTCCTTGCCCGTACGAGTTAGAACGTCACTTCGTGTCCCTCGCGCGCGGCCTGATAGCAGCCCTCGAGAAGCTGAACGAGGTTCCATCCGTCGTACACGGTGATGGTCGGCGTCGTCCCGTCCTTGATCGCGCTGATCCACTGCTGCATCGGCGACGGGAGAGCCTTCGGCAGGTTGGTCGGCGTAATCCAGCCCTGAAGATCTCCTGCCGAGACCTTCCGGCTATGAAGCTGAATCCTCGGTCCGCCCTCCATCATTCCGATGCCGAGGAAGCCCTCGGTGCCGTAGATCTCGACGGGATTCGGGCCGGACCGATGAACCCATGAGACGTCGAGGATGCCCAGCGCTTTGTTCCGGAACTCGACGATCGCCGCCATACTGTCGTCGATGTTGTATGCCTCGCTGAAGTTCACCATGCGCGCAACGCAGCAGGCCGGCTCACCCAGGATCCAGCGCATGATGTCCACCTGGTGGCAGCCGAGATCGAAAAAGGCTCCGCCGCCCGCCGCCGCCTCGTCTCCGAACCAGAGCGAGCCGCCGCTGAACCAGCGGTCGAGCGCCGCGGAGTGCGCGATCCGGGCCCGCATCTCCGTCACGTCGCCGAGCAACCCGTCCTCGACGATCTTTTTCGCCATCAGGATCTCCGGCCGGGTTCGGGACGGCAGAGAGATCATGAACTTGATTTTCGCGTCCTCTACGGCACGGAGCACGTCGACCGCCTCCGAGACCGTTACGGTAAGCGATTTCTCGGTGAAGATGTGTTTGCCCGCGTTCGCCGCGGCCACGAGCAGGTCTCGATGCTGGTCGGTCGGAGCGGAGCAGACCACTGCGTCCACGTCCGGCAGCGCGAGGACCTCTTCGATGTGGGTGTAAAACGGCAATCCGCGCCGCTCGGCCTCCGGTTGGCCCCGGGAGGCGTCGTCGTCCCAGATGGCTATGGTCTGGCAGTCGGGATGATCCCGAACCTGGTCCGCATAGCCCCGCGCGTGCGCGTGCGCCATAGAGAGAAGTGCAACGCCGATTTTGCCGCCGTTCGTCATCTGTCTGATGCTCCTGAGCCGGTTGCTCCGGGCGCGCCGTCAATCTTCCGTGAGCGCCCGTGAATAGTTCTTCGAGGGCGGGATCGACTCCTGCGCCGGGTTGGCGCGAATTGTCTGCTTGACAGAGGACAGGCTTTTTGGTATGATGCTGCGCGGTACTTGCAACGCTCCCGCCGTTGGGCGCCCGATACGGCCGTTGTCTCTGTCGCAGATGCAGAAGCCGAACTATAGTTCCTGCGTTGTATTGCGGATCGGGCAGTTGGCATGCGCCCCTATGGCGCAGTAAGTTAGGAGCGACCTCATGTCTCAGTCCAGTTTGCTCACAGAGGGCGCGCTCATCAATGATAGGTATCGCGTGATCGGTCTTATCGGCGGTGGCGCGATGGCGCGTGTCTACCGTGTCGAGCATGTTGAGCTGGGAACGATCCACGCCCTCAAAGAGCAGACGGGCGGCGAGGACAACCAGTCCGAGGCCTCCATCGAGGCTGCGCTGCGCGAAGCTCGCTTCCTGAGCAAGCTCTCCCACCCCGGCATCCCACGAGTGACGGACTTCTTCCGAGAAGCAGGCAACGTCTACTTCGTGATGGACTATATCGACGGCCAGAATCTCAAGAGCGTCATCGATCGCAACGAGTCTCGGCCGCTGGATATTCCGACCGTGCTGAGGTGGGGCATACAGATCTGCGACGTGCTGATCTACTTGCACAGCCAGAACCCGCCAATCATCTTTAGAGATATCAAACCGTCGAATCTTATCCGTCGGCCGGACGGCACGGTGAACCTTGTAGACTTCGGGATCGCGCGTCGCGTACGTCAGGGCGCCGCGACGGACACGGTGCTCTTCGGCAGTCCCGGCTACGCCCCGCCCGAGCAATACGGGCAGGGCCAGACGACGCCGCGATCGGACATCTACGCCCTTGGAGCGACGCTGCATCATCTCATGACCGGCCGTGACCCTTCCTCCGAGCCTTTCAAGTGGCCGTCGCTCTACTCCCTGAACCCGGCCGTCCCGCTCGTTTTGGACCGGCTCGTTATGAAGTGCCTCGAGATGAAGCCGGTCAATCGGATCGAGAGCGCCGAGGCGTTGCGAACGGGGCTTCGCTTTTCGCTGCAGTTTATCGAGGAGGGCACCGGCGCCTCCGCCGTCAAGAAGCTCATCGGATTCGGATCGGACACGGGCGATCTCAGTCCGGACATGCTGCTTCGCGGACCGGAAGGGTCTTCGCGCGGCACGGGCGAGATGACCGTACCGGAGATTCGGCACATACCTCCGGTCGTTCCCGGAAGGTCGGCAGTCGAGCCTTCCTATCCGCGTCCGGTGCACAGACCGTCGCCGGCCGCGCCCAGTATGCAGACCGTCCTCGACGCCGGACGCGCGAAGCTGAACGCGCTCTTGTTCACGATTCTGTTCTTCGCAGCGGTCCCGATCGTCGCTCTGAACGTGGTCTACCTTCCGGTCGCGGTCTGGCAGTACGCGTCGCCCAGCGGTCAGACCAGCGCGCCGGTTCGCATTAGCGGCGAGCAGGAGCAGGATTTCCAGGTTCGAAGGGTGGACTTTGAAAAGCAAGTTCGCTCGCGGCGGCTGCTGCCGATCCAGGCGCTGCTCGACATTCTAGTCGGGACGCTCCTGCTGTTCGGCGTGGTGCGGCCGATGCGGGCCACAATGACAGGCATGATAGCGGCAACAGGCGCGATACTTGCCCTCATCATCCTCACCGGCACGCTTCTTCTTCCGGACCACCCCGGGCTTTACGGTCTGTTCGCGATCCTCGAACTGGGGCTGCTGGTTCCGGCGGTGCAGCTCATCACCACAGAAAACGGGTGACGAATTGCGGGCCGGCTCCGTATCGATCAGCGAACAGGCGGAATCCGGCCCGTGCCGGATCGCGGCGGGCGGCAGTGCGATAAGCGGCCGGCGTGCCGCCGGGATGCCCTTACGGGCTGCGGCGGGACGGCCGTGGGATCAATCTGAGGGTCCAGGGTCCTGGAGCTTTCGCGCAGTACAGAGCCGCGGCACGCGGCGATGCAGGAGATTGCAAATTCTGACGAGAATACAAGATAGACCCGCCGTGAACGGGGCGTGCGGGGTAATTTTGGCGTGAGAACTTTATTCGACGTTTTCGAAAGGCCTGGAGGATGACCGACCGCGATACCCTATTGCAGTTCATAGGAGCGCTATACGATGTTTCGGCTCAGGCGAGGCTGGCTGAATCGGTTGGCGTTGATTCGCGGGCCCTTTCAGGACTGGACGCGCCGGAGCGCGCAGAGTCCCTGCTAACGATGGTTCAGAGTCTGGGCCGAGCCCAGGCCCTCATCTCCCAGATAGAAATCGACTATCCGGGCCAGCTTCCGGTCGTCGCGTGGGAGGGCGCCAGGGGCGGAAATCCCGGACGGTCGGTCCATGACGCAATCGCACAACGGGCCGCGCAGATGCGCGCCCACCAGAACGCGCAGCCATCTTCCGGCGAACCCAAACCGATCCAGCCTGAAGAGGATATGGCCGACCGGGTCGTCGACCAGGCAACTGCGGATAACCTGGCCAAGCTTCATGGACCTCTGCTCGGCCTTCGAGACGGCGTCGACCAGCTCGAAGAGGCGCGGCGCAACATAGAGCGGATCGCCGTCAAGCAGGCAGACGGTCGCGCCACCGACGGCGGCATCCTCGCCTCCGAGCTCGCCCCCGACCAGACCATCGAGGGACACCAGCTTCCGTTCCGGTTCGTCCACGGCTACACGCTGCCGAAACACTGGGCGCGGCGCGACAACGAGATCGAGATGCTGGTGGAGGAGATCCGCGCGAACAGATGCAGCATCGTCTCCCTCATCGCGATCGGAGGCACCGGAAAATCGGCGCTGACCCGCAAGCTGCTCGACGAGCTCCCCAACCACCACGTAAAGGTGGACGGCGCACTATGGTTCAGCTTCTACGTCGAGCCGGAATTCGACCGCTTCCTCACCGAGGCCTGCCGCTATCTCATCCCGGATTTCGATCCCATCGCGCATCCGTCGCCATATGAAAAGGGCGTGCTCCTGCGCGAGGCTATGGATCACGGCCACTATCTCCTCGTGCTGGACGGCATAGAAGTCCTCCTGGTCTCGGATCGCTCCCGCAAGGACTTCGGATCGTTCCTCGATCGCGCGTTCCGCGAGTTCCTGGAGGGCGTCTCGGAGGGATCGACCAGCCAGATACTGATCAGCTCGCGCTGGCCGATTACGGACCTGGAAGGGAGCGAGGGCCACAGAGTCCTGCAACTGGCGGACCTGAGCATCGATGCGGCCGAGGAGCTTCTGGAATCCTACGGCGTTACCGGCTCTCAGCGCGACCGCCGGAATATCTGCGACAAGTACGGCACGCACGCCCTTACGCTCCAGATCATCGCCGACTTCCTGGCGAGGTTCCACGAGGGCAATCCGCATGGCGTCGAGGACATCGGCGAGCTGCCGAAAGACGCCACCCAGGGAATCAAGCTTCAAGCCTGCCTGGACACCTACTGGCAGCACCTGCAGCCCGACGAGCGCTTCTTCCTGACTCGCATGTCCGCCTTCCGAGGAGGCGTGGACGAGCGCTCGTTCCTCGTGCTGAACAAGAGCGGCGACGTCTTCAACCCCGAATTCCGCGCGATGGTGACGCGCGTCATCAAGAGCCCGCTCGTCAGCGTCGAACGGCGCGACGGCAAGCCGAGGCTCACCGCTCACCCGCTCATCAAAACCTTCTTCTACGAGCGCATGGGCGATCTGGAAAAGGAGCAGACGCACCGCGCGCTCAAGGACTATGCGCAGGGCCTGCCGCTGCCGGACCGTCCCAACACTCTTGCGGACTATGACCCGCTGCTGGAGGCCTGCCACCACTGCCTGCAGGTCGGCCTATACACCGAGGCCTACCACATATATCGCAGGAACAACATGGACAACGCACTGCGCTGGTGGGGCCACTATGCCCGGGCGCAGGAGTTGCTGGAGCCTCTGCGCGACGCCAGCCAGGGCGCGTCCCCGGCCTGGCAGACGGAGCGATGGCAGAAGAGCTGGGTCGAAAACGAGACGGCTCTCATCGCCATGCTTCGGGGCGACACGAATCTCGCCATGGAGCGCTTCCGCAACAGCGCCGACATGGACGCACAGTTTAACGACGGCCTCGGCGAATCGGCGTCGTGGCAGAACCTGGCCTCGGTGCTCACGCAGCGCGGCCAGTTCTGGGATGCGCTCGCCGCGCTGGAGAAATCCCGGTCCATCGAGGTCCTCATCGGCCGCTACGAGAAAGAGGACATGCTCGCCGGCCTGGAAGGCGTGTGCCACGCGGAGCTCGGCCAGGTCCAGCACGCGCTGGAGCTTCTGACGCGTGCGCTCGGCATCAGCGCGCAGAGACCGAACTTCCGAGCGATGTGCTACTGGACCTGGAGGCTTGCAGACCTCTACCAGCGCGTACGGAGGCCGGATCGCGCCTCCTCCAACTTCCAGGAGGCCCTTAAACTGGCGCACTCCGAGCAGTTCCGAGATTACGAGGCGCACGTGCTGCGGGGACTTGGGGACTGCGCGCGCAACGATCGAAATCTCAGCAAGGCGCGCTCGCTCTACGACGAAGCGCTGAGGATCGCCCGTACGCTCGGCAATCCCTACGTGGAGAATGAGGTGCGCCTCGGTACCGCACGGCTGAACCTGGAAGAGAACAACCTGCACGATGCCGAAATCCAGGCGCAACAGGTGCTGGACCGGTCGGAGGAGTGCGGTTACCAGGTGCAGCTCACCGACTCGCACCTTATCCTGGCGGCCAGCGCGAAGCGCCGCGCGGACGTTTCCCGCTTCGAAAGGCACGCGGCGGCCGCGCAGCAGCTCCTTGAGTCGACCTCCCACTTCTGGGGCAAGCAGGAGTTCGAGCGCCTTGGCGCCGCTCCGTCGGCCGAGCCGTCGCTCAGTCAGGCGTAGATCAGACGCCCAGCCGCCGGCGAAGATTCATAATACGAGCCGTGGTCTTCCGACCACGGCTCGCAGCGTCGAGATACAGGCCAGAGTCTGCAGCGCCGTCGCGGCGACGCCGGATAGCGGCCCAACGGACTGATCACTGCCGTCTGCCGCCCGAATGTGGAATAAACGCTTTAGAGATGTGCCGCGCCCGATCCGATGGTCCGGGACATCCGGTGCACCGACATTCGGGGAGCGAAAGAGATGTCTGCAACCATCGAGCCTTCCGCCACGCTGCATGAGGCGCCGCCATCTTCGCCGTCGGCCGCAAAGCCTCGGTTACGGCTTCAGTTTCTGGACGGTCTGCGCGGACTCTCCGCCCTCTACGTCGCCATCTATCACGTCTGCCACTCCAGAGCGGCCATGTCTCCCATCTGGGTGCACGCCACGAACTGGACCCGGTTCGGCCATTACGGCGTCGACGTATTCATCGTGCTCTCAGGCTACTGCCTGATGATGCCCGTTGCGCGCGCGGCCGACGGCAGGATGCGCAAGGGCTCGCTCGACTTCTTCCGGCGGAGAGCCCGGAGGCTTCTGCCCACCTACTACGCTGCGCTGGCGGCGACCCTGCTGCTCATCGTCATCTCATGCCGGATGAAGCACTCGCACGGATTCGTCGACGGCGAGGGCCTGCCGGTCTTTGCCGCCGGGAATCTCCTCTCGCACGTGCTCCTGTACTACAACGTGACCCGCTGGTGCGGCTCGATAAACGGCGTGCTCTGGAGCGTTGCCACCGAGTGGCAGATCTATTTCTTCTTCCCGTTCTTCCTGCTGCCGATCTGGCGGCGCTTCGGGGCCTGGACGGCGATCGTGGCCGGATTTGCGCTCGGCCTGGTCCCGCACTACGCGCTGCCGCAAGCCTATCGAGCCGATCAGGCCTACCTGTGGCTTCTGGGGCTCTTCGCTCTTGGAATGGCCGGCGCATCGCTCGTTCACTCCGTGCGGGAATCCGACCAGCGGCTGCGGGACAGGGTTCCCTGGGGCGTGCTCGCCATCGTGCTCTCGGCCGCCTTCTGGGCTACGATAACGCTCCTGCCCGCCCGTTGGCGGAGCGTGCTTGGCTGGGAAACGGACGCCCTGATGGGCGCAGCCACCTTCTCGTTCGTCGTCTACTGCGCCTGCTGCGCCACGCATCCGCACGGGCATCGGCCGGCCATTCTGAGATTGCTCGAGAACCGCTGGACCGTGCTGCTCGGCGGATTCTCATACAGCCTCTACCTGATGCATCTGCCGATCGAATGGATGTGGCAGCCTCTAACGCGCAAGCTGCACATCTTCGGCAACGCCCTCTACGCCTTCGAGTGGCTGGTCGCCCTGCCCTCCGCCGTAATGGTCTCCTATCTGTTCTACCTCGCGGTCGAGCGCCATTTCGTGAACAACTCGGAGCCAACGAAGACGATTAGCTCGGCGGCCTCGTGACATAGGTCGCCAGGTCGTCAGGTCGTCAGCTAATGCGCGGCGGTGGGGC
>Ga0181529_10005127_pt1 | contig 13809 bp, 13 predicted proteins | sample PEATcosm2014_Bin_36_FD_119763 | JGI IMG/M metagenome (GOLD analysis project Ga0181529, IMG submission 119763) | Peatland microbial communities from MTU Mesocosm Facility, Houghton, MI, USA - PEATcosm2014_Bin10_30_metaG | ecosystem: Environmental > Terrestrial > Soil > Wetlands > Peat | place... | reverse complement strand
GGCACCGCCGACTTCGTGCGGCGCCTGATCTCATGGCCGATCGACACGCCCGCTCCTGCCCAAATTCCTCCGACCCGGCAACATGTACAGTCATCGCCGGCGCGCCGCCAGTCTTTCGTCACGGTCGCGCCGTCGAATTCTACGCCCGGCTGCCTCTGCCCCCGAAAAGGTTAACGGCGGGCAGAGGATCAGGTGCGCAGGATGGAACGGCCGGCGTAGCGGCCCGAACCGCCGAGCATCTGCTCGATGCGGATTAACTGATTGTACTTGGCGGTGCGGTCGCTGCGCGCCGGGCTGCCGATCTTGATCTGGCCGCAATTGGTCGCCACCGCCAGGTCGGCGATGGTGGTGTCCTCGGTCTCACCGGAGCGGTGGCTCATCACCGTGGCGAAGCCGGCGCGATGGGCCATCTCCACCGCCTCCAGCGTCTCCGTCAGCGTGCCGATCTGGTTCACCTTCACCAGGATGGCGTTGGCGATGCCCTCCTCGATGCCGCGCGACAGACGCTCGACGTTGGTCGCGAACAGGTCGTCGCCGACCAGTTGGATACGGTCGCCGAGCGTGTCGGTCAGCAGCTTCCAGCCGTCCCAGTCGTCCTCGGCGCAACCGTCCTCGACGGAGACGATCGGGTAGCGGCCGACCAGATCCTCCAGATAGGCAACCATGCCGACCGCATCGAACGCGCGGCCCTCGCTTTCCAGCATGTATTTGCCGTCCCGGAAGAATTCGCTGGCGGCGCAGTCGATCGCGAAGGTGACGTCCTCGCCCGGCCGGTAGCCGGCGCGCTCGCAGGCCCGCGAGATGAAGGCCAGCGCCTCGTCGGCGGACCCCAGATCGGGTGCGAAGCCGCCCTCGTCGCCGACATTGGTGTTGAAGCCGGCGTCGTGCAGTTGTTTCTTCAGGGCGGCGGAAATCTCCGCGCCCATGCGCACCGCATCGGCGATCGTCGGCGCGGAAACCGGCTGGATCATGAACTCCTGGATGTCGATCGGATTGTCGGCGTGCTTGCCGCCGTTGACGATGTTCATCATCGGCACCGGCAGGACGCGCGCGAACACGCCGCCCACATAGCGGAACAGCGGCAGCTCGAGCTCCGCCGCCGCCGCCTTCGCCACCGCGAGCGACACCCCGAGGATGGCGTTGGCGCCGAGCCGCGCCTTGTCGGGGGTGCCGTCGAGGTCGATCATGGCGGCGTCGATGGCGAGCTGCTCGCTGGCGTCCATGCCGCCGATGGCCTCCAGGATCTCGCCCTGGGCATTGGCGACCGCCTTGCGCACGCCCTTGCCGCCAAAGCGTTGGATGTCGTCGTCGCGCAGTTCGACCGCTTCATGGCTGCCGGTGGAGGCCCCGGAGGGCACCGCGGCGCGGCCGCTGGCGCCGCTTTCCAGCTCCACGTCCACCTCGATGGTGGGATTGCCGCGGCTGTCGAGGATTTCGCGGGCGGTGATGTCAATGATGGCACTCATGGGGAGCGCTCCAGACTGTTGCACGCCGCCGCTGGGTAGCACTGGGGCGGTTGGGGCGCCAGCGCGGCGCGGCGGCGTTACGGTCTTGCCTTGCCGGGCGGCGGCCGGGAAATCAGCGGACGGCCATCAGTTCGACGTCGAACACCAGGGCGGCGTTGGGGGGGATGGGGCCGGCGCCGCGAGCGCCATAGGCGAGCTCGGGCGGGATCACCAGCTCGCGCAGCCCGCCCACCTTCATGCCGGGGAGCCCCTGGTCCCAGCCGGGGATTACCTTCCCAACTCCCAGTTGGAAAGAAAGGGTCTGGCCGCTTTCGTGCGAGCTGGCGAACTGGCTGCCTTTTCCCCCGGGGCCGGCGGCGTCGAACAGCCAGCCCGTGTAGTGGACGACGAGGACCCTGCCGGCGGCGGCGATGTCGCCGAAGCCGATCCTGCGGTCGATGATCTGCAAGTCCCGGGGCGCGGACATTTGGGCATACGCCGGCAATGCGAGTAGGGCGGGCGCGGTGGCGATCACCAGGCGGCGGGTGAGTGTCATGTCAGCCTCTCTTTGCCAGGGTATCGAACGCACGCAGCCCCGCCAGCAGGGCCGGCATGTCGCTGAGCGCGATCATGTTCGGCCCGTCGGATGGCGCGCGGTCGGGGTCGGGGTGGGTTTCGATGAACAGCGCTGCCACCCCGACCGCCAGCGCGGCGCGGGCCAGCACCGGGGCGAATTCCCGCTGCCCGCCCGAGGAGCTGCCCTGACCCCCGGGCTGCTGCACGGAGTGGGTGGCGTCGAACACCACCGGGTAGCCGGTACGGGCCATGATCGGCAGGGCGCGGAAATCGGTCACCAGGGTATTGTAGCCGAAGCTGGCGCCGCGTTCGGTCAACAGGATGTTTTCGTTCCCGGTGGCGGCGATCTTGGCGGCGACGTTGGCCATGTCCCAGGGTGCCAGGAACTGGCCCTTCTTCACGTTCACGACGCGTCCGGTCTCGCCGGCGGCCACCAGCAGGTCGGTCTGGCGGCACAGGAAGGCGGGGATTTGCAGCACGTCGACAACCTCGGCCGCCGGCGCGCACTGCGCGGTCTCGTGCACGTCGGTCAGCACCGGGCAACCCAGGCGTTCGCGCACCTGGGCCAGGATGGCGAGCCCCGCCGCCATGCCGACGCCGCGCGCGGCGGTGGCGGAGGTGCGGTTGGCCTTGTCGTAGCTCGACTTGTAGATCCAGGGGATGCCAAGGCCGCCGCAGATCTCGTCCAGCGCGGCGGCGACCTCAAGCGCGTGGGCGAGACTTTCGATCTGGCATGGCCCGGCGATCAGCACGAAGGGCAGTTCGTTGCCGATATCGATGCCGCCAACCCGCACGATCGCCATGCCCAGGACTCCAGGTAGCGGGATCCAGGGCACGCCCCTGGCCTTGCTTGCCTACACCAGCCGCATCTGCCTTACCGCCGCGGCGATGAAGCCGCGGAACAGCGGGTGCGGCGCGAACGGTTTCGACTTCAGTTCCGGGTGGAACTGCACGCCGATGAACCAGGGGTGCACAGGGTATTCCACGATTTCCGGCAGCACACCGTCGGGCGACATGCCGGAGAAGCGCATCCCCGCCTCTTCCAGCCGTTCCTTGTAGCGGATGTTCACCTCGTAGCGATGGCGGTGCCGTTCGGCGATGGCGCGCGCGTCGTCATAGGTCGCGCTGACCAGCGAGCCGGGCGCCAGGATGGCGGGGAAGGCGCCCAGCCGCATCGTCCCGCCGAGGTTGCCGCCTTCGGCGCGGCGTTCGATTTCGTTGCCGCGGGCCCATTCCGTCAGCAGCCCGACCACCGCGTCGTCGCACGGGCCGAACTCGGTGGAGGACGCTCCCGGCAGGTCGGCAAGGTGGCGGGCGCACTCGATGACCGCCATCTGCATGCCGAAGCAGATGCCGAAGAACGGCACCCGGCGTTCGCGGGCGAAGCGGACCGCCTCGATCATGCCCTCGGTGCCGCGTTCGCCGAAGCCGCCCGGCACCAGGATGCCGTGCACGCCTTCCAGCCGCGTCACCGCGTCCGGCTTCTCGAAGATGCCGGAGTCCATCCAGTCGAGCTTCACCCGCACCTGGTTGGCGATGCCGCCGTGGGCGAGCGCCTCGGCGAGCGATTTGTAGCTGTCGAGCAGGTGCGTGTACTTGCCGACCACCGCGATCTTCACCTCGCCTTCCGGCGCGCGAACGGTGTCGACGATACGCTGCCACACCGCGAGGTCGGGCTCGACGTCGAAGGGCAGGCCGAAGTGGCGCAGCACCTCGCGGTCCATGCCCTCGGCGTGATAGCTGATCGGCACCTGATAGATGGTGTCGACGTCCAACGCCGCGATCACCGCCTGCTGGTGGACGTTGCAGAACAGGGCAATCTTGCGGCGCTCATTGGGCGGGATCGGCCGGTCGCAGCGGCAGATCAGCATGTCGGCCTGGATGCCGACGTTCAGCAACTCCTTCACCGAGTGCTGCGTCGGCTTGGTCTTCAGTTCGCCGGCGCTGGGAATCCAGGGCACCAGGGTCAGGTGCACGAACATCACCTGCTCGGGGCCGAGGTCGTTGCCGAGCTGACGGATGGCTTCCAGAAACGGCAGGCTTTCGATGTCGCCGACGGTGCCGCCGATTTCGACCAGGACGAAGTCGGCCGCCCGCCCGTCCGGATCGGCGAGGTCGCGGGTGATGGCATCCTTGATGGCGTCGGTGATGTGCGGGATCACCTGGACGGTGGCGCCGAGGTAGTCGCCCCGGCGCTCGCGGGCGATCACCTCGGAGTAAATGCGCCCGGTGGTCGCGTTGTCGGAGCGGCTGCCCGGCACGCCGGTGAAGCGCTCGTAGTGGCCGAGGTCGAGGTCGGTCTCGGCGCCGTCGTCGGTGACGAACACCTCGCCGTGCTGCAGCGGGCTCATGGTGCCCGGATCGACGTTGAGATAGGGGTCGAGCTTGCGCAGCCGCACCGAATAGCCGCGCGCCTGCAACAGCGCGCCGAGGGCGGCCGATGCAATGCCTTTGCCGAGCGAGGAGACCACGCCGCCGGTGATGAAGACAAACCGCGTCATGGGAGGTCAGTGTAGCGGTGGGACCGAGTCGGCGGAAACGATGTTGGACGGTCGGCGGCAAATGGGTGGCGTGCGCCCCGCGCACGCCTTGCCGGTTGGGTGGCGTTCAGTGGCTTGGCACCGAAGGGCCGCCGGGCGCCGGCCCCGCCGGGGCGGGCGCGACGGGGGCGGGCGCGGTGGTGCCGGGAGCGGGACTGCCCGGGACGATGCCGCCGGGAGCCGCCGGCACCACGGGGGCGGTGCTGCTGGCGGGCTGGTTCAGGTCGAGGACGGAGCGCTGCACGGCGGTGCCCTTGTTCAGCATCGCCAGCGCCAGCGAAAGGCCGAAGAAGACCGCCGCCAGCACCGCGGTGGTGCGGGTGAGCAGGTTGGCGGTGCCGCGGCCGCTCATGAAGGCGCCCATGCCCTGCGAGCTGCCGATGCCCAGCCCGCCGCCCTCGCTGCGCTGGATCAGCACGACCCCGATCAGGGCGAGCGTCACAAAGAGGTGGGTAATGAGAAGCACGGCAATCATGAACATTCCTCGCCGGGGGTCATCTCCGGAAGACGCGGCCTTCTAGCCGTGCAGGCCGGGAAAAGAAAGTGGAGGCTTGCTCAGCCGGCAGCCGCGGCGCGGGCGATGGCGAGAAAATCGGCGCCGACCAGGCTGGCTCCGCCCACCAGCGCGCCGCCCACCTCCGGCAGCGCCAGCAGCAGGCCCGCGTTGGACGGCTTGACCGAGCCACCATAGAGGATGCGCATGCCCTGTCCCGTCTTGCCCAACTGGCGCAGCAGGGTGGCGCGGATGAAGGCGTGCATGGCGGCCACATCCGCCTCGGTCGGCGTGCGGCCGGTGCCGATCGCCCAGACCGGCTCGTAGGCCACCACGCCGGCGAAGTCCCGGGGCAGCGAGCCGGCGAGCTGCCCGCCCACCACCGCCTCCTGCCGTCCGGCGAGCCGCTCGGCCTCGGTCTCGCCGACGCAGACGATGGGCATGAGCCCGGCGGCGACGGCGGCGGCGACCTTGGCGGCCACCTCGGCGTCGGTTTCGGCGTGGTCGTGGCGGCGCTCGGAATGGCCGAGGATCACCCAGGTGGCGCCGGCATCGCGCAGCATGGCGGCGGCGATGTCGCCGGTATGGGCGCCGCCGGCGGCGGCGTGGCAGTCCTGCCCGCCGACCGCGACCGGTGTGGCGGCGAGCGCGCCGGCCACCGGGCGGATGACGGTGGCGGGCGGGCAGACCAGCAGATCGCAGGGAAGCCCCCCGGCAACGGCGGCGACATGTTTGGCCAGCGTCATCGCTTCGGCCAGCAAGCCGTTCATTTTCCAGTTTCCGGCGATGAGCTGGCGCATTTTCTTTCCGATCCGAGGTGGCACGCGGTGGTCCTACCGTAGGGAGGCTGGCAAACCAAGGGGCGCCGACCTATGGTGCGGCGCTTTTTCGTGGGATCCCCTATGCTGGCATTGCTCCGCGGCGGCCTCAACACGTGGCCCGCGCGCCTGTTTTTCGCCTTTCTCGTGGCCCTGTTCGTCGCCTGGGGTGTCGGCAGCGACATCCTGCGCCTGATCACCGGCGGCTTTGCCGACACCTCGGCGGCCACCGTCGGCAACCACAAGATCGAAATGCCGGAGCTGCAGGACGCCTATCGCCGCCAGCTCGCCCAGGCCATGCGCACGTTCGGCGGCAACACCGAACCCACGCCCGAGATCAAGCGCGGCGTCGCCGAGCAGGCGCTGGGCCGGTTGATCACCGAGTCCGCGCTGACCCAGGCGGCGGAAGCGATGGGGCTCACCGTGCCGGACGACGTGGTGCGCCAGGCGACCTTCCAGATCCCCGCATTCCGTGGCCCCAGCGGCCAGTTCGACCGCACCGTGTTCGAGCGGACGCTGGCCAACAACAACCTGACCGAGACCCGCTTCCTGGCGTTGCTGAAGGTGGACATCCTGCACCGGCAGCTCCAGGAGACGGTGCACGCCGGCGCCGTCGCCCCCGACGTGCTGACCCGCGAGGTCTACGCCTTCCAGCAGGAGAAGCGGGTCGCCGACGCGGTCGATCTGCCCTTCGCCGCCGCGCCGGCCCCGCCCGCGCCGACCGAGGCGCAGCTCACCCGCTGGTACGAGAACCACAAGGACCTTTACGCGACCGCCGAGATGCGCCGTATCAAGGCGGTGTTACTGTCGCCCGAGACGGTGGCCGGCGACGTGCAGGTGACCGACGAGGACCTGCGTGGTGCCTACGAGCAGGCCAAGGCCGGCTACAACCTGCCGGAGAAGCGCAGCGCCGAGGTGGTGCTGCTGTCCGACGAGGCGAAGGCAAAGGCGCTGGCGGCCGACTGGCAGAAGGGCGTGGACTGGGCCGCGATTCAGGCCGCCGCCACCGGCGCGGGCGGCACGCCGGTCGATCTGACCGATTCCACCCGCGAACAGATCCCCTCGCCCGAACTGGCCGAGGCCGTGTTCGCCGCCGCGCCAAACGCCGTCGCCCCGCCGCTGCAGACCGCGCTCGGCTGGTATGTGCTGAAGGTGACCAACGTCACCGAGGGCACGACCAAGACGTTCGAGGCGGCTCGCGACGATCTGCGCGCCCGGGTGATCGCGGACAAGGCGTCGGACCTGATCTACGATCGCGCCAACAAGGTCGAGGACCTGCTGTCCGGCGGGGTCACCCTGGACAACCTGCCGGGCGACCTCGGGCTGGCCGCCGTCACCGGCACGCTGGACGCGCAGGGCAACACGGTGGAGGGCCAGCCGGCGCCCATCCCGGGCAGCAACGAGCTGCGCAACGCGATCATCCAGGCGGCTTTCCAGATGAAGCCGGGCGATCCGCCGCGGCTGACCCAGGCCGACCCCCAGGGGGGCAGCCCCGACTATTTCGCGGTCACCGTGGAAGACATCGTCCCGCCCGCGCCGAAACCCTTCGCCGACGTGTCGGACAGCGTACGCGCCGACTGGACGCGCGACGCCATCCGCCACACGCAGGAAGAGACGGCGGCGCGGATCCTCGCCGCGGTGAAGAGCGGCGAGGCCCTGTCGGTTGCCGCCGCGGGACTGCCGGTGCAGCACCTGGCGCCGGCCGGCCGCGCTACCCCCACCGCGGGTGTGCCGTTTCAGCTCGTCACCCCGCTGTTCAGCCTGAAGTCCGGCGAGCCCACCATGGTGGAAACCCCCGACGGCTTCTTCGTCGCCGTGCTGGTCGAGGTGCAGACGCCCGACCTGGCCAGCGATCCGATCGGCTACGGCCGGATCCGCGACGCCCTGACGCAGGCCATCGGCAACGACATGGAAGTCGTGTTCACCAACACGATCCGCGAGCATGCCAAGCCGCAGGTGAACCGCCCGGTGTTCAATTCGCTGACCCAGTCCGACTGACGCCGCACCCCCAGGCAAGGGAACCCATGTGATGGATGCCGTCTCCACCCCCGGCTTCGCCGAGTTCCGGCAGGACTACGAGCAGGGGCGCGGGCATCTGCTGTGGCGACGGGCGGTGGCGGACCTGGACACGCCGGTGGCGGCCTTCCTGAAGCTGGCGCACGGCAAGCCCAACACGTTCCTGCTGGAAAGCGTGGAGGGCGGCGCCAGCCGCGGCCGCTATTCCATCATCGGCCTGCAGCCCGACCTGGTGTGGCGCTGCCGCGACGGCCGGGCGGAGCTGAACCGCAACGCCCTGTCGGCGCCCTATGCCTTCGCCGTGGACGAGCGCCCGGCGTTGGAGAGCCTGCGCGCGGTGGTGGCCGAATCGCGCATGACGCTGCCGGAAGGGCTGCCGCCGATGTGCGGTGGGCTGATCGGCTACCTCGGCTACGACATGGTGCGGCTGATCGAGCGCCTGCCCCAAAAGAACCAGGCCAGCATCGACCTGCCGGAGGCGCTGCTGGCGCGGCCGACCCTGTACGCCGTTTTCGACAATGTCACCGACCTGCTGACGGTTGCCGCCCCGGTGTATCCGCGCGACGGGCAGTCGGCCGAGGCCGCGTGGGACGCGGCGCAGGCCGCGCTGGACGCGGCCGAGGCGGCGCTGGCCCGGCCGCTGCCGCTGGCCGCCCCGCCGGTGAGCCTGCCGCCGCTGCCGGCGCCGTCGTCGAACTTCACCCGTGAGGGCTTCATCGCGGCGGTGGAACGGGCCAAGGAATACATCCTCGCCGGCGATGCCTTCCAGGTCGTGCCGAGCCAGCGGTTTTCGGTGCCGTTCGCGCTGCCGCCGTTTGCCCTCTATCGGGCGCTGCGGCGGATCAGTCCGGCGCCGTTCCTGTTCTTCCTCGATTTCGGCGGCTTCGCCGTGGTGGGGTCCAGCCCGGAGATCCTCGTGCGTTTGCGCGACGGCACGGTGACGATCCGCCCGCTGGCGGGCACCCGCCGCCGCGGGGCGACCCACGCGGAAGACCAGATCCTGGCCGCCGAACTGCTGGCCGACCCGAAGGAGCGCGCGGAGCACCTGATGCTGCTCGACCTCGGCCGTAACGACGTCGGCCGAGTGGCGGAACTCGGCTCGGTCCGGGTGACCGAGAGCTTCGCCATCGAGCGGTTCAGCCATGTCATGCACATCGCCTCGGACGTGCAAGGCACGTTGCGCGAGGGGCTGGACGCCATCGACGCGCTGACCGCCGGGTTCCCGGCCGGCACGTTGACCGGGGCGCCGAAGGTGCGGGCGATGGAGATCATCGAGGAGCTGGAGCCGACCCGGCGGGGTGTCTACGCCGGCTGCATCGGCTACTTCGCCGCCAACGGCACGATGGACACCTGCATCGGGCTGCGCACGGCGGTGGTCAAGGACGGCACCATGTACGTGCAGGCCGGCGCCGGCATCGTCGCGGATTCGGACCCGCAGGCCGAATACGAGGAAACCAGGCAGAAGGCGCAGTCGCTGATGCGCGCGGCCGAGGAAGCGGTGCGCTTCGCCGCCGGCAAGGGCGGGTAGGGGAAAGCCGGGGCGGACCCCGGCCCGATTTTTTCGCTTCTGCCGGAACCCCGGTCATGCGATTGAACAGGCGCCCTCTGGCCGGTTTGACCCTCCCGGCGTCGCCGCGCAGGATACCGCCATGATTCTGTTGATCGACAACTACGACAGCTTCACCTTCAACCTCGTCCACTTCCTCGGCGATCTCGGGGCGCGCTGCGACGTGCGCCGCAACGACCGGCTGAGCGTGGCCGAGGCGCTGGCGCTGGCGCCGGAGGCGATCGTGCTGTCGCCCGGGCCGTGCACGCCGAACGAGGCAGGCATCTGCCTCGATCTGATCGCCGCCGCCGCCGGGCGCATCGCCATCCTGGGCGTGTGCCTCGGCCACCAGGCGATCGGCCAGGCCTTCGGCGGCGAGGTGGTGCGCGCGCCGGCGCCGATGCACGGCAAGGTGACGCCGGTGCTGCACGACGGCACCGACATCTTCTCCGGCGTGCCGAGCCCGTTCCAGGCCACCCGCTACCACAGCCTGGTGGTTCGCCGCGACACGCTGCCGCCGGTGCTGGCGGAAACCGCGCGCACGGCGGACGGGCTGATCATGGGCCTGCGCCATCGCACCCTGCCGGTGTTCGGGGTGCAGTTCCACCCGGAGAGCATCGCCAGCGAGCACGGCCACCGTATCCTCGGCAATTTCCTGGCGATCGCCCGCGGCAGCAACGTGCCCGCCGCGGCCCGCGCCGCCTGAAGCCCGCCGGAGCCGAGTTGACCGTCAACCTGAAAACCTTCCTCGCCCGCCTCGCCACGGGCGAAACCCTGACCGCCCCGGAATCCGAGGCGGCCTTCGGCGTGATCATGTCCGGCGAGGCGACGCCGGCGCAGATCGCGGGCCTGCTGATGGCCATGCGGGTGCGCGGCGAGACGGTGGCGGAGATCACCGGCGCGGTGCGCGCCATGCGGGCGCGCATGACCCGGGTGGAGGCGCCGCCGGACGCGATCGACGTCTGCGGCACCGGCGGGGACAATGCCGGCACGCTGAACGTCTCCACCGCCGTCACCTTCGTGCTGGCCGGGCTCGGCGTGCCGGTGGCCAAGCACGGCAACCGGGCGCTGTCCTCGCGCACCGGCGGAGCCGACGTGCTGACCGCGCTCGGGGTGAACGTCGACGTGGCGCTCGACCGGCTGCCCGGCATTCTGCGCGCCGCCCATTGCGCCTTTCTGTTTGCCCCGCGCCACCATGCGGCGCTGCGCCACGCCGCCGGCCCGCGCGTCGAGCTGGGTACCCGCACGATCTTCAACCTGCTCGGCCCGCTGGCCAATCCGGCCGGGGTGCGGCGCCAGCTTACCGGGGTGTTCGACCCGGCCTGGGCGCGCCCAATGGTCGAAACCCTGGCCTCGCTGGGCACCGAGCGCTGCTGGCTGGTGCACGGCCAGGGCCTGGATGAGCTGACCGTGGCCGGCGAGACCCAGGTGGTGGAACTGCGCGACGGCACCATCCGCGGCTTCATCGTGACCCCGGAAGAGGCCGGCATGACGCGTGCGCCGGTCGCCGCCATCCGCGGCGGCGACGCGGCGGAGAACGCCGCCGCGCTGCTCGCCTTGCTGCAGGGCGCGGCCGGACCCTATCGCGACACGGTGCTGCTGAACGCCGCCGCCGGCCTCATCGTCGCCGGTCGGGTGGGCGATTTGCGCGCGGGTGTGGCGCTCGCCACCACCTCGCTCGATGACGGCGCGGCGCTGGCCGCGCTGGAGACGCTACGACGGGAGACCGCATGACCGGGCCTGTAACCATGACCGAGAGCGACGCGCTGCGGCGGATCTGCGCCGAGACCCGCGCCGATGTGGAGCGGCGCAAGGCGCTGACCGGCCTGGAGGCGATGCGCAGCCGTGCCCACGCCAGTACCCATAGCGATCCGCCGCGCGGTTTCGGCGCCGCGCTGATGCGGACGGTGGCGGCGGGCGGGCTCGGATTGATCGCCGAGATCAAGAAGGCGTCGCCCTCCGGCGGGCTGATCCGCGCCGACTTCGATCCGGCCACGCTGGCCCGGGCTTACCAGGAAGGCGGCGCCACCTGTCTGTCGGTGCTGACCGACGAGCCGTTCTTTCAGGGTCACCCCGACCACCTCAAGGCCGCCCGCGAGGCCGTCGGGCTGCCGGTGCTGCGCAAGGACTTCGTCCTCGATCCCTGGCAGGTCTACGAGAGCCGGGCGATGGGTGCGGACTGCATCCTGATCATCCTGGCGGCCCTGACCGACGAGCAGGCCGTCGAGCTGGAGGCGCTGGCGCGGTCGCTCGACATGGACGTGCTGGCCGAGGTGCACGACCGCCGGGAACTCGATCGCGCGCTCGGGTTGCAGACCAAGCTGATCGGCATCAACAACCGTAATCTCAAGACCTTGCAGACCGATGTTTCGGTCACCGAGACGCTCGCGCTGCAGGTGCCGCCGGACCGTTTCCTGATCGCCGAGAGCGGCCTGCGCTGCCATGACGATTTGCGCCGCCTGGTTGGGCTCGGCGTCGGCGCCTTCCTGGTCGGTGAGAGCCTGATGCGCCAGGACGATGTGACCCTGGCCACCCGGACGCTGCTCGGTACCGCGCCGTGACCGCCGCCTTCACCCATTTCGACGCGGCCGGCCAGGCCGTCATGGTGGACGTGGGCGGCAAGCCGGAAACCCGGCGGGCCGCCACCGCGCGGGTGCGCGTGCTGATGCGGCCGGAGACGCTGGCGCTGATCCGCGCCGGCGGCGCCGCCAAGGGCGACGTGCTCGGGGTGGCCCGGCTGGCCGGCATCATGGGCGCCAAGCGCACCGCCGAGCTGATCCCGCTGTGCCACCCGCTGCCGCTGACCTCGGTGCGGGTGGAGCTGGCCTGCGAGGGCGAGGACGCGGTGGCGATCGAGGCGACGGTCGAGACCACCGGGCGGACCGGGGTGGAGATGGAGGCGCTGACCGCCGCTTCGGTGGCGGCGCTGACGGTTTACGACATGTGCAAGGCGGTGGATCGCGGCATGCGCATCGAGGCACTGCGCGTGGTCGCCAAGTCGGGCGGCAAGTCCGGCACGTTCCGGCAGGATTGACGGCATGATCAGCCTCGAGGAGGCCCGCGCCCGCATTCTGGCCCCGCTCAGCCCCACCGCCGCCGAGGTGGTGGGGCTGGCCGAGGCCTGGCGGCGGGTGACCGCCGCGCCGGTGGCGGCCCGCCTGACCCAGCCTCCGCGCGATGTTTCGGCGATGGATGGTTATGCCCTGGACGCATCCGACGGTTCGGCGGGTGCGTCGCTGATCGTGGTCGGCAGCGCCCCGGCGGGACACCCCTGGGAGGGCACGCTGCATCCTGGCGAAGCGTTGTCCATCTTTACCGGCAGCGTCATGCCGGCGGGCGCGGACGGCGTGCTGCTGGTGGAGGACGCGGAGCGCGACGGCGCGCGCGTGACGGTGAAGGAAGCGGTGACGCGCGGCCGCTGGATTCGCCGCGCCGGACAGGATTTCAGTTGCGGCGATGTCTTGGTTCCGGCTGGCAAGCTGCTGAATTCAAGGGATATTGGCCTGCTGGCTGCTGGCAACCATCCGTGGGTTCTGGTGCACCGGCGCCCGCGCGTGGCGATTCTGGCGACGGGCGATGAGATCGCCCTGCCCGGCGAGCCCATCCCGCCCGGCGGCATCGTCAGTTCCAACTCGCACGCGCTGGCCGCCCTGGTGCGGGCCTGCGGCGGCGAGCCGGTGGTGCTGCCGGTGGCACCCGACGACCGCGCCACGCTGGCGGCGGCGGCCGATGCCGCGCGCGGCATGGACATGCTGGTGACCACCGGCGGGGCCAGCGTGGGCGAGCACGACCTGGTGCAATCGGCGCTGGGCGACCGTGGGCTGGAGGTGGATTTCTGGACCGTCGCCATGCGCCCGGGCAAGCCGGTCATCCATGGCCGCCTGGGCGACGTGCCGATGATCGGGCTGCCCGGCAACCCGGTGTCTTCGTTGGTCTGCGGCATCGTCTTCCTGCTGCCGGCGATCGAGCGCCTGTCCGGTCTGCCCGGCGAAGCGCCGCCGGTGGTGCAGGCCGCATTGGGCGCCCCGCTGGCCGCCAACGACCACCGGGCCGACCATCTGCGCGCCACCCTGGCGTCGCGTGAGGACGGGACGCTGGTGGCCACCGCCTTCCCGCGCCAGGATTCGGCCATGCTGCGGCTGCTGACCAGGGCCGATGCGCTCATCCTGCGTCCGCCCCACGCACCGGCGCTGCCGGCGGGGGCGATGGTGGCGATCATCCGGCTGGATACGCTGGGCCTGTAGCGCCGCCACCCGGCGTTGCGACGGACGCTTGACGGGGTCACGGGAACTTATATAGAACACCCGCTCAGTTGCCGGTTTGTTCCATCCCGCCCATGATGGCGACGGCGTTCCTGGGGAGTCGACCCGTATGC
>Ga0181529_10005126_pt1 | contig 13811 bp, 9 predicted proteins | sample PEATcosm2014_Bin_36_FD_119763 | JGI IMG/M metagenome (GOLD analysis project Ga0181529, IMG submission 119763) | Peatland microbial communities from MTU Mesocosm Facility, Houghton, MI, USA - PEATcosm2014_Bin10_30_metaG | ecosystem: Environmental > Terrestrial > Soil > Wetlands > Peat | place... | reverse complement strand
GCCTAGGTTCTGAGCACGCCCATCGGGCGAGATTGCCCACAGCACGTAGGTCAGATACTCCCTGCCGAATCCGTTGGCTGGCGTCAACCCGTCGAAGTGGGCGTCGATCGCAATCTTCCCGCGCTCGCTGGTCACCTTCGCTTCGCCCTTAGCTCCAGGCAACAGCGATGTGCCGTCGAAATCGATGTGTGTCGAATCGCTGCGATGAAGATAGTTAACGCAGTCAAGATTGCGTTCCACCACCTTGACCCGATAGATATAGATGCCGTTCTGCTCGACGATTGGGTTCGTATCTGCATCCGTTACAACCGCTGTCTGTGAGGTTGGGTTCGGCTCCTGCGCCTTTGTATCTGCCGGGACCACGCTTGCGAGAAGACCAAACGTGCCAAGAATGGCCACGGACGGCAGTACCTGTGCCCACAAGCTACGGTAAAAGTTGCTGATATTTTGCACACGGGTCTGCGCATGCGCCAGACGAGGCGCTGAGTACTTTGAACGAATCATGATGTTAATCTCCTGGCGATCCAATCGCCGAGTCCGTATTGGGGCCTCACGCACTGCGCGGGTGCGTATGGCGCTTCCAAAACCCTGGATGGGCCTGTTGATTGGGATGCAGGATCGATAAGAATGGTGGCCCCGCAGCCGCATAACATGCGCCCGGGACACGATAGAAGACTATTTCAAGCGTTGTGCTGCGGCGACGGCGAGTGGCGTTGTACAAAGTGATACGGCGGCCACGGGCCGGACAACTGCATCTGGCACTCTTTCATCTCCAGCGTCGCCGATGTGTACTTATTCTGATACCGCTCCACCGTCTTGTTGTCGATCAGGTGCGCAATATCCAGCAGCATCTTGCCGGAGTCCGTCCGCTTGCATGTGATCTCCTCGGCAAGTGGCAGGAACATGCGATGCATCTGTACCGACAGGGCGCGGGCCCGCGATTGGCGCTCCCTCTGCCGGGCCGCGCTCTCGCGCAGACTGGTTAGGTACTGCTGGCCGACCGTCATATTGCGCGCGGCATTGCCCGGACTGGTATCGTCCATCAGCACCTTCAGGTGCATCTCCGCCTTGCCCCGCAGCCGCTCCACATTCGCCGTAAAGTGGCGTTGGTTCGAGCGGACAGACCGGCGCAACGCGTCATCGTCGGGAAATGTGGTGCCAAAACGAAAGGGCAGCACGGTCGACAGCTTGAAGCAATCCGCAATGACGCGACCATGGTCTTTGGCTGCATTCATGTCCATCCGGACAGCGTCTTCCGGCGTGTGCTCGGAGACGATGACCGCCAGATCGCTTGCTGGAAATAGAAAAGTCTGGTTGCCAAATAGACCGGAGACTCCGGTAAGCGGCATTGGGCGGCGATGACGGCAAAGCTCAGGAAATGCGTTTCGTTCTGCAATGCAGTAGGCGTACCAAGTCATTGATTCATCACTCCAAAAGTGCGCTGCAATTCAAACCCCTTGTCTGTGGATAAGGGAGTTCTTTTTAGCTCAAGCCAACCTGTCCGGGATGTGTCCGAGCAATGCGGGCTATACCGGCTGCAACCTAACCAAAGTGTCCTTGCAAGTGCTTCTATCTGGGATCGATTCGGATACTAAGCTCATCGACAGACGATTGGCAAGGCCAATTTTTCACCAATTCGTAACCATATTCGGTAACTAAATCATCAACACCAGTGAAAATCAGTGTCCAACAATCTTCCCGCTCCAGTGAGCAAAGATGCGCTGTATGTTGATGATAATAAGTCGTATGGAAGGCAACACTAAGTCCAATCCTGACTCGGACTGATCCTGTCGCCTGAGCTGCATCCCGACCGCAAAAATTATTGCACGGTCAGCAACTCCATCGCATATGGCTTCAGATCCAGCTTCACGGTTACCTTGCCTTTGCCCGCGGTCGTAACCAGCTTCGTTATCTTCCCGGTGTCCGTGTCCCACACCTCAACCGACTTGCCAGCCGACTTCAGCGTTACGGTGTGCGAACTGTCCTGCGCTCCCTCATTGAAGAAGAGGTAGACGTTGGCATCCTTCAGTTGTCGCGTCATCGCCTTTAACCCAGGATCAGGCATATCCAGCGACACCTCCCGCGTCCCCACCACAGCATTCAGCGCCGTCTCAATCGCCGCCGGAACCAACTGCGGGCCGGGAGGCATAGCCGGTGGAGCGCCGGGCGGTGTTGGCGTTGGCGGCAGTTGCGCCGATGTCTCCACCTTCGCCCATGCAAAGTCCGCGGGCACAGCCGTGCGCGCATCCATCATCGTCTTCTGCGAGATCAGCGCCGGCGTCCGTCCCAGAAACAGAACCCTCCCGCCACCCTTCGCAAATACCTTCAGCCGATCCAACTCAGCTTGCGAGATCACCGCCAGCGACGGCAGAATCACCACGCGATACTTGTTCCCGCTCATCGTCTCCAGAGTTCCCGGTCCGGCCTTCAGATCGCTCGCCAACGCATCCAGGTTGATGATGTCGAAGTCGATCTGCCGCTCCGCCAGCATTCGCTCGGTCGACACAAACGCTGTGTCGGAGGCCGAGTCACCCAGCCACATCGAGCTCGATGGAATATAAAGAGCCACAGACGCCGCCGGACGCCCCATGCTCATCACATAGCTCAATCGCCGGATATGGTCCATCAAAGCGGGCCAACCCGGATCGGACATGGCACTCGTCGGTCGCGGTGCCGCCGCTACCGCACCCGGCGCTGCTCCTCCCTGCCCACTCGCCGCCGCTTGTCCCGATGCAGGTGTGGTTTGTCCACTCACCGCCGGTGCCACCCTCGGTTGCCCCTGATTGGACGATGCCCCGTACGACATCCCCTCCGTAATGTTGATCCCGCGTACGATCTGCTCGTCCAGCACATACCGCGCCATGGTGATGTCCGGCGCAGGCCGGTATGCGCCAAAGCTCTCCGTAAACGAGCGCGGATGTCCATAAATATGCGCTGTGCTGGAAGCCAGCCGAGGATAGTCCGCAATCGTGTCCGTCCAGATCTGGTGCCAGATGGCATCGATCCCCGGTACCTCCACATACTTCATATCGCGCTCGAACTCGCCCTCCGACCGCACCAGTTGCATCTCCATCTCTTCATGGTTCAGGTGGACCTGGTACTCCACGCCATGAGCCGCGCACCACAGGCCCTGCGGCTTGAAGAATCCGTCGCGGAACATCTGCGAGAACACGTCGTAGTAATCGCCTTTGGCGCGTACTTCGGCATCCGTCAGTTGCACCGGAGCAGCAGGTTGAGTTGCCGGTACTGCTTGTGCAGGGGCGGCTGTTGCAGCGGCCCCCGCCGCACCTGCCGCTGCCGCCGGCCTCGGTCTTCCGCCACCTCCGCCCGCGGACAGAAGCAATGCGCCCAGATACGGTCGAATGTCGTAGCCCTTCACATGCTGGAAGGTATCGAAGAACTTCGGCGTCCACGGCAAGCCGCTGATCGAGTAGTCCGGCTCATCCCCGCGGAAGCCAATGATCGTCTTGCCGAACTCCTCCGGCATCGCCTTGTAGTAACCCTCATGAGTAAACTGCATCCATGCCGCAGTTGCCTCCGGATCCATATAGTCTTCCACCGATTGCGTGGTGTCCTTCAAATGCGTTGCGTTGGTGGCGCTGGCCGTGGGCGATGTGCGAAACACATGCTCCACCACCTGAACGGTCCAGTCGCTGCCTGCGGGCGCAGTCCATGCTATCTTGCCGTCCGTTACCGCAATGGGGATACGCTGCCCAGTGCTGCTGACTGCCACTGCCGCCACCGCATCCTGACCTGCAGCCTGGTTCAGCGTCTCGCCTGCCTTCACCGTAATTCGCTGACCGATACTGAGCGCCTGCATCCGCAACTCCGGCTTCTTGTCCGTAATCAGCCCGCCGGCAAATCCGCTTGGGTAGCCCGCGTCGTCGATGATCCACACCCGCAGATCGCGCTTCTTCGCTTCCTCCACCAGCACCTTGAACATGGCAAAATACTCCGGCGACAGATACGCCTCCGGATTGCGTCCCGGCTGCACCGTCACCGCATGGAAACCGAGCCTCACAGCCTTATCTAGGTCGCGCTGCAATACCTCTCGCGTCACCGCGCCATTCAAGCCGTAGTAGGGCTCCGGCCCATACTCCGGCGGCGGCGCATTCCATACTTTGGCTACCTCTGCCGCAGTCGGCATCTGCATCTTCTGCCATGAATGCTGCGCCGCGGTCGACTGCGCCATGCACGGTTGCGCAGGCAGGACAATGGCACACGCGGCAATCAGGACCCAGTACGCGCAGTTCTTTGTGGTTGCAATTGAATTCATCATCAGAGACTCTCCCCTTGGAGGCGCGCTGCAAGCATACCTCGCCTTCGATGCCTTAGCCACCGTTCGCAACGGCTGTTCGGCCTCGGACAAGTCATTCCATAACCTGTGGGCAACTCGCAGGTCTCCCATTCATCGCGTTCGTTGCCATCAGTGGCATGTGTGCTCTTTACGTCATTCTGACTCGAAGTGTCAGAATCTCCGTCGTTGTCTTTCGGGTGCTCCACACCTCGATTCTGAGACCTGGTACTTCGGGTGCCCCATTCATGCGGTCTTATCGCATGAGTGGGAATTCGCGAAGCGAACTGCCCTTGCCTGTTCCCCATTCCCCTGATCCCTGATCCCTGTTTTCATTGTCAAGCCCTTCGCGCCTCCCTTGAAAACTCAACTTACTCAATCCAAATCCCTTCCACTCCAAAAATAGCTGAAAATACTTGGCATACTGGTTATGTCCAACGGAGTAGAATTAACTTATAGATCGAATACACGCAGGCGGTCGCTGACAGCTTGTAAGGGTGAGGCTGAAGGGCATTTTCCCAATCTCTGTCACCAATACAGAATGGTCATTCCGACCCTGACCCTGATTAACCGTAACAGAATGAGTGTCATGACGAAGAAACCCTGTATAATCGCCGGTTTTCACCCGTAACTCGTATGTTATGAATATTTTAGAGCCGCATTTACCATCTAATCGCATGATTCTATGTCACTTACGGATATTCCCCTGTTTTGGATAATACCCGTAACCACACCGGAATCATCCGCTTACAAGCAAATCCACGCTTGGGGGGGAGGGGGTACCCCAGCCAAAACGGAGAATCGATGCGCCCCAGACTCGGTTCTCAATGCAAGTCCGATGCAAAGTTTGCCACGCCGTCGCCCTCCTCAATCGCATTTGCTTCGCCATCGGCTACAGCATCTAGACCACAGACTTGCGTGCCCTGGCAACTTCCTCATCCGAGCAATCGAACACACGGCATTTGCTCTCGCACCCGCTCAACTCTACAATCAACCAAACTCCCTGACTCCAACACACAACTGCAACCTGCAACCCGTAACTGAATTCGAGTACCCATGATCTCCTCTCCGATTCCCGAAGCTCTCACCTTCGACGATGTACTGCTGGTTCCCGCCTACAGCGAGGTGGTGCCCACCCAGGTCAGCACCCAGGCCCAGCTTACCCATAACATCACGCTCAACACCCCGCTCATTTCGGCTGCCATGGACACCGTCACCGAGTCGCGCCTGGCCATCGCCATGGCCCAGCAGGGAGGTATCGGCGTGGTTCATCGCAACCTCACCATCGCGCAGCAGGCTGGTGAGATCGATAAGGTCAAGCGGTCCGAGAGCGGCATGATCGTTGACCCTGTCACCATCTCCCCCGATCAGCCCATCGCCGACGCGCTCGAGCTCATGCGCCGCTTCAAGATCTCCGGCGTTCCGGTCACCCGCAATCGCAGGCTTGTCGGCATCCTCACCAACCGCGATCTCCGCTTCGTCTCACGCACCGACATCCCCATCGACGACGTGATGACCAAGACCGACCTCATCACCGTGCCCGTCGGCACAACGCTGGAGGAGGCCGAACACATCCTCCACCAGCATCGCGTCGAGAAGCTTCTGGTGGTCAATGACGAGTTCGAACTCAAAGGACTCATCACCGTCAAGGACATCCAGAAAAAGCTGAAGTATCCCAACTCCTCCAAGGACAGCAAAGGCCGACTGCGCGTGGCCGGTGCCATCGGCGCCACTGGAGACTTTCTGGAGCGAGCCGCGGCCCTGATCGAGATGCGTGTCGACGCCCTCGCCATCGACAGCGCTCATGGCCACTCTTCGCGCGTCCTCGCCGCCGTCGCCGCAGTCAAGAAGCAGTTCCCCGACACCGACCTGATGGCCGGCAACGTCGCCACCTACGACGGTGCAATGGCCCTCATCGATGCCGGTGCGGACGCCGTCAAGGTTGGCATTGGCCCCGGATCCATCTGTACCACGCGCATGGTCACCGGCGCAGGAATGCCCCAGATCACCGCCATCACCGAGGCCGCCCGCGCCGCCGCAAAACATGGCATACCGGTCATCGCAGACGGCGGCATCAAGTACTCCGGCGATGTCACCAAGGCCATCGCGGCAGGCGCCAACATCGTCATGATCGGATCGCTCTTCGCCGGCGTCGACGAGTCCCCCGGCGAAACTATCCTCTACCAGGGCCGCAGCTTCAAGGCATACCGCGGCATGGGTTCACTCTCAGCCATGGCGCAGGGCTCCGGCGAACGCTACTTCCAAAGCGCGGAAGACATGACCGAAGCGGCCAGCGCCGAACGCAGTTCGCTCACCGCGCGCGAGGCCAGCGGCCAGAACCGCCTCGCCAAGTTCGTCCCCGAAGGCATTGAAGGCCGCGTGCCGCATCGCGGCCCTCTGGAAGCCATGGTCTACCAACTGGTCGGCGGCCTGCGCTCCGGCATGGGCTACCTCGGCTGCGCCACTATTCCCGAACTGCAGTCCAACGCCAAATTCATCCGCATCTCCAACGCAGGTCTGCGAGAGAGCCATGTCCACGACGTCATCATCACCCGTGAGGCGCCCAACTATCACGCGGAATAAATCGCAATCGAATCCGCGAATCTGTTTTGCTGAAAGCTCAGCTTGATGCGCCCAGTCTTTTTCTATAAGCCATTGCCGCCGCAGCCCTCCGAGGCGAGCTGGCGCTGGTGGTTCAACGTCTGGATTCCAGCCGCAACCGCCGTCGCAATCATCTGTGTCGAATCGACGGATACCTTCTCAGCACAGAACACCAGCGGTTGGCTGCGCCCGATTGTCGAGCACTGGATTGGCCACATCAATGACATCAGTTGGGATCTCTACCATCACTATTTGCGCAAGACCGGCCACTTCGTCGGCTACGGCTTGGTGGCACTCACATTTCTCCGCGCATGGCTGCACACACTCACGCAGCGCGGGCAGTCAACGCTGATCGCGTGGCGCCTGGAGTCTTCAATTCTGGCCATTTTCTCGACCGCCATCGTTGCCAGTTGCGACGAATACCACCAGACGTTCATCCCCAGTCGCACCGGCTCGCCTTACGATGTTTTGCTCGACACCTGTGGCGCAACGATGCTCTGCCTCCTGGTCTGGCTCCTCTGCTGGAGCAAGCTGCAATCCAGCAGGGAACTCAGCGCGGTTTGAATTGCGGTTCCATCACCATCGCGTCGAAGCGGTGGCGCAGCGTAAATCCAAACCTCTCGTACAGCTTTATGGCTGGACCGTTGGCCTCGGTCACCGTGAGCGTAATGGCTTCAAACCCAGCACGCAGCAGGCTCTGCGCGGTCCGCAGCAGCATCCCGTAGCCAAGCCCGCGACCGCGATATGTCTGCGCGACACAGAGTTGCGTGATGTGCGCTACACCAGCGCCCACCCGCGAACACAGCACCATGCCCACCAGCGCGCCGCTTTGCCTCTCGCGCATCATCCAGGAGAAGTTCGATTCAAAGACACCGCATCCGGGAAATCGCACAATGTTGTGCAGAAACCGCAGCGAACCATGCAGCGAGCGGTACTGATCGTTGATCTGTGTGTCGCAGTGGCCTGCATAGCTGGCATGGATCAGCTCGGCTGCAGCCTGGTAGTCCTCCGTCGTCCACAGCAATAATTCCAACTCTGCTGGAACGCCGGACAGAGGGTCCGCGACTGCGTCCGCCAGCAGGGTCTCCCTCTTTGCAACTAGATTGCATTCCAGAAACAACCGCGGGTAGACGGTGAACTCGGGGCCGGCAAAGAGGTCCGCAAATTCACCCGCGTCAAACAACAGCAGTTGCGACTCCACGCGATCGACCCCTGGAGCGTGGCGCAGCGTCTCCAGCATGGGCACCAGCATTGCCCTGGTGACGTCGGCGTCGCTCAACGTTCTGTGTCCTGTGGCAAAGGCGTCTCCAATCACCGCCTTGGTTCCCTCATACACACAGAATGTATAGCCGCACACACGGCCCCGGTCGAGTGCTGCGAGACCTTGAAGGATGCGTGATTCCAGATACTGCAGCAGTAGTTGGGTCGAACTCCTGTAGTCCCATCGCAGTCGATCCTGCCATACCTCAGCTTCGCGCTCCAGCAGAGGCCGCAGTTGGCGCGCGGAAAAGTGCCGCAGATCGAGCACTTCAATTTCGGATGCAACCGGCACGCTGGACATGGTCCTCCACTTACCTATGCGGCTTCAACTCCCTATCCAATACTGGACGAGCTTATAGGAATCGAGGTTAATTCGTACACAACGAACAGGAATAATCTTCGCAAGCCTATGGCTTGGCATATACCTTGTAGACCTGCAAGCCACGCGCCGGGTACTCGATGATCTGCTGATAGACGCGTCCCGCCAGCAGATGCTGTAGCTCAGGGGAGTCATCGGCTGGAATCACCAGCAGATGTTCGCCCATGGGAACACCGTCCTCGCTGTACTCGATGGGCTGTTCGTTGCGATAGAATGCGATGCCATAGACCATGTCCCGCTTGACGTTCTGGACTGCGACCAAACGCGCCTCCGGAGCCTTCTGTTGCATCTCGAGTGCCAGTGGCCGGGCCGAATAGTTAAGGTCCAGGTCCTGACCGTGGAAGCCGAGCAGAAACACCAGCGCGGCCAGCACGGGAAACAGCGTGGCGTTGCGCACCTGAGTAATGCCTCCGATACGGATCGTCTTGACCACGCTGAAGAGCACAAGCAACGCTGCCGCGCTGGCGATCATAAGCCATCTGGCCGGAGGAACAAGCGTGTCATAGACCATGTGCTGCGGCGCCAGCACAATCACGAACGTCACCAGCGCGCAGGCAGCCGCATGGGACCACAGCAGCCAATTCGATAGTCCGGCGCGCCGGATGCGGTTCAGGTAGTCGCCGGTAAGAATGGTGAGCGGAGGAATCGACGGCAGAATGTATCCCGGTAGCTTCGATTTGGAGAAGGTGAAGAAAACGATGGGGAACAGCGCCCACAGAACAAGAAACTCTGGAAAGGCGTCTCCCGTTCGCGGCAATCCCAGATAACACTTCGGATTGAGTTTCACCTTCCATTCGGCGATCGAAGCGTTCATCGCTGCTATCAGTGCCCGAATGGCGATCACCGTCCAGGGCATGAGTCCCACCAGCATCACGGCCAGGTAGTACCAGAACGGCTGACGGTGCTCATACAGGTTGGTAGCAAAGCGTTCCAGATTGTGTTGAACAAAGAATTTCTCCACAAACGTCGGGTTTTCCCTTTGCACCGCTATATACCAGGGAAGCACCATCGCCAGGTACAGCAGCAGACCGGGGACCCAGAAGGTGCGTCGCAGCGCCGACCACTCCCGCCGCAGCCCCACAAATAGCAGAATGATGCACAGCGCGAGGAAGGGCGCGATAGGCCCCTTGGCCAGGGTCGCAGCCGCGCCGAAGAAGTACAGATCGAAGAGCCAGAACTTCTTTCCCGTCTCGTACCATGCGTACCAGCCCAGCATTCCAATGCACAGTGGTGCGGCCATCTGCATGTCAGTCGACGCTCCGCGTGCAAAGCCGATGATCGCAACCGACGACGCGGTAATCAGCGCAGCGTCTAGATGTCCTCCAGGCCTGAAGCGCCGCATATGCAGAAAGATCATCGCGATCAGCAGAAAGGCGCCGGATGCCGAGGGCAGCCGCGCCGCCCAGTCGGAGACGCCAAACTCCTTGAATGAACTCATCGCTCGCCAATAGTAGAGCGCCGGCTTCTCCAGCCACGGATGCCCGTACAGGATTGGAGTCACTGTTCCTCCATCCACGCAGCGGAGGGAGTTCTTGATGTCGATCAGCCGCAGGCTGCGCGGCACCATCTTGGCGTGCAGCTCGTGGCAGGTTTCCGAGTGCGCCTCCAGCATCTCGCGCGCAATCTGCGCGTAACGCGGCTCATCGGCACCCACCAGCCCCATCTGATCGCCGCCCATGATTGGGACCAAACCATAGAACAGCAGGAAAGTCGTTGCCAAAAGCAGGACAACCACCTCGCACCACGATTCACCGCACAAACGCTGACCTAGACCGCGTAGCCACACGACCGGGGTGTTACCGGTTCCTGCGACAGAGGCGGCGGATTGTGCTGTTTCAGTCAAAGAATATCCATCGTGTGCGAAAACTGTATAGACCTACCTAGAATGAGCCAGACAAGGCTACCTGAATCATCCCTGACTGGGCGCGACGGCCGTGGTGGCCTTCTCCTCACGCTTGCGGTCGCGCTTGGCCAGCCGGCCCAGTAGTTCGTCCATGCGTCCGGTCATCCGCTCCGAGCGGTCGATGGCAAAGGTCAAGTCCGGCACATGGGCCACTCCCATTCGCTCGCGCAGCTGCGACCGGATGTAGCCCCGTGCCGCCATCAAACCGGTCAATGTGGAGTCTTCCTCCGCCTCACTGCCATGCACCGCGACAAAGACGCGCGCGCTCTTGCCGCCCGGCGCCAGCACCACATCGGTCACATAGCTGGGTGCAATTCTCGGGTCGGAGAGCTCGCCCTCCAGCATTGCGCCAATCTCCTCGGAGAAGGTGCTAGCGACTCGATTGCGGTGGTACGTTCTGGCTCGCTGTTCTGGCATGTGTATTAAGCACCGACATCCAACGTCCTAGCATAGCAAAAAGGGGGATAGCAAAAGGGCGCGTTGCCTACTCGCCCAGTAGCTCCACCCAGGAGTCCAGAATCTCCGCACCCAGACCATTGCACAGCCGATGCAGCGCGTCGTCGACCTCGCGTATCTGTCCTGTCAGGTAGTCCGATGAGCTGGAGATCGCCACCACGCCTAGCGTGGCGCGGTTCCATAGACTCGCGTCGTCCAGCTCGGCCACCGATACGTTGAAGCCATGGCGCAGCTTGTCCTTCAGCGAGCGCACCACCTGCCGCCGATCCTTGATCGACTGCGCGTGAGGGATGGAAAGTTCGACGGTGAACTTGGCAATCGGCATCGTTGCAAGTCTACTGGGAGCTCGTTCGCACGACTGGATCAGAATAATCGAAGTGGCACGCGCATAACGAGATTGTGGTCAGAGTGCGAAGATGGGAATGTGCATGTGACGGAGGCCGCATGATCTCGCAGGCGAACTGTAGTGCGACGACACCGATGGGGGCGACGCTGCTCCGGGACCAGGGGCTGCCGGGCGGTGGCGCGACCTTCCGAGCGTGGGCGCCGCGCGCTCGCGCAGTCTATGTGAACGGCGTCTTCGGCGGAGTGGCCCGCAAAGGACAGCAGCCCGATCTGCTGCTGGCCAAGGACGCCAAGGGTTACTGGTCGGGCTTTCTGCCGGAGGCCGCGGAGGGCGACACCTACTTCTTCTACGTGGTTGGCACGGGATCGCAGGGTCCCAAGCGCGACCCTTATGCGCGTGAGCTGGTCAACGATCCGGCGCAGCCATTCCCGATGTGTCCGGGCGTAATCCGCTCGGCCAAGGCCTATCCGTGGCATGATGTGGGATTCCGCACACCGGATTACTCCGATATGGTTGTCTATCAACTGCATATTGGGACCTACTTTCCTTCCTCACCGGACCGTGCTTCCACCTTCCTCGATGTGGTGGAGACGGTGGAGTATCTGGTTGCACTGGGCGTCAACGTCGTACAGCCGCTGCCCTTGCATGAGATGGAAGACTCGCCCTCGCAGGGCTATCCGGGGCTGGGCTATCAGGGCTCGGACCTGTACTCTCCGGAGTTCGATTATGTGGTCTACGATGCGGACGAACTGGCTAGGCATCTGGCCACTATCAACCGGCTGCTGGCCGCAAAGGGCTTCGCGCCCATGACTCTGGCCGACATCTCTCCGGCGGTGGCGCAGATCAAGGCGATGGTGGACCTGCTGCACGTCTACGGCATCGCTGTCTGCTTCGACGTGGTGTACAACCACGCAGGAGGCTGGCAGCAGGACTACTCTGTGCCCAAGCGCATTGCGGCGGAAGGCGTTCTGCATGGCGACGACTATAGCCTCTACTTCTGGGACCGCGCGATACCTACTGATGCGAACGGCCATTGGGACAACAACCAGAGCCTCTACTTCACGGACCAGGGCTTCGTGGGCGGACTCTCGTTCGCGCTGTGGAATGAGGACGTGCGCGGCTTTCTGCGCAACAATGCGCTGGGCCATCTGAAGGACCTGCACGCGGACGGATTCCGATACGACGAAATCAGCATGTTGCTGGCGATGAACCGGGCCAGCGGCTGGGAGTTTTGCAAGGACCTGACACAGGCCGTGCGCGCCGAGAATCCACGCGCCCTGCAAAATGCGGAGTACTGGCCGGGCGAATACGGTGCACCCGCGGAGTTGATGGTCGCGCCAGTGGAACAGGACGGCCTCGGTTTCGACACGGTGCAGCATGACGGTCTGCGCGAGGCCATTCGATCGGCCATTGGCCAGGCAGCGCAAGGAGCAGGCGCCAAAGTCGAGATGAGCGGGATCGCGCGCTCGCTGTGGCCCACCGGTTTTTCCCATGCGTGGCAGACCGTCCCATGCGTGGAGAACCACGACATCGTCAAGCTGGGCGAAAAGCCGCGCGTTCCACGACTGGCCGATGGCTTCAATCCGCGCAGTTGGTACGCGCGCAGCCGCACCCGCGTAGCCATATCGCTGCTTCTCACCGCGCCGGGGATTCCCCAGCTCTTCATGGGCCAGGAGTTTCTGGAAGACAAGCCGTGGTGCCCGGACCCGCGCCGGCCAGAGCACATGATCTGGTGGGGCGGACTGGCATCGGCAGGGAAGCACGCGGTGGATCCGGCGATGGCTGACCATCTGCACTTCACCCAGGATGCAGTGCAGCTGCGCAACTCGCAACCCGCGCTGCGCGGCGAAGGAATCAACGTCTTCTATACATCGGACGCCGATCGCGTCATCGCCTTCCATCGCTGGGTCGAGGGCGTGGGACGCGATGTGGTGGTGGTGACGACGCTGTGCGAGACGACGTGGGGCAGCTATCAGCTTGGCTTTCCCGGCGCGGGCCGCTGGATCGAAATCTTCAACAGCGACGCATACGACAGTTGCAACGCCAACGGGGTACTGGTGAATCCGCAGATTGCGGGCAACGACGGTGGCGTCGATGCATCCGGCACTCCGATGCACGGCCTGCCCGCCTCAGCCTGCATCGTCATCCCAGCAAACGGTGTTGTGGTCTTCGCAAAAGCATAGTGCTGGGCAACGGCCCGATCTGTACATATTCTCTACCCCCCATCCCCCCGTGGGGGATTTGCTTGTAAGCGAATGATTCCGGTGCGGTTACGGGTAAAATATTCAAAACAAATGCCGAGGCGTAAGTGAAATGGAATCAAGCGTTTAAAGGGTTAATGTGGCCCATAATATTCATTCTATTGCGGTTACGGGTACAATTCATAACAGCCGAGTTGCGGGAGAAAAAGGCGATTATGCAGGGTTGCTCCTCCATAACGCTCATTCTATTACTGTTACGGACAAAGTCGTCCTGCGGGATGGCTTGAATCGGATCTCCTGAACAATTACGACCAACAAAACAAATACAGAGATTCTGGCCTTCGACTCCGCTCAGGCCAGAAGGACGACTC
>Ga0181529_10005124_pt1 | contig 13812 bp, 9 predicted proteins | sample PEATcosm2014_Bin_36_FD_119763 | JGI IMG/M metagenome (GOLD analysis project Ga0181529, IMG submission 119763) | Peatland microbial communities from MTU Mesocosm Facility, Houghton, MI, USA - PEATcosm2014_Bin10_30_metaG | ecosystem: Environmental > Terrestrial > Soil > Wetlands > Peat | place... | reverse complement strand
GACCATGCGGCCGCGGCCGGCGTCGCCCCTCAGGTAGTAGCGTACGTAGGTCGAACTGTACCCCCTCCAGACGCCGTCGCGCTCCTCTTCGACCAGCACCCGGGCCGAAGCGCCCAGGGCGGCGGCGGCGGCGGCGCGCAGCGCCGCCGCCGCCGCCGCCCGCGCGAGGCGAGCCCGCGCCTTGACCACGGCGGCCGGCAGCGGCTCGAGCGCCGCCGCCTCGGTGCCGAAACGCCGCGAGTAGGGGAACACGTGGACGCGCTCGAACAGGCCGCCGTCGTGGGTAAGGGCGGCCAGCGAGCGCGCGAAGGCGTCGTCGTCTTCGCCGGGAAACCCGACGATCAGATCGGTCGACAGGGCAAGGCCGGGCAGGCGGCGGCGGGCGGCGTCGACGGCCGCGCGGTACTGACCCCAGGTGTAGGGCCGCCGCATGGCGGCGAGCACGCCATCGTCGGCCGACTGCAGGGGCACGTGCAGGTGGCGCGCCACGAGCGGGTGAGCGAGCGCCTCGAGCAGGTCGGGCGTGAGGTGCGCGGGCTCGATCGACGACAGGCGCAGGCGGGCGAGTCCGGGCAACGCGACGAGGCGGCGCACGAGGGCGGTGAGAGCGACGCCGTCGCCGTCGCGGTAGGCGCCGACGTCGATGCCCGACAGCACGATCTCGCCGCAGCCGGCCTCGAGTGAGTCGCGCGCCTGGGCCACGGCAGCCTCGGCGGCCAGGCTCCGGGGCGCCCCTCGAGCCAGACGCACCGCGCAGTACGAACAGCGCCCGGCGCAGCCGTCCTGCACCTTCAAGGTGAAGCGGGTGCGGCCTCGCTCGGCCGCGAGCAGCGCCGGGGCGGCGCTGGATGCCGCCGGCGCCACGCCCACGGTGCGCAGCATCTGCAGGGCCACCGAGTCGACGCCGGCCGCGCGGCCGTCGGTCGCTGACGCCACCGAGATGCCCGCACCTGCGAACTGCTCGGGGCGCAGCGCGGCGGCGCAGCCCGCCACGACCACCGGCCGGCCGTGACCGGCCAGACGTCGCGCGAGCTGGCGCGACGAGCGCTCGGCTTCGCCGGTGACGCCGCAGGTCATGAGCAGCAAGACGTCGGCCTGGGCGGGATCGGCGACCGCGCGACAGCCGTAGGCCGCGAGACGCGCCAGCACGGCTTCGCTGTCGGCCTGGCTGACCTTGCAACCGGCGAAGGCGGCGTGAACGCGCGGCGGCGTGGGAGCGCCGCCTTCGCCTGCGCGCCCGGGGCCTCCGGGGTCAGGCTGTGCGGCGTGCGTCACGACCCCGGCGCGAAGGGGCTCTCTTCGAGCACCACGCAGTGCCACTCGCCCTCTGAGGCGGTGCGGCGCTGCCGGTAGCCGACGAAGGCCGCGACGGCCGGCGCGAGCTGTTCTTCGAGCAGGCCGGCCAGCACGATCGTGCGCGGGTGCTCGTGCCCGGCGGCCAGGGCCGCCGAGTAGCGCGCGCCCAGCGCGACGAGCGGCTTGAGGGTGATGTTGGCGACCACGGTATCGGCGTGCGGCAGCTCGAGCGCGGCGTCGGTCACATCGGCGCCGAACAGCAGCGGCCGCAGGCCGTTGCGACGCGCGTTCTCTTCGGCGATGACGAGCGCCTCGGGGTCGTTGTCGAAGGCGAAGACCGGCGCGAAACCGAGCCGCATGGCCGCCAGGGCAAGCACCCCGGTGCCGGTGCCGGCGTCGAGCAGCGAGCCCGGCGTCAGATCGGCGAGCACGGTGAGGCACTGGCGGGTTGTGGCGTGCGAGCCCGTGCCGAAGGCCATGCCCACGTCGATGATGACATCGAGCGTGCCGGGCGTGGGCGCCGACCACGGCGGGCGCACGGTGACACCGCCGGCCGTGACCGGGTGATGGAAGGTGCGCCACTGCTCTTCCCAGCCGCCGACCTCGGTCTCGACGAACACGCGGCCCAGACCGCGCAGATGGTCGATGGCGCCGTCGCGCTGGGCGGCGGCGTAGGCGTCGTCGGAGAGCCAGAAGGTGACCGTGGGCAAGCGTTCCTGCCAGCCGACCACGCCCATGTCGAGCAGGGCCGCGACCGCTTCGTCGTAGCGGTCGGCGGCGATCTCGAGCGTACAGCGCTTGAAGCTGACGGCGCTCACTGGCGGAAGGCGGCGCGCAGCTTGTCGAGAAAGCCCTCGTCGGGCTGGTAGTTCTTGTCGGTCGAGAGCTCTTCGAAGCGTTGCAGCAGTTCGCGCTGTTCATCGCCCAGGTGACGCGGCACCGTGACGTTCAGCACGACCCGCAGGTCGCCGCGCCCGTAACCCTGCAGCACCGGCACGCCGCGGTTGCGAAAGACCTTGACGTCGCCGGGCTGACTGCCCGGCGCCAGCTTGAGCTCTATGTCGCCATCGAGTGCCGGTACGACGGCCTTCATGCCCAGCGCCGCGTCGACCATGGTGAGGTCGAGCCGGTAGACCAGGTCGTTGCCGTCGCGCGCGAAGCGTTGATCGGGGCCCACGCGGGCCAACACGTAGAGATCACCGGGCCGCGCCCCGGGGCCGCCGGCTCCGCCGCGGCCGGTGAGCCGCAGACGCTGGCCGTCGTCGATGCCGGCCGGCACCTCGACCGTCACCGTGCGCGTCGCGCGCCGCCGCCCCGTGCCGCGACACTTCTCGCAGGGTTCGCGCACTATGGAGCCCTGCCCGCGGCACAGGCTGCAGGTGCTGGTCCGCACGAACTGGCCGAAACCGCCCAGCGAGCTGACCTCGCGCGTGCGGCCGGTGCCGCCGCACTGCGGGCAGCTCTCGCGCCCGGTGCCGGGCTTGGCGCCGCTGCCCTCGCAGGTGCCGCAGGCCACGTCGGCGCGCACTTCGACATCGCGCGACACGCCGAAGACCGCCTCGACCAGATCGAGATCGACCTGGACCTCGACGTCGTCACCGCGCGGCGCGCCGGCCGCCCCCCCGAAGGGCCCGTTACCGCCGCCGCGCACCGCACCGAACGGGTCGCCGCCGAAGAACACGTCGAACAGGTCGGAGAAGCCGAACTGTGAAAAGTCGGGCACGCCCTGGCCCTTGAGGCCGTCGAACCCGTAGCGGTCGTAGGCAGCCCGCGTCTGGTCGTCGGAGAGCACCTCGTAGGCTTCGGCGAGCTCCTTGAAGTTCGTTTCGGCCTCGGGGTCGTCGGGGTTCACGTCGGGATGGAACTGCCGCGCCAGCTTGCGGAACGACTTCTTGATCTCGGCCTCGCCGGCGTCGCGCTGGACGCCCAGCACATCGTAGTAATCGCGCTTCATCTACCAGGTCTCCTCGAGCAGTGAGCTGAGCGTGGCCGCGGCGCCGCGTACGGCGGAGATGGCGGTGTGGTAATCCATGCGCGTCGGACCCATGACGCTCACGGTACCGAGGTTGCGGTTGGCCACTCCATAGGTGGCGGCCACGAGCGAGCAGGCCTGCAGCGACGGGTCGCCCAGCTCGCGGCCGATGCGCAGATACAGGTCGGGGCCGTGCAGAGCCTCGGCCAGCAGCCGCAACAGGTTGTAGCGTTCCTCGAGCAGGGCGACAATGTCGTTCAGGTGGCTGGCGCCCTGCTGGCTCAGGCGCTCGAGCAGGCGCGCCGTGCCGCCCAGGTGCAGGCCGCCGGGCTCGTTGCTCACGACGATCTCGAAGGCGGGCCGCAGGGCGCCCAGAAAGGCGCGTTCCTTGGGGCCGAGCTCGTTGCTCATGAAGGCCGAGTCGATCGCCCGCGTGCCGATCTGCTTGCCGGTGAGGCGCTCGTTCAGATAGACGCGGGCGAAGTCGGCGAGTCCTTCGTCGATGGGGCGCTCCACGCGAAAGACGCGCTTGGTCACGCTGCCGGTGGTGGTGATGACCACGACCATGACCACGTGAGGCTGCAGCGAGAGCACCTCGATGTGGCGGATGGCCGTGGTGGCCAGCGAGGGCGCCGAGACGATGGCCAGCAGCTCGGTGGCCCGCGAGAGGGCCTCGGCGGTCTCCTCGAGGGCGTCGTCGATCTCGCTGCGCGCGGCCGCGGGGTCGAGCGGCAGCGCGGAGGGGTCGTGATGCTGCTGGACGATGGTGTCGACGTAGTAGCGGTAACCGGAGTCGGTGGGCACGCGGCCCGCCGAGGTGTGCGGGTGGTCGAGCAGGCCGAGATCCTCGAGAGCCGCGAGGTCGTTGCGGATGGTCGAGGACGCGATGCCGAACGTATGCGACTCGAACAGAAGCTTCGATCCGACCGGCGAGCCCGAGGCGATGAACTCCTCGACCACCGCTCCCAGGACCAGCTCCTGTCTGGGCGTCAGAGCCACTCATGCCTCCAGAAACGAAGAATCGCGAAACAGGCGCACGCAGACCCCGTTGGCCACGTACCGCCCCTTTCGCGTCACTCGGAGTGTACCACCTGTGAGCGAGACCAATCCAGCTCCGGCGAGCGCCGGCAGGGCGCCCTCGTCGATCGCGCCGGCGAGGTCGGCCAGAGGCACGCGTTCGCCCGTGCGCGCGGCCAGCAGGAGCCGCTCGCGGGCGCGCGTCGCGTCGTCCAGTTCCTCGTGCTCGCGAGCGGGCTCGCGGCCGCCCTCGAGCGCCCCAAGCCAGGCGGCGGCGTCGGGCACGTCGCGGCGGCGCACACCGGCGGCGGTACCCACTGCTCCCGGCCCGATGCCCAGGTAGTCGTGCCCGCGCCAGATCGCGCTGTTGTGGCCGCAGCGGCGCCCGGGCTGGGCGAAGTTGCTCACCTCGTACCACTCGTAGCCGAGCCTGCCCAGACCCGTGACGATGCGCCGGAACATCTCGCTCGCCGTCTCATCGTCGGGCAGCTCGGCGGCCGCACGACTCGCGGCCGACGCGCCCGGCATGACCCGGGCGGCGAGCGCGCTGCCCGACACGATGCCGAGCTCGTACCACGAGACGTGGTCGGGCCGCAGACGGGCCACCACGGCGAGCTCATCCTCGACGTCGCTCAGGCGCTGCCCCGGCAGACCGAAGATGAGGTCGATGCCCAGGCCGGGCGCTCCCGGCCGCCGCGCGGCGGCGCCGGAGCGCCACGTAGCGGCACCCCGCGCACCCGAGTCGGGCGCCGGCGCCACGGCCGCGCCGACACCGGCGCGCCGCAGGGCGGCAAAGGCTGTTTCGGGATCGGCCAGGGCGCGCCGGCCGAGCTCGGCACGCAGGCGGGCGTCGAAGCTCTGCACGCCGAGCGAGACGCGCAGGCGCCGCCCCGCAGCCCAGGCGGCGAACGTGTCGCTCACGTCGTCGGGGTTGGCCTCGAGGGTGATCTCGGCGCGCGGCGTGAGGAGCGGCTCGAGCGGCTCGAGGAGCCGCTCGATCCGCTCCCAGCCCAGCAGCGACGGCGTACCGCCGCCCACGAAGACCGTCTCGAGGCGCTCGATGCCCAAGCGGATGCGCTCACCCTCCCATTCGGCGACCAGCGCCGCCACGAAGCGGTCGAGCAGGGCCTCGCGGTCGTCGCCGGGGGGCAGCGCGTCGGGGACCGGGGCGAAGAGCGGCGCGGGGCGCTCGTGGGGTGCCGAGGCCACGGGCGGAGTGGGGCTTTCGACCGGGCCGGGCGACGCGGCCGGGGGTACAAACGGCGCGAGCGGCGCGGGGCGCTCGCCGGCGACCCCGAGCGGCACCGAGTAGAACTCGCAGTAGTCGCAGCGCACGGCGCAGAACGGCACGTGCACGTAGAGGTGGCGCGGGGCGGGGGCGGCGTTTCGCCGCCCCCGCCCCGCGCCGGCCGCCGCGTTCATCCCTTGTCCTTGCCCTCGGAGTCGAGCTCGAGCACGGCCAGGAAGGCGTCTTGGGGAACCTCGATGACGCCGATCTGCTTCATGCGCTTCTTGCCCTCTTTCTGCTTTTCGAGGAGCTTGCGCTTGCGGCTGATGTCGCCGCCGTAACACTTGGCGATCACGTCTTTGCGGTGCGCTTTGACGGTCTCGCGGGCCACGACCCGGGCGCCGATGGCCGCCTGGATGGCGACCTCGAACATCTGCCGCGGAATCTTCTGGCGCAGCTTCTCTACCAGCGCGCGGCCGCGCACCGCCGCGCGCTCGCGCGGCACGATCAGTGAGAGCGCGTCGACCGGCTCGCCGGCCAGCAGGATGTCGAGCTTCACGAGGTCGCCGTTGCGGTAGCCCGAGAACTCGTAGTCGAGCGACGCGTAGCCGCGCGTGCGGCTCTTCAGCTGGTCGAAGAAGTCGATCACGATCTCGCCGAGCGGCAGCTGGTAGTGCATCTCGACGCGCTCGGGCGAGAGGTACTTCATGTCGACGAAGTCGGAGCGCCGCCCCTGGCAGAGCTCCATGACGGTGCCCACGAACTCGGTGGGCAGGATGACCGAAGCCGCCACGTAGGGCTCTTCGACGTGATCGATGCGCTGCACGTCGGGCATGTCGGCGGGGTTGCGCACCGGCACCATGGAACCGTCGATCTGGAAGACGTGGTACTCGACGTTGGGCGTGGTGGTGATCAGCTCGAGGTCGTACTCGCGCTCCAGGCGCTCGCGCACGATGTCCATGTGGAGCAGGCCCAGAAAGCCGCAGCGAAAGCCGAAGCCCAGGGCCTGCGAAGTCTCAGGCTCCCACGACAGGGCGGCGTCGTTCAAGGTGAGCTTCTCGAGCGCGTCGCGCAGCTCGCCGAACTTGTCGCCCTCGGTCGGGAACAGACCGCAGAAGACCATGGGGTGCACGACCTTGTAGCCGGGCAAGGCATGTTCGGCGGGGCGCTTGAGCGCCGTGATGGTGTCGCCCACGCGCACCTGGGCGACCTCTTTGACGCCGGTGATGATGTAGCCGACCTCGCCGGTCTCGAGGCGCGGCATGGCCGTCATCTCGGGACCGAAGTAGCCGAGCTCCTCGACCTCGACCTTCTGGCCGGTGCCCATCATCTGCACCATCTCGTGGCGCGCGAACGAGCCGTCGACCACGCGCACGTAAGCCACCACGCCGCGGTACTGGTCGTACTGCGAATCGAACACCAGCGCCCGCGAGGGCGCCTGGGGGTCACCGCCGGGGCGCGGCGTGCGCGCCACCACGGCTTCGAGCACGTCCTCGACGCCGGCGCCGGTCTTGGCCGAGATGGTGAGCAGCTCTTCGTAGGTGGCGCCGGTGAGCTCGTGGACCTCGAGCTCGGTCTCGGCCACGTCTGATGCGGGCAGGTCGATCTTGTTGAGCACGGGGATGATCTCGAGGTCGTTGTCGAGGGCCAGGTAGGCGTTGGCCACGGTCTGCGCCTCGACGCCCTGGGTGGTGTCGACCACCAGGACGGCGCTCTCGCAGGCGGCCAGCGAGCGCGAGACCTCGTAGGTGAAGTCGACGTGGCCGGGGGTGTCGATCAGGTTGAGCTGGTAGGTCTGGCCGTCACGGGCCTTGTAGTCGATGCGCACGGCCTGTGCCTTGATCGTGATGCCGCGCTCGCGCTCGAGATCCATGGAGTCGAGCAGCTGTTCCTTCATGTCGCGCGCCGTCACGCTGCCCGTGAGCTCGAGGATGCGATCGGCCAGCGTCGACTTGCCATGGTCGATGTGGGCGATGATCGAGAAGTTGCGGATGTGATCGAGGTCCATCGTCAAGCCTTACACTAGCGGAAGGTCAGGGTCGGCGTCCGTTCTTCGCGGCGCCGCCTCGGTGGCCGGCGTCGACGCTCACGGCACCCGCTCTGGCGACGCCGCCTGGGTGGCGCGAGACGACGATCACGGCACCTGCTCGGTCTCGGCGGGCGGCACCACGCGGTTGCGCCCGCGGCGCAGCAGCAGGTTGACGACCGACAGCTCCTCGACCCGCAGCGCCTTGGCCGCCCCCAGGTAGACGAGGCCGCCGGCGCCGAACACCGCGACGACCACTAAGGTCAGCGGCACGAGGCCGCTGTCGGCAAACGAGCGCAGCCCGTGCCACAGCCCGTAGCTCACCGCCGCGAGCGCCGCCGAGCAGGTCAGTGCCTTTCCCAGGCTCACGAGAATGCGACGGCCGTCGACCCATTCGATCTGGCGCCGCATCAGCACGAGCAGCGCGACGAAGTTGAAGGCCGACACGATCGAGGTCGACAGCACGATGCCGCGCGCGCCGAGCGGCTTGTAGAGCACCCAGTCGAGGAGCGCGTTCAAGACGAGGTTGACGATGCCCACGTAGAGCGGCAGCCAGGGGCGCTGCAGACTCTGAAAGCCGCGGTTGAACATGACGTTCACGTTGGCGAAGGCCATGCCGAGCGTGAAGAAGGCCAGGATGGGCGCCACCGTCGCGGTGTCGGCGGGCAAGAAATGGCCGTGCTGGTAGATGAGCTGCACGATCGAGTGCGGCACCACCACGAACCAGGCCACGAACGGCAGCGAGACGAAGAAGATCTGCCGCACGCCCATCGACAGGGTATCGCGGAAGCTCGTCATGTCGTTGTCGGCGGCGTAGCGTGACAGGGTCGGGAACAGCACGGTGCCGATGGTGATGGCGAACATCCCCTGCGGGAGCTGGTAAAGGCGGAAGGCGTAGTTGATCTGAGCCGCGGCGTGGTCGCTCACGAACTGGGCGAAGAAGAAGTCGATGAGAGCGTTGAAGTTGAGGATGCCGAGGGTGATCGTCACCGGCACCATGAGTAGCAGCACGCGACGCAGCAGGGGGTCGCGCCAGGCAAAGCTGACGCGCCACTTGAGGTCGACGCGCCGTAGCGACGGGATGAGCAGCAGAAGCTGGGCGACGGTGCCGAAGAAGGTGCCCCAGACGAGAGCGTAGATGCCGAGCTTGCCGGGCGCCGAGAAGATCACGATGAAGGCGATGATGACGAGGTTCCAGACGATCGACACGACCGCCGGCATGGTGAAGCGCTCGTAGGAGTAGAGCACGCCGATCACCACGCCCGAGATGCTGAACAGCAGCACCGTGGGCAGCAGGATGCGCAGCATCTCGACGGCGAGGTGGCTGATGTAGGGCTGGCCGGCGAACTGCGGGAAGAAGATCTTCACGAGCAGCGGCGCGCCCAGCATGAGCACCAGGGTGACCGCGCCCACGACCACCACCATGAAGCTGAGCAGCGACGAGGCCAGCTGGTAGGCGCGTTCGCGCTCGCCCTTGGCGAAGAGGCCGGTGAAGACCGGCACGAAGGCGGCACTCACAGCGGCGTCGGCGACAAGCTGGCGGATGAGGTTGGGGATCACGGCAACCGACGCGAAGGTGTTGAGCTGCACGCTCACGCCGAAGGCGTTCGCCGTGAGGACCTCGCGAGCGACCCCGACCACCCGTGAGATACCGGTCGCCAAGGCTACGACCACCGCCGCCCAGGCGAGCTTCTTCTGTCGTTCAGTCACGCAGCCTGCACTTTTCGCTCTGTTGTCGATACGCGCCGCGGCGCGCTGGGCGCGCCCGCCAGGCGTCGCGAAGCGCCGGCCGTACGCCATGACGACCTCGTGACGCTTTACCAGTTCGTCGGAAGGACGGCGGTGCCTTTCGGTCGCGCGTCCCGCGCGAGGTTGCGGGCGCCGTCACGCGGCAGGCATGAAGGCGCCGCCCGGCGGGCAAAACAGCGATTTAGTGTACCAGACCGCCGAACTTGCCCGGCTCGCGGCGGCTGTGCTAGCATCACACGCTCGGCTCGCATGAAGCGAGCAGCTGAAAAGCCTCGACCACGAAGGATCGACGTGCCCCAGATCAAGCAGCAGAAGAAGCGCATGCGCCTGGCCGCCCAGCAGCGGCTGCGTAACCGGCAGGTCAAGTCGAGCATACGCACTCTGTTCCACAAGCTCGAAGCCAGCCTCGCCGCCGACGACAAAGCGGCCACGGCAGCAGTCGCCACGGAGCTCGCCTCGAGCATCGACAAGGCTGCCGCCAAAGGCGTCATCCATGCCAACAACGCGGCCCGCAAACAGAGCCGCGTCGCGCGCATGGTCGCCGGCCACACCGCCTGACGGCGGCCCCTGCGCACTCCCTCCGGCCCGCAGGCACGCCCGCGGGCCCTCTTTTGTCACGCCGCGCGCCGGTCTGTCGCGGGCGCTTCGCGTTTGCACCGCTTTCGGTCGCCGCCAGCGCTTTGCGTGCCACGCCGCGCCCCGGCCGTCGCTAGCGCTTCGCCAGCACCCGCCCCAGAGCCAGCTCCAGGCTGAACTCGGCGTCGAGCTCGCTGCCGCCCACCATCGCCGCTTGGGCGTCGGCCAGCGCCGCCAGGGCGCGCTCGATGGTGCGCCGCTCAAAGCGCGAGCGCTGCTCTAGCAGCTTCTGCGCCGTGTAGGGTTTGATGCCCAGCGTGGCGGCGACTTCGGCCGAGGGCATCTCGTGGGGCAGGTCCATCACGCTCGAGAGCTGGCCGATGTAGCGCACCAGGCTGAACAGCGTCGATCGCGCGATCTCGCCCGAGCTCTTGCCGCCCGACGCCAACAGCCCCTCGAGCACCCGAAAGGCCGCCGGCGCGTCGCGTTTGCCGACGGCGTCGGTGAGCTCGTAGATGCGAGCGTCGAGCGTGGGTGAGCACACCCGGTCGATGTCGTCGCAGGTGATCGAGCGGCCCAGCGCGTAGGCGGCCAGCTTGGCGACTTCGTTCTCGAGCAGGTCGGGGTCGGCGCCGACCTGGGACACCAGGTGGCGGGCCTCGTGCAAGCCCAGGTGCGCGCCGCGCGCGCGAGCGCGCCCTCGCACCCACTCGGCCACGTCGGACTGCCGCTTGGGCAGGTCGTAGCGCAGCACCTGACCGCTCTTTTCGAGCAGCTTGGTGAGGCGCTCGGTCTTGCGGAAGGTCTCCCCCACCAGCGCGATGCAGACGCCGGGCACGGGGTCGGCCAGGTACCCGGCGACGCGGTCGCGGTCGGCAGCCTTCCAGGCGTCGGCGCTGGTCACCAGCAGCAGGCGGGTGCCGAGCGTGAAGGTCGCCGTATCGGCCGCCTGCAGCACGTCGGCGACCGTGCGAACGTGGGCGTCGAACAGCGTGACGTTCAGTTCGCTGGCCGTCTGGTCGAAGACGCGTTTGCGCAGACGCGCGGCGCTGCGACGCACCTTGGGCTGGTCGGTGCCGCAGATCAGATAGGCGGGCTTGAGGTCGGGAAGTTCGTCCATGGGAGCCTTGATAGGATAGCACCACCGCCGGCGCGACGGCCCGGGGCGGTCTGGTCCTTCGCGCGCCGCGAGCTGTAGCGCACGACCAACCCCTGCCCTCTTCACGGTGAACGCGCCGCCGCCAGCGCGCGCCCGGGGTGCGCCGCCGCCACGAGCAGCCCCGTCGGGCCGGCGGTCAGGGTGATATCGCCGCTGAAATCGGTACGCAGCAGCGGCACGCCGTGCCCGGCCATGAGCGCAAGGGACGACGCCGTCGGGTGGCCGAACTTGTTGGGTCCGACCGAGACGACCGCCAGGCGCGGCCGATACTCGGCCAGCAGCCGATCGTCGAGTCCGCCGCTCGAGCCGTGGTGAGGCAGCTCGACGATCGCGAGGGGGCCCAGGTCGAGCGGCTCGAGCGCCTCGGCTTCGGCGTCGCCGGGCAGCAGCACGCTCTCGCCGTCGAGCGTGACCACGACCACGAGCGCACAGTCGTTCTCGTCCTGGTTGTCGGCGCCGCCCGGTGTGCCCGTCGGCACCACGGCCAGGCGGCCACCGCCGATGGTCAGCGACAGGCGCGCCGTGCAGGCGTGAACCGGCACGCGCGCCGCGCGCAGCTCGGCGACGACGCGATTCAGAGCGGCCGACGCCACCACCGGCTGTGGCACCAGGGCCTGGTCGATGGGGATCTGGCCGAGCACGTCGGAGAGGCCGGCGGTGTGGTCGGCGTGGCCGTGCGAGAGCACGAGCAGGTTGATGTGCCGCACGCCGTGGCGGCGCAGACAGGCGGCCAGCGGCGTCGGTCCGGCGTCGATCAGCACGGTGGGCCCGCCGGGCTCCTGCAGCAGCGCGGCGGCGCCCTCGCCCACGCTGAGCACCGTGAGCGTGGGCCGCGCCGGCGCCGCCGGGCGCGCCGGCGCCATGGCCAGGGCGGCCGCGATGAGCACGACAGCGGCCACGGCGATGCGGCCACGGCGGCGCGGGACGCGTGCGTAGTCGCGCAGCGACTCACCGGCGCGGTGGGCCAGCAGCGCGACGACCACGAGGCCACCCCCGAGCAAGGCGGCGACCAGGAAGCCCAACGTGAGGCCCTGCCAGGTATAGACGGCAAACGAGGGGTGGCCGAACCAGCCGGCGACGGTCAGCAGAAAGCCGGTGAACAGGCCGGCCACCACGTTGAGCGGCGCCGACAGAGCCGGCCAGGCAAAGCCCACGAAGACGCTGAGCATGCCGAGGAACATGATAGGCCCGAGCACGAAGCCGCCGACGATGTTGGCCGGCACGGCCACCAGCGATGCCTGGCCGAAGGTCGCCATGGAGACGGGCGCGGTCGAGAGGCTGGCGGCTGTCGTGATCGCCGCCGGTTCGCCCAGAAAGCGCGGCGCGAAGGCCAGCGCGTGCGTGAGCGGGCGACCCAGCAACAGCAGGCCGGCGACGGCCGCGAACGAGAGCTGAAAGCTGACGTCGAACACCACCGCGGGACTGCGCGTGAGCATGAACGCCCCCGGCACCAGCCACAGGAACCAGCCGTCGGTGGGCCGCGAGGTCAGGTTGGCGAGCAGGGCGACGACGCCCGAGACCCCGGCGCGCACGATCGAGGGCGTGGCCCCGGTGACCACCACGTAGAGCACGACCGAGGGGATGAGGATCAGCGAGCGCACGCCGCGACGCACGCCGGCCAGGGTGAGCACGAACGAACCCATGGTGCACAGCAGGACGACGTTCTCGCCCGACACCGCGAGGATATGGAGCAGCCCGCTACGCCGCATGTCGGTGACGGGGCCGTCGGGCACCGCCTGCTGGTCGCCGAGCACCATCGCTTCGAGCACCTCGCGCACCGGCGAGCGCAGGCCGCGGCGGATGTGGCCGCGGGCCGCAAGACGCAGGCGGTCGACGAAGCCGCCCAGGCCACCGCGGCGACCCGTCAGGCGCAGCGTGGCGAGCGGCGCGGCGAGCACGACGTGCTCGCCGCGCCGCTCGAGGTAGCGCCCGTAGTCGAACTCGCCCGGCTTGGCCCGCGGCAGCGCTTCGACCTGCGCCGCAGCCAGGCGCAAGCACGTGCCTTCGACCAGCGGCCCAAGTGAGGTGAAGGCCGGCGCGGGCGCGCCACCAAGGTCGAGGGTGAGCGGCGCGCGCTCGGCGACGACGGCGCCGTCGACGGCGGTGACCTTGACGTCGAGCGAGACGCGCTCGTCGCCGACCTTGGGCAGCGTGAGTGCGGTCGCCTGCAGCGTCACCGTGTGGCCGACGAAGCGGGTGAGCTCGCTGCGTGCCTGCGCGTCGAGCCGCGCCGCGCCCACGGTGAGCCCGGCGGCCACGACGAGCGGCGCGAGGGCGACTGCGGCCGAGGCTCGCAAGCGGGGACGCCAAGCCGAGGCTCGCAAGCGACCACGCCAGGGAGAAGCCGGCAGGCGGCGCTCAGCCCCTGTCGGCGTGGGCCGAGCATCGGGCTCGACCGGCAGGGTCAGCCGCAGGAGCGCCCAGCCCGTGGTCACGCCCAGCAGCGCCACCGTAGCCGCCGGCGACGGGCGCCAGGCAAGGGCGCCGAGCAGGCCCGCGACGTAGGCGACGAGCAGCGCATAGACGGTGGGCGGCGCCCGCACGGCGACGGCCGCGCCTACACCGTGACGAGCGGCTGCAGTGTGGCGAACTTGGCGTCGCCGATGCCCGACACGTTCTTCAGGTCGTCGACGCTCTTGAAGCCGCCGTTGGCCGTACGGTAGTCGATGATCTTCTGCGCGGTGGCCGGCCCGACGCCGGGCAGGGCGTCGAGCTCGGCTTCAGTGGCCGTGTTCAGGTTGACCGGGGCGGACGCGCCGGCGGAGCCCGACGTGCCCGACGCCGTCGTG
>Ga0181529_10005123_pt1 | contig 13814 bp, 13 predicted proteins | sample PEATcosm2014_Bin_36_FD_119763 | JGI IMG/M metagenome (GOLD analysis project Ga0181529, IMG submission 119763) | Peatland microbial communities from MTU Mesocosm Facility, Houghton, MI, USA - PEATcosm2014_Bin10_30_metaG | ecosystem: Environmental > Terrestrial > Soil > Wetlands > Peat | place... | reverse complement strand
GGGCTTGGACGCGGGGATGCGCCGGTGAACGGACTTTGCGGGACCGCGCGGCGGCCCGGACGCGGCGTGGGGCTTGGACGCGGGGACGCGCCGGTAAATGGACCGTGCGGGATCGCGCGGCGGTGCGGACGCGGCGCGCGGTCCGGACGCCCGGACATGCACATGCCGGCGTCGTTTGCGGATTTGTGGGTTGGGCGCCCCGTCGCGCCCTAGGAAATGCCAGGAGGGGAAGACGGACAATGGGAACGACACTAGCGGGCCTCGAAGGCGTGATCGCCGGTGAGTCCGAAATTTGTTACATCGACGGGTACCTCGGCACGCTGAGCTACCGCGGATACAACATTCACACATTGGCGGAGAACGCCATTTTCGAGGAGGTCATTTTCCTCCTCTGGAACGGATGGCTGCCGAAGCAGGGCGAGCTGGATCAACTGAAGAAGGAACTGGCAGCCGCCCGGTTCCTGCCCGGCGGCGTGGTGGATTTCCTGCGGGGCGTTCCCAAGGCCAACTCCATGGACGTGCTGCGCACCGCCGTTTCCATGCTGAGCCTGTACGATTCCGAAGCGCAGGACATGTCCGCGGAGGCCAACCATCGCAAGGCCGTGCGGCTGATGTCGCAGACCGCCGCGATCGTCACCACGTTCGACCACCTGCGCCACGGCACGCCGCTGGTGGAGGACGATCCCGGCCTGGGCTTCGCCGCCAACTTCCTGTACACGCTCACCGGCAAGCGGCCCGACGATGTGATGGAGCGCGCCTTCGACGTGGCTCTGATTCTGCACGCCGACCACGAGTTGAATGCTTCCACCTTCGCGGCGCGGGTGACGGCGGCCACGCTTTCGGACATTTATTCCTCGATCACTTCGGGTATCGGCGCGCTCAAGGGCCCGCTGCACGGCGGCGCCAACCAGGATGTGATCAAGTGGCTGCTCAACCTGGGCGACGAAGATGCCGCGGTGGATGCCGTGAAGAATACGCTGGCGCGCAAGGTGAAGATCCCCGGCTTTGGCCATCGCGTGTATCGCACGGAAGATCCGCGCGCCACCCATCTGCGGGTGCTTTCCGAAGAGCTGGGCAAGCGCACGGGGCACGAGAAGCTGTACCGCCTGTCGAAGCGCATGGAAGAAACCATCAAGTCGATCAAAGGCCTGCAGCCGAACGTGGACTTCTATTCGGCGTCGGCCTACTATTCGCTGGGCATCCCGATCGATTTGTACACGCCCATTTTCGCGGTCAGCCGCATGGCGGGCTGGACCGCGCACGTACTCGAACAGTATCGCAACAACCGGCTGATTCGCCCGCGCGCCGAGTACAGGGGCAACCCGGACGGACAGACGTGGATTCCGATCGCGGAACGCTAATCCATGGATGAACGCGCGTTTTACACCGACTCGCAGACCACCAAACCGGCAACGCTGAATTGCCCTTATTGCCGTACTGCGGAGACCTACGAACTGCACTGGTCCGTGCGCAAAAAGAAGGACCGGCTGCCGGGCGGCGGCGACGAGCGGGACCGCGCCAAATTCGCCAAAGCGCAGAGCTACATGGTGCTGCTGGACGACAAGGTAGCCTGCAAGAACATCCGCTGCCGCAGACGCTTCGACATCTCCGGCGTGAAAACCATGGCGTTTCTGTAGGGGAAAAAGCATTATGAGCCGCAGATGAACACGGATAAACACAGATAAGACCAGGTCTTTCCTTATCGGTGTTCATCGGTGTTCATCTGTGGCCAAAGAGGTTTTTCGGCGTGCAGGTGTGCCACACCGGCAGGGACCAGTGACACGAGCGAAGAAGCCCGGCGCCCCATTTTTCAGTGAGTTAGCCATGGACCCCGGCTTGCATCTGCGGCCCTATGCGTCTCATGTTTTTGCTCCCCCTGCTGGCTGCGGTGCTGCCGGCGCAGTCTACCGGGTCGTACTTTCCGCTGGACGTTGGAGACCGCTGGGTCTATCGCGAGGACGACCGGCTCGCAACCGCCCAATACCAGACGTGGCGGGTGGACCGGACGGCTACCGCGAATGGCACGGCGTATTCGGTGATGGCCATTGAAGGTCCCGGCACGCTGTACGCGGAATACTGGTTTCGCGCGGATAGCAGCGGGCGGGTCTACATTCTCACGGGCAACGGGGACCAGCTTTTTCTCGATCCGAACATCGTGGCGCCGAACTCGGGGCAGGTGCAGTTGACCGGGCCGGGCGGCGCGGTCACGACGCCCCTGGGGACTTTTCCGGACACCGTGAATTACGTCAACCCGATGGGGCTCGACTACGAGACCGGGACGCTGGCGCGCGGTGTCGGGCTGCTTTCCAGCACCACCATCCTGGAGACGGGATCCTCGGGTGGGCTGACGCTGGCTCGCACCCTGGTGGAAGCCTCGTTGGCAGGCAGTAATCAGTATCCTGCGCAGAGGTCCTCGATCGAGCTGGGGATAGAGAGCTTGAACCTGAACGTGAGCGGGAAGACGGTGACCAATTGCGCGGTGCCGTGCTACTTCGTGGCCTGCTACCTGGCGCCGGGCGCCGACCCTCCCGGCACGTACAAGCCTTGCGCCCAGGCCCGCGTGGCGCTGCGGAACTGGCCGGCGGGGCTGAGCCGCACGGTGCGCCTCGAACTGCTGGCGGCCGGCGGGGCGGCGGCGTTCGACCAGACGTTCACCATGGATGCCGCGCCGGCGGAGAGCGTCACCTTTATCCAGGTGCCGCTCTATTCGGCGCCCAACCAGCCGCTGCCCGCGGGCGCCTACCAGTTGTCGGCCCAGACCGCGGATGGCGCGGCGCAATCGGCTGTGACGGTCGAGATTGAGTAGGGGCCTGAGCCGCGGGACACGGAGGCGCTCGCCGGCCGGCGGGCCGGCGCCGCAGCGTGTCTCGCAGGCATGTCCATCAGGTTTTCAAAACTTGACATCCGGCCTTGCTCTCCCTACGCTGGAAGCCATGGAAGTACAGCCTACCCCAGACCAAAAGGCGTTTATCAGACACGCCATCGAGAGCGGACGCCTTCACCGCGAGGAAGATGCTGTGCGGGAAGCCCTTTCTCTGTGGGAAGAGCGCGAGCGCGCCCGGGTGGAACTGGGGGCCGCGTTGGATGAAGCCGAGGCCGACCTGGAAGCTGGATATTTCGCCGGCTACACCAACGAGACGCTTCCGCAACTGGCCGGGGAACTAAAGCGCGAAGCGCGGGCGCTGCGCGATGGCAGACAGTCCTCCCGATGGCTTACCGCCTGACCAGACGGGCGCGCCGCGATGCGCTCAACATCTGGCGGCGCATTGCCGAAGACAACGAGCCAGCCGCCGATCGTTCATTGACCTGTTGACACGCCATTACCGGCTGCTCGGAGAGATGCCCTACGCCGGCCGGCAGCGCGACGAAATCCGCCCGGGCTATCGCTCGTTCCCCGTAGGCGAATACCTGATTTTCTACCGTGTCATGAATCCGGGCGCACAGATCGTGCATATCGTGCACGGGCGCATGGATTTGCGGCGCTACCCGTTCGATTAACCCGTAGCCACCGTAGCGCGCGCCGGCCATGCCACTGTCTTCCCGCAAGCCATCGGCATCGCGGCCATGGGCCTGGCGCCGCGCGGGAAGCGCCCGTGAGCCGCCCGCGGAGCCCGGTCCGGTATCTCTCCGCTACAATTGAAGTTAGTCCATTCCACAAGGATTCCCCGTGACAGGTCACGAAACCAGACAGCTCTTCCTCGACTTTTTTGCCGCCCGCGGCCACCGGGTGGTGCGCAGCTCATCGCTGGTTCCCCAGAACGATCCCACATTGCTGTTCACCAACGCGGGCATGAACCAGTTCAAAGATACTTTCCTGGGCCACGAAAAGCGCGCCTATTCGCGCGCCGCCAGCTCGCAGAAATGCGTACGCGCCGGCGGCAAACACAACGACCTCGAGAACGTCGGCTACACCCGGCGCCACCACACCTTTTTCGAGATGCTGGGCAATTTTTCGTTCGGCGATTACTTTAAAGCCGACGCCATCGAATTCGCCTGGGACCTGATCACCAAAGGGTACGGCCTGCCCAAGGACAAGCTGTACATCACCGTTTTCCGCGAGGACGACGAGGCCGAAGCGCTGTGGCAGAAGGTGGCCGGCGTGCCCAGGAGCCGCATTTTCCGGCTCGACGAGAAGGACAACTTCTGGCAGATGGGCGAAACCGGGCCGTGCGGTCCGTGTTCGGAAATCCATTACGACCTGGGCGTGGAAGCCGCCGAGCCGGGCCGCGCAGGCGAGGAGTTTCCCAACGACGCGGGCGGCCGCTTCGTCGAAATCTGGAACCTGGTGTTCATGCAGTTCAACCGCGACGCCACTGGCACCTTGACGCCCCTGCCGCGCCCGTCCATCGATACGGGCATGGGCCTGGAGCGCATTGCGGCCGTACTGCAGGGCAAGATTTCGAATTACGAAACCGACCTCATACGGCCGGTCATGGTGCAGGCGGCCGACCTGTGCTCTCTCGCCATGGGGGCGGACGCGCGCATCGACACCGCACTGCGCATCGTGGCCGATCACGGGCGCGCCGCGGCGTTTCTGATTCACGACGGCGTGCTGCCCTCCAACGAAGGGCGCGGCTACGTGCTCCGCAAAATCATGCGGCGCGCCATGCGCAATATGCGGATGGTGGGTGTGGAGGAGCCATTCCTTTATAAGCTCACCGGCTTCGTGGCCGAGCTGATGCAGTGCCCGTACCCCGAAATGATGGAGAGCGTGCAGCGGGTGGCGCGCGTGGTGAAGGACGAAGAGCACCGCTACGCCACCACGTTCCTCACTGCCGAAAAGGTTTTCCAGGAGGCAGTGAAGAACCTGGCGGTCGAGGCGGAGAAGCGCACGGCCGGAGACCGTGGGTTCGCGACGCCGCGGCCGCTCGTGCTGCCCGGCGACGTCGCCTTCAAGCTTTACGACACCTACGGCCTCGCGCTCGACGAGCAGGAAGATATGGCGCGCGAGCACGGCCTGGCCATCGACCGCGAGGCTTTCGACCGCGAGATGGAGCAGCAGCGGGAGCGCGCCCGCGCCAGTTGGAAGGGCGCGGAGAAAGGCGCGGTGGTCCCGGCTTACCAGAAGCTGCTGGAGCGGGGGCGGACGAAATTCCTGGGATACAGCGACATGGAAGCCACCGCGCGCGTCGTCGGACTGCTGCGCGAGAAGCAGTTGGTGGAAGAGATCCCCGCGGGCGCTCGCGGCGAAGCGGTGTTCGACCAGACGCCGTTCTATGCCGAGGCCGGCGGGCAGGTGGGCGACCGCGGCGCGCTCTATTCGGCGCAGGGCGAAAAAGTCGCCGATGTGGAAAGCGTCTTCCCCGGCGTTCCGGGGCTGAGCGTGCATCGCATTCTGGCGCATGCGCCGGTGCGCCCGGGCGACCTGTTGCGCGCGGAAGTGGCCGCGCCGCTGCGCGATGCCACGCGCCGCAACCACACGGCCACGCACCTGCTGCACGCCTCTCTGCGGCAGGTGCTGGGCACGCACGTCAAGCAGGCGGGCAGCGTGGTGGAACCCGGCCGGCTGCGCTTCGACTTCACTCACTACGCCGCCATGGACCGCGCCGAGCTGGAAGAAGTGGAGCGGCTCATGAACGAGCAGATCCTGCGCAACGAGGGCGTGGAAACGAGTATTCTGCCGCTCGACCAGGCGATCGCCACGGGCGCCATGGCGCTGTTCGGAGAGAAATACGGCGAGCAAGTTCGCGTGGTGACCGTGGCGGGATTCAGCCGCGAACTGTGCGGCGGCACGCACGTGCGGCGGACCGGCGATATCGGGATCTCGAAGATCGTCTACGAAGGCAGTATCTCGGCCGGCGTGCGGCGCATCGAGGCCATCACCGGGGAAGGCGCCTTGCACCAGTATCAGGAAACCGCGGGCGCGCTGCGGCGCATCGCCGAGATCGTGCGGGCGTCGGAGCCGGAACTGATCGAGCACGTGGAGAAATTGCTGGCCAATGAGCGGGCGCTGGCGAAGCAGGTAGAGCAGTTGAAGGAAAAGCTGGCGCAAGCGGCGGTGGGCGCGCTGGAGGCGCAGGCGCGAACGGTGAAGGGCGCGCGAGTGCTGGCGGCGCGGGTGGACGGCATGGACCGGCAGCAGATGCGATCGCTCGCCGATGCGCTGCGTAACAAGTGGAAAAGCGCGGTGGTGGCGCTGGCTTCGGGCGAAACCGGCAACGTGGCGATCGTTGCCGCCGTCACGAAGGACCTGACGGCCAAAGTGCAGGCGGGCAAACTGGTGAGCGCGGTGGCGCAGGCGACCGGCGGGAAGGGCGGCGGGCGCCCGGATATGGCCGAAGGCGGCGGCAAGGACGCGGCGGCGATTGACGGCGCGCTGGAGGCCGTCTATCGCGACATTGAGAGCAGACTGTGACGGAATCTTTTGACGCGCTGGTGGTGGGCGCCGGGCCGACGGGTCTGGCTACCGCCATCGAGCTGGAAAAGCGCGGCGTGAAGACGGCACTGGTAGAGAAGGGGTGCGTGGTGAACTCCATCTACCATTACCCCACTTACATGACCTTCTTCACCACGCCGGAGCTGCTGGAGATCGGCGGCATCCCGATGACCAGCCTGAACGACAAGCCCAACCGCATTGAAGCACTAAAGTACTATCGGCGGGTCGCGGAGTATTACCACCTCAACATACGCCAGTACGAACGGGTGGACCGGATTACGGGCGCCGACCTGGATTTCCGGGTATTCACTACCGACCGGCTGGGATGCGCGCACGTGCTGGAGGCGCGCAAGATCGTGCTGGCCACCGGTTACTACGACGTTCCCAACAAGCTGAACGTGCCGGGTGAAGAGTTAGACAAGGTCTTGCATTATTATAAGGAGCCGCATCCGTATTTCAACCACGATGTAGCCGTGATCGGCGCCAAGAACTCGGCGGCCATTGCGGCGCTGGAGCTGTGGTGGACGGGCGCGCGCGTGACCCTGATTCACCGCGGCGCGGGAATTTCCGACGGGGTGAAATACTGGATCCGTCCGAACATAGAGAACCGTATTAAGAACGGCGAGATCCCCGCCTATTTTCATTCGCGCGTGGTGGAGATTCTCCCCGACTCGATGCGCGTGGCCACGCCCCAAGGGGAAATCTCGCTCCGGAACGATTTCGTATTCGCGCTGGTGGGCTACCAGCCGGACCTCAAGTTCCTGAACGCCACGGGGATTACGATCGAGCCGGAGAGCGGGCGGCCGCGGACCGATCCCGAGACGCTCCAGAGCGAACGGCCGGGAATTTATCTGGCGGGCGTCATCGTGGCGGGGATGCACACCAACGAGATCTTCATTGAGAACGGCCGCTACCACGGCGTCCTGATAGCCCAGTCGATAGCTTCTAAACTGCTCGGGTAAGTTGATTTAACTCGAATTAGCGCGGTATGTACACCGTCATGAAGTGTGGTTTGCCACATAGATCCGGGCGGGCCTATTCTCCGGCACTGAAACTTAAGCTCCCGTTGGCGTATCTAAGAAAGTAGCAGAGGGAGGCTGAAATGCTTCAGTCGCTTTTCGATACGCTGTTTGGGTGTTCCCATCAGCACACCACCTTTCCATTGACGCCGGCACGGAGAATCGTGGGGAGTCCGGCTTCGAACACAGTACGAAACGGCACATACGTGACGTGTTTGGACTGCGGCAGGGAGTTTGCGTACGACTGGCAGGCGATGCGCGTAGGCCAGCCGGTTGTTGGCCGGGTCGCCTCTACCACCGCGCAGCCCTCCTTCCGCTAGGTACGCGATTTCCAAAACACAGTCGCGTATTCCGTGGCGTGGAGTGGGGCAGGCCGGGGTGCCCTCAGGGCCGCCTGCCATCGCGGCGAAGGCGCGTTGCGCGCGCTTGACGGGCCTGGAGGCCCGTCCTACTAAGCAGAACACCTTGGCCAATCCGTGAGACGGGTAAGCCGCTCTCGAAGCGGGAGCCGTGTGTTCGAACGCACAGTGTCGGCGCGCTCGCCACGCCACTCGAAAAGTTCCAACATATCGTACCGGAGCAAGCCCTCAGCGGATTCAGTATCTTACGGATCCGGGCGGCGGGCTGTAGCTTCACACTGTCATCGCAACGAGCCGGTCTTCTGCAACTGGCTTGCTAAGTGCATGCCAGGGACGGGCAGGAGAACATACTATGTTTGCATCGCAGAAGCGTTCCGTGCTGCTTTCCGGGATGATCCATTGCGGCGCCATCCTGCTGATTCTGGCAGCGACGGGCGTCAAAACTCCACTCCTCACCAGGCTCAATGAAGTGCTTGTCGTGCCGGCCGACATCGCATCGTACAAGATGGCCGGCCGCTCCGCGGGAGGAGGAGGAGGAGGAGTGCACGCCGATTCACCGGCCAGCCGGGGCAACCCGGCGCCCTTCGCGCGCCGCCAGTTTGTCGCGCCTACAGTGGACATCCAAACCTCCACTCCCATCCTGGCCATGGAGCCGACGCTCGTCGGCAATCCCGATATCCAGCTCGCCGATTTCGACTACAAGCGGTTCGGCGACCCCAACGGAGTGCTGGGTAAGCTCTCGGGCGGGCCGGGCGACGGCGGCGGCATCGGTGGCGGCACCGGCACCGGCATAGGATCGGGCAAAGGTCCGGGCCTTGGCGACGGCGAGGACGGCGGAACCGGCGGCGGCGGGGTGGTCTACACCGGCGCGGCGGGCGGCGGAGTGACGGCGCCGGCTCTGCTGTGGAAGACCGAACCGGAATACAGCGAGGATGCGCGCAAAGCCCGCCTGCAAGGCACGGTGCTGCTGCGCATCGAGGTGAACACCCTGGGCCAGGCGCAACGTGTTACCGTCCGGCAAAGCCTGGGCTTGGGGCTGGACGATCGGGCCATTGAAGCGGTGAAGAAGTGGAAATTCAGTCCCGGAAAGGTCAACGGCAAGCCGGCTGTAATGGTGGCATACGTGGAGGTGAACTTCCGGCTGCTATAGGAACTATGGTGACGTAAGTGTCCGGTCGGGATCGGGGTCGCGCTTGCGCCGCGGTGGCGGGCCAGGAGGCTCGCCGCGCACTATAGCTTCCGGACCGCGTCGCCGGTCCGCGGGATGCGAAGCTCCACCACGGTGGTTGCCGGTAAGAACGTAATGTGCAAGCCGGAGGCCGGGCCGTAGCAGATCTCCAGGCGCCGGCGGACGTTCTGCAGACCGACGCCGGCGCCGGGCGAGGCGGGTCCGTGAGGCGCTCCGCTATTCTCGACGGTGACCCGCAAACCCTCCTGGTTGTGAATGGCGGAAATGCGGACGTAGCCCGGCTCGGTCCGCTGCGCCACGCCGTGCTTGATGGCGTTCTCCACCAGGGGTTGGATGGAAAGGACCGGAATGGGCACCGGCAGCGCGCCGTCTTCCACGCGAATCTCGACGGCGAGGCGATCGCCCAGACGGCTCTGCTCCACTTCCAGGTAGGCGCGGACAATCTGCATCTCTTCCGCCAGCGTGACGAAGGTCTTGTCGGATTGCAGGAAGTACCGGAAGATGTCGGCAAGGTTCAACACCATGCGGCGCGCTCCGGTGGACTCGCGGGGGATGGTTCCGTAGAGCGTGTTCAGCGCATTGAACAGGAAGTGCGGGTTGATCTGCGATTGCAGCGCGCGCAGTTCGGCCTGGCTCACCAGGCGGGCCATTTCCTCCTGGCGCAAGGATTCCACTTTCCCGGCGATTTCCGCGGCGGCGCCGGCCAGCGCCGCCAGGTCCTCACCCAGGTAGCGCTGGCCGCCCTGGCGGCGCCCCAGCAGGATGAGCCTGGAGTTGCTTTGCACCAGCCGGATGGGGACCGCGGCTTCGGCCCAATCCCACCGCCCGGCAACTGCCGCGGCGGGAAGAGCCGTGATCATCACGGGTGCGTGCAAGGTTGCGTCCGGGTCCGCTTCCGCCTGCCGGACGACGGCGAAATCCGTGGTCTTGACGGCGGCCGCCACAGTGGAGGCGGCCCATTCCAGGTATTGTTCCTCCGCCGCGAAGGCCGGACAATCGCGCAGCCGCAGAGAAAGGTTGGCGACGCTGCCCTGGCGGAAGACGGCGTGGGTGAGCCACGCCTGCACGCGGTTGCGCAGCCATGCGAACAGAACCAGGAAGAGGCAGATGCTGATCAGCAGCAGGGCTTCGGGGAGCGGCTCGCGGACGGCGCGCTCCACCAGCACCAGGCGAAACGCCGCCTCAATCACCAGCGCAGCCAGCACGGCGGCGAGCAAAGCGTTGGCCAGAAAGCGAACGAAGGCGTCCAGCAGGACGAAACGGTAATCCTGCAGAAGAACGAAGAGGGCCAGCGGAATGCCGGCGTGATGGACGATCAGTTCGCTCGACCAGGCCTGGCTGGCGTGGCCGGCGCCGAAGTGCACGAAGGACATGGCGAACAGCGCCAGGCACATGGAGGCGCCGATGCGGGCGCCCTGGCGCTGTTGGCCCTTGCCGCGAAAGGCGGCATCGGCCACCGCGATGGCGGTGAGGAGCAGAAATCCCACGGTGATCAGCCGCAGGGCCTCCTCGTGGAGCGCCGGGGCGTTGCCGTGAATCTCCCAGAAATGCATGCCGGTGGCGACCGCGCTGAGCGAATACCCGCCCGCCACCAGCAGGGGCCGGGAGGCGCCGAGAGATATTTCGAGCAGCACCGCGGGCAACAGGCTCAAGACCGAGAAACTGATGGCGACCGCCAGGTTGAACCAGACCGCGGGGAGGTTGGGGCGCACCAGCACCACCAGCGATCCGAGGTTCCAGATCAGCGAGAGGCCCGCGGCCAAGCCGGGAAGGTAACGGCCGCGCGGTCCGGACCAGCCGCGCCCGCTGAACAATAACGAAAGAAAGATGGCGAAGATCAACGCTCCGCCGGCATGGCCGAGGATGTTGATCAACAGCGGCTGGGTGAGGGGAAGCATGGGTCAGTAGGGCGGCGAGGCGGCCGCAACCACGGCTGCCGGCGGCAAGGGTTCGGGGCGGAGGAACCCGCGGGCGCGCGATGACGCCGCTCTGGCAGCGCGCGTTCTGCGGGGCGGGCGCCCTCCGTGTCCGCCGCCCTCGCCGGCCAGTCCGGCGCCCTGCCAGAGGCCGGTGGAACCGGTCTGGCGGTGGGGGCAGGCGGCCCGCATTCTGTGGGGCGGACGCGAAGCCGGGCACCCTCCGGGACTGGCGCCCTCGCCGGCCAGCCCGGCGCCCTCCGGGCTGGGCCCCTGGGGTCCGCCCCACTCTGACCGGCGGCGGGGAATGCGAGCCAGACTCACCACTGCAGCATCTGCCTGACGTTGCGGGCCTGACGTTTGCTCACGACGAACTCCAGTCCGTTGTTGAGCGTCAGCAGCCAGCGCTGGCTGCTCAGAGGGCTCATCTTGCGGACGTGGTTCACGTTCACCAGGGCGTTGCGGTGCACCCGCTGGAAGAACGAACCGCGCAGGCGCTGGTCCACGTTGCGCAACGTCTGGGTGGCCATGTAGCGCTGGCGGGCGGTGACGATCCAGACGATTTCGCGCTCGGCCTGGAAGGCCAGCACGTCGTCGAGATCCAGCAGGTAGTACTCCGCGCCGGTGCGGCCCACCACTTTGCGGCCGTGGGGTGTGTTGGCGGGAGCACCGGTGAGAGTGCCGGCGTCGCTCAGGTGGACCAGGGATTCGGCCACTTCACGGGTCTTACCGCGCAGGGCGCGCGCGCGGTCCAGGGCCTTCTCCAAGCGCTCCTGGCTGACGGGCTTCAAGAGGTAGTCCAGCGCGCCGGCTTCGAAGGCGCGGATGGCGTGCTGGTCATAGGCGGTGACAATGACGACGATCGGGAGGGTCCCTTCCGGCAACTGGCGAATCACGTCGAAACCGCCCATAACGGGCATTTCCAGATCCAGGAGGACCAGATCGGGCCGGCGCTCCGCGATCTCGCGCAGGGCGTCGGCGCCATCGGCGGCCTCGCCCACGATTTCGACGTCCGGAAACGAGCCCAGTTCCTCGCGCAGCACCTGGCGCGCCACCGGCTCATCGTCCACGATCAGGGTGCGTAGCGGCGGAGTGTCCACCTTCAACGTGGTAGCGCGAAGATCGCCGGGTGCGTACGGAAAACTCATGGTTCAACTCAATCCGCCAGCCAGCGGGCTGAAAACGCCGATGAGCGGAACGGCGAACGGCCTCAGCTTTCGCGCCGACGCCGTTCCGCTCCCAGACAAACTCAGCCCGCTCATCGGCGTTTCCAGCCCGTCTGTCATGTATGATAGGCTCCTAATCTTAATATTTATCCTACGAAACTGGAGCTATAGTGTGTATTCGTCAATTCCCAGGAAAACCATGCAACGCTCTCGCCATATTTCCGTTCCCGATGGTGTTTTGCCGAGATCGTCCAGGGCAGTCTCCCGGCATGGGGTAAGCCGCGGGGAGCGGACGGCCGGCCGCCTGGCACGTTTCGGCGTAGGGCTGCTGCTGGCGGGTTGTTTGACGCCGCCGGCGCTGGCGCAAAAAACCCTCACGTGGCAGCAAATACGCGATCAGTTCACAGCCGCGAATCCGACGCTGCAGGCGGGCCAGCTCAATATCGACGAATCGCGGGCCGGGGAAATCACCGCCAATCTGCGCCCCAACCCAACCGTCACCACCCTGTTCGATCAGTTCGACCCGTTCACCGCGAACCCGTATCGTCCGTTGACCTATGCGCTGCCGTACTTTTCGGCCAGCTATTTGCACGAGCGCCAGCACAAGCGGGAGTTGCGTCTGGAGAGCGCCAGGAAGGCCACCGGCATCGCCGAATCCAGCCAGGCGGACCTGGCGAGAAATCTCCTGTTCGCCCTGCGCGGCGCCTTCGTCCAAACCTTGCAGAACAAAGCCGTGCTGAAGCTGGCGCAGGAAGACCTGGCCTACTGGGATCAGTTCCTGGAGGTCAGCCGCGTGCGCTACAAAGCCGGCGATATTGCGCAGATCGATCTGGACCGTCTGGAACTGCAGCGCGTGCAATACGAATCCGACGTCGAGACCGCCGAAGTGAACTTGCGCACGGCCAAGATCCAGCTTCTGATGTTGTTGAATGACCGGACCCCGGTAGAGCAATTCGACGCCACCGGACCGTACGACTTTCCCGGCAACATCCAGCCGCTCGAAGAATTCCGCCGCCTCGCGCTCGACACCCGGCCGGACCTGAAGGCGGCGATGCAGGCGGTGGACAAGGCGAGAACCGATCACATGCTGGCCGTAGCCAACGGCTCGACCGACCCCACCTTCGGAGCGGATGTCGCCCGCAATCCGCCCATCCCGCTCTACGTGGGCTTCAGCGTGACGATTCCGCTGCGGATCTTCGACCGAAACCAGGGCGAAAAGCTGCGCACGCAACTGGACATCGCGCGCAACCAGAAACTGCGCGACGCCGCGGAGGCGCAGGTGTTCAACGACGTGGACTCGGCCTACGCCATGGTGAACAGCAACCTGACGCTGCTGCGGCCGTACAAGGCGGACTATCTGCAGCGCGCGCTGCGGGTGCGCGACACGATGTCGTTCGCCTACCAGCGCGGCGGGGCGTCGCTGCTGGATTTTCTCAATGCGCAGAGCGACTACCGCGCCATCGAGCTGAACTATCTGAACCTGGTCGGTGCATACCTGACCGCCGCGAGCCAATTGAATCTCGCGGTGGGCCGCGAGGTCGTCCAGTGAGTAGGGTTGGCGTGGGCGTTGCGGCTGGCGTCCCGGGCGTGCCGGCGCGCATCCCGGCCGCGGCGGCGGCGGCGGCGGTGGCGGCTCCCGTTGCGGCAGTGGTGGCGGCGTGGATCGCGGTCGTGGGCGTTGCGGCGGGTATTCGGGCCGCGGTTGCGGCGGTGGTTGCCGAGCGCGTTCCGGCGGTGGTGGCGGCTCCCGTTGCGGCAGTGGTGGCGGCGTGGATCGCGGTCGTGGGCG
>Ga0181529_10005121_pt1 | contig 13815 bp, 12 predicted proteins | sample PEATcosm2014_Bin_36_FD_119763 | JGI IMG/M metagenome (GOLD analysis project Ga0181529, IMG submission 119763) | Peatland microbial communities from MTU Mesocosm Facility, Houghton, MI, USA - PEATcosm2014_Bin10_30_metaG | ecosystem: Environmental > Terrestrial > Soil > Wetlands > Peat | place... | reverse complement strand
GATGGTCTCGATCTCGGCCCCGTCGGCCTCGACGGCGAGGACCATGCAGGCGTTGACCGTCTTCCCGTTGAAGAAGACCGTGCAGGCGCCGCACTCGCCGGCCCCGCAGCCTTCCTTGGTGCCCGTGAAGCCGAGGTCCTCGCGCAGGAAGCGGAGCAGGGTCTCGTGCTCCTCGACCTCGCGCTCGTAGAAGCCTCCGTTCACCTCGACGCGAATCCTCATTACGCCACCTCCCGCGCCAGGCGCCGCACGAAGGTCTCGACCATGAACTCGCGGTACTCCTTGGAGCAGCGCAGGTCGCTGATCGGGCTGATCGCCTTCCGCGCCGCCTCGACCAGGACCTCCTCGCTCGAGGACACGTCGAGGCCATCGACGAGGACCGGGGTCGGGGCCGAGGAGGATATGCCGAGGCTCAAGCGTCCGCCCTTCTTGCAGATCGCCACGCCGACGATGCCAAGATCGTGGCCGGCTATCCTCTTGAGCTTCCTGTAGGAGCCCCGCGCCCCCTGGGAGGAGGCCGGGACCAGTATTCGCTCGAGCACTTCGTCCGCGGCGATGGCCGTCTTCTTGACGCCCTTGAAGAACTCCTTGAACGAGAGCTCTCGTTCGCCTCTCGCCGAGGCCAGGACGGCCGTGGCGCCCAGACAGAGCAGGGCGGGGGCCATGTCGGAGCAGGGCGAGGCGTTGACCACGTTGCCCGCCACCGTGGCCCGGTTGCGGATCTGGTAGGAGGCGAGGTCGCGGGCGCATTCCGCGAGAAGCGGATAGCGGGCCGCTACGGCCCTGTCCGAGAGGACTTCGTTGATGGTCACCGCGGGCCGGATGATCAGGCCCTCGGTCTCGGACCAGCTTATGCCCGAGAATCCGGCGACCTTCTTGACGTCCACGACCAGGGAGGGGCGAATGACTCCTCCCCGAATATTGACGAGGAGATCGGTGCCCCCCGCCAGCAATTTCACCGAGCTTCGCTCAGCCGCCGAGGCATGCTCGGTCGCCGGGCCAGAGGCCGGGCCGGAGGCCGGGCCTCTGGCCCGATCCTGCCCCGCGAGCAGCTCGAGCAGCTCCGCCTTGGTCGACGGAGCCGCGTACTTGAATCGCAGAAGCATAGCGCCTCCTCACTGAAAAAATCGATCCGATAGCGGATCCGAGACCGAGCGGCGAGGCCCGAAGCCCTCAGTTGGACTGAGCTGAAGGCTTCCTGGGCCAGCGATCGTCGAGAGACCGAAGAGAAAACCGGAGGCGATGTCAGCCCCCGAGGAATGTCCGAGAGAGCAGAGGGAAAGCATTGCCCCGGACGCGGCTTCCGGGTCTCGAGCGGCGATGGAGGCCGCGAGCCGTCGGAGCGCGAGATGGGAAAAGCCTCGGGCGGCATAGCGCAGATAGGAGGCGCTGATATCGTTGGTCGCGGAACAGAGGTCGAGGACGATCCGGCCGAGCTTGGCGGCTAGGCCTCCATGGGCGCCGGCTGGAGCGCAGCCGAGAGCGGCGAGCAGGCCGCATAGGACATCGTCTCCCGAGGGCGTCAGTCCGGGGCCGAGCCCGACGAGGCCGCGGGCGGCCTGTTCCAGGCGAGAGGAGCCGGCTGAGGCGCCGCCTCTGGCGCCGCCGCGAAGCTCGAGCCCGATCGCGCGGCCTAAGATCAAAACGGCTTTCGTGAGCGCGGCTCCTGCGGCACGGGCAACTTCGCCTCCAAGCAGGGCGCCGCCATCAGCGCCACTGAGCAGGGCGCTGATGAGCAGCTCGCAGCCTCGCTCGGCCTGAGCCTCGGCGAGCGCCGCGACGGCCGCGCCGAAGGCGCCGCCGAAGGCGGTGTCGGGGCCTGGGATGAGAGACATGTCGCCTGGCTCGTCCCGCCTCGCCGTGTCGAGCGCGACGCGTACCGAGATGGAGCCTGTATTGATCTCGAGAGCCGCTTCCGAGATGGTCCCCTCCGCGTCTTCGAGGCCAGGCCAGGCGAGGAAGTCCAAAGCGCTGTCAGGTGTGCTGACGGTGTCCAAGGCGATTGCGCCGGGCAATCCCTCGCCCGAGCTCGAGGTCAGGGCTATGAGGCAGTCGAGGCCCGCTGCGCGGAAGTTGAGGACCTCTCGGAAGGCGCTGTGGAGGCGGATCGCGCGGCGGCCGGGGGGAATCGCGGAGCTGACCCAGGAAGCGGCGAGGCCTATGCGCGGGGAGGGCCTATTCGCGGTTGCGGTAGGCATGGGCCAGGGCCTCCTTGATCGCCCTCTCGACGGAAGACCGGCCGCCTTCGATATTCCTGCGCAGGGCGTCGAGCGCCCGCTCGACATCCTTGGCGCGGACGGCCTCGAGGATCTCGATGTGCTCATCGCAGGTCGACTGGACCCGCTCGAGGCTCGTTATATCGGCGAGCCTCACGAAATGGATGCGGCGGTCGATGTCCTTGAGCGCCTTGACCAAGGTCCCGTTGCCCGACAGCGAGGCCAGGGTCTCGTGGAAGCGCTCGTCCGCCGCAGGCACGAGGCGGGACTTGGCAGGCAGGTCGTCGCGGATGGAGTTCCAGTACTTCTCGAGCTCCTCGACGCGCCTCAGGTCCAGGCCCTCCCGGCATAGTCTCCTGATGACGAACTCCTCCAGGGCCAACCTGAGCTCGTAAAGCTCGTCGATCTCCTCGAAATCGAGATGCCGGACGTGGTAGCCGACCTTGGGGCGCTTCTCGACGAGGCCGTTCTCGACGAGGACGTTGAGGGCCTCGCGGACGGGGCTGCGGCTCACCGAGAACTCCTCGCAGAGCGCTTCCTCCGTGAGCCGGTGGCCCGGGAGGTAGTCCCATCGCAGGATCCTCTCGCTGAGCTTCTCGCAGATCGACTCGCTCAGGTTTCCCGAAGCCATGCGCCCCTCTCAGACCCAGCCGGGCTCAGTCCCATTAGTCGCTCAGCCCGGCCAGGTGCTTAAATCAGGCCTTTGGGGCCTCTTTGACCGTCTCTTCCTTGTCCTTGGGCAGGACTAGGTTGAGGATGATGCCGCTGATCGCGGCGGAGGCGATTCCGGCGAACTGGAAGTTCTCGCTGAACTTGAAGACCATGCCGCCGACGCCGAAGGAGAAGATGACCGACACGATGAGGAGGTGTCGGTTGGAGGCCATGTTCACCTTGTTCTCGATGAGGGTCCTGAGGCCCACCGACGCGATCATTCCGTAGAGGATGATCGTGACGCCTCCGAGGACGGGCTGGGGAATGGTCTGGATGGCCGCGCCGAACTTCTGGATGAAGCTGAGCAGGATGGCGATCACCGCCGCTCCCTGGATGACGCGGGAGGAGAAGACCTTGGTGATCGCGAGGACGCCGATGTTCTCGCCGTAGGTGGTCTCGGGCACTCCGCCCAGGAAGCCGGCGACCATGGTGGCGAGGCCGTTGCCCAGGAGGACGCGGTGGAGGCCGGGCTTGTGCATCAGGTCGCGGTTGACCGTGTCGCCGATGACCAGGAGGTGGCCTACGTCCTCGACGATGGTCGCGATCGCGACGGGGGCTATCATGGCGACCGCGCCCCAGCTGATGGCGGGCATGTTCCCCGTCACGATGGTGAGCTTGGGCAGGGCGATCCACGAGGCGTCGTTGATGGCCTTGAAGTCCACCTGGCCGAAGAGGGTGGCGACGATGTAGCCGCCGACCGTGCCGAGCAGGATGGGGATGATCTTGAGGAAGCCCTTGCCGAAGATCGAGGCCACGATGACGATCGCCGCGGTGATGAGGGCGGTCGGGAGGCCCTTCGAGGCTTCCTGGATGGCTACGGGGGTGAGCGAAAGTCCGATGATCATCACGATTGGTCCAACGACGACGGGCGGCAGCACCCGGTCGATCCACTTGAGCCCTACGATCGCGATGATGGCGAAGACGATCACGTAGACTAGGCCGGCCCCGATCATGCCCGTAAAAGCCCCCTGGAAGCCGTAGGTCTTGGCCACGGCGATGATGGGAGCGATGAAGGCGAACGAGGAGCCGAGGTAGGCCGGGACCTTGCCCTTGTTGACGAGGTGGAAGATGAGGGTGCCGAGGCCGGAGCAGAAAAGGGTGACAGAAGGGTCGAGGCCGGTCAGGATCGGTACGAGAATCGTCGCGCCGAACATGGCGAAGACGTGCTGGAACGACAAGGGGATCGCCCTGCCGATGGGCGGTACGTCCTCGATGTCGTAGATTTTCTGGAATTGAGCCATGATGCCTCCGTCTTTTCCGCGGCGGCCTCGCTCGAAAGGCGGGCCGGCGCTAAGGTTAGCCGCCCTCCTAGCGGGGCGGCCGTCGAGCCATTCTCCCTCCTCGCGCTGTGCTGCGCCGGCCCTCAGCGAGCCTATGCTCGCTCAGCGGGCTTAAGGCCCCGCTCAATGGCGGCGGCCGCCTTTCGGCGGCTCCGCCAATCCTAATGTCCCCCTGGCGAGCGCGATACCCCCTCGCCCCAAGCGCGCATCTCCGCTTGAGGCCCGCCATCGCTCGCGCCCGCCATCGCTCACGCCGGTTCGAAGAGGAAGACCTTGACGGGCTTGCCGGGGCGCTCGTCGGCCTCGATGGCCTTGGCCACGAGGGCCATGCCGATCCTGGGATCCCCTTCCAGCTCGATCCTGCCCGAGGCCTTGAGCCCGTTGGGGAAGGAGACCATGCCGAAAAGAAGGAATTTTTTGTTGAAGCCTTCCGGGAGGTTCCATACCCGCGTCCAGGTGAGGAGGGTACAGGGCCCCTCGAGGTCGAATTCCTCCCAGTTCCTTCCCGTCACGGGGTCCCGCTTGGAATCGCACTTGCCGCAGATCATGGGCGCCGGGTAGTAGATGGCTCCGCATTTCTGGCAACGAAAGCCGTGGATGTGGGGAGTGAGCTCGCCGTACGCGCTGAAGTCTATCATGCTCTCCCCCTAATCCTTGGCGAGGATGGTCGTGACGACGTTGTTGCCGAAGCCGCCGAAGTTGACGGCCATCCCGTACTTCGGATCCTTGACCTGCCGCCCCTCCTCGGCCTCGCCTCGGAGCTGGCGCACGAGCTCGAAGATCTGCGAGACTCCCGTCGCCCCGACCGGGTGGCCCTTGGCCTTGAGCCCGCCCGAGGTATTGATCGGGAGCCTGCCGTTCAGGTCGGTCTCGTGGTTGCGCACGGCCAGGAAGGACTTGCCGCGCTCGAAGAAGCCGACCTCCTCGCTGATGAGCAGCTCGAATATGACGAAGGCGTCGTGGAGCTCGGCGAAGGAGATGTCCGCGGGTCCCACGCCCGCCATCCTGTAGGCCTTCTCCGCGGAGAGCCGCACCGCGTCGAGGACCAGGGGGTCCTTGCGGTTGTGCACGCAGTGGGTGTCGGTCGCGGAGGCGATGCCCGCGATCCTGATCGGCCTTCTCTTGAAGAGCTTGGCCTTGGGCGAATCCATGTTGACCAGGATCACCGCGGCCGAACCGTCGGTGATGGGGCAGGTCGAGTACATGCGCAGGGGCTCGGCGACGTAGTTGTTGACCACGCCCGCCTCGGGCCCGTCCGCGATCGCCTCGATGGTGACGGGGATCTGGACGTGGGCGTAGATGTTCTTGGCCGCATTGTCGTGGTCCTTCACCGCCACCAGGGCGAGGTCCCGCTCGGTGAGGCCGTACTTCTGCATGTAGAGCCGGGTGAACATTCCCGCGAAGCCGGGGAGGGTGAGGCCCATGTTGTACTCGGCCTCCTTGTGCGCCATCGTCGCGACTATGTCGGTCGCTTCCCAGCCAGTGACCGAGCGCATGATTTCGCCGGCGGCGACCAGCACGACGTCGACCATGCCCGATGCGATCGCCATGTAGGCGAGCTTGACGGCGCTGGCCCCGGAGGCCGGCCCGTTCTCGACGAGCTCGGCCGGGCAAGGCTCCATGTCCATGCGGCTCACCAGGGCCGAGGCGATCGCCGTCTCGCGGTTGAACAGGCCCCCCGCCATATTGGCCACGAGGACCTGGTCGACCTCTTTGCGCAGGGCCAGGCCCCCTGAGTCCTCGAGGGCCTCGTTGGCCGCGTAGGCGATCACGTCGACGAGATCGTAGTCCGAGGAGTTGCCGAAGCGGCAATGGCCCGCCCCGACGATGCCGATCCTTGGCGCCATCTAGCTCTGCCTCTTCCAGCCTGGCAGCTGTATGTACTCGTCGGGCGGAATGAGCTTTTCGGCGGTCTTGAGGACCTGAGGCGGGACCGGTCTCGTGCCCGTGCACTTGACCGCCTTGACCGCGTCCCAGAGCTTGCGCGTGAGCGCGAAGGTCGGGACCCCGCCCAGCTCGTGCCGCACCGCCGGGTAGAGGGCCGAGCGGTCCTCGAGCTCGTACTCGATCATCCAGCGCTTGAAGCCGATCGGGCTCTCCGCGACGATCCAGACCTCCTCCTCCTTGAGGTACTCGAGGTGGTGCTCCATCTTGGCCGCGAAAAGCTGGGCGCCGACGCGCAGGCCGCGCTTGATCGTCATCGTGTGGAGGCTCATCCCGAGCTTGGGATCCACGTGCCGGCTCGTCACGATGCCCGCTATCACCCCGTTGATCGCGCCGACGATCACGAACTCGTTCGCGATGCGGTAGCGGTACCATGAGAGGATCTCGTTGTACATCCTCGTCGCCACGACGTCGTAATAGTCCTTCGCCACCTCGATGAGGGGATAGACGGTCGCCAGCAGGGCCGGCACGTCGGCGCGGGTGCACTCCCGGACCACCATGGTCTCGCCCGAGGCGAGCGTGATCACCTTGGCCGGGTAGGGGGCCAGCTGGACCTCCGGCGGCCTGAGCTTCTTCTCTAGTTCATCGATCGCCATATACGCTCCTTGCGTTGTCCGACGGTCCGCCGCCAAGGGCGGAGCCGGTCATTTCCTCTTCGCCTCTTCGTGCAGCCAGGGGTTGGCCGAGCCGGCCACGTCGCCGAACTTGGTGAGCACGGCCTTCTTCTTCTTCTCCATCAGCCTCTCGTAGCGCTCGTCGTCGACGAAGGCCACGATCCTCGAGATGCAGGACTCGCCCTCGACGAACCTCCAGGGGAAGCAGCCGATGGTCGCCCTCTGGTTGAGCAGGAGGTCCATGTCCCCGCCCAGGCACTCGGCGTGGATCAGGCCGACGTTGAACATCTCGATGTGCATGAGCTGGTACTTGTCCGGCGAGAAGAACTCGTCGAGCGGTTTGCCGTACTTCCTCTTGAAGTGCTCGTCGCACTCCTTGGCCTGGACAGGCATCCATTCCTTGATCTTGGTGTTCATCGGGTGGTCGGCGCTCCCGCAGTCGACGCCGATCCAGCGCAGCTTCTTGCGCTTGGCCCACTCGGCGAACTCGCGGTCCGGGCCCGGATGCTTGATCATGTAGCGCACCTCGTCCGCTGCGGGCTGGTCCCAGCCGTAGTGGTGGAAGCCCGTGTGGATGATGAGGATGTCACCTTCCTTGACCTCCACGCGCTCCTCGACCATCTTCGAGGTGTAGACGTCGTAGTCGGCGCAGACGTCCGAAAGGTCGACGATCGCGCCCTCGTGGTAGAGGAAGTCGAGGTCGAGGCTGGCGATGTCCTTGCCGGGGGTGTAGAAGTGGATCTCGCCGTCGAGGTGGGTGCCCACGTGGTTCGAGTGCGTGACCACCTGGCCGTTGGCGCCGTTGGGCGCGAGGCGTTTGAAGTATTGCACCTGGAGGGGGATGTAGGTGGGCCAGGGAGGCGTCCCGATGCCCAGGGGGATGGTCAGGTCGATGGGTTTCATTCATGTCCTCCTAAAAAAAGAATCGAGGTTCATCAAAAGTTGATGACTTTTGATAAACCAACCTTGAAAACACGCAGTTTTCGCATCGCCTCAGCCAGATCAATGAGGCGAGAGAAAACTGCAAAGCCAATAGCAAAACCAACCGGGTTTTGCTATTGGCTGAGTCAGCAATAGGCCTGCGCGAAGGCGGCCAACGCGTCCTTGAAGCAGTTCTCCGGCGGCTTCACGAGCCCCGCGCCCACCATGCCCACGCCGGGCTCCTTGTGGGCTATGCCCGTGTTGATGGCGGGCAGGATCCCGGTCTCGACGACCTTTCGCAGGTCGATGCCCGTCGGCGTGCCGCGGAAGTCCAGGATGGGGATGCGGTAGGCCTCGCTCTCCGCTACCGTGATCTCGTACATGCGCTTCGTGATCTCCAGCGCGTCCTCGGGCGTGCCTCCGACGAACTGGACGATGGCGGGGGCGGCGGCCATCGCGAAGCCCCCGAAGCCCGCGGTCTCGGTGATCACCGAGTCGCCGATGTCGGGCGCGGCGTCATCCGGGCCGAAGCCGGGCAGGTAGAGGCCTTGGACCATCGAGGCGGGGCCCGTGAACCATCGGTCGCCGAGGCCAGAGACCCGGATGCCGAACTCGGTGCCGTTGCGCGCCATCGTCACGATGACCGTGCTGCCCTCGACGCCCCGCGCGGCGTCGACCGTGCACTTGGCCGAGGGCATGGACAGGTTGAGGAAGAAGTGGTCGTTGCCGTGCATGAAGGTGAGGACCTTCGCAACCTTCTCGGGATCCTCGCCGAGCCTCACCAGGAAGGGGGCGAACTCCCGAATGATCAGCGAGGTGCCCGCGCGGTTCCGGTTGTGCCCCTCGTCCCCCATCTGGAGAGCCTGGGCGATGATGTTCCGCATGTCGAGCGGGCCGTGGAGCTCGAGGGCCTGCTTCATCATGGGAGCGAGCTCGGCCTCGATCCACTTGAGCCTGGCGATCACCTCGCCGGAGAAGGCCCCGTAGCGCAAGACCTTGCCTAGGCCCTCGTTGAAGGTGCAGTAGGCCCGGTTGCCGAAGGCGGCGTTCTCGAGGATCCACACAGGCATGCTGGCAGTCATCACCCCGGCCATGGGCCCCACCGAGTCGTGGTGGTGGCAGGGATCGAATTTGATTTTCCCTGATGAGGCGAGGGCCTCGGCCTCCGCCCGGTCCTTCGCGAGAGACTCGTAGATGAGGCCGCCGATCACGGCCCCTCGCATGGGCCCGCACATATCTTTCCATGCCAGGGGTGGGCCCGAGTGCAGGACCGTCGTCTTCGTCATGCCGGGCACGACCTCGAGGGCAGTGCCGACTCCGACCAGGGTGGGCTTGCCCTTGAGGATCCGCGCCGTCGCCTCCGCGTTGGCCGCCTCGACGTCGACGCGGGCGTGGAGGGCCATGCGGTCGAGGGCCTTGATCATCGCCTCGTCCCCGCCGGCTGGCGGCCTCCAGCGCACCTGCACCGCCTCGGCCCCGCAGGCCCTGAGGTTCTCGGCGAAGGAGTCCAGGCCGAGGTTGATGGCCTTGAGAGGCGATCCAAAGAGCCCCGCCGTACCTTCAGCGCCGCTCATCTCGCGCCTCCGCCTCGCCGCGTCTGGGCGGCCAGCTCCACGATGCGCGCCACCAACATGGCCGCGCGGTAGTTCGAGGGCATCACGATGCAGCCCGAGTCCTCGAGGGCCTTCCGCTGGGCCGCGAGTCCCTGGAAGTCGCCGGGCGTGCCGATCACCGAGGCGACGACGGCGAGGTAGCCTCCCCTCGCCGCAGCGGCCCGGCGGGCCTCGAGCAGGGCTGGAACGAGGGCCCCGGCGGGGTCCGGGTGGGATCCGTAGCCGAGGACCACGTCGACCAGGACGACGGCTACGGTAGCGTCGCCCGCCTCGGCGAGGACGCGCTCGTTGCGGCCGCTCGGATCGATCATGGGATGGGGCTTGCCTACCGTAAAGACGTCGTCCCCGAGGTCGACGATCGTGTGCTCGACCGACTTCCTCGGGTCCGCGAGCAGGAAGGAGGGGTCTGTCTGGTTGTTCGAGAACACCCGCCCGATACGCCTATGGAGGAGGAGGAGGGCCTCGTCGGCGACGGTCCCGCCCGTGTAGTAGCCTCGCAGGTAGAGCTGCCCTGGGGCCAGCCTCCCGGCCTCCCGCGCGGCGAGTGACTCGATCGCGTCCTCGCCGGCCTCCGCCTCTAAGGACCGGGCGGCCTCCTCGCTCATCCCCGCGAGCGAGGCGGCCAGGGCGGCCGTCTCCTCGAGGCTCCCTGCGATCCGAACGGAGGGGGGCGCTGCGACGCTCTTCGGGTCCAGGCCGACGAAATGGGCTACCGAAGGCTTGCCTGACTCGCCTAGCGCCGAGAGGACCGCGGCCGCCATCTCCTGGGCCGGGGGCTTCGAGACAATGACGATGACTTTCGTCGCCTCGTCCCGCGAGAGCGCCTCGATGCCCATCAGCATCGTGATGCCCCCGACCTTCGCGTTCTTGAGGTCTCGGCCGCCCGTGCCTATGGCTTGGCTCACCCCCGCCCCGAATCGGTCTACGAGGCAGCTCACTTCCTGGAGCCCCGTGCCCGAGGCCGCGACGATCCCCACTCCGCCGCGGCGAACGACGTTGGCGAAGCAGAGAGGCATGCCGTTGATGATCGCCGTCCCGCAGTCGGGGCCCATGACAAAGAGGCCCTTGGACTTGCCGAGCCGCTTGAGGGCTATCTCGTCCTCTAGGGAGACGTTGTCGGAGAAGAGCATCACGTGGAGGCCCGAGTCCAAGGCCTTGCGGACCTCCCGCGCGGCATAGGCCCCGGGCAGGGAGATCACCGCGATATTGGCGTCAGGCAGCTCGGCGAGGGCGGCCGCAAGGGAAGCAGGCTCCCGTGCCGCGCCGCTAGGGCGCGTAGCCTTGCGCTTGAGCAGCTCGAGCGCCGCCTCCAGTGCTGCCGCCACGGAGGCAGCGTCCTCGCAATCGACGGCCATCACCAGGTCGTTGGGGCCGGCGCCGGCGAGCTCGGACTCAGCGTATCCCTGATTCGCGAGGAGCTCCAGGTTCATCGGCGTGCCCATGGCGACCACGGCGTCCCTGGCTCCCCCTGATTCTTTGAGTTTCTTGCTGAGGGACATGAGGAAGACCGAATCGAAATATGAATCCTTGCGGAGCGCGACTTTTTTCACACCGTACTCCTGGTCGGGGGCCGTTGAAAGTATTCGTGATTATATACCAGATTGTATACAGGTCAATTGAAAGTTTGGGAGGTGTCACGAAGATTGTTGAAACTAATTAATTCTGACAATAGTTGTAATATTACGTGTTAGCCGGATCCTAGTTCGCTACAAGCTTCGAGGCACTCAATAATGATTTGGACGGCATTGCGAGCGGGGCTTTCGGCCGAGTATAGTCGGTCCGTCGGAGGTCCCATGGATTTTTCTCGGCTCGAAACGGAGATCGACGGCATTCTCGCGAACTCGAACCGGGCCCTCACCAAGGGTGGGGCGCGGGAGCGGCTCCAGGCTCTCTGCGACTGGATGAGGGAACGCGTGCCCCATTACGACTGGTTCGGATTCTACGTCGCCCGAAAGTCAGAGCCCCTCCTCGACCTCGGCCCCTTCGCGGGAGAGCAGACCGAGCACGTCCTGATCCCCTTCGGCCGGGGAATCTGCGGCCAAGCCGCGCAGTCGCGCGAGATCTTCCTCGTCGACGACGTGAGCGCGGCCTCGAACTACCTGGCCTGCAGCCTCAAAGTCAAATCGGAGATCGTCGTGCCGGTGATGGAACCGGCCTCGGGCGAGGTCGCAGGCGAGATAGACATCGACTCGCATACCGTCGCGGCCTTCGGCAGCGAGGATAGGGCCTTCTTGGAGGAACTCGCGGCCAAGGTCGCGGCCGATGTTGCGGCCTTGAGACGTTAGCGGGAAATTGAGTCGCGGCGCCGGGATGCGCCCTGCGGATCGCGATTGCGAGGGACAGGGACCGCCCAAGCGGCAGCGAAGCGCTTGGGCGGTCCGATGGCAGGTTCGTCCTACTGGATGAGAAGACAGAAGACAGTGGCACTGCCTGAGGCGGTCAATGATACCCAGGTTTTGTTTTTCCAGTAGCCGGGCACCGCGACATAATAGCTAGAACAGCTCGAGCCTCCCACGTAGATATCGTTTCCGGAAACTACGATGGAATTGACCGTCGAATCGTAGCTCGTCGAAAGCTGGGAGAGCCCGACCCAGGTTGTATCGATCCAGTAGCCCGGGACCGCGATGCTGGACCCATCCCTGCTAAAGCCTCCGGCGTAGACATGGCCTCCCGAGACGGCGAGCGAAAGCACCTGCGAACTGGCGGACGCATTGAGCACAGGAAGGGGGTCCCAGGTTCCATCCGTCCAATACCCGGGCACGTCATATCCGCTAGAATTGGTGCAGGAGCCTCCGGCGTAGACATGGCCGCCGGCGACGACGATGGATTGGACATTCCCGCCGCGATATCCCGAGGGAAAGGCAAGCGGGACCCAGCTGGCGTTCAGCCAATAGCCGGGGATATTGTGACCGCTGCTGTCTTGGTTGACGCCTCCGGCGTACACGTCGCTCCCTGAGACGACGAGTGAATAGATCTCGGAATTGTGATTGGCATCGTTCTGGGCTTGAGGGACCCACGTATCGTTCTTCCAATACCCGGCGACCATGGATCCAGAGGTTCCGATGCTGCAGCCGCCGGCATAGATGTCACTCCCCGAGATGACAAGGGAGTTCACTTGCGCGCTCGCCGACGTCGATAGCGGGGGAAGCGCGTGCCATGTCAGATTCTTCCAATAACCAGGTGCAATGACCATCGACCCGCTTGTCTGCGAGTAGCCCCCCGCATAAAGATCGCTCCCGGACAGGACGAGGGACCGGACAGCCGAGCTACCGAAGGTGCTGAGTGCGGGCAGCGGATTCCAGGTCCCGTCCTGCCAATATCCGGGGATCTGGCCCGGCGAGCCCGGACACTCGCCCCCGACGTAAACCACCTGTATGTGGACTGTCACCGTGTAACTTACGCTTGTGCCGTCCTCGGCGGTCACGACGTAAGCCACAGGCTTGGTAAAGTCGTGTTGCGTCGTGCCGCTCGCCTGGGTCACCGAGCCGACCTTGACGCTGGCCCCCGTCGTCGTAAAGGTCGCTACCAGTGCCGTAAGCAAGGTGCCGGAAGGGACGCCGACTGCGATCGTCTTGGCGCTTTCGTCGATTGTGCCGGTCGCCTGAAGACTGGCAAAGGAGAAGGAGGTGATGGCTTTCGCGCTGCTCGGCGTCACAGTCACCGTGACCGTGTAGGTCGCGGAGGAGCCGTCCTCGGCGGTCACGACGTAAGCCACCGGATTCGTGAAGTCGTTCGGCGTTGTTCCGCTCGCTTGGCTGACCGAACCGACCTTGACGTCGACGCCGGTCGTCGAGAAAGTCGCTACCAAGGCCTTCACCGAGGTGCCGGAGGGTACGGTCACCGCGATAGTCTTGGCGCTCTCGTCGATCGTGACTGGCGCCTGAAGGCTCGCGAAGGAGAAGCCGGTGATCGCTTTCGCGCTTGACTTGCTCGCGGGGTTCGTGCAGGCGAGGAGAAGTCCGCAGAGGAGAATCCCTGCGATGCCTGTCATGAGAGCCGAAATCCGAAACGCGCTTTTCATCTCCTATTCCTCCATGGATATATTGCGATTATTTCGTTGCTCTTTCGGTAATCTGCGAATTCTTCCGGACAACGATCGATAGTACGGCCGATGCCATTATTCCCTTCAATGGTAATCGCTTTATCTCATACATTATTTTATTAGTCGTGTTCCTGTGTCAATACGGTTATTGATCATTGACATATCAATATAACATATAGTATCTTCTCGGTTTTTGAGGAGCTATCGCGAGTAGGACGAAGTCTGGCGCAGCGATAGATGCGAAGGACGCAAAGAAGAGAGAATCCCATACATGGATATACAGGCGAGGCCGCCAGCGGCGGCCTCGGTTTTTGCGTGCTCGATCTTTTCTCGCTCTCAGCTCGATCTGGCTTCCTTGCTCGGCTTGAGGATGGCGAAGCAGACCAGGGCGATGAGGGCGAAGACGATGAGGTAGGCGAAGGCCGCGACGAAGGACCCATGGAAGAGGTCAACGAGGACGCCGATTATCAGCGG
>Ga0181529_10005120_pt1 | contig 13816 bp, 8 predicted proteins | sample PEATcosm2014_Bin_36_FD_119763 | JGI IMG/M metagenome (GOLD analysis project Ga0181529, IMG submission 119763) | Peatland microbial communities from MTU Mesocosm Facility, Houghton, MI, USA - PEATcosm2014_Bin10_30_metaG | ecosystem: Environmental > Terrestrial > Soil > Wetlands > Peat | place... | reverse complement strand
GTCCACGTTCGCAGGCAACGGCACGAGCGGCTACTCCGGCGACAACGGGCCCGCTACAAGCGCGCAGTTGAATCAGCCCGGGTATATGGCCGTCGACGGGGCGGGCAATCTCTATATTTCCGATTTAGTCAACAATCAGGTTCGAAAAGTCACCGTTGCGACGGGCACGATTACCACCGTTACGGCAAATGACGGACTTTCGCAGCCGACAGGGTTAGCGATTGATGCGGTGGGCAACCTTTATATTGGCGACTCCGACCACAGCCGAGTTGTCAAGGTCACCGCTGGCGGCTTCGTCACGACGGTAGCGGGGATTGGTACTGAAGGCTATTCGGGAGATGGGGGACCAGCGATCGCCGCACAGTTGGACCGGATCCAGGGCTTGGCCATCGATTTAGCTGGGAATCTCTATATCGCCGACGCTGGGAACGGAACGGTTCGCAAAATCGACACCCAAGGAGTGATTACGACACTGGCCGGGACCGGGGTGACCGGTTATTCCGGAGACAGCGGACCTGCAACTGCTGCTCAATTAAGCTCGCCTCAGGAAATCGCAGTCGACCGCGCCGGTAATGTGTACGTTGCCGATTCCGGTAACAACCGCGTTCGGCAGATCACTTCCACGGGAACCATTAGTACCATAGCAGGCGGCGCTTGCTGCAACTCGACGGGTGACGGTGGCCCGGCGCTTCTGGGTTTTGTCGTACCCACTTACCTTGCGCTGGACAGTGCCGGCAACCTATACGTAACGGATAGAACTCACATCTCGGTCCGTTTGCTGACGCCCCTTGCGACCCAACCTCTGCTGATGGTTTTCAGTTCGCATGCAGGCTCCTTCACTGCCGGACAGACCGGGGCTTACACGCTGACGGTCACCAACGCAGCCTATGCCGGTTCCACCAGCGGGACGGTCACGCTCAGCGAAGTTCTGCCTTCCTGGCTGACCATCGCCTCCATGCAGGGGACAGGATGGAGTTGCAGCGGGACCAGCTGCACGCGTAGCGACGCCCTCGCCGGCGGCTTGAGCTATCCGGCGGTTACTGTCACTGTCAATGTCGCCTCGACCCCCCCGTCGCAGGTCACTAACCAGGCGACCGTCTCAGGCGGAGGCGCGATCATGACGGGGACGAAGGATTTCACTCTGATCTCCATACCGGCCAGCCTTAGCATCACGAAGACCCACGCCGGCAACTTCATGCAGGGACAGATCAATGCAACTTATGCCGTGACGGTGTCCAACCAGGCCGGCGCGACTGTCACCAGCGGAGCCGTAACGGTGACGGAGAACGTATCCACAGGATTGGCCCTGATCTCCATGTCGGGTACCGGCTGGAGCTGTTCCGCCAACACCTGCACGCGCAGCGACGCGCTCGCGGGCGGCGCCAGCTACCCGGTTCTCACGGTGACAGTCGAGGTCAGCGCAAGTGCAACAGCGCTACAGGTCAACTCGGTGACGGTCAGCGGCGGAGGGTCGGCATCCGCCAATACCACCGACCCCACGGTGATCAATTCCGCGAGTTGCACCTTCTCGATCAGCCCGGCGAGCGCCACGTTCGGTGTTGCCGGCGGCACGGGGTCGGTGACTGTGACGGCTCCGTCGGAATGCTCGTGGACGGCGTCCACCACCCAGACCTGGTTGTCGGTCACCCGTGGCGCTCCGGGGTCCGGGAACGGGACGGTCAGCTTTACCGTTGCTGCCAACGGCGGCGCACCGCGCGTGGGTTATTTGGCGATTGCCGGTCAGACGTTCGCAGTGTCGCAATCGGCTGGGTATCTGATCAATACTATCGGCGGCGGCCAGTTGGTGCCTGCCACAGCAGCGCAGCCCGGGACATCCGCGAATCTGCGCTGGCCCCAAGGCGTGGCGGTGGACGTGGCCGGCAATATCTATTTTGCCGGCTATGTCCTGAATTCTGTTTATAAGCTCGACACGTCCGGCGTTCTGACCCGAGTAGCTGGAACCGGAATAGGCGGCTACTCCGGTGACAATGGACCAGCGCTCGCTGCCGCGCTCTGGTCTCCGAATGGCGTGGCGACCGACGCCTCGGGTGACCTTTACATCGCGGATTACGTCAATTTCCGCGTTCGCAAGGTCACCTCCTCCGGAATTATCACCACCGTGGCCGGCGTCGGCACTGACGGGGATAGCGGCGACAATGGGCCGGCTACCAGCGCGCAGTTCAGCGAATTGGGAGGTCTGGCGGTGGACAGCGCAGGGAACCTCTACATCGCGGACACGGCTAGCCATCGGGTTCGCAAGGTGGCTCCCAATGGGATCATTACCACGGTCGCTGGCACCGGCGTAGCCGGCTATTCGGGTGACAACGGTCCAGCTACCAGTGCGCAACTGAACAGTCCCTACGCAATTATTGTGGACGCTGGAGGCAACTTGTTCATCGCCGACGCCCAGAATAACCGCATCCGCAAGGTCTCGCCGGGCGGTGTCATCACAACCGTCGCGGGAGCCGGCGGCGCCGGGTTTTCTGGCGATACCGGTCCGGCAGTCAGTGCTCAGCTGAACTTCCCCGAGGGCGTAGCTCTCGATAGCGGGGGCAACCTGTATATCGCCGACACCGGAAACTACCGGGTTCGCGAGGTCGCAACCAGCGGAATCATCACCACGGTGGCCGGTAACGGCACCAACAATTTCGCCGGCGACAACGGCCCGGCAACCAGCGCGGAGTTCTCCTCGATAACGGCTGTGGCTGTGACTCCTTCCGGAGATCTGATCGTCTCCGATCCCTCGGATTTCAGAATCCGGAAAATCTGCAGCGGCATTGTTACGACCGTAGCCGGCGGAAGCTATGGAAATGGTGGTCCGGCGCCGTCTCTGGGGCTGAGCTACCCCACTTCCGTTGCCAGGGACAACACAGGAAATCTCTATGTCACAGACCGTGACAACTCCCGCGTCATCAAAATAGCACCAAACGGTATTGTGACCACCGTCGCCGGAACCGGATCACGGGGCTACTCCGGCGACAACGGGCCTGCCGCCAGCGCGCAGTTAGGAGAGCCTGAGGCTGCTATCGTGGACGGCAACGGCAACCTGTATATCGCCGACTCGGGAAATAATGTCGTTCGCCAGATTGTCGCATCGACGGGGATCATCACGACCGTTCCGATCAGCGGCGGGCTGAATGGACCCACTGCCCTGGCGCTGGACGGCGCGGGCAACCTGTATATCGGCGACTCCAACAACAATCGCGTGCGCAAGATGACTGCTGGCGGCATCGTCACCACCGTGGCTGGGAACGGGACCACCGGCTATTCAGGTGACGGCGGGCCGGCCACCGCCGCACAGTTGGGCTACTTCATCACCGGATTGGCTACGGATACTTCGGGGAGCCTCTATATCAGCGACTACATAGACAAGGTAATCCGCAAGGTCGACAACCAGGGCGTGATCACAACGTTCGCCGGCGGCGGAACCGCCGTGCCCGGCGACGGCGGACCGGCGGCCAGCGCCCAGTTGAGCGGTCCCTGGGGGTTGGCGTTCGACGGCCTCGGAAACTTGTTTGTCGCAGATGTCTTCCGTATCCGCCAGATTACGTCTTCGGGAATCATCAGTACTGTGGTAGGTGAATCCTGCTGCACGTCCTCCTCAGATGGCGGCCCGGCCCTTTTCGCCCAGAACGTCCTTACGGCCGGTCTCACGGTGGATAGCAGCGGCAATCTGTACTTGCCCGATTTGAACCACTATTCCCTCCGCATCCTGACCCCGGTTGCGACGCAACCCGTCCTTACGGTCGCGAGCGCGCACAGCGGATCCTTCACCGCGGGCCAGACCGGCGTCTATACCCTGACGGTCACCAACGCGGCGTCCGCCGGCTCCACCAGCGGGACGGTCACGCTCAGCGAAGTTCTGCCTTCCTGGCTGACGATCGCCTCCATGCAGGGGACAGGATGGAATTGCAGTGGGACCAGCTGCACGCGTAGCGACGCGCTGAGCGGCGGAGCCAGCTATCCGCCGGTGACGGTCTCCGTAAACGTGGCCGCCGGTTCGCCTTCACAAGTGACCAACCAGGCGACCCTCGCCGGCGGCAACGGACCCATGACGGGTACGCAGGACTTCACCCTCATCACGCCGCCGCCCGCCCTTCTCAGCATCACCAAGACCCATACCGGTAATTTCACCCAGGGACTTGCCAACGCCGTTTACTCCGTGACCATAGCCAACCCGTCGGCGGCAACCTCCACCAGCGGTATAGTCACCGTCACCGAGAGCGTGCCTTCCGGGCTGACGCTGGTCTCCATGTCCGGCGCCGGGTGGACGTGCTCCGGCAACACCTGCACGCGCAGTGACTCGCTCGCGGCCGGCGCCAGCTACCCGGTGATTACGGTAACGGTTAACGTGGCAACGAACGCTACTTCCCCGCAGGTGAATTCCGTGAGTGCGTCCGGGGGCGGATCGGCCACCGCCAGTGCCACTGACTCGACCACCATAGTCGCCGTGCACGTGCTGAGCATCGGCAAAACGCATACGGGGAACTTCATGCAGGGACAAAATGGAGCGACCTACACAGTGACGGTGTCGAACGGCACCTCAGCCGGCACCAGCGGGACCGTCACGGTAACCGAGACGGTGCCGTCGGGCTTGAACCTGGTATCGATGGCCGGAGCGGGATGGACGTGTGTGGCCAATACCTGCTCGCGGAACGATTCCCTGGCGGGCGGCTCCAGCTACCCGGTGATCACGGTCACCGTGAATGTGGCTGCCAACGCCAGCTCGCCGCAGATCAATCAAGCGAATGTCAGCGGAGGCGGCTTCGTGGGAGCGAGCACCAGCGACTCGACGACGATCATACCGGGGATTCCGTTCTTCGCCGGCTCAGTCAACGGCGGCGGCGGTACTCTCTATCTCCAGTTTCCGAGTGGCACCATCTTCGGCTACTACGGTTTCCTGAGCGGCGGGTGGATGTTCCACGTGGACATGGGCTATGAGTACGTCTCGCCGGGGAACGGTCCGGAAGTCTACCTGTGGGACATGGCGAGCGGCCACTGGTGGTATACGAACACCAGCACCTTCCCGTACCTGTACGACTTCTCGCTGAATACTTGGCTGTACTACTTTGCGGATTCGAAAAACCCCGGCCATTACACGACGAATCCGCGCTACTTCGCGAATATGACGACGGGGAAGATCTTCACGATGTAAGGCGAATCGGAGCGGGCCCGCGCGGGAAGACTGCCGAAGAGTTAGCCTCGCGGATCACGCGGGCGGTTTTATCGACTTTATGGAACGCTCACCAGTGGGGGCGTGAAGCATTCTCATTGTCGGGGCTTGTACTATCAAGAGATGACCCACGTGTACCGAACTGCCGCCATGGGCGGCGTCTGCGGCGTGCTGATGCTGTTGGCGGCGGCGCCCCAGGGCGACAGCGTAACCTGGCATTTCGACCGGCTGGATTCCATCGGCGGACATGCCGCGACTTTGCTGGGGCATCCGCGGGTGATCGACACGCCGGGCGGGAAGGCGACGGAGTTCAATGGCGTGGATGACGCCATTTTTGTGGACACGCATCCGCTGGCGGGAGCGGAGACGTGGACGTGGGAGGTGGTGTTTCGACCCGGCCTGGGAGGCGCGGCCGAGCAGCGCTTCTTTCATTTACAGGAGCGCGATGCCAAGACCGGGGCCGATACCAATACACGCATGCTGTTTGAGATTCGCGTGATCGGCAATGAATGGGCGCTCGATAGCTTCGCGTTATCAGGGACGGAATCGCTGGCGCTGCTGGACCGGACGAAATTGCATTCGCTGGGCGCGTGGCATGCGGTGGCCGCGGTATACGACGGTCGCGAATTCCGCAACTACGTGGATGGGGTGTTGGAGGGAGCGGGTCGGCTGCATCTGGCACCGCAAGGGGAGGGCCACACGTCAATCGGAGTTCGCATCAATCGGGTGAATTACTTCAAGGGCGCGGTGCGGGAAGCGCGGATGACGCGCCGCGCACTGGCGCCCTCGGAGTTTCTAACAGTTCGTTGAAGATAAGGTACGGTTACTCACCGATGTCGATGCGGGTGTCGGTACCACCGAGCTCGATGGACTGGATCACTTCGGTGCCATTTTGCTGGGTATTTTCCACCGCGGTATCGGTAAATTTCTTGTCGGCCTTCTCGACCTTCACGTTGACGGTGTACTTCTGGCCGGATTGATCGGCGGTGAAGACGGCCTGAGTGGCGCCGACGAGTTTCACGTGGTATTGTCCGGCGGGCAACTGCACAGCGCCGGCTTTGGCCGTAGAGTCCACGATGATATCCCAGCTTTTGGCACTACTAATGCCAACCACCGAAAGAAAGAGCACCGCTGCGGGCAGCAGAGATTTGAGTTTCATGTTGTTTTAAGTTCTCCTCACCTATAGAGACGACTCTCGACAGGGCGAAAGCTGTAAAGGTTTGTAATGCCAAGGTTAAGGAATGTCGGGAGAGTTGGGACGATGCGCGGGGCGGCTGCGCTGCGATAAGAATCGTTGACATGCGATTTTTCTCGCAGTACACTACCGGAAACATGACATCTTCCTCCCGCGATGCGACAGATGAGCTTCCGCTTCCGACCGGCGCCGAGCTCGACATTCTGGCGGTGCTCTGGCGCCTGGGCGTCGCCACAGTTCGGAACGTCCATGAACAGCTCGGCAAGGGCCGAGGTTACACGACGACCATGAAGCAGATGCAACTGATGACCGAAAAAGGACTGCTTGTCCGCAGCGAACGTTTTGGATCGCACGTTTATGAGCCGGCCATACCCAAGGAGCAGACGCAGAAGCAGATTGCGGGAGATCTGCTGCAGCGGGCCTTTGAAGGCTCAGCCAGGAGTCTATTGCTCGGCGCTCTCTCCGCCAAGGCCGCGTCGGCCGCGGAATTGGCCGAGATCCACAAGATGATCGAGGGCTTCCGAAGAGGAAAGGGGAAATCGTCGTGAGTACGATTCATCTTCTGTCCACGCAGCCGTTAGTGGTGCGTTTCGGCTGGGCGCTGGTTCATTTCCTGTGGCAAGGGGCGTTCCTGGCCGGTCTCTATCTGATGGCGCGGAAGCTGTTTGTCCGGCCGGACAACGGGCGCGCCAGATATGTTTTGTCCTGTGGGGCATTAGCCGCCATGATGGCGGCACCGGCGGTCACTCTGATTGCGACCCGTCCGCCGCGGCCGGCGCCGGTGATCACACTGATCGAGGGCGCGCTGGTTTCGGGACCGATCGCGGGGCCGCAGAGGGGCTCGATTCCGTTTGAATCGCTGCCTACGAAGGCGCCCACGCTGGAGGCCGGAGACACCATGACGTGGATGGTCGTCCTCTGGCTGACCGGGTCGTTGGGGCTGTCGATCCGGCTCATCGGCGGCTGTATGGTGGCGGCGCAAATCCGGTCGCTGCAGGTCGGCGCCGCGCCGGCCGAATGGCGGGATGGGCTGGACTCGCTCAGGAGGCGGATGCGAATTTCGTTCCCGGTGAGGCTGGTTGTTTCGGGCTTTGTGCGGACGCCCGCCGTGGTTGGCTGGCTGAAGCCGGTTGTCCTGCTTCCGGCCGCGGCCATCACGGGGATCGCGCCAGAGCACATCGAGGCTCTGCTGGCGCATGAACTGGCGCATATCCGGCGGCACGATTATCTGGTCAACGTGCTGCAGAGAGTTGCGGAGACATTGCTGTTCTATCATCCGGCGGTGTGGTGGTTGTCGCGACAGATCGACGCCGAGCGGGAAGCGTGCTGCGACGACATGGCGGTGGCGATTACCGAGGATACGCTGACTTACGTCACGGCGCTTGCCAGCCTGGAGTCGCATCGGAGGGAACAGGCGGCCCCTTTGCTGGCGGCCAACGGGGGTTCTCTGCAACAACGCATCGCGCGCCTGGTGGGCGTGCCCTCGGCCCCGGGCCGCGGTCTTTCGGGCGCGGGGGCGCTGACCGCCGGACTGCTTCTCGCCTTTGGCGTATGCGGCCTAGCAGCGCAGGCCATGGATTCTCGTCCGGCGTTTGACGTGGCCTCTTTGAAACTCGACAGATCGGAGACCGGCGTGGACCGGATCAAACACACCGCGGGAAGTTGGATCCTGGAGAACGTGTCGTTGAAGAGGCTGATCGGCATGGCTTACGGCGTAGGGGATGGCCGAGACTATTTGTTCCGGGGTCCGGACTGGATCAATACGGAGAACGTCGACGTTGCCGCGAAGTTTCCGCCGGAGACTTCCGATGCGCAAGCTCTGCTGATGTTGCAGCGGCTGCTGGACGAGCGCTTCCAATTGAAGCTGCATCGAGAGTCCCGGCGGTTCGCGGTATACGCCCTGGTGGTGGACAAACACGGAACAAAGCTGCGGCCTTTGGCGGCGGCGGGGCCGAATTACAGGTTCAGCGCCAGAGGCGGTCACGCGGTCGGGATGTCGGTATCGATGGCGCAGTTTGCCGATCGGCTGTCGAAAGAAGTGGGCCGACCAGTGGTCGACTTCACCGGGCTCGCGGGGAAATTCGATCTGACGCTGGACTGGAAGGCGGAAGACGGGCAGGTGGAGGAGCGCGATGCGGCTCCCGACCGTCCTTCGATCTTCTCCGCTTTGCCGGAACAACTGGGTCTGAAGCTGGAACCGCGGACGGTTTCGCTGGATGTGCTGATTGTGGACGCGGCGCTGAGAACGCCGGTTGAGAATTAAGACTCGGCAAGAGCGGTTCAATTGCGCTACGGCCTGTTCTGCAGCCCCGACGCGTCTCTGAGCGGCACGGTCGGCGCCGGCGGACGCGATCTGAGCCTCTCCACCGTCAACGGCAGCATTCACATCCGCAAAGCGCAGTGACTTTCGCCATGCTTACGAGAATGGCCAGACGCGCTCGATGGTCTTCGATAGCATCCAGCGCTTGTCCTCGGCGTTGAGGAACTTCATTTCATCGCGGACCACGTGCAGGGCGCGTTCGTAGGTGGCGCCGGCGGTCTGCTCGACGATGGGCCAGTCGGTGGCCCACATCAGGCGCTGCGGGCCGAAGCTGGAGTGAAGGCGCTTCACCAGCTCCTGCGAGTCGAGGTAGGGGTAGCCTTGGCGGGAGAGCGACCAGGTATGCGAGACCTTGACGAACACTTTGGGATACCGCTGGAGCGCGATGAGCTTCTCGAGTTCCGCCGGTTGATCGACGGGGCAGTCGGCCATGTGGTCGATGACCAGGGTGAGATCGGGATACTTGTCGATCAACTGACCGACTTCGGGCATGCGGCCGATGGGCGCGAGAACGGTCATCGGCACTTTCAGCGATTGGCAGCGCTTCCACAGCGGCGGCATGAGCGGGCCGTGGATCCAGTCGCCACTGGCGTTGCCGGCGGGGCTGAGGCGAACGCCGCGGAAGCCCTGTTCGGTGAGCTGCGACAAATGATCGGGCGCGGCCGGGTCCAGCGGATCGACGCGGCACACCGCCTGGAAGTACTGCGGGTAGCGATGCAGGACGCTGGCGGTGTAGCTGTTGTCGTAGCGGTAGTGGATGACCTGAATCAGAACGGTCTTGGAGACGCCATTGGCCTTCATGAGGTCGAGCAGGGTTTCGGGGGCGGCATCGCGCTCGGGAGGGTGAGCTTCCCTGGCGAAGGGAAATTGCGGGTCGTGCTTCCAGACATGCACGTGAGGATCGAAGATGCGATAATCATCAGCCGCGACGGCGGTCATAGCGACAGCTCCCAAAAAAGTCCGGCGGGTCAGGCTAGACATAAATCGATTCCAGCTTGTTGACCACGTACGCGCCGCAGCGTTCGTAGCTGGCGCGCGGGCCGTTGCGGGCGACATCCAGGTCGACGCACAGCCATCCTTTATACGAGATGGCTTTCAGCACGCGGTGGCACGCGGGAAAGTCGACGTCGCCGTCGCCCAGGTCGAAGATATTGTCCAACAGCCTGGCGCTGATCTTCTTGGCGTCTTTGTAGTCGGCGAGGATGAGGCGGTCGCGATACTTGTCGAGGGTCTTGGGGACGTCGATTCCGGCCAGGAAGAGGTGGGCGGTGTCGGGCGAGAAGCCGAACTTCTTGGGATCGGTGAGGGACATGCAGCGGTCCACTTCGTCGGGATCCTGCACGATCTGGCCCATGTGGTTGTGCAGGCCGGCGCGGAATCCCATTTCGTTGGCCGCTTCGCCGATCTGGTTGAAGCATTCGCACATGCTCTCGAAAGCGCCGGGAGCGGCTCCATTGGCGCGGTTGGGAGAGAAGACCACCAGGCGATTGGCGCCGAAATTCCTGAGAAAGTCCATGGCCTTGCGCGCGTTGGCCAGCACTTCGGCGCGGCGGGCGGGGTCGTGGGTGGGGCCGTTGAAGGAGATGGTGATGATCTGCAGATTGCGCTTGGACAGCTCCTGCTGCAACTGCGGGATGGTGATGTTGTAAGTGGTGAGGATTTGCGGGAACTGGGTCATGCGGATACCGATGAAACCGGTGTCGCGCATGATATCAAGGATGTCGGTAAAGGGCACGCGGGGAAAGGAATTCCAGAGATTGGCGCCGAGCGCCCATTTGACATTCTTGTTGGCTGGGAGGCGGTCGGCGGTGCGCGCCAGGGAAGCGGCGAGGATTCCGAGTACAGTGCGTCGCGTCATACGGTGACAACGGTATCACAATGGGCGGAGGGGCGCGGGGAGGCGGTTTGTCACTTGTCCGCGCCGCCCGCCGGGGGTATCCTGATCGCGGGCCTACAATGAAGTTCGCAGCACGCGTTTCCCTGTTCCTCTAGCTGTTGCCGTTTGGCGTCCACGCTTCCTGATCAGTCTTCTCCACGGTTCTCGGCGGCAGCGGGCGGGATTTCGCCACCTCGGTGGTGTCGGACGCGCAGGGCGTCGTTTACGTAGCGGGCCTGACGTACGACGATTTCGACGCGCTTGTCGCGAAATTCGATCAGGTGCTTCGGTGTGTTTGCTGGAGTCCGCTGCGACTTCGAACCGCATAGAGGGTAATATAATCGGACATGCGGCTCCTGATTGCATTGACGTCGATGTGCTTGATGGCTCAATCGCCGCCGCCGGCGATTCCAGCCAGGAACTTTCCCGCGCCCAACTTTGTTCTGCACGATATGCCACACAAAGACCTTCCTAGTAACGTTCAGATTGGTCCAGGCGGCATGACGATCCGGCAAGGGGCGGGCACGCCAACCGATATCAATGTCCTTGCATTCAGTGGAGACGCGAAATTCCTTGCGGCGGGGAAGTATTTCGGACGCGTTGTTGTATGGGATTTCGCAGGCCGTAAGAGTGTACGGGCCATCGAAACGGGGCAAGGAATTGTGATCGCTGTGGCTCTGAACAGCGATGGGACCATTCTGGCGACCGGCGGCAACGGCGACAAGTTCAGTGTGAAGTTGTGGGGTGTGAGCTCCGGGAAGCTCATCAAGACCATCAAGGTGGGCCTTGATTTCGTTACGGATCTGCGGTTTGATCGATCCGGCAAATGGCTTTCGGTAACGTACAATCAGGGCAGAGCCTACGTATTCGACACCGTTACTCTGTCCCCGGTCTTGCAATTGAAAGACACGCAGGTGATTCGGTTTCTGGAAAATGGCAGTCTGCTTCTCTCTGAAGGCTCCGAAGGCTTCTCCACTTTTAGCACCGCCGACTGGTCAAAGAGGGGGACGATTCCAAAATGGGAGGGATATCCCGAACTTGTCGCCGTGGATGCACTACGAGATCGGATGGCGGTCTATCAATCCTCCGATGGCGGCGTCCATCTGAATCGTTTGAGCACCGGAGACCCTCTCGACTTGGTTCCGCAATTTCCGAAACAGCGGAAGAGGCCGCGGTTCGTGAAATTCAGCCCGGACGGTTCGTACCTCTATAGCAGTATCGACGACCGCTTGTGGCTTGCGGATACCCGGGGGAATGGTGTCTGCGGATCGGCCGTGATGTATCGTGTGGCCGGCGCTCTCAGTCCGGACGGCCGCTGGGTGGTTGGAAGCAAGGACGAGTCCTTCTCTAAAGAGCGTCGCGATGGGGTTTGGGTTTGGGATACGGAAAAACTGGTAGCGGCATGCGGAATCACGCCCCCCGGCGGGAACAATAGTGTACCGGGGTTTTGATCATAGTTCCTGTCGACCACCACTTTCCCGGTAACGCGGTTTTCCTGGCGGATGCCGCGGTCGATAATCGATAATCCAGCCGGGTGGATCATCCTTCGCAACAAGGTGGTAGAGTGAGGGCATGGGGCAACAGACGAAATTGCTCGGCGGTGCTCTGGGCCCCTGTTTGGGATCCAGATTGCGCAATCGGGTTGTAATGAGGATCGCAGTCGGGGTCCTCCTTGCGATTTTTGACCTGCGGCTCAACGCACCGCACATTGAACCGTCCTAGGACGCGGCAACCCTCGGTCACGTGTTTGGGAGCATCTGCATCGCGGCGTTGAGTCTGTTCCTTATCGCCTCTGGCGTTAGGGCAGTCGAAGCCACCTGAGTTACCAGCGCGGAAGACCAGGAACAAAGCGAACCAGAGGGCAAAGCACTATAGAACCAAGAATCGCCGCATGGCCCGTTGGCGTCGGCACGATATCAGTCGCAACGGCGTACGGTGCGGTTGGTTTCTTGCAGGGCGCGGACGATGGACTCGGGATGCTTGAGGTCGTTGCAATCGACAGGCTGCGGCTCGTGGATTTCGGCGGGCGCCGGAGTTTCCGATTGCAGATATTCCACGAAGCGCAGCGTGTCGAAGGCCGGTGCGCGGAGCAGGCGGGCGCAGGCGGCGCGGATCTGGCGAGCGTTCAGCACCGGCGCAAACCGGTAGATACGGGCGTAGTCCAGGCGCGCGGCGGCTTCCTCGCCGAGGCAGGACTGGCAGAGCACGCGGCAATCGGCGGGTGTACAGGCGGGGAGTTGCAGGCTGTACGCGCGGCGCTCGATGGGCCAGGGAGCGGTATCTGCGACGCCGAAGATGAGGGTCTTGCGATCGATGGCGGCATCGGCCAGGGCGGTGGTGAGAGCGGCGTCGAGCAGGAACGTGCGGCTGTTCTCGCCGGCGCCCACCACGGCGGTGAGCAGATGCAGGTCGTCGACGATGACGGTATTGTGAGCGGCCACGGCGCGGGCGAGCGTATCGAGGAAGGCTTCTTCGAGAGCCCACGGCTGGCGGCCGGTCATGGATTTCACGAGCTGGCGCATGGCCAGAAACCCGCCGCCCATGGCGTTGTGGACATGGCGCAGAACCGTGGTCCGGCCGAGTCCGGAGTGCGATTTGAGAATGAGTACGCTTCCCGGGTGAAAGCCGCTGAGCATGGTGGCGGCAATCTCCCGCTGCGAAGGCGTAAGTGTACTTACGATTGACATATGAGACTCGGTAATTCCCCGCCGGACGCAGTTATGGCGTCTGGCGGCAGTTGGGTGGTCGGATGGACTTAGACGGCGAAGCGAGCAGCGGAAAGCAGGCGCTGCTGGCAACGGGTCAGGTCGAATAACCGGATGTTAGAGTTCAGTTGTTCGTGGTCGTAAAGCAAGTAGTGCCTCCTTTCCTGAAATTGGGAGCAATTGGTATCTTATGCAGGTTACCACGCGGGAGTGGTGCCGGCAAGTGAATTTTGATTAATTGCCGTTCATCGGCGGTCGGGCGATAATGAGTGCTTGATCTCCTGCCGCAACCTGACGCGTCGCTTTGGCGAATTCCTGGCGGTGGACCGCCTCAACCTGCACGTGGTGAAGGGCGCGATTTGCGCGTTCCTCGGGCCCAACGGGGCAGGGAAGTCCACCACGGTCAAGATGCTTACGGGGCTGCTGCCGCCGACATCGGGAACGGTCTCGGTGTGCGGGCTGGATGTGGCATCGCATCCGCTGGAACTGAAACAGCGCATCGGGGTGCTTCCGGAAGACCTCGGACTGTTCGACGATCTGACGGTGG
>Ga0181529_10005115_pt1 | contig 13827 bp, 9 predicted proteins | sample PEATcosm2014_Bin_36_FD_119763 | JGI IMG/M metagenome (GOLD analysis project Ga0181529, IMG submission 119763) | Peatland microbial communities from MTU Mesocosm Facility, Houghton, MI, USA - PEATcosm2014_Bin10_30_metaG | ecosystem: Environmental > Terrestrial > Soil > Wetlands > Peat | place... | reverse complement strand
CCGCGGGCTTGACCACTTACATCAACCGGATCAAGTCGGAGCTCTCCGAGTACGGTCACGCCGGCACCCCCATCTACGTGGGCGAAATCGGCGGACCTTACAGCAATCCTGGAAAACAGAGCTGGTCGATTACCCAGGGCTTGTATGCCGGCCAGGTGTTGGGCGAGATGATGAACGATGGAGTCACCCGCCTGACCTGGTGGATTGGCTTCGGCAATTGCAACGGCCAAGCCGGAAACGATAATTCCTCGCTCTATGGATGGCAGGACTTCGGAGCTTACAATGTCTTCTCCGACGGTCCTTCCGATACTACGTGTTCGGAGGCGGGTCCCATCGGCACCATGTCTCCCACCGCGCGGGCCTTCCAACTCTTCAGCCAGGTGGCGATCAACGGTGAGCACGTGCTGCCCTCGACCGTTACCGGCGATACGGCCGATGTGGTTGCCTATTCGGCCACCAACAGCGGCGGCGAGGCGCTGGTGCTCTTCAACCGCAACGAAAACAGCAGCGAGACGGTGCAGATTAATGTCTCCGGCAAGAGCAGTTCGACCTCGGTCACGGAAACGACTTATGACAAGGCGATCTATGATTTGTCGGAGAATAATGACTGGGCGCCGCCCACCACCACCAACCTGGGCGCGCAGTCTTTGCCGCTGACGCTCACACTCGCCCCGTGGAGCATGAACGTGGTGATTATCCACTAAGTGAAATTGGCCGGTAAGAGACTCATTGATCGAACCATGAAATCTGAAGCGATTCGGCTGCCATGGTTCGATCCTGAGTTGCCATTCGATCGATTTTTACAGCAAGAGAAACACCAGCGGCAGCTACGCGTTTGGCCCTCTGGCCGGATGCGTTGTCTGCCGCTGTTTTGTTTGAGCCTTTCCCGGCACTGCCCTTGTTAGGACAGCAAGACAAGGGCTGCAAAGGTTGGCCAAGTCCACCGATCCGCGACGCACTCGCCGCGGATAAGGGTCATCGATTCGTTCGTGGTCAGTGTTGAAGGCCATCCGCCGCCAGCAATCAAGACTCGCATCCCAAGCCACCTTGAAGGCCTCTCGAATCCTGATACTGCGGCGGACGCCTGGTTCTCCCCCTATTGGCCGCTAAGCGCAACCGTTGCGCTCGCACTGGGGTTGTTGGCGGTGACGGTAAGGGTCGCAGAGGTTGCGCTTGCGACTGTGGGTGTGAATTCGATCAGAACGATGCAGTTGGAGCTGGCCGCCAGTGTGGTCCCGCAGTTGTTCACCTCAACGAACGATGCGGCCCCGCTCCCGCTGAGCGCGATCGATGTCAGATTGACGGGCGTTGTAGTGCTGCTGTTCGTCACAATGACTGCCTGCGTCGCGCTGGTGGTTCCCGGTGTGACCGTTCCAAAGCTCAGCGTGTTGGCGGAGAGGGTCAGTGTTGGCGCGCTGACGCCGGTTCCGGTCAGAGCGACGCTTTGCGTTGCAGGGCTTGCATTGTCAGTGAAAACCAGCGTGGCGGCTCTGCTGCCCAAAGCTGTGGGAGCGAAGCGGGTCAGAATCGTGCAACTGGCTGACACTGCAAGAGAGCCGGGACAGTTGTTGATTTGCGAGAACGAGGTTGGGTTTGTTCCGCTCATTGCAATGGAGGTAAGGTTGAGCGCGGCAGTGCCTGTGTTGGTGAGGGTGATGGACTGGGCCGGACTCCAGGCATAACCAGCGGAGGGATTGACCGCCGTGACCGGGAAGCTCTGCGATGTGGTCGAGAGCGTAACGACGGGCATCGGTACGACTCCGGTTCCGCTGAGGGAGACGGACTGCGGAGTGTTCTGGGCGTTGTCGGCCAAGTTTAGAGAGGCGGTAAGCGTTCCTCCGGCAGTGGGTTTGAAGATGACGGAAATCGTGCAGGAGGCGTTGGCCGCCAGCGACGTGCCGCAGGTATTGGTTTGAGAGTAAGAAGTGGCGTAGGCGCCGGTAAAGCTGAAGGAGGTGATCGTCAGCCCGGCGGTTCCGGTATTCTTCAGCGTGACAGCCTGAGCGGCCGATGTGGAACCCACATAGGTCGAGGCGAAGGTGAGGCTGGTGGGTGAGAGGCTGACCACCGGAACTCCCACTCCGGTTCCACTCAGCGCGACAGTCTGCGCAGTTGCGGTATTGGAGGCGTTATCGGCGATGCTGAGCGAAGCGGGAGCCGCGCCAACAGCAGTGGGCTTGAAGGTTACTGAAATCGCGCAGGAAGCGCTGGCCGCCAGCGACGTACCGCAGGTGTTGGTTTGCGAGTACGACCCGGCGTTAGCGCCGCCAAAAGTGACGCTGGAAATTGTCAGTGCTCCCGTTCCGGTGTTCTTGAGCGTGACGGATTGCGCGGCGGATGTGGAACCCACATTGGTCGAGGCAAAGGTGAGGCTGGTGGGTGAGAGGCTGACTGCCGGAACTCCCACTCCAGTTCCGCTGAGTGAAACTGTCTGTGCAGCGCCGGATGCGTTGTCGGAGATGCTGAGCGAGGCTGAGGCCGCGCCGATAGCGGCAGGTTGGAAGGCGACCGAGACCGTACAAGTGGCGCTGACCGCCAGCGAAGTGCCGCAGTTGTTGGATTGAGAGAATGAAACGGCGTTGGCGCCGGTGATGGAGACGCCGGAAATTGTCAGTGCGGCCGTTCCAGTGTTCTTGAGCGTGACGGCTTGCGCGGCCGTTGTGGAACCGATATTGGTCGATGCGAAGGTGAGGCTGGTGGGTGAGAGGCTGACTGCAGGAACTCCCGCGCCCGTTCCGCTGAGGGCAACCGTCTGCGGCGAGTTGGGCGCGGTGTCGTAGAAGTTGAGGGTGGCTGTAAAGCTTCCCGCCGCGGTGGGGTTGAAGGTAAACGTAACGACGCAGGAACTGCCTGGTGACAGCGTGGCGTTACCGCCGCACGATGTGGCGCCTTTGAAGAGATAGTTGTACGTGCCGGTAATCGAGGGGCTGCCGGTGAAGGTTACTGCGGCCGTTCCTGTGTTGGTGAAAGTGACGGTCTGTGAGGCCGACGCGGTGTTGATCGCGGTCGATGGAAAGATGAGGCTGCTGGGGGTGATGCTCACCGAGACAGTGGTCGCGGCTGCTCCTGTGCCACTCAATGTAACCGTCTGTGGAGAATTGGCGGCATTGTCAGCAAAACTGAGCGAGGCCGTCAATGCGCCAGATGCAGCAGGCTTGAATGTAACGGTAACGGAGCAGGATGCGTTGACGGCAAGCGACGATCCGCAGGTGTTGGTCTGCGAGAATGAAGTGGCGTTGGTCCCGGTGATGCTTACGCCGGTGACGGTCATGCTGGCGCTTCCGGAATTGGTGAGCGTCACGGTTTGCGCGGCGGACGAGGAACTGACCGCTGTTGAGGAGAAAGTAAGACTGTTGGCCGAAAGAGTAGCTATCGGCGCCGGAGACGTCGAAACTCCCGGCCAGCCGTTCACTACATTGGCGACGTTGAGCGAACCGAGACCGGTGGCCTTGTCATAGCCGGCCGTGGCCGCATAGCCGGGCATCACCCCCAGCACATCCCCCGCGGTTTGGGGAGTGCAGTTGGTGGTGCCGCCGTAACAGATAGGCGCTATCGTGCCGGAGTTGATGTCGTTGAAGTAGCAACTGCTCGAATTGGCCGTCGTCTCTGCGCTGCAATTGCTATAGGTCTGCTTGGCCGCCAGGCCATACAGTACGGCATTGGGATTGCCCTGGGAGCTACCGGCTTTCTGGTTGATGAGCGCCATGATTCCGGCCATGATCGGACTCGAAACCGATGTTCCTCCCACGGCCATGTCCATCGCATAGGCGGGATAACTGCATGGAATCGGGCTGGAGTAGCCCGGCGGCTGCGTATCGCAGATCAGATAGGTGACGCCCAGAAAGCCATTGGAGGCGAAGAGGGAAACATCGGGAACGGTGCGCTTGTCGGTAGAAAGGATTCCGGTGACGCCGGTCTGCCAACTGGGTTTGGCGTAGCCGCCACTGCACGAAGAGGGTGTACTTCCGTTCGACGTGGTGCAATTGCTCACGCCGCCCGAGCCGCCGACGGGTGGAATCACCTCTTCATACAGACCGCTGCCAATGCCGTCGTTTTTCAGCAGATAATTGGCCCACTGCTCAGCACTGTAATTCACGCCCAATTGGCTGTTGAAACTGCTGATGACGATGGGATTGGTCACGGTGTCATCCCAGGGAACCTCGGGAATGTAACCGGTGGCATTGGACATATTGACGCTGTTATTGGCGCCGCTCCAGTTAGCGCTGCTGGAGTTGAAATCGGTGCCGCCCACGGACACGTTATAGGGCGTGCTGGTCATGCCGCTGACGCTCAGTCCGAATTCCGCCGCATAATCCGCGCTGGGGTTATAGTCGCCATCGTCGCAGACCGCCGCAATGGAGTCGCCGCTCGATACAAAGACGGCGATGCCCTGCGTATAAGCCTGCTGCCACAGGCTGGCATACTCCTGGTTGCCGGCTGTTCCCATCCCCAGTTCGCACTCGCCGTAGCTGACGCTCATGATTTTGGCGACATTGTTGTTGATGATGTAGCTCTCGCTGGCGTACAAAGCGTCGGTGGTCTGGCTGGTCTGGCTGGAGGTGACCAGTACAATCGACGCTCCAGGAGCGGCTGCGCCCGACCACTCCACGTCCAGCGTGTTTTCAAAGCGGTCATCGAGCAGATTCGTCGTTCCCGGATCGGTATTGGTCACGATGACTCTGGGAACATTTGCCGGCAATCCCGTGGCCGCGCGAAACGTGGCGACATCGCTCAGCACGATGTTGCTGGTTCCCGCCAACGCAATGGTCTGTCCTGTCCCGTTGATCGGCGCAGGCGCGGTCCATAGCGACTTGTAGTTGTAGATTGTCGCCATGTCATAGGGCACCAGCAACTGGTAGCCGTTGCCCGGCGTGTAGCCGGGGTGCACGCTGCCCAGACCGGCAGCATCCACTGCAGTACCTTCGAGCCTGTTCGGAAGATTCACACTCGCGGCCTGCCCATTGGCCAGCGCTGGCCCACTCAGCGCGCTTTGGCCAGATGGGGACAGGGCATGATGTTGTGGCTTGGCAAAGAAGTTATGCAGAGATTTGACACCCACCACCACCGGTGCGAGCGCCGTGGGAATGCTGATGTCGCTCACGTTGGCGATATGCGCCACACCGCCGGAAGTAATGGAGTGCATCTCCGTATGGAAGGCATTCTCCACCTGAGCTACGTTGCCGCTGAAACGGATGCTGCTCCTCGATGGCGGAATTTCCTCAATACTGAACCCCTGGCTCTGAAGCCAGTTTGTCACCGTCTCCAGATCGCTCTCCGAGATCCCGTAATTCGCGCCAAACTCCGCGGGCGTGAGCCAGTGGTGATACTCAGGCGAGGTCGGATCGTACTGCTGCGCATTGAAGGACTCAAGAGCAGCTTGCTGAGCCTCCGAGCGCTTGAGGACAAGAATCAGGTCGGTCATGGCCTCCCTTGGCGCCAGTCGGCCATTGTCAATGGCGCTCCGGACGGCTGGATGCGTGGTGCCGCGGACGGTCGTCAATTCAGAGTTGTCCACGCGGTTCACGATGCGGGGCGTTTCCTGCGAAGAGGACAATTCGCTGGCGTTCTGGCCCTCCATCCGGGCCACGGGCATCAGAGTGAACGCTATAGCGCTCAGCAATAGAGCGGATTGAAACGGACGCACGACTTGTCGTACGCAATCATGATTGAACTCGCAAAAAATAGGCATGGAAACTCCTTTGTCCAGACAGGAATTCGTGGCAACATGCGAGTTATCGGAAAATTCTAATGAAGCATGATCGATTTTGGACGTTTCTTGGTTACTATTAGTTTTTTCTAATCTAGTTCCACACAACGTTCGTACAAATTAAGGTGCGAATACGGTCCTGCTTTAGTTTCCCCTCCCCAATAAGCCCAACTTTCGCCAATTGACCACGATTGAGTGCGAAAAAGACGCATCTATGGAAAGGCGCTAAAATAAAGCCGATCTACACAAAACATTGAATTTGCTTGGGATTTATGGAGGCGCGGGCCGGGATCGAACCGGCGCATAAAGGTTTTGCAGACCTCTCCCTTACCACTTGGGTACCGCGCCTTGGCAGGGCTGCTTTCTATTCATTCGCCCCATTCCGCCGTAGCCAAACCGGTTGTGACCGGAGGGCGGAATGGAGCGGGAGACGAGATTTGAACTCGCGACCCTCGCCTTGGCAAGGCGATGCTCTACCACTGAGCTACTCCCGCTTGTTGCAAGATTGAGTATACCGGGCCGTCCAAATCCGGTCAAACCGCAGCGGCTGCCGGTTGCGCAGATCTGGTGCGCGATCCCCTCTCCTCTCGCACGATCTCGCCGTCGCGCATATACAAAATACGACCGGCAATTGCGGCAGCCTCTGGATTGTGGGTAATCATCAGCGTGGTCTGGCCCAGTTCTCTGTTCGACCGCAGCAGCATCGCCAGCACGGCGTCGGAGCTTTTCGTGTCCAGATTGCCGGTCGGCTCGTCGGCCAGCACAATCGCCGGACGGGTAATCATCGCCCGCGCAATCGCCACGCGCTGCTGCTCTCCGCCGCTCAACTCCGATGGGCGGTGCGGAAGGCGTCCCTTGATCGACAACAGGTCGCTGAGATGGTCGAGATATTCGCGGTCGAGAGGCTCTTTGCGGCCGCTGACGGCATGAGCGATCTCGATATTGCCCATGGCCGAGAGCGTGGGCAACAGGTTGAACTTCTGGAAGACGAAGCCGATGCGATGCTTACGCAGGCGCGTCCGTTCGGCATCGCTGAGCTTGGCAAAGTCGATTCCGTCAATCACCACGCGGCCTTCAGTCGCCTGGGTCAACCCGCCCAGCAGGTAAAAGAGCGTCGACTTGCCCGATCCCGAAGGGCCGACAATGGCGACAAACTCCCCAGGCTCGACGGCCAGCGAAACTCCGCGCACCGCGGTGACCTGAAGCCGGCCCGCCGTATAAACCTTGGTCAAGCGCTCGGCGAGGATGATCGGCGATGATTTTTCTGGTTGCACAGTTGCCATTGTAAACGTTCCATCGCCCGTCCCGCGGAATCCACAGCCTCCAACTCTCCCCGCTACAATGGAATGAGCCGTTTTTCCGGAGCTTCAGGAGGCGGCGCATCTTTTGAGGTCTTCTACAGGAATCGATCAAACCAATGCCTGAATCCGCAAACTCTCCTCTTCCGCTCGCCGCAGGCTCCGTTGGCCCCGCCGCAGGGGGCCGTCCGCGCGTATTGAGCGGTATGCGCCCCACCGGCAAGCTCCATCTCGGCAACTACATGGGCGCACTGGCCAACTGGGTCAAGCTGCAAGAGCAGTATGAGTGCTACTTTTTCATCGCCGACCTGCACGCGCTGACCACCGATTACGCCGACACCTCGAAGATCGCACCCAACACCCTCGAAGTGGCGCTGGATTTTCTGGGCGCAGGGCTTGATCCGGCCAAATGCACCATCTTTGTGCAGAGCAAGGTGAAGCAGCACTTTGAACTGCCTCTCTTTCTTGGAATGATTACTCCCCTCGGTTGGCTGGAGCGCGTGCCCAGCTATAAGGAGATGCAGGAGAATCTCGCCAACAAGGATCTGACTACTTACGGCTTTCTCGGCTATCCGGTGCTGATGGCGTCGGATATTTTGCTCTACCAGCCGGATTTTGTGCCCGTGGGGCAGGATCAGCAGGCGCACGTCGAGCTGACCCGAGAGTTGGCGCGGAGATTCAATCAGTTTTATCCAAAAGCAAGCCACGGCGAATACGAGGGCATAGGTCTTGTGGAGCACCTTCATCTTCCGGTTCTGCCCGAGCCGAAGGTGCTGCTCACCCCCTCACCCAAACTGCCGGGGACCGACGGCCGCAAGATGTCCAAGAGCTACGGGAACACGATCATGCTGACTGACCCGGAGCCGGAGGTGCGCAAGAAACTCAAGACGATGGTCACCGATCCGGCGCGCATTCGGCGCACCGACGCGGGCGATCCCGATAAGTGCCCCGTCGGCGATCTGCACAAGGTCTTCAGCTCGCCGGAGACGCTGGCCAAAGTCTATGACGGCTGCCGCTCGGCGGGCATCGGCTGCATCGAGTGCAAGGGCTGGGCCGCCGATGCTTTGGTTCAGGTATTGCTGCCGATTCAACAGCGCCGCGCCAGCTTCACTGTGGAGCGGGTTTTCGAGATTCTAAAGGACGGAAACAGCCGCGCCGCTGACCGCGCCGAAGAGACGATGGAGCAGGTGCGCGCCGCAATGCAAATGAGCAGCGGCTCCGGCCAAAGAGTTTAGACAAAAAGCGCGGCTTGAACAGCCGAGGAAATGCACGTGGAAGAAAAGACAATCCCGTGGTGGCGAAGGGCGCTGAACTTTGCGCTGGGCGGCATTCGCTCCGGTTTTGGCCTTTTCTCGCGCCCCTCAACCACTGAATCCATTCCGGAAGAGAAGAAGATCTCTGAAACTCCGAAAGAAACGTTGGAAGAAACAACAGCATTGACTCAAGCTCCCCAACCCGAAGTTATTGCCCCAGCGAAGACACTCCCGGTCGAGCTTGCGGCTGAGCCGAAGCCGGCGGCAACCGCTGAGGAAGCGCCGTTGGCCGCGCCGGTTTTGCCGGTTCATCCGACCGCGCCACTCGATCCGGTTGCCGCAGTTCCCGAATTGGTTGCCGTTTCCGAAGCGGTCGCGGATGAGGAGCTGAAAGCCGTCAAGGAACAGGAAGCCGAGCCTGTTGCCCTGGATGCTGCGATAGATGAAGTTGTGGCCGAGGCCGCGCCGAAGCCGTTCGAAGAGGACAAAGCCATCGTAGAACCTGAACCGGAAGTTGCGGCGGAGCCGGAAGACAAGGCAGTTGTGGAAGTCGCGCCTGAAATCGTCACGGAAGCTGAACCGGAAGCCGTGGAGAATGCCGCATCTGCGATCTTGGAAGATGCGGTGACTGAGCCTATTGAAGAAAATGATGAGCGTGCGGAATCCGTGCCGGAGTTTGAAGAAACGCCTGAGGCTGTGATCGTGAATGAACCCGATCAAGAGCCGATTGAATCTGCCGAAACAATTGTGGAAGCGGAGATCGAGCGCGAGGGTGCTGCGGAGCCGATCGCTGAGGTTGACACAGACGCGGAGGAAGAAGCTGCAGTTGAGGAGATTGCAGAAGCGGATGCAATGAATGAAGAGGACGGGAAACCAATCGCCGAGATGAAGCCAGTTGTGGAAGAAGAGTTGGAAGCGGCAGAGACAACAGCCGAGTTCGTGAATGAACCTGCTGCAGAGCCGGTCGAAGTTGCCGAAACTATCGTGGAAGAAGAGGCTGTGAACGAGGTTGTCGAAGAGCAGTTACAGGAGCTGAAAACAGTTGCGGAAGTCGAGCCGGAGGTCGTGATAATTACAGAAGTTGAAGCTGTAAACGAGGCCGTTGCCGAACCAATCGAGACGCATGAAGCCGTTGAAGAAGCCAAACTGGAAGCGGCTGTCGAACCGACGTCTGCACCAGAGCCTGCCCCGGATGGCGTCCTGCCGCTGGTGCTGAAGGCTCCGCCGACCGCCGAAGAAGCTGCCGCGGAAAAGGCGGAAGAAAAGGCTGCCGCCAAGCTGGCTGCGCGCCAGAAGAAGCTGGACGAAAGCAGCGAGCAATCGCCATTCTCCGTTTTTGTCGGCCAAGTGTATGACGGTCCGCTCGATCTGCTGCTGGACCTGATCCGCAAGCAGGACATCGACATCTACGACATTCCCATCGCCAAGATCACGGCGCAGTTTCTCGCGTATGTCAATCAGCTCAAGGCGGGCGATATGGATGTGGCCGGCGAGTTCATCTACACCGCTTCGCTGCTGATCCACATCAAGAGCAAGATGCTTTTGCCACGTATGGAGACAGGTCAGGAGGATGCTGCCGAGGATCCGCGCCGCGAGCTGGTGGAGCGGCTGCTGGAGCATGAGCGATTCAAGAACGCCGCACAGATGCTGCAACAGAAGCAGATGCTCGAGGCCGCCACCTGGACCAATCCCGGTCAGCGCGAATTCAAGGGCGATGAGGCCACCGAGCCGGAGATTGCCGCCGACACGGTCGATCTGGTGCGCATCTTCCGCGATATTCTGGAGCGCGCCCGCAAGCGGCCCGCCTTCAATGTCGAGGAAGATTCAGTCACCGTCGGGCAGATGATTCAGTTTCTCGGCCGCCGATTGGCGATGGAAGACAAGCCCGTCGCCCTGCGCCGCCTGTTGAGCCACACCCACTCCGAGCGCGCGCTGATTGCGATGTTCCTGGCGCTGCTGGAGCTGGTCCGTATGCAGGCCATTCTGCTCCGCCAGGATCGCGCCTTCTGCGAAATCTTCATCAAGAAGCACACCGGCTTTGACGCGATGATAAGCGAGGGCCTGCCCCAAGCCGGAGATGATTGGCGGTAGGCAAGGCGCTCAAGCCGGATGGCGTCAATCCAAAGCGGAGCGATGGGCGCCGAACCCGGAATGGGATTTTTTCTCCTTTTGCTCCGAAGCTGGAAATGAAATCGCACTTTAGGAAGCTCTCAGGCAGCGTGCGGATGCGATGATACATAGATAGCTCCCGCTTGCAATCTCGCGCCTTGCGCGAACACATCAGGGGATACTCGTCATGCGTCGCGTTGCGCTTATCTACAATCCGGCCTCTGGTCAGCACTCACTGCGGCGCCGGCGCGCCATCGACAAGGCGCTCGACGTTCTTCGCAGCGCCGGAGTGGAGGCCGAGGCGCTGGAAACGCTTGCGCCCGGCAGCGCTGGAGCGCAGGCCGCCGAGGCAGTGCGCCGAGGCTGCGACACGATCATCGCCTGCGGCGGCGACGGCACCGTCCACGAGGTCTTGCAGAGCATGGTCGGAAGCAGCGCCGCATTGGGCGTGGTGCCGCTGGGCACAGCCAACGCGCTGGCGGCCAATCTGAGCCTCTCCTTTTCCCCCACCAAAGCCGTGCGCAAGCTGCTGACCGCGCACCCGGAGAGTTTTCCTGTTGGCAGGATCACGTACCGGGATGCGAACGGCATCTCCTCTTCGCGCTACTTTACGGTTGCTGCCGGTGTTGGCGCTGACGCTCTGTTTCTCTCCCGGCTTAATCCCAGCCTCAAGCGGCGGCTCGGCTATCTTCTTTATCTGATCGAAGGCTTTCGCGTCTGGGCAACGCACTCTTTCCCGCTCTACAAGGCAGCCTTCGTCGAGCAGGAGGGCGGCGCGCCGCGAGTGGAGGAGATCTCGCAGCTTTTGGCGGTGCGCATACGCGACTTCGGCGGCGTTCTCAATCACTTTGTTCCCGGAGCCACGCTGCACAATGGCGGCCTGCGCCTGGTGGCCTTCAAAACACGGAGCCGCTTCCGCTACTTTCGCTTTCTGCTGGGTGCAATCTGCGGCCGTCCGGCCTTTTCCAATCAGATTGAATTGCTGAATGCGCTCTCAGTCGAGTGCAGCCCCCTCAACGGAGTTTCGCCGCGCGTCTTTGCCGAAGCCGATGGCGAGTTGCTCGGCCAGCTTCCGGTTCGCATCGAAATCGTTCCCCAGGCCGTCAACCTGCTGGTCCCGCCCGGCGCAAGGCCCTGAAGCCGCAGACGTTCGATCAAGCAGCGGCACGGTTGCGCTTTGCTCCCATCTTCCGGCGAGATACCGCTTCCTTTGGCGTGACGGTGAGCCGCAGGCCAACTGCCTTGAGCACGGCCACCAATGTTTTCAGAGTCGGATTGCCCTTGGGGGAGAGAGAGCGATAGAGCGACTCCCGGCTGATGCCCGCCTGGGCCGCCACCGCGCCTAATCCGCCGTAGGCTTCGGCAACGGCTCGCTGCGCTATCAGGCCCCCGGCGCGTTCATCGGGGTTGTCGAGCATCTCCGTCGCAGAAATTAAATATTCGACTGCTAACTCGCGGTCGGATTGGAGAAACTTGATCTCCCATTCATGGTGAGAACCAGCTCCGACAAGTTTTTCATGGCTGCCTCTATGAGGCCTTGGCGCGGGGTTCGCTGGCTTCGGAGACGGCTCTTTCGCTAGGGATTACGGGAACGCCGTCTTTCTGAATCATCACCGGATTCGGCCATCCGGCCCAGATGGTTGCCTCTTTGAAGTAGGCTTCCACAGCCGCATCGTCGTTGGGATCGTAAGGGCCGTCCTCGGAGTCATAGGGGATCGGAGCGTCGGAATCATACTCGCGCTTGACGCGCTCCCAGTCAGTTTTGCTTGTGTGCCCTGAAATTGTCATAATCGCGCCGCTCCTTCCTCGAAGCCTTCCGAAACGAAATGATACGTATATTGTATCCCCGAATGACATAAACCAGCGCAAGAACCTGGCCGAAGGCCTCGACAATCGCAACGTCCTGCAAACGGAATTCGCCGCGCCTGAGCGTTGAAATCGTTAATTTGAAGGGATTCTCATAAACAAGGTCCGCATCTGCAAAGTCGTAGCCATGCTTCTTGAGATTCGCTTCGCGCTTGGCTTCGTCCCATTCGTACACGATTAAATTCTACGCCCGTTCGGATGGGACGATTCATCAATCAAGTTATTAATCGCTATCCTCGGTTCTTCTACCAATCCGGAGCCACATCATCTTCCCCGAAACTAGCTGCTCGCCAAGTTCTGCCCGGAGATTCTGCCGAATGGTTGTAAGAATGTCGTCGAGACTAGCTGTCTCTTCAGCAGCCATTTCTTGGCAAAACTGCTGCGCAAGAGCGATAAGTTCCGGAGACCCAAGAAACTGGATGTCTGCGATGGCGCGCTCAAGATCATCAGCCACTTCATACAGGCGAGGATGATGATTTGCCTTCGCAAATGCGCGGTATGCCTCAACTAAGTATTGGATTCGTTGTTGCTGGAGCCTACTCTTTCGCTCTCTTCGTGTCGTCAATAAATGGCCGATATAAGCGCCGGCAATTCCAGCGACAAAGGACGATGACAGAATCGATATGAGGAGTTGCGTGTTCATTTGGTCGTCCCTTTGAACTGTCTAGCTCAAGAACATCGTCCGATACAGCGTGTCCCGCTGGACGGGTTTGAAGCCCGCATCGCGGATGATTCTGCGCAGTTCCTCTTCCGTTGTGCAGTTACTTGTGCCCGCAGCTTTGACGACATTCTCTTCCAGCATCACCGAACCGACATCGTTGCCACCGAAGTGAAGGCCCAGCTCCAGAACCTTTAATCCTTGTGTCACCCAGCTTGCCTGCACGTTTTCGATGTTATCGAGATAGAGGCGCGAGATGGCCAGTACCTTCAAGTATTCAACCGAAGTTGCCTCCTCCCAGCCGCGGCCACCGAGTGCAGTGTTCTTGGGCTGAAAGCTCCAGGGGATGAAGGCCGTGAAGCCGCCGGTCTCTTCCTGCAGGCGGCGGACGACTTCAAAATGATTGATGCGCTGCTCGAAGGTTTCGCCGACGCCGAACATCATCGTGGCCGTGGTGCGCATTCCGAGTTGGTGTGCGGTGCGATGCACGCTGACCCAGTCCTCGGTGCTGCACTTGATGCGGGCGATGCGCCGGCGGACGTCATCGTCGAGAATCTCGGCGCCGCCACCGGGGATGGAATCCAGGCCGGCGGCACGCAAACGAAGGATGGTCTCGCGCAGCGGCAAATCTGAATACTTTGCGATGGCCAGTATCTCCGAAGCCGTCAGGCAATGCAGCCATATCTGCGGAAAGCGCTGCTTGATGCCGCTGAAGAGCCGCTCAAACCAATCGATCTTCAGGTCGGGATGAATGCCGCCCTGCATCAGTACGCCGGTTCCGCCCATCTCGACGGTCTCGGCGATCTTCTGGTAGATCACGTCGAAGTCGAGGATGTAGCCCTCCGCCGAGCGCGCGTCAGTTACGCCGGGTTTGGGCAGCGGCCGGTAGAAGGCGCAGAAGGTGCAGTACTCGGTGCAGAAGTTGGTGTAGTTGAT
>Ga0181529_10005113_pt1 | contig 13829 bp, 12 predicted proteins | sample PEATcosm2014_Bin_36_FD_119763 | JGI IMG/M metagenome (GOLD analysis project Ga0181529, IMG submission 119763) | Peatland microbial communities from MTU Mesocosm Facility, Houghton, MI, USA - PEATcosm2014_Bin10_30_metaG | ecosystem: Environmental > Terrestrial > Soil > Wetlands > Peat | place... | reverse complement strand
TTCAGCTATACTCCATTCTAATCGCGCGATAGGCTGCGCCAATTATTCGTTTGTCTTCATCTGTGGCACTTTAGTGACTGCATTAATGACACTTTAGTGTTACAAGCTTGAGTACTCTATCGCAGAATTCACCGGGGGACGAAGAATCATGGGAGGTAATAAGTGAGTCCACTGGCCGGACATTCTTGCAAGCGCCGGAACTATCTCAAGGCGCTCTGGATTGTGTCCGCGGAGCATGCGTGGGATGAACCGGGCGGGGACCCGCTTGGCCGTGGATGACTGCGCTCTATCCGCCGCGGATGACCGTGCAGCGCAAGGCCCGCACCAGAAACTCCTGTTGGTTTGCGCCCGTGGCGGCAGCGTGGATAACGCTCACGTAAGCGGGCTGGCACAACAAGTCACGGACTGGGATGCGTTGATCGAAGCTGCGGAGTACCACGGCTTGGCGGCGGCTCTCTTCCATCTCGTGGCTGAGACATCTCCCGATCTCGTTCCGCCGGAGGTTGCCAGCCGGCTGCGCGGCGTCTGCTACGATTCCGCCCGGCAGAACCTTCTTCTTACCTCCCAACTGCTCGCGTTGCTGGATGCCTTCACAGCCCACGGCATTGCCGTTGTGCCCTTGAAAGGCCCCGTGATGGCCGAATTGCTCTATGACGATCCGGCGCTGCGGTCGTCTTCCGATCTGGACCTCCTGGTGCGGAGTCAGGATGTAGCGGTCGCATTGCGGCTCCTCGCGCAGGAGGGATACACGCTCGGCGCAAATATGGAGCGATTGCCGCTGCGCCTCCTGCTGCGCCTCAACCGCGAGTTGTTCTTCCGCCGGCCGCGCATGGCGGATGTGGACCTGCAATGGGAGACCGGCCCGGCGCATTATCCGTTCCGCATCAAGCCGGAGATATTGTGGCGCTCGCTGGGCCGAACCCAGATGGCGGGCAGGGAAGTCCCATGCCTTTCGCCGGAAGCTCTGTTGTTGTTTCTCTGCATACACGGCACGAAACACATGTGGTCGCGTCTGCAGTGGCTGGGGGATATCGCCAGACTGGTGCGAAAGCCCCTGGATTGGGATGTTGTTCTGCAATTGGCAGATATGGCAAGATGCATGAGGCCGCTGCTGTTGGGGTTGTTGCTGGCGCACGAGTTGCTTGAGGTGACAGTTCCCGAGGGTTTATTGGTCCGTGCTCGCGCGACACAAGCAGTCCAAGCACGGGCGAGAGAGGTAACATTGCGGTTGATGCGAACCCAGCCGACTGAACCGCAAAGCTGGGAATTAACTGCGTTCAACGCACGGATGGCGGAACGAAACTGGGATAAAGCGCGGCATTATGCCGCGCTGCTCAAGGCCCCGACGGATCAGGAACTGAAGTTGTTTCCCCTGCCTGCAAAACTATTCCTTCTCTACTATCCAGTGCGTGCCGCCCGTCTAGCGCTAAAATACGTCTCGCGGCTTGTTCATAGATGAAGACACGTAAGGGCCCCCTTGATCGTCCGGTATTTTGAACCAATTTGAGTGTTAGTCTTCGGCAAGAACCGAGCCAGAAGAGGGCGGAGAATTTTGCTTATCAAGAGGAAGCTATTCAGTGTGGAGCAGATCGTTGGTGTGCTGAAACAGGCATGGGAGACGATCAGACGGGATTGAGCCTCGCCCTTGTTGTAGCCTACAAAGGCTTCGTGATACGCCCGCGCGCTTCTTGAACTGTCGGCAAAGATTGCTTGGCTTCCCGAAGAAGATGGATGGCGAAAAACGAACCCGCAGATCCACCGCCGACGATGGCGACGCGATCGCTGTTCAGGAGACGCGTTGGTCGGGCTGGATTTTTCATTTTGCTTTCCCGTGCATGAGAGAAGATACCGCCCGAGTGCCGGCCCGCAATCTTTTTTGCATTCGTTACAAGAGCAATCCGGTAGTGAACCCGCTCTCATGAACTCCGCGAGTCGATGCTGATGGTGTATGACACCGTATCTAGCGCTCGATCTTCCTGATAAACAGCCAAAGTCCAGCCAGCATGATCGCAATGGCAAGGAAGCAAATCCCGAGCCCGATACGACGTTGGTTGCGCTCAACCATCGCGTCCTTGCCGGCCTGCTGATCCTTGGCGGCGATCTTGAGGCCGACCTGGACATCCTGGTCAACCAGGGCCTGCTGGTAGGTATGGATGGTAACGCGCGCTTTGATCAGCTGGTCCTTGGCCTGGCTTTGTGCCAGCCGGTCCTCGCTCACATCCATGCCGGAAGCCTCGGCGACAGAAAGCGTTTGATCGGCCTGTGTAATGGCGCCGTCCAGTTGCATCAAGCCGCTCTGAATTTTTACCCTTGCCTGGTCACACCTGTCGCCCGGTTGATGACACCGCATGCAGACGCCTTGCGGGCCAGTGCCGAGCATGGCGTCCGATGGCATGTGTATGCCATGATTTGAGTGACAGACAACGCATCCGGGCAGGCCTAATGCATCAAAGGCCGCTTTGTGCGAACTCTTTTCGTACATCTGGGCCTGGAAGATGTGGCAGTTGGCGCAAACATTCTGCACCTTGTCCACTCCCGGCGGCACCGCGCCATGGTTTCCGTGGCAGGTAGTGCAGGTAGGCGCGCTCAGATCGCCATTCACCATCATCGCCTGATAGTGCACGCTGGTTTTGTACTTTGCGAACTGATCGGTAGGAATGCCGTATGGCTTCATGTACGCCGCGTCAGAATGGCAGCGCGAACATGTAGTCGCGATGTTGACGGGGTTGACGGTGGACCGCGGATCGCTGGGCGGTCGTATATCGTGGACGCTATGGCAGTCGATGCATACGGCAACTGTGCTGTCTCCCGCGGCCTGGCGTTTGCCGTGCACGCTGGTGTGATACTGGTCCAACTGGTCGGTGCGAAGGCCGGGATCGTACTGCTTCATGTAGGTCGGATTGGAATGGCAGCTCGCGCATAACTGCGGGACCTGCCTGCGATCGATCTTGCCCTTGAACCCGGCCTTGGCGCCCATGGATACGGTCGGGTCGTAGCTGTTTGCGTCGCCTCCATGGCAACTGGTGCAGGTCAAGCCCTTTTGTGCGTGGATGTCCTGACTGAACTTCTCCTGCGTAACGCCCAGCGGGTCCGGCATAGCGGAGTGACAATCCAGGCAGGAGTTGGTGGTTTGCCCATAACCCAGGCATGCTCCGAGCACGATGACCCCGGCCAGCCCGGCAGTACGGGCTGCGCGCAACAGCCGGAACTTATTTCGCAAGAAAGCCATAAGCACTCATACCCGCCACATACATAAGAGCAAAGATTGCCAACCCGGTGATCCACCTCTTTGGGCGTGAGGGCGGCTCGCTATCGAAAAATGGAAGCAGGAGCCACAACAAACCGGCCAGGCTGCAACCGACAATACCCAAAACTTCCCCCTCCACGAACCACACCTTGGAGGGAATGATTTTAAGCGTCTGGTACATGAACAGGAAGTACCACTCAGGCTTGATGCCGGCCGGCGCTGAGCCAAACGGATCTGCTTTCACGCCCAGGTTCCAGGGAAAGATCGCCGCCAGAGCGCCCAGCACCCCAACCGTCACGTACCAGGCCATCATCTCCCGCAGCATAAAGTTGGGAAAGAACTTCATCTCTCGTTTTACCGAGGGATTTTCCGCCCACTCCGCTTCGATTTTTGGAGGAACGCTCATGCCCAGACGCTGCACCAGAAAAAGGTGGATCGAGATCAGAACCACAACCAGTCCGGGTAGAACAGCGACATGGAAGCCGAAGAACCGGATCAGCGTAGCGCCGGTCACCTGTGGGCCGCCACGCAAAAAGATCATCATGGGTTGGCCGACAATCGGAACCTGTCCCACCATGGCGGTCCCGACTTTGGTGGCGAAGAAGGCTAGCGTGTTCCATGGCAGCAGATAGCCGCTGAAGCCAAATCCCATCACAAGGAACAGAAGAAGCATGCCGCTAATCCAGGTAAGCTCCCTGGGTTTGCGGTAGGCCTTCAGGAACAACACGCTGAACATGTGCGCAAATGCAGTAAGGATCATGAGGTTGGCCGACCATGAATGGATGGAACGGATCAACCAGCCATAGCGCACCTTGGTCATGATGTACTGCACGCTCTCGAAGGCGTCATTGGCACCGGCATGGTAATACAACAGAAGCAATATGCCGGTGACCACCTGCACCCCGAACAGAAACAGGGTGATGCCACCGAAGAAATACCAGTACGTCAGGCGGTGAACGGGGACGGTCTTGTGGCGAAACGGGGCGATCAGGTCGTCCAGATGAAGTCGTTCATCCAACCAGCGAAGGATGGCGGCGATCATGGTCAAGCCTCCCGTTTGAGGGTGACGACAATCTCGTCGCCGCGCAGGTGGACATCATAGGCTGTAAGTGGCTTTGGCGGCGGCCCTGAGATGTTCCGGCCATCAATGCCGTAGATGCCGTTGTGGCAGGGACACCAGACCTGGTGCAGATCGCCGCGATACTGCACGGTGCAGCCCAGATGGGTGCATGTGGCGGAGAGCGCTTGATAGCTGCCGTCGCTGGTCAGAATGAGCAGCCCGGGACTACTGCCAAATCGGAAGATTGCCCCGGAGTTCGGCTTCAGGTCCCCGACCTTGCCGGCTACCACTTCGTTCACGCCGAGGTCTGCGACGGGTGGAGGCACTACATAGCGCAGCACGGGATAGAGGAAGGAAGCAAACGTGGCAAGAATGCCGCCGCCAAGGAAGTATTCAATCGCGCGGCGACGCGTCGATCCCGGGGGTGTGTTTTGGTCGCCGCTCATGCAATACACCTCCACCGCAACAATCTCTTGCAAGCAGGATCGTCAGTCGAACAGACCGCTATCCCGCTCGGGTCAGGCAGAAGACGCTTGCGCCACAGTTCCATCTCTCGCAGCCAGACTTCACAAAGGAGAATCATGTAGTTTGTTCTACTTCTAGTCTGTGATCTACGTCACAACCTGGAAGATTAGGAAGAGCCAACTCCTTACGATCGATCTGAACCGGGTGGTTAACAGGTGGGAAGTCTATGAAATTGAAGGCGGATGCGCTGCCAGCACACCGCCGATGAAACGCGAGGGGCGAAGTCAATTCCTCCCAGACTTGCCACACAGACTCCCATCCCATTGCGCTTCACTGAATGCTTGTTCTTCTTGAATACTATTTCTGCAATGTGCGGACGTAGGCGATGACGACTTTGATCTGATCGTCCGTCAGCTTGGCATTGGCGGCATTCGCGGGCATCTTGTTTTTGCCATTCTTCACGGCGGCGATCAGTTCAGCGTCCGTGGCTTTGACGACCGTCGGGTCCTTGAAGGATACAGCCTTCATGGCCTTGCCGGCCGGGGTGGCGCCCAGACCGTCTGCGCCGTGGCACATGGCGCACTTCGCTTTGTAGGTGTCCGCCCCTGAGTTCTGAGCAAATGCCGGTGTGACGATGGATGCTGCAAGGCAGCAGATTGTCGCAAGTCTCAGCTTCAATATCACCGAATTGCTCCTTTGTGCCGAGTCTTTTGTCCTCCTGCCCGGCTAAAACACTATACATGGAATCTCATTTTTCGGCCCCTGGATATCCCGGATTATTCCTCTCCTCAGTAGTATGGCAAGGGCAAAGAAGGAATGCCAACAGTCGCATCACCCCGGATCTGTATACCCGTACAGTGTCTGCGGATATACGAGAGGCAAGCGGTAAACAAATCGAAATGCTCTTAGGAGGAAGCGTTTCAGTACAGTCGTCCGTACCGTCAGCCGCCTGAGCAATTCAGGCTGCGGCTGCAAGTGGTTCATTTCCATTAGGTTTATGGTGGGCACAGCAGGATTCGAACCTACGACTTCCACCGTGTGAAGGTGGCACTCTACCGCTGAGTTATGCGCCCGGTACCCGCCTGGAGCCCATCCGGCATCCGGCAACACCGTACCTATCCAGCATACACGGGGATGCCCCACTGCACTAGACGCGGTTTCACGGATCCTGTGGCCTGACCAGGATTGTGCAGTGTGGTTTTCCTTGAGGAAAACCACGCGAGCGTCGAGTGCCCCGGATCAACCGCCTATTAAATTGCTCTGCCGCGGCAACTTCCACCAATCCAACTCACAGGCCCGCCAAGTACAATAGGCAAGCCAGATGTCCCCTCCGCCGCAGAATCCGCCCGGTCCCCGCCCCCCGTCGTCCCATCCCGCCGGAACGCCTCTTCACGACACTCCGTACGTCCTCACGGACGACCGGACCGGCGACCGGCCCGACGATAAAATTCAGGCGGATTTTGACGCGACAGCGCAACCTCACGACGAAGACGGTGTTATGGAAGACATGGCAACACTGGCGGTCAACCCGGGTCTTCTCGATGGGGCTCTACAGCCATCTGTCGCGCAGGGATCGGCGCACTTCCCCGAGATGGAAGACTCCGCCATCATGTTGGAGCTGCGCGATGGCAATATGTCCGGCTTCGATTATCTCATTCAGAAGTACCGCAGGCCGATCGTCAACTTCATGTACCGCATGGTGCATAACCAGGCCATCGCAGAGGAGCTTGCCCAGGAGGTCTTCCTGCGTGTCTACCGTTCGCGCCAGACATACCGCGCAGAGGCCCGCTTCAGCACCTGGCTCTATCGCATCGCCACCAACCTCGGCGTCAATTACGCCCGCGACACACGCCACGAGCGCGCCGCCTCCACCATCTATCTCGATCAGGCGGACTCTGACACCGGCCTAACGCCCGACGTCGCAGACGCCACCATTAGCGCCGAGGACGGCATGCTTGGCCGCGAACGCATGAGCGCCATCCGCCAGCACGTCATGGCGCTCCCTGAACGCCAGCGTATGGCCGTCCTCATGCACAAGTACGAGGGTATGGACTACAAACAGATCGGTGATGTCCTCAAGCTCAGCGAGTCCGCCACCAAATCATTGCTCTTCCGCGCCTACCAGACCCTGCGCGAGAAGTTGAAGGAGTTTATCTAGAGGAATATTTTGTTGATGACGACTCGTCCCCTTTTGTAGGGCCTGCTTTCGCAGGAGGTCGATTGAACGGATGAATGGCGGTTGATCTCGCCGCCCGCTTTACACAGCAAGACGCGCAAGGCTGCTACAAGATGCGTCGCCCAAGGAAAGGAACAACCACGATGAACTGCAAACTCTGCCATGCCGCTCTGCCCAATCTGTTGTTGGAGCCCGCCGCGTCCGAAAACGCCGCTGCACGCGACCACATCGCCGCCTGCGCCGCCTGCGCGCATCAACTCGCCACGCTCCAGGCCACCCTCTCACTGCTCGACTCCTGGCAGGCTCCCGAGGTCTCGCCTTACTTCGACCAGAAGCTGGCCGTCCGCTTCCGCGAGGCCCAGTCCGCCCCTTCCGAAGGCTGGTTCCAGCGGCTCAGGACGCGCCTGCTCTTCAATACCGGTCGCCACCTCCGCCCCGCGCTTGCAGGGGCACTGGTCCTTGTGCTCGTCGTCGGTGGAGGCAGCTTCGGCATCGCCACCTTCCAGCATCCTCACCCGGTTCAGGCTTCCGCAGTCGTCAACGACTTCCAACTGCTCGACAAGAACGAGCAGGCGCTGCAACAGATGGATCAGCTCCTCCGGGACGACGCGCCCGCCGCAGGCAGTGGCGCCACGTCTCCTCAGATATAAGTACGTCCTCGCGGATACTGGCTGTATGCCTTGCAATCGCCTCTTCCCGCAGGCCGCATAAGAGAGATTGCAGATTGGAGAAATGAGTATGGAAAGATTCAGGCCGGAAAGGAGGCAAAAAATCTCCACAATCCTCGTCCATCGCAGTAGACTTTCAGTTGCATCAAGGGAGCCGGCGAATGTCAATGCAAACGGAATACAATCCAATCTGGATGGATTCCGCCCATAGAGCATCCTCTGATGGTTGTTTCGGTTCCGCCAGGCGCAAGAAACTTATCATGAAATTGCATCTTCCAATTCGGTTCTGTCTTGGCACGGCATTTGTTCTGCTGTTTGCCGTCGCGCCGGCGCTGGCCCGCGGCCCCAAACCCCCCTCTCCGCTACCCCAGCCTGCTCCCAGGGCCTCGCGCTCCGAGCCGGCCCGCCCCGCCGCCAGACCCGCCCAGAATCAGGAACATATTCCGCAGTGGATGGCCAGCCACAGTAATCTCCCGTTGGCCGAGCAGCAGCGCGCACTGGAGGACTTGCCCGGTTTTCACGAGCTGCCCCCGCAGACTCAACAGCACTATCGTGACCAGTTGGCCCGGTTCAACAGCATGAATTCGCAACAGCGCGCCCGGATGCTCGAACGCAACGAGGCCCTGGAGCACATGACTCCACCCCAGCGTCAGCAATGGAATTCCGCCATGCAACAGTTGAGCACTCTTTCCGCCCCTCGTCGACAAGTCGTGGTCCGTGCCATCCTCGACCTCCGCGAGATGCCCCCCAATCAGCGCCAGTCGACCCTCAACTCCCCCGCATTCCGCGACCAGTTCTCCGGAAGTGAGTTCTCCATGCTCTCCACCATCCTCACTGCCGAACCCTACATCCCCCACCCGCTCACCCCAGCCCCCTGAACACGTGTCCCACTTGCCTCGCTCTAAATGCTGACGTTGGTCTTCCCCTGCTTCACGAGCGGGGTCACCATTGCGCTGGTGTCCTTCAGCGCCGCGATGTCCCGGTCGTACCGCCCTGCAATCGAGTTGCCCCGGATCGCCGCCATCTCCTCCAGCATCTTCAGGCCGTCCTTCAGGTAGCTCATCCGGCTGCGCTCGTCGTGTCCCCACGTCACCGGTACCTCGCGAATCTTGTATCCCAGCTTGCGCGCGATGAACAGAATCTCCGGGTCAAACCCCCACCGTTCGATCCGCTGCAGCCGGAAGATCACCTGTGCCGCCGCCCGCGTGAACGCCTTGAACCCGCACTGCGTGTCCTTGAACGGAAGCCCCATCACCGTCCGCGTCACCCCGTTGAAGCATCGCCCGAAGAACCGCCGGTACAGCGGCTGGTGGATCGTCTGCCGTGTGCGATCCATCCACCTCGATCCAATCGCCACATCCGCCCCATCCCGGATCGCCGCCAGCAGCCGCTCGGCCTCTTCCATCGGTGCCGACAGGTCCGCGTCGGTAAACATCACCACCGCGCCTGTGGCCTGCAGCAACCCATTGCGCACCGAGTAGCCCTTGCCGCGATTCCCTTCGTTCTGCACCAGATGAAGTCGCGGGGTCCGCGCCATCCAGCCGCGCACAATCTCCACCGTCCGGTCGGTTGAGCCGTCATCGACCACCAGCACCTCGGCATCCCATCCCTGCCGCTCGACGCACGACATCACTCGTTCCAGCGTCTGCTCGATGCGCGCGCTCTCGTTGTACGCCGGAATCACTATGCTCAGTTGCGGAGTTGCCATTCAATCCCCAGGGTCTTCGTTCCTGCCCGCCTCACATTCAAAGTGCCGTGGAGCGGGAACTGCGTCAGGCGCTTCTCTTCCTTATGAAACCTTTGTACGTCCCCACTAGTAGCTTAGCCGCATAAATCGCATCCCGCGACCCACTTTTTTCACCAGCAATCCACCATCCGCGGTCCTTACCGGTTCGACGCGGCCTGCAACGATTTATCGAGAGCATCCTTCAGTTGCGGCGCTACAAACGCAAGCGAATACTCCGCGTGAGAAAACCGAAGCAAGTGCTCCAGACCTTCCTGAGACTGATCGGGCGTCAGACGAGTATGCGACTCAAAGAACGACTTCGCGCCGGCCTCTTCCTTCTCGGCGTCCATCTGTAATCCGGAGTAGATCCGGATCGCTTCTGCCGAGATGCCGTACGCGCTAACCTCCTCCGTCGACATATGTTCCAGCGCTCCCGTCGAGAGTGCTGTCTGCCACGAGTTGGAAACAAAGAAGTACCCCGGGTTGGCAATCTTTGCCAGCCGCTGGTTGACCTGCTCGGGATGTTCCTTAATCAGCGCGGGGAAGTCGGCCACCAGCGCCTTCAGATCCGCGTTGTCCTGCGTCACCCTGCTCAACTCATACTTGCAGTTTTCCAGGTTCCCACTCATCTCCCGCCGCACGCTATCGCGTGTTTCGCGGACTAGGCGATGATTGTGAATTGTCTCGCGCACCCCATCCAGCCCAAGCGCAATCAGAATGCCGCATGAGACGACCGCGATATGGACAAAGAACTGTTTCCAGGTGAGTATCGGGTGTAGCGGTGCGTGGATATCCATGCAGGGAAGTGTACAGGAACGCTCGGCTCATAATCCGGAAAAGCTTCATCGCAAGTTGGCGAAAAATGATCTAAACTCCTCATTATGCCGGAAGATATTCCCACCCCGCCTCAGCCGCCCACCGCCGACACTCCACTGCCGCCGCCGTCCGCCACAGCCGTCCCGCCGGTCGCTCCGCCCTACGCCTACGCTCCGCCCTCTGGCGCTTCCTACGCCCAGGCCGCGCCCTATGCGCCAGCAGCCCCTTACGCGCAACCCTCGCCCTGGCCTGCCTACCCGCAGCCTCCCCGCCGCCGTCACTCCGCATGGTTCTGGGTCGCCATCCTCGGAGGCTCCCTGGCCGTCATCGCTCTGCTCTTCACCGCGCTCGTCTGGTCCATCGTCAAAAGCGTCAGCGGCGACACCTCCGCTTCGATCGACGGCTTCAGCGGTTCCAGGATCGGCGTCATCGACATCGACGGCGTGATCCTCGATGCCGACAAGGTCAACACCCAGATCCGCAAGTTCGGCGACGACTCCTCCATCAAGGCCATCATCCTGCACATCAACTCCCCAGGCGGTGGTGCCGCCGCCAGCCAGGAGATATACAACGAGGTCGTCCGCGTACGTCAGGACAAGCACAAGCCCATCGTCGCCTCCGTCGAGTCCGTCGGCGCATCAGGCGCCTACTACATCGCCAGCGGTTGCGACAAGATCTACGCCAACAACGCCTCCGTCGTCGGCTCCATCGGCGTCATCATGGAGTGGACAAACTACGGCGACCTCCTCAAGTGGGCCAAGCTCAAGAGCGTTGTCATTCACACCGGAACCCTCAAGGACGCCGGCGACCCCACACGCGAGATGACCCCTGCCGAGCAGGCCTACTTCCAGTCCCTGGTCGATAACATGTACGGCCAGTTCGTCCACGACGTCGCCACCGGTCGCCACTCCACCGACGATAAGATCCGTCCACTGGCCACCGGTCAGGTATGGACCGGCCAGCAGTCCCTCCCCTTGGGCCTCATCGACAAGATCGGAGGGTTCCGCGTCGCCCTCATGGACACCGCCAGCTCCGTCGGCATCAAGGGAGAGCCCACCATTGCACGCCCAGCCAGCGATAAAAAAGGCCTCTTGGCCGCGCTCTCCGACGATTCGGACAGCCTCTTCCCCAACCCCAGCAAACTCCTCGACCAGGCCCCAGGCTTCTATTTCATGTGGAAGTAAAATTCGCTGTTCCACCTTGAGAGGCGATCTTCAATGCCAGAGTCATCGACCTTCCGTGTTCCCATTATCGTGTGGATCATCCTTCTGCTTGGTCTGTGCTACGCTGGATATTGGCGCTTCGACCATACCTTCATCAGCCCGGGCCTTAAGGAATCGCTCACCGCCGCTGTCGATTCCGCCAACACCGAGAGCGACATCCTGGCGGATCTCCGCAGTGCCCAGTCGCAGATCCACACCACGCGCGACGCCGAGGTCGAAGCAATGCTGCAGCGGGCCGTACTCCTGATGCAAAGCGCAGAGGCAGCCAGACAGACAGCCAGCGACAGTAGCAACTCAGCCGAACTGGACAAGTACATCGCCCTCCAAAGGCAGTACAAACGACAGAACATGAAAGTCCCACAGAGCCTCAAAGACTACATCCAGAGCGCAACCCAGGAAGAACAGCAAGCTAAAAAAAATCCCAGCGCAGCCGAAGTACTCGACCAACAAGTCGCCCAGGAAGACTCCGCCCAGGCGGCGCACCTGTTCCAGCAACTCCGCGCCGCACTCGGCCTTCCCCCCTTGCCCACAAAGTAACCGCCATCCTCAAACTCTGTCATCCCGACCGCATCAGCTCAGAAGAACCGCGACAAACCAGCTACAATTCACTGCGGAGAGATGGGCAGCGTCTCAGGCATCATCGGCGGCATCGTCACGGCCAGCACATCCAGCGGTTCCTCTTTCAACTCGGGCAACTTCTCTTCCAGCGCGATCTGTAGCACCTCGTCCATCTGATCCACAAAGTGCAGCTTCATCTCAGTCTTCAGCAACTCCGGCATGTCGGCCATGTCCTTGCGGTTGTCCTCGGGAACGATCACCTCGAAGATTCCAGCGCGATGCGCTGCCAGCAGCTTCTCCTTCAGTCCGCCGATCGCCAGCACCTTGCCGCGCAGCGTTATCTCGCCGGTCATCGCAATGTTGCGCCGCACCTTGATCTTGGTCAGCGCGCTGGCCAACCCAGTTGCCAGCGTAATTCCCGCCGACGGCCCGTCCTTCGGAATCGCGCCCTCGGGAACGTGGACGTGAATGTCGACGTGGCGATAGAACTCCTTGCTCAGCCCCAGGTATTGCGAGCGCGAGCGGATGTAGCTGAGCGCGGCCTGTGCCGACTCCTGCATCACCTCGCCAAGCTGTCCGGTCGTCGTCAGCTTGCCCTTGCCGTCCAGGACCTGCACCTCGGTCTGCAGGATCGTTCCGCCGACCTCGGTCCATGCAAGGCCGGTGACCAGGCCGATCTCGCTCTTCTCATGCACCTGCGAGTCGCGGAACTTCGCCACGCCCAGCACCTCGCCCAGGTTTTCGCCCGTCAACAGCTCGCGATGCTTCGCCCCGCTCTCCACCACCTTGCGCGCCACCTTGCGGCACACATTGCCAATCTCGCGCTCCAGATTGCGCACGCCGGCCTCGCGCGTATATCCGCGAATGATCGCCCGCAGCGCATCGTCCTCGAAGACGATCTGCTCCTCGGTCAGCCCAGTTCCAACCCGCTGCTTGCGCACCAGGTACTGCTTGGCGATCTCCATCTTTTCCAGCTCGGTGTACCCGTGCAGGCGCAGAATCTCCATGCGGTCCTGCAAGGCGCTGGGAATCGTGTGCAGCACGTTGGCCGTGGTCACAAACAGCACGTTCGACAGGTCGTACTCCACATCCAGATAGTGGTCCTGGAACGAGCCATTCTGCTCCGGGTCCAGAACCTCCAGCAGCGCGCTGGCAGGATCGCCGCGGAAGTCCGAGGCCATCTTGTCGATCTCGTCCAGCATGAAGACCGGGTTCTTCGTCCCCGCCTTCTTCATCGACTGGATGATCTGCCCCGGCAACGCGCCGATGTATGTCCGCCGATGCCCGCGAATCTCAGCCTCGTCGCGCACGCCGCCCAGGCTCATGCGCACAAACTTCCTGCCCGTCGCCCTGGCAATCGACATTCCCAGCGAGGTCTTGCCCACGCCGGGAGGCCCGACGAAGCACAGAATCGATCCCTTCGGATTCTTCACCAACTGGCGTACCGCCAGAAACTCCAGAATCCGCTCCTTAATCTTCTCCAGCCCGTAGTGGTCTGTGTTCAGGATCGTCTCCGCGTGTGCAATCGAGCGAATCTCCTTCGAGCGCTTCTTCCACGGCACTGCGAGCAGCCAGTCCAGATAGTTGCGCGAGACGGTCGACTCAGCCGACATCGGCGGCATCGCCTCCAGCTTGCGCAGTTCCTGGAGCGATTTTTCGATCACATCCTTCGGCATTCCCGCTGTCTCGATCTTCTTCTTCAGCTCGTCGAACTCCGACTTCTCGCCCCGGCCAAGCTCCTTCTGGATTGCCTTTATCTTCTCGTTGAGGTAGTACTCTTTCTGCGCCTTCTCCATCTGCCGCTTCACCCGCGACTGGATTGTGCGATCCATGTTCAGCTTCTCGATGGCCACATCCAGCACATCGCCGACGCGCGCGAGCCGCGTCTCA
>Ga0181529_10005112_pt1 | contig 13832 bp, 9 predicted proteins | sample PEATcosm2014_Bin_36_FD_119763 | JGI IMG/M metagenome (GOLD analysis project Ga0181529, IMG submission 119763) | Peatland microbial communities from MTU Mesocosm Facility, Houghton, MI, USA - PEATcosm2014_Bin10_30_metaG | ecosystem: Environmental > Terrestrial > Soil > Wetlands > Peat | place... | reverse complement strand
TGAACAAGGGGCTGAAGGATTTTGTCGTCAAATCGAAGACCATGGCAGGCTTCGACGCACCTTACGTTCCCGGCTACGACTGCCACGGATTGCCCATCGAGATCAAGGTGGACGAGCAACTGGGCCGCAAGAAGCTGGAGATGCCCGTTCCGGAAGTGCTCGAAGCCTGCCGCGCCTACGCGCAGAAGTATGTGGACCTGCAAACCTCTCAATTTGAACGCATTGGCTGCTTTGGCCGCTGGCGGCAGCCTTACAAGACGATGGCCCGCGACTATGAGGCGCGCACTCTGGAGGCCTTCTACGGCTTTCTGGAAAAGGGATTCGTCTATCGCGGGTTGAAGCCGGTCTACTGGTGCATCCACGACCGCACGGCGCTGGCCGAGGCCGAGGTCGAGTACGACCAGCACACCAGCCCGTCGATCTACGTTCGCTATCGGCTGACGAGCGATCCGGCGGCGATTGACCCGGTGCTCAAGGGCAAGCAGGTTTCAACGATCATCTGGACGACGACTCCCTGGACCCTGCCCGCGTCGATGGCCGTGGCCTTTCATCCCGACTTCGAGTACGTTGCTCTGGAGGCGGGCGATCAGGTTTACATTGTCGCAGCCGAACTGGCTGAAGCCGTCATCGCCGCTTGTAATTTGGGCGAGACTAAGGAACTGGCCCGCTTCAAAGGCAGTCTTCTGGAGCGCGCCACCTTCCAGCATCCCTTTCTGGAGCGCAGCATTCTCGGCGTCAATGCGACCTATGTCACAGCCGATACGGGCACTGGCGCAGTGCATACGGCTCCGGCGCATGGAGCCGATGACTTTTACACAGGCCAGCGCTATGGGATCGACCTCACCTGTCGCGTGGATGCCGTGGGCCGAGTGACCGTTGACCCCAGCGCCTGGAATCATGCCGCTCCGCCAGCCTTCGAGGGGATGAAGGTGTGGGCCGCAAATCCGGTGATTCTGGCGATGCTGGAAGAGCGAGGCGCTCTCTTGGCCAGCCGCGATCTGGAGCACTCCTACCCACACTGCTGGCGCTGCCACAAGCCGGTGATCTATCGCGCCACCGAACAATGGTTCATCTCGCTGGAGACACCGGTCAAGGCGGAGAACGGCGAGGAAAAAACCTTCCGCCAACTGGCGATTGAAGAGATCGACAAAGTGGTCTGGGATCCGGCATGGGGCAAGGAACGCATTACCAATATGATCGCCACGCGCCCCGACTGGTGCATCAGCCGCCAGCGCATTTGGGGTGTGCCGATCGCCGTATTCATGTGCGAAAAATGTAACCAGCCGATCCTCTCCGCGGAGCTGAATCGCAAGATAATCACCCTGATGGAGAGCGAGGGAATCGAGGCATGGCATACGTCCCCGCTCGAAGCGTTGCTTCCCGTTGGAGCAAAGTGTGCGCACTGCGGCGGTAAGGAGTTTCGCAAAGAGACGGACATTCTCGATGTATGGTTCGACTCCGGGACGAGTTGGTTTGCGGTCTGCGAGAGCGATCCTGAGTTGAAGTCCGCGTACACTTCTTTTCAGAAAAATGAAGGCACGCAGGTTCTCTATTTGGAGGGCGGCGATCAGCATCGCGGCTGGTTCCACTCATCGCTTCTGACCTCAGTGGCGCTGCGCGGCCGCGCTCCCTACTCGCACGTTGCCACGGCCGGGTGGACGCTGGATGAACAGGGTCGCGCGATGAGCAAGTCGCTCGGCAATGGCGTCGATCCGGTGGACATCGCAAATCGTATGGGCGGCGAGATAGTGCGCCTGTGGGTCGCCTCGATTGACTTCCGCGAAGACATGGCGGCCAGCGAAAACCTGATGGCCCGCTGCGCGGAGATCTATCGCAAGCTGCGCAACACCTTCCGCTTTTTGCTCGGCAATCTGCACGGCTTCGAACCCGCGCGCGACCGCGTGGCAGAGGCTGATTTGCTACCGCTCGATCGTTATATGCTGGCCCGCACCCGCGAACTAACGGAAAACATTCTCGGCTGGTATGAACGCTTCGAGTTCCATCGCGTCTATCACGCTTTGAATGACTTCGCCGTCGCCGACCTGAGCAACTTCTACCTCGATGTGCTGAAGGATCGTATGTACACCTTCGCGCCGACAAGCAAAGAGCGCCTCTCCGCGCAAACCGTGTTGTGGCAGATCACCGAAGCATTGGTCCGGTTGGTCGCGCCGATCCTGAGCTTTACCGCCGACGAAGTTTGGGAATACCTGCCCGCCGTTGAAGGCCGCGAGAAGAGCGTACACTTGGCGCGGTTTCCCAAGCCGGAGGAGATTTTCACCGAAAAGCCTGCAAAGTTGCTGGAAGAGTGGAAGCAAATCTTCAAAGTCCGCGATCGAACTCTGATTCACCTCGAAGAATCTCGACAAGCAAAAATAATTGGTAAAGGTCTTGATGCCGATGTCGAGATTAGGACAGTGGGCCGTTTGCTTGAGTTGCTACGATCCCACGAAAAGGATTTAAAAGAAATTTTGAATGTTTCTCGGGTAACTGTACTCCTCGGAGAACAGCAAGAACTTGAACCGGATGATTTCTCGCTTTCGACCAAAGTCGGTCTCGCCACTGGCACAAAATGCGCCCGCTGCTGGAACTTCATGCCGGAGGTCGCCAACTACGGCATCTGGCAAAACGTCTGTACGCGTTGCAGTGATGCGCTGAAGGAGATGAAGATCGCCCCGCCTACGGAGAACATTCAATGAAAATTACTGCTCCGCGCCGCTTGCACTGGCTGCTGCTGATCTCCGCCGCCGTCATCTTTCTTGACCGGCTGACCAAGACCTGGGTCTCGCTGCGCATTCCTTATGGAGGCGCGATTCCGGTCATCCCGCACGTTCTGCGCATCTCGCATTGGACCAATGATGGCGCGGCCTTTTCGCTCTTCGCCAACTCCGCTTCGCCCAACGCGATCCGCTGGGGATTAATCTGCTTTTCCTCGCTGGCGGCGCTGGGGCTTCTCTTCGGGATGGTTCAACTCGGCAACCGCATTACGCTTATCACCGTTGGGCTGGCCTTGATCTTTGCCGGCGCGCTCGGCAACGTGCATGACCGCATCGCCTACGGCTGGGTGGTGGACTTCATCGAGGTTCATATCTTCAGCTACCACTTTCCCGACTTCAATGTAGCCGATTCTTCCGTCGTCACCGGCGCCTGCCTGTTGCTGCTCGACGCGCTGTTGCCAAAACGATCCGCGGGGTAATAGCCGCCTAATTAGCTTCTGGAGGATTCCATGAAGGTATTTCCCGCTGCCATCCGCAAAAACCTCGCAACTGTGCTTGCAATTCTGACAATAGGGCTGGTTTCAGCGTCTCTTGCCCGCGCACAGCGTCTTCCTCAGACTATCCGTCCCGAGCACTACACGCTTACCCTCGCTCCCGATCTGAAGACCGCAACCTTTGCGGGGCTTGAAATGATCGACGTGAATCTTGCCGAAGCGACGGATCGCATCACGCTGAACTCCGCCGAGATTTCCTTTGTGAGCGTGACCGTAAATGCCGATGGCAGAGAGCAGAAGGCCGCCATCTCGCTTGACCGGGAAAGGGAGCAGGCGACGTTTACTTTCCCGCGAAAACTCCACGCGGGCAAGGCGACGCTCTCCATCGTTTACTCCGGCATTCTCAACGACAAGCTGCGCGGCTTCTATCTCTCCAAGACCGCCAAGCGCAACTACGCCGTTACTAAATTTGAAGCCACCGATGCGCGCCGCGCCTTTCCCTGCTTCGATGAGCCTGCCTTCAAGGCGACCTATGACATTTCGCTGATGATCGACAGCGGCGATACAGCCATTTCCAACGGCCCGATCATTGCCGACACACCCGGCCCGGCAGCAGGCAAGCACACACTCAAATTCGCCACGACGCCAAAGATGTCCACTTATCTGGTCGCCTTTCTGGTCGGCGATTTTCAATGCACCTCGGGTGAATCGGACGGTGTAGCCATTCGCGTTTGCGCGACGCCCGACAAGGTTGCACTCACGCCCTATGCTCTCGATGTTGCCCAGCGCGTGCTGCATTACTACGACAATTACTTCGGCATTCCCTATCCGCTCAAGAAGCTCGATCTGATTGCGCTGCCCGACTTCGAGGCTGGCGCGATGGAGAACTTCGGCGCCATCACATACCGCGAGACCGATCTGCTGCTCGACCCCAAGACGGCCTCCGTCGACGCGTTAAAGGAAGTATCGCTGGTTGTTGCTCACGAGATGGCGCATCAGTGGTTCGGCGACCTGGTGACGATGCAGTGGTGGGATAATCTCTGGCTCAACGAGGGCTTTGCCACGTGGATGGAATCCAAAGCCGTTGCCCACCTGCATCCGGAGTGGGATATTGACCAGATGGTTGCCTCCGACGTCGGAGACTCGCTCGACTTGGATGCGGAGCCCACCACGCGCGCCATCCGCGCCCGGGCCGAAAGCCGGGAAGAGATCGATCAGATGTTTGACGGTATCTCCTACGGAAAGGCCGGCGCGGTGCTGGGAACCGTGGAGAATTTTCTGGGCGAAGAAACATTTCGTCAAGGCGTGCATAACTATCTGACCGCCCACGCATACGCAAACGCCACCGCCGAGGATTTCTGGAAGGCACAGACAGCGAACAGCCACAAGCCGGTGGACAAGATCATGGAAAGCCTTGTCGCACAGCCCGGCGAGCCTATCCTCACTTTTGGCGAACCCGCCAATGGTACAGTTGCGGTTACCCAGACACGCTTCTACTTCAGTCCCAACATCGTGCCGGACCCTGCGCAGAAATGGACCTTGCCAGTTTGCTTCAAAACTGCGAGCGGACAGGAGTGTCAGATCCTGACTCCGGAGAAGACAGCATTGAAGGCGCCCGGCGGCAATCTCTTTTTTGCCGATGCCGGCGGCAAAGGCTACTATCGCAGCGCCTATCCGCACAGCGTTTATGCGGCGCTGGCAGCACAGGCGGAGACCGCGCTCGCGCCCAGTGAGCGCATCAGCCTGATCGACGACGAGTGGGCGCAGATGCGCGACAACAAGGCTGCCATCGGCGACTACCTTGATCTGGCGGCTGCCGTCAAGACCGATCCAAACACCGATGTGATGGCCGCGGCTTTGCGCGGCGTCGATTCGGCCTACATTCGCATTGCGGAGACAAACGAAGAAAGGGAGGCGCTCTCGGCCTGGATTGATTCGACTTATGCGCCGGAATACGCCAAGCTAGGCCCGCCCGCTCAAACCGATTCAGACAACACGCGAGAGCTGCGCGCCGAGTTACTCTCAGCACTCGGCCTGCATGGAGACTTTTCCCAGATCACGGCCCAGGCTCGCGTCTATGCTCAACTATATTTGGACGATCCCGCTGAAGCCGATCACACGCTGGGGCAGGCAGCGCTGACTATCGCCGCCCGCCATGGTGACGCAACTCTCTTTGACCGGCTGCAACATATTTACGAGAGTTCAACCAATCCCGATTTGCAGGAGAGCGCGCTGCAAACGCTGGCCGAGTTTGAAGATCCGGTGCTGGTTCAGCGCTCGCTGGACTACGCCGTCAGCGGCAAGGTGCGCAACCAGGACGCGGCCATCCAGCTTGCCATTTCGATGCAGAACGACAAAACCCGCGAGCAGGCGTGGGCATACATTCAGAAGAACTGGGAGAAGGTGCAGACGCTGCTTACCCCGGAGATGGGCTCCATTCTGGTTGGCTCCACAAGCAACTTCTGCTCTGGAGAGGCGCGTGAGAGCGTGGAGAGTTTCTTCTCCACTCACAAAGTCGCCTCAACCGATAAAGCTCTCAAACACGCCATCGAACGCGTTGATGGCTGCATTGAACTGCGCAAACTCCAGAAACAGAATCTAAAGCAATGGCTGGAAAAGCAACCCAAGCCTTAACTTGCCTTTTCGCCGAAGAAATGCCGCCCGCTTAGGATGAGGCGGCATTTCTTTGCGCGGGATTACGGAAAGCCAGCCGTCAGTTTGCCGCAGCGGATGACTTCGGCGTGGAGGAGTAGTATCCGGTCAGAGTTGCGCTCCCCAGAATTTCCCCCTTTTCGCCTGCGCGGATCAGCGCTTGATACAGCGCTTCGGAGTTCGCGGGAAAATTCGTCGAATTCGGCAGAGCCAGCTTGCCGCTCAACGCATAGATCGTAAAAACGTACTCGTGCGCGTCCGGAGCAACACCTGCCGGAGGACAAGGTCCGTCGTACTCGTCGCCGAGAGCGAAATCATTCATGATCTGCTGCCCGTAGATGCTGCCTGCCACTCCGGCATCGGCAGGAAGCCTTGTCGCATTGCCGCTGATGTTATAGATTCCCCAATGCGTGAAGGCCGCGGTCACATCGTAAAGCACCACCACAAACGACTTGGATCCCTCCGGCGCGCCGATCCAGTAGAGTTCCGGTGAACGATCTCCACCCGCGGCTCCATTCGCCGAGCAGGAATTCACGCCATTTACCTGATTGTTCAAAACTGCTGAAAGAGGAATTACACCTTGATTCTCAAACTCTGTGCTGCGCAACTGAAAGTTACCGTAAACATCTGCCGTACTTTGCGAGATTGCTTTGGCGGAATAACTTCCGAGGATCACTGCAACTGCAACGAACAAGCCTAGACGTTTCAACATGGGGGATATTCCTTCCTTTCGTTTCTGCCATTTTGAGATTGACCGCAACTTCGCCTCTTGTTTAGCAGCCGCAAAAGGATTCTGTCAATCAAATTTACGGTGAATATGGCAACTCCTGCCTGCCTGAAGATCACTGCGCCGGCACCCGTCCCGGCAATTTCATTCGCTAGGATAAAGTCATGCCGCAATTTCCTCCAGGCCAGACGCTGCTGATCGACGCCGACGATACGCTATGGGAGAACAACGTCTACTTCGAGCGCGCCATCGCCGCATTCATCAGCTTTCTCAACCATCAGGAGTACTCGGCCGCCGTGGTGCGCGCCGCGTTGAATGAGGTCGAGCGCGAGACGATTCTCTCCCACGGCTACGGATTGCCCAGCTTTACCCGCTCACTTGTGACCTGTTTCGAAAGACTCAGCCCCGCAGCGATGACAGAGGAAAAGCGCCAGCGCATCGAGGGCTTTGCACGCTCCATCGCCGAGCAGGAGATCGAACTGCTGCCCAATGTAGCCGAGACGCTGGCCGAGTTGAGCGCCCGCCACAAGCTGATCCTGATGACCAAGGGCAACCACGCCGAGCAGGCCGATAAGGTTGCCCGCTCCGGACTGGCGAGTTACTTTTCGGCAGTTGAGATTGCAACGGAGAAGGACCCCGCCGCCTATCGTGAGGTTCTCCAGCGCCACCAGTTATCTCCGCACTCGAGCTGGATGATCGGCAACAGCCCCAAGAGCGACATCAACCCCGCCCTCGCAGCCGGACTTAACACTGTTTTCCTCTTTCACAAAGACACATGGGTACTGGAGCACGCCACACTCGATCCGGCCCCGGAGGGCCAGTTGTTGATTGAATTGGATTCGTTTGCGAAGCTGCGTGAGATTTTCTAGCGAAAGCACGGTTTAACAATTGTTAAGAACCTTTCTTGTATATACTCTTCAAATGAAATCCAAGCTCATTATCAAGTTTCTATTACTCGTGGCCTATGGTGTATTGTGCGGTCTGTTCATTCATGGGGATCACCTGAAGTGGCACCGGCTCGGACGCGAAGCATTCTTGTCATTCCAAGCGCACAGATTTGACCGTTACATGGCAAGCCCCGGAACTGGAATAGGCTACCTAATCATTTGTATTTTTACCGCTCTCTGCCTTGCTGCTCTGTATGAAGGTGTTGCATTTATCGGAGCCAAGCTCTTCACCTTATGCTGCGGAAAAAAGTCCCGAGCTGTGGAAACTTCTGATAAACAGCAATGCAACAATTGAATCGCGCGATTCGATTGTTACTCAACCCGCGCTAGCAGCTAACTGCTTCACATCAGCAAGCACCTGCTCCGGCGTCCATTCATTGCCCGGATAGAAGCGCGCGACCTTGCCGTTGGGGCCGATTAGCGTTGTTGATAGCGTATGGGTGATCGTGGAATCCGCCTCGTTGGTGATTCCCAGGTCGAAGAATCTTGCCATCTCGGCAAGCTCCGATTTCTCCGGTACGGCAAACTCCCAATGCGCAAAGGCATTCTTCGCATTGCTGCCGATATAACTTATGCCATAAGCGCGCAGCCGCTCCGGTGTATCGTGCTCGGGGTCAAAGCTAATGCAAATCAGATGCGTCTTCGCATACAGCGCGGGTAAGCCCGCTAACTGCTTTTCCAGCATGGCGAAGTTGCGTGTCATTCGCGGACAGAACTCCGGCGAGGGGCAGCGCGTATAGATAAAGGTAACTATCAACGACTTGCCACGAAAATGGCCTAGATGAATGAAGCGGCCGTCCTGATTGCGCAACTTGAAATCCGGCACCGCGTCGCCCGGCGCGGGAACATGATAGCTGACGGACGGCTTGGTATCGGGCTTGGCCTGCGCGATGACGACGATATGATCGAGTAGATAATCGGCGTTCGGATCCGGTGAGACCAGCACATCGGCAGTGATTACATCTCCCGGATGCAGCTCGCCGAGGATGCTCGCATCCTTGAGTTTGTAGGGCATCGTCATTGCTTCCATCAAGCCGGGAATTGCCTCGTGGTTGAGCGTGACTTCGCCTTGGGCGGCGTCCGTGGAGACGACCTTGCCGCGCAGATGATAGACTTTGTCGTTCTGGCTGGAGTTTTGTTTTTGGCCGGAGTGACAACCGGTCAGCGCGATCAGAACAAGTAACGAGTAAGCAAGCAAGCGGCGAATCATAGGGCCAGTCTACATGATCGTTTGGGCTTCGAGGTATTTCCACTTTTGCCACAAAAACAACAACGTGGCAAAAATGGGGCACCCGGCGTTGTAGCTTGGGTCCGTGGATGGAGTTACAGCGTGCGTTTGAAGAGCGGTGTAGCGATGAGCAGCGTGCCGAAGCCAAAGACAAAAAGAAAGAGCAGATCGAATTGAATTGCCACGAATCCACCGTCCTTGAGCAGAATGGCTTTGAATCCGTCGATGCAATAAGTGAAGGGATCGATGACCGAGAGAGCGCGTAGCCATGCGGGAAAGGCAGCGATGGGATACATGGCGCCAGATGGATAGAAGAGCAGCAGGTTGAGTACTCCGAACATGGCGCGCGGGGTGAGAGGGTCTTCGACGCGCACCATGAACAAAAACATCATGCCGTTGAAGGCGATGGCGGTGGCGATGATCATGGCGAGCAGTTCCAGATCGGCCACGGGATGGAAGATGATGCCCAGGCCGGCAATCAGCGAGCCGATCACCGTAAGGCAGATGCCGGCGAGCACCGCCTTGATGGCCGCAGCCATATTCAAGCCAAAGACCAGCTCGATCTTGGTGATGGGCGTGACCAGATAGCCTTCGTGGACGCCGCGGGCCTTGTCGTCGATATAGAGCATTCCGCCGCCGATCATCACCGAGATGTACATGGCCATGGCGCAGCAGGCGGGAAGCAAAAACTTCAAGTAATTGACATAGGGATACAGCTCGACGATCTTCAACGCAATTTGATTGGCCATGCGGGGCTGTATCGCCGGGGTGGTCAGTGCGGTGACAACCGACTGCATCTCGGCCTCGATGGAGCCGGAGCTGAACTGATCGGTATCGTCGACGACCAGACCGATGACAGGAGCGTCCTGCGCGTAGACGCGGCGAGAGTACTGTGCGGGAATGATGACGGCGGCGTTGATCTTGCCGGTGCGCACATCCTCGCGGGCCTGCACCTCGTCGGTGTACTCGACGGTGGTGAAGGTCTTGATGTTGACGGCGATGGAGTCGAAGGCCTCGCGCAGCCGGACGGCCTCGGGGCCGTGATCGGAATCGACGACGGCAACCTTTTCTCCGGTAATCTTTCCGCCGAAGGCATTGCCCATGATGAGCAACTGCATGATCGGCATCATCAGGGACATGATCATCAGCATCGGCGAGCGAAAGAACTTGCGCATCTCGCGTTCGACGATGGCAAACATTCTATTCATGGCTGCATTCCTGGCCGGGGTGGCAGTGTGAAGACCGGCGGCTTGACCTGCTCATCACGGAGCTGGCGGCCGGTGTAGTGGACAAATACATCGTCGAGGGTGGTGTTCTGCACACTGAGGGAAGTGAGCGTTTCTCCCAATGAGGCGGCTAACTCGACTAACTGCATGGTGGTCTTCGATCCGGATGAAGTCAGCACGCGATAGTAGCCGGCGCTTTCGGCCTGCACGCTGGTGACGCCTTCGAGAGCCTCCAGGCGAGCCTGCCACTCTTCCGTTTCGCGGTCGAAGTGAACCTCGACGACGTTGGCGCCGGGAACGCTGTGTTTGAGTTCGAGGGGCGTGCCCAAAGCGACCAGGGTTCCGTGATCGACGATGGCCAGACGGTCGCAGAGCTTGTCGGCCTCGTCCATGTAATGCGTGGTGATGAGGATGGTGAGATTGCGCTTGGCGCGCAGGTTGCTGAGCATCTCCCAGACGGCGATGCGGGAGACGGGATCGAGGCCGGTGGTAGGCTCGTCGAGAAAGAAGATGCGCGGATTATGAACCAGGCCGCGGGCGATCTCGACACGGCGGCGCATTCCACCGGAGAGGGTTTTGACCTGCGCTCCCCGCCACTTGAGCAGGTCCACGGCTTCCAGAACCTCCGTAATGTTTTTCAGACGCTCGGCTCTGGGCACGTTATAGAGCTTGGCATAGATGCTGAGGTTTTCTTCGACGGTGAGGTCGGGGTCGCTGGTGAGCGCCTGGGGAATCACGCCGATCATGCGGCGCACCGCGTCCGGCTCGCGGGCCACATCGTGGCCAGCGACGATGGCGCGTCCACTGGTGAGCGGGATCAGCGTGGTCATCATGCGGATGAGCGTGCTCTTGCCCGCGCCGTTGGGGCCGAGCAGGCCGAAGATCTCGCCATCGGCGACTGCGAAGTTCACGTCCTTAACGGCTTCAAAGTCTCCGTAGCGCTTAACGATATGCGAGACTTCGATCGCCGGGGGCGCATTTTGAACGAGTGTACTCATTCTTTCACCGGCTTTAACTTAGATTTTGGTATCTCAACCTGAGCGATCATGCCGGGAACGTAGCGCTCATCGGGATTTTCGATGAGCAGCTTGAGTTGAACGGTCTTGATGTCGCGCTTGCGGTCGCCCACATCGCGCTGTGTAGCGAAGTCGGCTTGCGCGGCTTTGTTGATGACTTTTCCCTGGAGGGTTGCGCCGGAAGGCATGATGACTTTGAGGCTGTCGCCGAGCTGGACGGAGTCTGCCTGCGTCTCAGGCAGCGGGGCGTAGACCCAGGTCTGGGTCAGATCCATGATGGTAACGATGGCCGCGCCGGCGGTGACGACCTCACCCTGGCGGGCTGCGCGAACGTTGACCCGGCCGCTGACCGGAGCGTAGATCTGCGCGTATCCCAACTGCACCTTCGCCTGATCGGCGAGAGCGCGGGCATTGGCCACATCGTTGCGCGTCGAATCGACCGTACGAGCCGCTACGGAGGCCAGCAACTCATGAGCACGAGCCTGACGGAGGGCGGCTTCAGCGGCGGCGGTGTTTTCTTGCGCGGCATCGACGGCGGCTTTGGCTGCCTGCAAGCTGGTGGCCGCGTCGTCCTTGGATTGTTCGCTCATGATGCCCTGCTGAGCAAGAGCGACGGTGCGGCTGGTGTCGGCTTGCTGATGTTCATAGTTAGCCTGCGCCTGGGCAAGCGTGGCCCGCGCAGCCTTGACCTGGGCCTCGGCGCTGACCGTGGCGCTGGTGGTCTCGCCGCGATCCTGCCGCTCGGTCTCGACGCTCCCGCCGAGCTTGCCCTGCTGGCTGGCTTCGGCGGCTTCGGCAGCTTTGCGCGCGGCTTGCAGATCGTCGCTTTCGATCACGGCGATCAGTTGGCCGGCCTGCACCTGCGAGCCTTCATCGACGGTCAGCGTCTGGATGCGGCCGGGAATCTTGCTGCTCACTACCACCTCGTTGGCGTCGACCGTGCCGATCAGTTGCAGTTCGGTGGAGGGCCGCACCGTCCAGAAGTACCATATCAACGAGCCAATGGTCAGAATGCCGAGGATCATAAAAACTCGATTGCGTGCGTTCACTTGTGCCTCACTTGGACTTCGATATTTGCTTCCCGACCGGCCGCGCGGTCTTCGCACATTCGTGTTTTGCGCTGCGTGGATGAATGAATGGCGGGTTTGGGCATGGGCGTTCTGGCCAGCACTCGCGCTGCCACTCGCGCGCCGTGTTCACGGTCGATGAAGATGGTCTGTCCCAGGTACTCTACAGCGGACTTGCGGCGCAACTTTAGTTCCCGCGGCTCCAGCGGATCGGTGCCCATGGCCAGCTTGGTGAGCGGCGCAGAGAGATAGTAGTTGAGATTCGCGCCCAGCGCGGCATAGCGCATCTGCGTTGGATCGACGGGGACCAACTCGCCGGAGCGAATCCCCTCTTCGAGCAAGCGATCGACCATGAGCCACAATGGCCGGAAAAAATTCTCAGCCATCGTTGCAATGCGGTTCTCCTCGCCCCGGTGCAGGCGGACCATCTCCTGCTGAATCATGGTGTGTAAGGCGGGGTGAGAGTGGGAGCGGTCGAAGTTTCCCAGCACAATCTGCAAAAAGCGCTCCCCGACCGAGGCATCCGTCTCCAGCACGTTGACGCTCTCCGCGCGAACGCCCTCAACCACCTGTTCCAGCGCCAGGGCGTAAAGGTCTTCCTTGCTGCGAAAGTAATAGTAGATGAGAGCCTTGTTGACTCCGGCGGCTTCTGCAATCTGTTCCGTGCGCGCCCCGGCCAGGCCATTTTCACTGAATGTGCGGATGGCAGCGTCGAGGATGCGGGCGCGGGTCTGGTCGGCGCGGTCAGCCTGATTGCGAGTTGAGATCGATGCACTCATAGTTAACTAACTGGTTAGTAAAATATCACAACAAATCCCTATGCGCTACCCTCTCCATCGCAATTCATCAAAGATACGCATGACGCTACGATGTCAGGAGAGGTATTTCATAAGAGAAATATATTCACTAGAAATTCGGTGGGTAGGGGCGTCGTGGTCCGACCTGCCGTAGTCGAATGAAATATCGATTTATCAGTGCTTTATCGGATAGTCAAACGATTGATTGCAGCAGTTAGCATTAAACCTCTTCAATGCTAATTTTTCTATTGACAATGATCGTTTCGCGTCCTAAACTTCGTTTCGCAAGTGGTTAGACCACGTATGCCGCTTGAAATCTACAAGAAAATCAGGAGATTCAAATGTCCCTCCCCCAAACTACTAAACTTAGCTCCATCGGCGCTGTCATTCTGCTCACGGCCTCACTCTCAGGCGCGCAGACTCTTGCCACTGGAGACAGCCGCAACGTTTCACAACCCGGCTACCCCGGCGTTTGTAGCACCCTCTCTGCTCAGTTCACCTCCTCGCAACGCTCCTCGGCTCCAACTTCAGATGACACCAGCCGCATTCAGTCCGCGCTCGATTCGTGCAAGGGGACGGGCAAGAGTGTCGTGCTCGCCGCCTCCGGATCGAAGAACGCCTTCTTCTCCGGCGGAATCACGGTCGATGGCGAAGGCCTGGTCGTCAACTCCGGCGTTACCCTTTACGGCAGCAAGAGCTACGAGGGAACATCCCAGCTGGTTCTCGTCAACGGGAGCAACTCGTTCATTGGCGGTCCAGGCACCATCGACGGTCGCGGCGATCTGCTCAGCGGCAGCGCCCGGCTGGTGCAGGCCAAGAGCATCGACAATTTCATCATCTACAACGTCACTCTCACGCAGGCTTTGCATCCCAATCTCTACATCGAGGGCGGCGATGGCGCTACTGTCTACAGCGTATCGATTAAAACCCCCGCAAATCGCCATAACGCCGACGGCATCGACAT
>Ga0181529_10005108_pt1 | contig 13838 bp, 11 predicted proteins | sample PEATcosm2014_Bin_36_FD_119763 | JGI IMG/M metagenome (GOLD analysis project Ga0181529, IMG submission 119763) | Peatland microbial communities from MTU Mesocosm Facility, Houghton, MI, USA - PEATcosm2014_Bin10_30_metaG | ecosystem: Environmental > Terrestrial > Soil > Wetlands > Peat | place... | reverse complement strand
CCAGGGAGCGCTCGGCCGAGGTCGTTCGTAGATTGCTATAGGCAAGCTTGCGCGTTGAATTCCGGGCTGCGATTCGGCTACAATGCGCCGCGGCGATCCGAACGAAATCCGGCTTTTCTTTGAGTCTCTGCGCCCCTGTCCCAACGGACTCCTGAGGACGTGAGACCAATAGCATACCCGTCAGAGGAGACCAAGTTATGCCCTACAGTGCGCAAGACTGGCGTGAGCTGGCGACACAGCTTCGCGCCGACAGCATTCGGTGCACGTCGGCGGCCGGATCCGGCCATCCGACGTCCAGCATGTCCGCCGCCGATCTGATGGCGGTCCTGCTGGCCGGCCATCTGCACTACGACTGGAAGGATCCGCACAACCTTCGCAACGACCGGCTCATCTTCTCCAAGGGCCACGCCGCGCCGCTGCTTTACGCGATGTACAAGGCGGCCGGCGCCATCTCCGACGAGGAGATGATGACCCTCCGCAAGATCGGCAGCCGGATCGAGGGCCATCCCACGCCGGCCCTTCCCTGGGTAGACGTTGCGACGGGATCGCTCGGGCAGGGACTTCCCGCGGGCATCGGCATGGCGCTCAGCGCGAAGCGCCTCGACAAGACGGACATGCGCGTCTGGGTGCTGCTCGGCGACAGCGAGATGGCGGAGGGCAGCCTCTACGAGGCGATGCAGCTTGGCGGCTTCTACGGCCTCGACAACGTGGTCGCCATCATCGACATGAACCGCCTCGGCCAGCGCGGACCGACGATGCTGGAGTGGCAGGGCGAGATCTACGCGGAGCGCGCGCGGGCATTCGGTTGGCACGCCATCGTCGTCCACGGCCACGACGTGCAGGCCGTGCATCAGGCATACGAGGAGGCCGAGGCGACAAAGGGCAAGCCGACCCTCATCGTCGCAAAGACGGAAAAGGGATCGGGCGTCTCGTTCCTGGCCAACGCGGACGGCTGGCACGGCAAGGCGCTGCCGGCGGCCGACGAGGCGAAGGCGATGGCGGAGCTTGGCAACCCGAAATGCGACCTGATCATCCGAACGCTCCCGCCGACTGAAAAAGAGCCGGCTGCGCTCGGCCAGGCCGGCGCTTATCAGCCGCCGAAGTACGAGGTCGGCGCCAAAGTAGCGACGCGCGAAGCCTACGGCGAAGCGATCACGGCGCTTGGAACGGCAAAGCCGAACGTGGTGGCGATCGACGGCGAGGTAAGCAACTCGACCTACGCGGACAAGTTCAAGAAGGCGCATCCGGAGCGCTTCTTCGAGGTCTACATCGCCGAACAGCAGCTTGTGAGCGCGGCCGTCGGCATGCAGGCGATGGGCAAGATCCCGTTCGCATCCACGTTCGCCGCCTTCTTCACCCGCGCATACGATCAGATCCGGATGGGCGCCATCTCCCGCGCCAACATCCGGCTCTCCGGCTCGCACGCCGGCGTCTCCATCGGCGAGGACGGACCCTCCCAGATGGCGCTGGAGGACCTGGCCATGGTCCGGGCAGTGCACGGCAGCACGGTGCTCTACCCCTCCTGCGCGACCACGACAGCCCATCTCGTGGGCCAGATGGCAACGCGAGAGGGCATCGTCTACATGCGCACCACGCGGGAGAAGACCCCGGTGCTTTACGGACCGGAGGAGAGCTTCCCGATCGGCGGCTCGAAGGTGCTGCGCAAGTCCGGCAAGGACACGGCGGCCATCATCGCGGCCGGCATCACGCTGCACGAGGCGCTGAAGGCCTACGACACGCTGAAGGCTGAGGGAATCGACGTCCGCGTGATCGACCTCTACTCGGTCAAGCCGATCGACGCGGAGACGCTGAAGGCGGCCGCGAAAGAGTGCGCCGGCAACCTGATCGTAGTGGAGGACCACTGGCCGGAGGGCGGCCTGGGCGACGCCGTGGCGGAGGTGTTCACGGACGCGAGCGGCCCGCATCCGAACGTCAAGCGGATGGGCGTCCAGGGAATCCCTCAATCCGGCAAGCCCGGCGAGCTGATGAAGGCGGCGGGCATCTGCGCAGACCATATCGTCGCGGCGGTCAAAGCCGGCAAGAAGTAGGCTCGAAGCGTGCGCAGATAGAATCGAAATGTCAGGTCGCGAGCGGTCCGTCCTCCGGGGCGGACCGCTCTTCTTATCCTCGATCGCCCACCGTCCCAAATCATCCCGGTAATTGCCCTGGAATTGATCGCTCGATCGCCAGATTGCGAGCGAACGGCCTGTTGACGCGGCTCTCCGATGCCCAGAATTTAATTGTCAGCGCAAGTCCGCCTCGCCCGAACCTGCCGCGAGTTTTGTCGTCGAATCCTGGGAAGCGCAGAGGCAAGAGCGCTTCACCGACGCGTCGGTCAGCAGCGAGGCAAGCGGGCCGGCCGCGCGTCATAGGAAGGCAGCAAGAGAAATGAAAAGGCGGGACGACGGCTCCTCCCTCCCGCGCGGGGAGGGAGTCCAGAGTATCGGACGCGTGCCGCGCCGCAAGTTTCTGCGGCAGATCCTGTGCGTGGGGCTCGGAGTGGCGGCTGCGGAGCCGGAAGCAGCCGGCGCAGATCCGAGGCACGGCCACGGCGACACGCTCGAGGTACGGGAATACAATCCCACGCCGCGCATTCCGCCAAGCCTGCGCACTCCCGTGTCGGCAACCGTCAACGTGAACCAGGTGGGCTACGCTCCCGACGACGTGAAGCACGCCATCGTTCCGGCGACGGCTCCGCTCGCCTCGCCGGGCTTCTCCATCGTGGACGACGACGTGACGCCGCAGGTCCGCTTCCGGGGCACGCTCGAGCCCGTCGAGGAGGAGCGGGCGCGCGCCGGCTCCTACTCGATGTACTACGTGGCCGCGTTCGACTCTTTCGCACGGCCGGGTCGCTACCGCGTGCGGCTTGCGGACGGTAGGCTCTCGCCGCCCTTCTCGATCGGCAAGGACGTATATTCACGCCTTATGCCGCTCGTGCTCGACTACTTTCACACCCAGAGCTGCGGCAGGCACGGCAGTCAGACCCACGGCCATTGTCACCTGGACGACGGCGTGGCAATCGGCGGACCGCACGAAGGCGATTCGATCGACGCAAGCGGCGGCTGGCACGACGCGGGCGACTATCTGAAGTTCGTGGAGACCACGAGCTACGCGACCGCGCTTCTTCTTGTGGCCTACGAGCGCCACGCCGTGGCTTTTCCGCAGAAGAGCCAGCACGGGCCGCTGCCGCTGCTGCTTACGCGAGCGCGCGTCGGGCTGAACTGGCTGCTGAAGATGCATCCGGCGCCGGATGTGTTCTACTATCAGGTTGGCGACACGACCGATCACGATAGCTGGCGTTTGCCCGAGGACGACTGCCCGGCGGCGAATCCGAAATGGGGTCCGCGCCCGGTCTACTTCGGCGTCGGCGCCAACCTCGCGGGCCGCACCAGCGCCGCTTTCGCTCTGGCCGCGCGGCTGTACGCGCCGTACGACGCCGCGTTCGCGTCCCGCTGCCTCACCGCGGCGCGCTCCGTCTATAAGCTCGGCAAGGCGAACGAGAGGGTTGTCAGCACGCTGCCGGCCTCTTTCTATCCCGAGGCGACGTGGGCGGACGACATGGAGTGGGGCGCCGCGGAGCTCTTCCGGTCTACGCAGGCGGCGGAGTATCTCAACGACGCGATCGCCTACTCGTACAGGGCCGGGGCTGCGCACGGCGTATCGAGCGTTTACGATACGCACGCAGTGGCGCACTTCGTTCTCTACCCGCACGTCGGGAGGGCGCAGCAGGAGCGGCTTCTCGGCTATCTGCGCGAGGACGCCGAGCTTGTGCGCAGGCAGACGATCAACCCGTATCGCCTGGGCACGCCCTATCTGTGGGGCACGGCCGACGGCGCTGCGGGCGCCGCTATGACGATGCGCTTTTACGGCCTGCTGACCGGGGAGAAGGAGTATCTGACGCTGGCGACGCGGCAGCGGGACTATATCCTGGGGTGCAATCCATTCGGGCTCTCGTGCGTCATCGGGGCGGGCACGCGCTATCCGCTCTATCCGCACCATCAGGTCGCCAACCTGCGAGGCATCGAGCTCTCCGGGGCGATGGTGGGCGGCCCGACGAGCTTTGCGATCTTCAAGCAGGAGCGCATCGACGTAAACGACCTGGAGTTCAGCACGCAGGTTCCCGGCCCTCCGATGCCGACCGAGGTTCCGGACAGCGAGGGCGTCTACCACGACGTGGTGCAGGACTACGTGACGAACGAGCCTGCCAACGACTACGCCGCCAAGTTCCTGCTCGTCGCCGCCTACGACGCCGATTCGGCGTCGTAGGGACGAAGTGCGAGGATCCGATATTCGAGAGGCCGCGCGGTCCTTCCAGCTCGCGTGAGGATTCCCTGACACCGGCCGGCGATGCGCATATGCTCTGAGGACGTCGGACGTAGCGAGAGCACACATGATAGCGGCGCCAATCAACCATATTCTTCTGGACGAACGGGGAATCGCCTATATTGGTCAGACCGGGCTCAGGGTCGCGGACATCGCGGTCGATCTTGAGATCCGGCGTCTGACGCCGGATCAGATCCTGGCCAACTATCCCTCCCTGTCTCCGGCACAACTTCACGCCGCGCTATCCCACTTTTTCGATCACCGCGAGCAGGTCCTGGAATGCGTACGACGGGAGTTGGCTGAGTACGAACAAGAGCGCGCCTTGCATCCGAATCCGCTCGCGCGCGCGGAACTTCGTGCGCGGCTACCTGACACGGCGCGGACGGAGCGACGGTGATCCGGCTGTACGCCGCCGAGGTTGCGGTGCGTCCCTCGCGGGAACTGCCGCGGGCGCGGCCCAGGAGCCGAACCGCGTCGGAGCATGAAGAACTTCTCACTCGCCAATCCGTCTGTTCAGGAAATGGCGGTCCCCACGCCACATCCATTTCGAGGAGTTTCGATCATGCCCGTCCTCCTGCTCATCTTCGTGCTCTCATGGATTCCCAGATTCCAAACTGCTGCGGCAGGGGCAAATCCGGCCGTCATCCAGGAATGGAACGTGGAGGGCGTCACGCGGCAAGCCCTGATCTACGCGCCGCGCCCGGCTCCCGGTGTCCATCCTCCCGTCATCTTCGCGTTTCACGGCCACGGCGGAAATATGAACTATTCCGCGCGAGCCTACCGCCTGCACCGGTACTGGCCCGAAGCGGTCGTCGTCTACATGCAGGGACTTCCGACGGCGACCCGGTTCGATCCCCTCGGCAGGCAGAACGGCTGGCAGTTCCGCCCCGGCATGTACAACGACCGCGACCTCAAGTTCTTCGACGCGGCGCTCGCGACGATCCGGGAAAAGTACCATCCGGATAATGCCCGGATATTCGCGATGGGTCACTCGAACGGCGGCAGTTTCACCTATCTCCTCTGGGCCGAACGTCACGACGTTTTCGCGGCCGTTGCGCCTGCAGCCGCCACGGCAGGCATCAGCAAGCTCAAACTGAAACCCCTCCCGGCCTTCCACGTCGCGGGCCGCAACGACAGGCTCGTCCCCTTCCCGGCGCAGGCGCGGACCATCGCGTACGTCCGCCTTTTGAACGGGTGCGGGGAGAAGGGCAAGGAGTGGGCCCAGGACAGCACCTATTACGCCTCGAAGACGAACACGCCGTTCGTCACGCTGATCCATCCGGGCGGGCATCTCATGCCTCCCGGCGCGACGGCGCTCATGGTGAAGTTTTTCAAGGAAGTTCCGGCGCGCCCTGCAGCCGGACAGGACGGCTGATGCCGGTCGCGGACGCGCACGAGGCGGCATCCTCCGGCTGCGTCGCCGGCTGCGGGCTTTGCGCGTTTGCGCGAGACCGCGTTGCGTGAGCCCGCATTGGGTATGCTGGAGTACATGCTGACTCTCGTCGCCACGCCCATCGGCAACCTGGACGATATCACCCTCCGCGCGCTGCAGACCCTCCGCGACGCCGACCTCGTGGCCAGCGAGGACACGCGCAAGACGGGGCTGCTGCTCAAGCACTTCGGCATCAGCAAGCCGCAGATCGCCTTCCACGAGCACAACGAGCGCCAGGCCGCCGCGCGGATTATGGAGCGCCTGCGCGAAGGCTGCAAAGTCGCCGTCGTCACCAACGCCGGGACGCCGGGCATCTCCGATCCCGGATTCACGGTCGTGCGGCAGGCGATCGCGGAATCGCTGCCCGTCACCATGGCGCCCGGCGCCAGCGCGGTCGTCATGGCCGTCGTGCTCTCGGGTCTGGCCGTGCACAGCTTCACGTTTCGCGGCTTTCCGCCCCGCAAGCCCGGCCCGCGGCGGCGCTTCTTCGGCGTCGATCGTCTCTCCCCGCACACGCTGGTCTACTACGAGAGCCCATACAGGCTCGCCGCCTTCATCGAGGATGCGATAGAGGTGTTCGGAGACCGGCAGGCCGCGCTCGCCAACGACCTCACGAAGATGTTCGAGGCCGTATGGCGCGGCCGCCTTTCAACTCTGGCCGGGGTCGCCGGAGGGTCGAAACCGAAGGGCGAATACGTCTTCGTGATCGAAGGCGCCTCCGGCGAAGAGGCGAGGGACGAATGAGCAACAGGGAACCTGCCGACCTGCTGACCTCCAGGCCCGCCGACCTGCAGGCCTGCGGGCGTGCAGACCTCCGGGCCTGCGGGCCTGCGGACGCGCTCCAAACGCCGCACGGATCGATCGCGCTGCCGGCCTTCCTTCCGGATGCGACCATGGGCGTGGTGAGGGCGGTCGATAGCGCAGATCTGGAGGCGGCCGCAGTGCAGGCGGTCGTGATGAACGTGTTCCATCTCATGCAGAAGCCGGGCTCCTCCACGATCGCCGCGCTGGGCGGGCTGCACCGGATGGCCGCGTGGCCGCATCCCATCGTCACCGATTCCGGCGGGTTCCAGGCCTATTCGCTGATCCGGCAGAACCCGAAGGTCGGCGCGATCGGCGAATCCGGGATCCGGTATCGCCCCGACGGAACCGGCCGCCCCTTCCTCCTCACACCGGAGAAGAGCGTGCAGCTTCAGATGGCTTACGGCGCCGACGTGGTCATCTGCCTGGACGACTGCACGCACGTGGATGCGGCGCAGGCCGAGCAGGAGGCGGCCGTTGCGCGCACGGTGCGCTGGGCCCGGCGCTGCCGGCAGGAGTTCGATCGGCAGACGAGCCTGCGCAGCCTGGCGGAGAGCGCGCGCCCGCTGCTCTTTGCCGTCGTTCAGGGCGGAGCGGATACGGCGCTGCGCCGACGCTGCGCCGACGAATTGCTGGAGATCGGCTTCGACGGCTACGGCTACGGCGGCTTTCCGCTCGACGCCGGCGGAAATCTGCTCGAGGATCTGCTTGCCTTCACGCGCTCGACGATCCCGCAGGAGCTGCCCATGCACGCGCTCGGAGTGGGCCATCCGGAGAGCGTCGCGGCGTGCGCGCGGATGGGCTACCGGCTTTTCGACAGCGCGCTGCCCACGCGGGACGCGCGCAGCGGCAGGCTATACCGGCTGAACGGATCCCTGGACGATACGCGCGGGGGCGGATGGTTTTCGACGGTATACGTGGACGACGATCGCTACGTGAAGGCGGCAGGGCCGATCTCTCCCGGCTGCGATTGCCACGCCTGCCGCTGTTACTCCCTCGGCTACGTGCGGCACCTGCACAAGTGCGGCGACTCGCTCTTCCTGCGCCTTGCGACGATCCACAATCTGCGCTTTATGACGCGGCTCATGGAGAGCCTCTGCCCTTGCGGATAGCCGCAAAGAGCATAATTGGCCGCAAAAAGGCGCAAAAGGCGCAAAAAAGGGCTTCCGGCGGTTCGATATGGATCTGGATGCGGTTATTTCGGCGGTGATGGCAAGCGCCAAGTACCGGACGGTCTGTCCGGAGCTTGTGCGCGATCTGGCTGCGCGGGAGCTGGCCGGGCGCTCGGGCGTGCGGGAGGCGGCGCGAGCCGTGCGTAACAGGCTGCACCAGGCAGCCGGCGCCTACATGGAGGGCCGGCCGGATTATGGCCCGTGGAGCGAGCGGATTCGAGCCGCGAGCGGGGATCCGGACGAGCTGAAGGCCGTTTGCCGGTCGATCATGGCGCGCCACGCTTCGACGCGCGAGCGGCTGCCTATTCTGGACGGGTTCTACGGCGCGCTCCTGGAGGGGTTGGGGCCTGTGCGCTCGGTGCTGGACCTGGGCTGCGGCCTCAATCCGCTTACCGTTCCGTGGATGCCGGCAGGGCTGCACATCTACACCGCGTGCGATATCTATGCGGATATGACGGAGTTCGTCCGAGGCATCTTTCCGCTTGCCGGCGTTGAGGGCCGCGCGCTGGTGTGGAACCTGCTGGCCGGCGCGCCCGAGATCGACGCGGACGTGACGCTGGCGCTGAAGATACTGCCGCCGCTGGAGCTGATGGATCGATCGGCGAGCTTGCGGCTTCTGCGATCGGTCCGCTCGCGTGCGCTCGCGGTCTCCTTTCCGGCGAGCAGTCTCGGAGGCCGCAGCCGGGGCATGACGGCCAACTACTCGCGGCGCTTTGGGGAGCTGATCGAGAGCGAGCCGTGGTCGGCGCGACGCGTCGATTTTCCCGGCGAGCTGGCCTTCGTGCTGACGCGTTAGGCAGAAAATACCGAAGATTCCGTTACAAGGCGTTCCAGAAGACGCGCCGATGATCGAACAGAGCCCTGTGGGCTGTCGTCAAAAGACTTGCCACGATATAAGAATGGGATCGGAGGGCAAGTTATGAGCGACGAGCCGAATCGAGCCGGGACGCAGGAGGCGGCTGCGCGGGGAGCCCTATTCCATGTTGCGGCAGCCGGGCCGACTGAGGACGGAGCGGAGATGAATTCTGAAGATGCCGCGGTGCGCGAGACGCTTGCGAGCGAGCGTGGGGCGGCCTCGAACGCCAATTTCGGGCTGACGCTGCTGGTATGCCTTTTGCTGGCGGCGATCGTCTGCTGCGGCGTCTGGTACCTGACGAGAAAGCCTGTTTCCGACCAGATTTCGGCCACGTCGCCTGCGACGCCGGTCCAAACATCCACCGTAACGACCCCCGCGTAGGCTGGCGAACTCCTCCATTCTCGACACGGCCCGGGCCCGGGTTACGACTTCAGGGCCTCCCGCACGCGCTGCGCAAGGGCGGATGGCGTGAAGGGCTTCTGCAGGAAGAGAAGGCTTCCGGGCAGCTCGCCGGCGGTCTGCAATGCGCCGCTCGGGTAGCCCGACATGAGGACGGTCTTCATGTCCGGGCGGAGCTTCAGGAGCCGGTCTGCGAGCTCCTTGCCGCCCAATCTGGGCATGACCACGTCCGAGAGCAGCAGATCGATCTTGCCGTCGAACCCCTCCGCTACGCGAAGCGCGTCCTCCCCGTCGGCAGCCTGGAGCACGTTATAGCCCAGACTGCTAAGGCAATCGGAGGCCAGGATGCGGACCGTCTCCTCGTCTTCGGTAACCAGCACGGTTCCCGTGCCCGACGGCATCCCGGGCTGCGCCGGGAGCGGCGGCGCCTGCGGCGCCGCCCCGGAGAGGACGGGCAGGTAGATCTTGAACGTGGAGCCCTTTCCGGGCTCCGTGTAGAGGGATAGCTGTCCACCTGCCTGCTTAACGATGCCGTAGCAGGTCGCGAGCCCAAGTCCGGTTCCTTTTCCGACCTCTTTTGTCGTGAAGAAGGGTTCGAAGGCTCTGCGCGCCGTAGCCTCGTCCATACCGCAACCGGTATCCGTCACGGCCAGCAACGCGTAGTCTCCCGGCGCGACGTCCGGGCGAAGGAGGTTGTAGTCGTCGCCGAGCTTTACGCTGCGGGTCTCGACGATGATGCGCCCGCCGTCCGGCATGGCGTCTCTCGCGTTCAGCGCCAGGTTAATCAGCACCTGCTCGATCTGCCCGCGATCCGCCCGCACCAACCGCAGGTCTGCGTCCGGCAGCATGGTGACCTGGACCTTCTCGCCGAGCAGATGCCGGAGCACAGTCTGGAGGCCGAGGACGAGAGAGTTCAGATCCAGCGGCTCGGAGCGCACCATCTGCTTGCGCGCAAACGAGAGGAGCTGACTGGTGAGGTCCGCGGCACGCGAGGCGGCCTGGCCGATCTGGCCGGCGCCGGCGGCAAGCGGGCTATCCGGCGGCAGGCCGAGCCCGAGAAGCTCCGCATGGCCGGAGATGACGGTGAGCATGTTGTTGAACTCGTGCGCAATGCCTCCGGCGAGCTTTCCCACGCTCTCCAGCCTCTGCGCCTCCAGGGCGCGCGCCTCGAGCTGCTTGCGCTCCGTGACGTCGAAGGTGACGCCGGCCATGCGGGAGGGTTTGCCGTTGCTTCGCTCCGTCACTCTGCCGCGGCTGCTGACCCAACGGATGCTGCCGTCGGGCAAGACGATCCGATACTCCGTCAGGAAATCGCCACTGCCGGCCAGCGCGCGCGCCATTGCCGCCTGTCTTGCGGCGCGGTCGTCCGGATGGACGAGGTCGCCCAACGGCAGGAAGCCGCTCGGCAGCTCGTCGCGGGGCCTTCCCAAGACGGGGGTCGTGTCTTCGAGCCAGACCATCCGATCGCCCAGGATATCCCAATCCCATGCAACGAATCCCGCGACCTCCTGAGCGAGGGCAATGCGCCTGTCCCGCTCGCGCAGCGCCTCCTCCATCTCCTTGCGCTGCGTGACGTCCTCCACGCAGCCGACGGACCCATATACTTCGCCTTCGTCGTCGAGGATCGGCGCCGCACTGATATGGACCCAGATCTCGGTGCCGTCGATTCGCCGAACGCGGACCGGGCGGTCGTGAGGAAGGCCTGTTGAGGCCGAAAGCTGCATCGGAAGCTGGTCGCCGGTCAGCTCCCGGCCGTCGTCGTCGAACATCGTGAAGGTGGCCTCGGCCTTTTCCGGCGGGGCCGTCTTGGAGATGTTCGCTCCGGGCGGCATCTTGTAGAACTCGCGTACCAGGTTGTTGCCGTCCATGAAGCGGCACTCACGGTCGTGCGAAATGAGAATTCCGATCGGCGCCGTGTTCAGGATGGTCCTTTGCGCCCTGGCCTGCTCCGCGAGTTGACGGTCGCGGTCCTCCAGCGTCTCGGCGAGTTTCGCGCTCGAGCTGCGCTCGTTTTCGATGGCCTGGTCGTATGCGCGTGAGAGGCCGGTCAATCTGCAGTATGCGGCGCCTGCCAATCCCAGGCCGCCGAGGAGGGTCGCCAGTCCGGCCAGCCAGATCGTATTTCGCGCAGCGGCGCGGGCGCCTTCGTCCCTGCCGGTTCTCAGCCGGCGCTCGTACCACTTGAGCGCCTGGAGCCGCGCGACCAGCGAGTCGAGCTGCGGCTGAGCCGGGCGCCGGCTCAGGATCGCGGCGTAATCGGCGCCGGAAGCTCGGAGAGCGATCTGGTCGCGCGCCGTTCCGGCCCAGCGATGGTACTCCGGCCGGATCGCGTCTACCTGCTTCGCCTCGTCGGGGTTGTCGCGGACGATTTCATCAAGACGCGCGAATGAGGCGTGGACGGCCTTCGACGTATCGTTACAGAGATCGAGGCGCAGAGGCTGACCCGTCATGAGGTAGGCGCGCAGGCTCGCGTCCATTTGGGTGACGAGGTTCAGGCAGGCCTCAGAGCGGACGTTCACTTCGGTGACGTGATCGACCAGGCGGATGGCCTCCTGAAGCCGGTAGACCTGCAGGACGAGCACCACGAAGACCGCGAACATGATGGCGAGCGGGAGGAGCGTGGCGCCGTAGAGCGTTCGGCGGAATCCGGCAGGTTGGAGAGGCGGACGAGCCATCTGACGTTATTCCAGGCGAGGAAATTTGCGACCCCTGAGTCACCGGCGAAATCGAGGCAAACAGCCGTCGGGAAGCGCAGGCTGGTCGGCAGGCGCAAGAGCCGAATCTGCGACCGGGCTGCCAACTTGTTGTTCTTTTCGACCTCTTGCGACTTCCTTCCTTCTAACGCAAGTTACAACTGCGCGGCGCGCCATCGAAAGACGCGGAGTTAGCTTTGCAGGATATTGTCCGCGGTCGACCGTACGTTAGGGCAGACCATCGACCATTCGCCCCATGTCGAACGCCGATACCGATATAGCCCCCATAGATCTTGCGCCTTCGGCGGGTGGTCCACGCGCGCGGAGGCTGCGAGGAGTTGAAGGGCGCGGCCGATCACGCCGTCGCGGGTGGTCCACGCGCGCGGAGGCTGCGAGTCTCAATGCGAACCGGGTTGTGGCATGTCACCGGGTGGTCCACGCGCGCGGAGGCTGCGAGGGTCGAACCTTGCAGGCACGCATCCCATAGCGCGTGGTGCAGGCGTGCGGAGGCTGCGCGGCCGCTCGCCGGGGCGCTGCTCGACGGCCGGTCGCGCGGCGGGAGGGTTGGAGCGATGGTGACGCAGGAGACGCTCGACGCGGCGCTGCAGTCCGTTCTTCGCGGCAAAGAGAAGGTGCTCTGGAGCGGCCGTCCGAACCCGCGCCGCGCGAGCCTGTCGGGCATCACGGTGATCCTGTTCGGCGTCGGCGCGCCGATGTCGCTGTTTGTCGTATGGGGAATGCTGGCGGTCGCCCGCACGCTGGGTTCGGGCGGGACGGCGACGGCCGGCGTCATCATCTTCGGTCTGCCGTTCGGACTTGTCGGCCTCACGCTTCTCAGCGCGCCGTACTGGGCATATCGCAAGGCGCAGCGAACGATCTACGCGGTTACCTCTACGCGTGTGCTGGCGGTGACGGCGTGGCCGTTTGCGAACTCGGTCCATGCGATCGAGTGGGCTCGGATCGGCCTGACGCGAGCGACGGAGCGCCGCTCCGGGGAGGGCGATCTCATAATCCGGCCGCTGCCGGGAGCGTCTCCGGGTGGGCATGAGCCGCTGATATTCTCGGGCATTCTCTCCGTCCGGCAGGTGGAGGGCATGGTTCGGGAGATGGCGACGCGAGCGTCGGATGCCGGCGCGCGCCGCCGCTGACATCTGCCCACACGTTGGCTGACGGCTGGCTACGCATCTGCCGGGTCTGCGCCGGCGGGCGCATCTCTTCGGCATTGACGGAACAAGCCACTCGCTTCGGCAGTCAGTCAAGAGACTCGAATTGAGATAGCGTTTGCTGCGGCGTGCAGATGGAGTTTGGGCCGGGAGATGGGCGACGCCGATCCGCGGTGGTCGCGCCTGGCGGTCACGAGGCCGGCGGGCGCGGGAATTCGGGCGATGCGCCCGGGACATCCATCGGGCCTCCGCGAGCAGACGCCAATTGGAAAGGAGTCTGCCATGAAGTGGATCTCATTTGCGGTTGCCGCCGCAGCTCTTGCGGCTTGCCCCATATCGGCGCCGGCCGCGCAAACACACAGTCGCATGCATCACTATTACGCGCCGCGGGAGGTCGAGAAGCGGGTTTGGATCGGCAATCTGCCGGAGGTGCAGGGACCGGAGGTAGCCACGTGGGCGATGTCCGGCTACGATATCTTCACGGTCCGCGCGAGCCTGGACGGCCGCACGCCGTACATGCGCACTGCGGTATACGACGCGCGGCTTGTGGAGATTCTGTCGCGCGTGCAGACGCCGCCTTTGCGCGCCTCGGACATCCGGGTGATCCGCCACGGAAGCCGCAACGACATCTGCGTTCGCGGCTATTTGCTTGCGGACGTGACGGAGCGTGACGCGCGGGCGGCGGAGACGACGCTGCCGCAGCTTACCGACGTGTGGCTGCGCAGCGCGCGCCGGGTAATTCCGCAGGTGGCGCCGCAGCCAAGCCAGTTCGGCATCTAACCGGGTCGAGCGACGAGCAGGCACGCGTGAAAGCTCCAGGGCTGCCGGTTGGCAGCCCTGGAGCTTGTTTTCGTCGACGGCGCCGACCGGATGGCCGTTGCAGCGGATGAGCGGGCGCCGGCCGGGGAGAACGCCCCTGGTCATGAGGCGGCAGACCTGAGGATCGTGCGGCCCGGCGCCTGGCTGCGAATTCGCCAGCTAGCGCGGCCCCACCTCATT
>Ga0181529_10005107_pt1 | contig 13843 bp, 12 predicted proteins | sample PEATcosm2014_Bin_36_FD_119763 | JGI IMG/M metagenome (GOLD analysis project Ga0181529, IMG submission 119763) | Peatland microbial communities from MTU Mesocosm Facility, Houghton, MI, USA - PEATcosm2014_Bin10_30_metaG | ecosystem: Environmental > Terrestrial > Soil > Wetlands > Peat | place... | reverse complement strand
CGACCGAGAAATCGACGTCCACATGATCGTTCACACGATAGCCGACCCCGCCCGACACCATAATACGACCCGAATCGGGAATACCGGGCGTTGCCCCGCCGCTGGGGGTCGGCGATTCGTCGTAAGCCGTGCCGACGCGCAGCGTCCATTGATCGTCGGCCTTGTATTCCGCGCCTAGTGACCCGAACCAGCTGTCTTTCCAGTTGAAGCTCGTGAGATCTGGCGCGTTATACGGCTGCGCGGATCCGGGCAATACCAGCAATTGCTTTAATACGCTCCAGCCGGTCCAATCGACCGTGGCCATCGCAGTCCACCTGTCGTCGATGCGCAAGCGCCCGCTCAGATTGATTACGGACGGCATTGTGATCCTCGCATTCGCCGTCGGCGAATTCAGGAAGGTTGGCACCGGTATCGGCGAATGAGCGTTTATAAAGGCCCAGTTCGCGTTCACAAAAGTCATAATGTTCGCCGGATCTGGCGTAAAGGTTTCCGTGCCCTTCAGCGTATGGTCGATTTTCGAGCGATAGGACAATCCGAGCGAAAGATCATCGTTCGGCTGCCAGGCAACACCCAGAACAAAGCCATAGGCCCAGTTATCCGCACTCAGCATCACCGAGCCGTCATCGCCGCCCGGCGGAGTGGGCTCGCCGAGAAGGTATCCGAGCGTACCGAAGTCGATCGCCTTGCCCAGGTTGCCCTTGATGTATTCCACCTGAAGCCCCGCCGCGATGGATAGCTCGGGAATGGGCTGATAGGCGACGGCCGGCGTGATGTTATAGGTCTTCAATTCGCTCTTGGTCGCAAAATAACGCCCAGCCCAGGTGTCAGGGTACTTGGTCATCAGGCCCCAGGGGACGGACAGAGTCACGCCAACGGAGAACTGATCGCTTAAACGCTTGCGAATGGCAATTTCGGGAATGAGCGCCTTGGAAATAATGCTAGACGGCGTTTTCGTTCCCGAATTGGGCGTTCCGGCCGCGGTTAGAGCGGTCGTGAAATCCCCGCTCGCGCTCGGCAGGATGCCCGTCGCGCTGACGGAGATATCGAAATCGTCCACTTGGCCCAAGAGCGCCGGATTGAACGCCATCGTCGACGCATGCTGGCCGTTGGCGCCAGCGCCGGCATAGGACGTACCCAACGAACTGGCACTGAATTCGCGCAGGTCGAAGCCTGTCGCGTAAGCCGAAACCGAAAGCAGACACGAAGTGCAAAGAATTGTGATGGCCGAACGGCGCATGGCGTTTTCCCCCTTAAGTTTTTTGTTTCCCTAACGGCAACTATAACAGAAGATAGAGGTATTCTAATCCCCGTGCGGCAATTGGCCATCAAAATCTAGAGGTATTCTAATTCCCTTGCGGTAACCGGATAGGCGGGCTGCTATCTTCTTGAGAATCCTGGTCTACCGCCGGAATCGCATAGCTTCCCTGCAGCCAGTGAGCGAGATCCTGGTCCGCGCAGCGCTTGGAGCAGAAGGGACGGAAACGCGCGACCGACTGTTTCTTGCAGATGGGGCAGGTTCCGGCCTTGGTCCTGCGCGCGCCGTTTTCAGACAAGGGTGGCGACATCGAATTCCTCACGGGAACAAGTTTCGTCTTCTTCGAATTTTACATTGGCGGCGCCCTTGCGCGCCAGCGCGGCGCGCAGCTTTTCGCCGTGGCTCTCGATCCAGCGGACGATTTCGGGTGCGGCGCGGACGTGGATCGGCTTGCCCGGCGCCGCGCGGGCGCCGGACTCGATGCGCCGCAGAACATCCATCGCCACGGCGTCCGGCCGGCGGACCATCCCCTGCCCCGCGCACGCCGCGCAGCTCTCGCTCGACAGAGCGGCGAGCGGCTCGCGCACGCGCTTGCGGGTGATCTCGACCAGACCGAACGGCGACGGGCGCGAGACCGTAACCGGCGCTGCGTCCCCGGACAGGCTCTGCGTCAGCGCTTCCAGGACCCGGTCGACATGTGCCTCTTCCTTCATGTGCATGAAATCGACGACGATCAGCCCGCCGATGCCGCGCAGGCGCAACTGCCGGCCGAGTTCGCGCGCCGCCTCCAGATTGACTGTCAGAGAGGTGTCTTCCAGCCCTGAGGCATGAGTGAAGCTGCCGGAATTGACGTCCACCGCGGTCAGCGCCTCGGTGCCTTCGATGGTGATCCAGCCGCCGCATATCAGCGGCACGCGCGGATGCATCAGCCCGTCTATGTCGGTTTCGAGATCGTAGAGATCGAACAGTGCGCCGGGGCCGTCGAAAAGTGCGATGCGCTCTTCGGCCTCGGGCATCGCCCGGCGGCAGAAGACGCGCGCGGCCTCGGCGGCTACGGCGTCGTCGATCAGGATGCGCGTTGTATCGTCACGTACAAGATCGCGCAGAACGCGCGTGACGGGGCCGAGGTCGCGATGCAGCAGCGCGGGCGGCTTCGCTTTCTTGCGCGCAGCAAGGATCGCCCGCCAATCGTGCACCAACTGGACCGCGTCTTCGCGAAGCTCTTCCAGCGTGGCGCCGACGGCGGCGGTGCGGAAGATATAGCCGGCGCCGGCGACAAGTTCCTCGCCCGCTTCCGCGATCAGCGCCTCGCCCAGCGCCAGCAGGCGCGCGCGTTCGGCTTCGTCCTCGATGCGCCGCGACAAAGCGATGCCGGGCTGGTACGGCGCCAGCACGCACAGCCGCCCGGGGATCGTCACCGAAGCGGACAAACGCGCGCCCTTGTCGCCGATCGGATCCTTGACGATCTGAACAAGAACCTCCTCGCCCTCGCGCATGAGTTCGCCGATCGGATGCTCGTGTTCACTGTCATGCTTCGACGGGCTCAGCATGAAGGATTGGTTTTGCCCCTCACCCTGAGCTTGTCGAAGGGGGTCACCAAGACAGCGCGCTTCTCGCGCGCCCAGAAAGCCCGCGCGCTCGTGGCCAATCTCGATGAACGCGGCTTGGACGGCAGGCACCACCTTCGCCACGCGCCCCAGCACGATGTCGCCGACGAAGCTGCGCCCAGCCGTCGCCTCGTTGTCGTCGCCGAGCGTGCGCTCGCGGCTCAGCGCCTGGAGCTTGCCGTCTTCGACGACGGCGATGCGGATCTCCGCCGCGCTCACATTGATGAGAATTTCTTGGGACATAGGACCTTCGGGTTGGACTATCGTGCGATTCTCAATCAGCCGTCACATTTCGATTTTGGCTTTCGTCGCGTGCGCCTCCAACAGCAAAAAAAAGAAAAACCCGAATTCAAATACCCGAAATCCGGTTCAAGCCTTTGGTCTTAAAGCAAGAACGGCGAATGAGCGCGTTGCACGAACCTGCACTGAGCGGCTCTGGGCCGCCGTTCGCTTCGGCAAGATAATTGTTCTGATGATTTTCGCTTCTCCGTTTTTTCACACGACCGAAGCGATATGGGAATGCAATCCGCCCAGTTCAAGAGGACGCGAAAGATTTATTTGCGCGACCAATTCTCACAATCATCGCGGCGAAGAGAGCGGAATAAGTTCGCGAAGCGAAACGCACTGAATGGGGGCTTGAAAAACAAATCTACTGTGACTCTATTTTTGCTTTCCTATCGCTTGATATCGGGGGAAAGAGTACCTCCTGCAATTCATGCTCGTGGATCATTCGATCTCTCTTCCCGACATCGGCCCGCATCTCCTTCACCAGTGCAATGATAGCTGCGCGACCTTCCTGTGCCCCGGTATTAGAACCGACGGCTTCAAATTCTCGGAGAAGTTGGACAACACGCGTTGCCCCGTAGATACAGATGCGCGTCTTTGCATCAGCAGCAAGCGAAAGATTTTCTTTAGAGCGACCATTTTGTGCGACGAGTGCGACGGCTTTTAGAAAATCCACATAAGACTGGCTTCGCTGCAAAATCAATTGTCGGCGGGTTTCTAAAGCTCGCCCAAAGAAATACTGAAGGCCGCCGCCAAGTAACACGCCTAGCAGTGAGAACACAGCAACTATGATTGTCTGGCTCATCTGATCTACCCAACAAATCGAGAATTGACTTGCAGTAAATGCCAGCTTTTAAACCGTCAATCAAACTTGAGACACCGCAAAGCGGCGCCTAAATGACTACCCCCTTCGTCTCGCGCGGCCAGTGCCGCGCGAGCCACTTCCCCCGCTTGCGGGGGCAGAAAACCACTCGCTACTCGCTATTCGCCACTCACCTTTAGCACCCATACCCACAGCCGCGAAGGAGCGCGACGGTTTCGGCCAGCGGCAGGCCGACGACGTTGGAATAGGAGCCGTTGATGCGGCTCACGAAGACCTCGGCGCGGCCCTGGATGGCGTAGCCGCCGGCCTTGCCCTCGCCTTCGCGGCTTTGGACATAGGTTTCGATCTCGGCGGCGGACAAGCGGCGGAAAGCGACCGAAGTGATAATAATCCGTGTACGGATGTCATGACCCGGCGCGGCGGCGGCGACGCCGGTGATGACCCGATGCTGTCGGCCGGAAAGCAGTTCCAGACAGGCGCGCACCGTCTCGGCATTTTCCGCTTTCGGCAGGATGCGCCGCCCGCAGGCCACCACCGTATCGGCTCCGAGCACCAGCATTCCCGCGTGCTTTGCCGCGACGATGCGGACCTTTTCGCAAGCCAGCCTGAGCGCATGGAGGCGCGGCAGCTCGCCTTTCAGAGGGGTTTCGTCGATGGCGGCGGCGCGAATCTCGTCCGGCGCGATGCCGGCCTGGGCCAGCAGCGCCTTGCGCCGCGGACTTTCGCTCGCCAGCAGCAAGCCGAGCCGCGCCGATGAATCATTTGAAGCGATAGGTGATCCGGCCTTTCGTGAGGTCATAAGGCGTCATCTCGACCATGACCTTGTCGCCCGTCAGCACGCGGATGCGGTTCTTGCGCATCTTGCCGGCCGTGTGGGCGATGATCTCGTGCCCGTTCTGCAATTTGACGCGAAAGGTCGCGTTGGGCAGCAACTCGCTGACCACGCCTTCGAATTCGAGAAGTTCTTCCTTTGGCATTCGCCCTCTGGGTTCATTCCGGGCCGGGAGAATGCACTGAAATCGGCCAAAAGCAAGGGTTTGCGAGGTCTCATCCCCGGTTTATCCCTTCAAATGCAGCACGCAGATCAGCGTCATAAGGCGTCGCGCCGTGTCCAAATCCACCTCGATCTTGCCCTTCAGGCGTTCGCGCAACAGCTCGGCCCCCTCGTTGTGCAGGCCGCGCCGGCCCATGTCGAGGGCCTCGATCTGGGCCGCGGTCTGGCTGCCTCCGATGGCCCTGAAGTAGCTTTCGCAGACCACGAAATAGTCTTTGATAATGCGGCGAAAAGGCGTGAGCGAAAGCATCACCTTGCCGTGCGTTTCGCCGTTCGCAAGACGGATGTCGAAGGTCAGGCGTTTTTCCTCGATGCCGAGCACGAGTTGGTAGGGGCCGCCGTGCGAGCCGACCGGGTGGAAGCTGTTGGCCTCCAACAGATCGTAGAGCGCGATTTCGCGTTCGTGTTCGATCTCGCGCGTGCGGCGCACCAGCGTGTGCTCGTCCAGCGTCACACCGCAAAGGCGAAAAGGCGACGCTTCGCTCATCGTTCAGCGGCCGGCGCGCGCATTCAGCCTGGCGGCGACGGAACGCGCATGGGCGTCCAGCCCCTCGGCCTGAGCGAGCGCGATGACATCCGGCCCCAGCTTCGCGATTGTGAGCGGGGTGCAGGCGAGCAAAGTCGAGCGCTTGAGGAAATCGAGCACCGAAAGGCCCGAGGAGAAGCGCGCCGTGCGCGCCGTCGGCAGCACATGGTTGGGCCCGGCGATGTAGTCGCCCATCGCCTCGGGCGTATAGCGGCCGAGGAAGATGGCGCCGGCATGACGCACGCGCTTCAGCAGAACATCGGGATCGGCGGTGGCGATCTCCAGATGCTCGGGAGCGATCTTGTCGACCAGCGGCGCCGCGTCGTTCAAGTCCGCCACCACGATGATCGCGCCGTAATCGCGCCAGCTCGCGCCGGCGATGTCCTTGCGCGGCAACAGCGCTAGCGCGCGCGCGACCGCTTCTTCCACTTTTTTCGCGAACTCGGCGTCGTCGGTGATCAGAATGCTCTGCGCCGAGGCGTCGTGCTCGGCTTGCGACAACAGATCGGCCGCGATCCAATCCGGATCGTTGTCGGCGTCGGCGACGATCAGGACTTCCGACGGCCCGGCGACGGAATCGATGCCGACTTGGCCGAAGACCTCGCGCTTGGCCGCCGCCACATAGGCGTTGCCGGGGCCGACGATCTTATCCACGGCCGCGATGCTCTCGGTGCCGTAAGCCAACGCGGCCACCGCCTGGGCTCCGCCGACGCGATAGATTTCCGCGATGCCCGCGCGGCGCGCGGCTTCGATGGTCAAGGGATTGATGGCGCCGCCGCTCGCCGGCGTCACCATGACGATGCGCTTCACGCCGGCCACGAGCGCGGGAATGGCGTTCATCAGGACCGAGCTAGGATAGCTCGCAGTGCCGCCGGGCACGTAAAGGCCGACGCTGTCCAGCGCCGTCCAGCGCCAGCCCAGCCGCGCGCCAACCTCGTCGGTATAGAAAACGTCGGAGGGAATCTGGCGGCGGTGATAATCCTCGATGCGCACGGCCGCGATGGCGAGTGCAGCCAGCGCTTCGCGCCCGCATGCGTCTTTCGCGGCGGCGATCTCCCGATCGCTCAGGCGCAGCGTGGCCGGGGTGAGGCGGACCTTGTCGAAGCGTTCGCTGAAATCGATCAGCGCCGCGTCGCCGCGCGCGCGCACCTCGGCGACGATGGCGCGCACAGAAATGGCGACATCTTCGCCCGCTTCGCGCTTGACGGAGAGAAGCGCGCCAAAGCCGCTTGCGAAATCCGCGGCGCGCGCATCGAGCCAATGCGTCATTTCAGTGCTCTTCGTCTTCGTGTTCGGGGCGTCCGCGCGCCGCCCAATCGCCGCTTACATCGGCCAAACCGGCATCCAGACATTCGACGTCGAGCATCATCGCACCGCCCCCGGCGAAGACAAGCTCCACCGTTCCGGACGGATCGTCCGGCGCCTTGGGCGTGTAGCGGATGGCCAGAAGCGAAATTACCGCGCCGGGCGCGCCGCGTTTCAAATTCCGCGATTTGACCGACAGAACGCCGTTGAAATGCAGCCCGGCGCGCACGCGCAAATTCCCGCGCGTGCCGCTTTCCCATTTGAAGCGGTTGAACAGAGCGGCAAAACGCCGCTTCTTCGGCAGATAGACGAGATCGCCCAGCTGCGCGACCGCATCTTGCAGGCGGGCGGAGATCACCTGCAAATCTTCGTCGTCCACGGCCGCCAGGATTGGTTCGCGCGCGCTCATGCTGGCAACCGTTCGATGTCGGCGCCGACGCGGCTGAGTTTTTCCTCGAGCCGCTCGAAGCCACGGTCCAAATGATAGACGCGATTGACGATGGTCTCGCCTTCCGCTCCCAGGCCTGCCAGCACCAGGCTCGAGGAGGCACGCAGATCGGTCGCCATCACGGGGGCGCCCTTCAGGCGCGGCACGCCGTTCACCACGGCCGTGTCGCCTTCGACCTTGATGTCGGCGCCCATTCGCAGAAGTTCCGGCACATGCATGAAGCGGTTCTCGAAAATCGTCTCCGTTATATGGGAAGTCCCCTCGGCAGTTGCCATCAGCGCCATGAATTGCGCCTGAAGGTCCGTGGGAAAGCCCGGAAACGGCGCCGTCGCGGCCGACACGGAGATCGGGCGGATGCCGTTGCGCGCAACCGACAGGCCGCGATTGGTCTTGGTAACCTGGGCGCCGGCCGCCTCCAGTAAAGTGACAAGCGCTCCGATAAGATCGGCCCGGGTCCCGGTCAACTCGATCTCGCCGCCGGCGACCGCGACCGCCATGGCGTAGGTGCCCGTCTCGACCCGGTCCGGCAGCACGGAATGCTCGGCCGCATGCAGGCTGCTCACGCCGTCCACCACGATGGTCGAGCTGCCCAGACCGGAAATCCGCGCCCCCATGGCCACGAGGCATTGGCCCAAATCGTCGATCTCGGGCTCGCGGGCGGCGCCAACGATCACGCTACGGCCTTCGGCTAGCGCGGCGACCATCAGCGCGTGTTCTGTCGCCCCGACGGAGACCATGGGAAACTCGATGCACGCGCCCTTCAGGCCGCCCGGCGCGCTGGCGATCACATAGCCGTCGGCGAGTTCGACCCGTGCGCCCAGCGCCTCAAGCGCCTTGAGATGCAGGTCCACCGGGCGGGCGCCGATGGCGCAGCCGCCGGGCAGCGAAACCTTGGCATGACCGGCGCGCGCCACCAGAGGCCCCAGGACTAGAAAGCTCGCCCGCATCTTGCGCACGATGTCGTAATCGGCCGTCGTGCCCGTGAGATTGGCGGCACGAAGCCGATAGCGTCCGCCCGCGCCCAGAGCCGTTTGCGGCGTCCATTCCACGTCGGCGCCGAAATGGCGCAACAAATCGGCCATGAAGGCCACGTCGGCCAGCTTGGGCACGTTGGTCAGCGTCAGCGGCGCATCGGTGAGCAGGCACGCGGCCATCAGCGGCAAGGCGGCGTTCTTGGCGCCGCTGATCGGGATTTCGCCTTTGAGACGGATCCCACCTCTAACCCTAATCTTGTTCATAACCCCTCGGTTCGCCCGCAAGCATGAGCCGAGCGTTTTAGCGCGCACGGGTCAGCAACAACAGCGGTAAACTAGCGCGTTTTGGCGGCTTTATTCGGGCCCGCGGCCGGCAAATCCGTGGCGCCGGCTTTGGCGTCGGCCTGGGCAGGGACTTCCTCGTCGGCCAGGGCGCGCACGCGCGCCTTGCGGCGCTTCAGGTTCTCGCGCAGTGCTGCGGCAAGCCGTTCCCGCCGCGCGGCGGAATTCGTGGATTTTGCCACCCAGGAACCCTTTCCCTTTCGTCCGGACCTGGGCTATAGCAGCCGTCCTTTCGGGCCGGGCTTCGCCTCGGTCTGCCGGTTGCCGGAGTAGCGTAGTGGTAGCGCAACCCCTTGGTAAGGGGTAGGTCGACAGTTCAATTCTGTCCTCCGGCACCAGTTTTCGCCTGCCAAGCGAATGAAGCATGCCTTCACTTAGAGACTGTTTGAAGAACTTCTCCTTCGGTCAAAATCTGCGGCAGCACCACCGCGTCGGCGGCGCCCGGCGCGTAATAAAGATATAGCGGCACGCCCGAGCGTCCGTGCGCTTCCAAGAGCGCAGTGATCGCGGAATTGCGGTTGGTCCAATCGGCCACCAGGAAAGCGATCCGTTTGTCCGCGAACGCCGCGCGCACCGCGGGCCGCGACAGGGCCGCTTCCTCGTTGACGAGACAGGTGATGCACCACGAAGCCGTGGCGTCGACGAACACGGCGCGATGGGCGCCGCGCAATTGCGCAAGACGCGCGGCGGAGTAAGGCTCGGATTTCATGCCCGCGAATTCGGTTTGACCGGACGGCGGCGCGGGCGCATGGCCGACCAAGGTCAACGCATAAAGCGCGCCGGCGATCCCGACAGCCGCGACAAAGGCCCCGGCCTTGCGAACCAAGCCCTGGCCCGTGCGCGTAACGCCCCACAGCCAAAGCGACACGCCGAGGGCTGCGATTGCGGCCAGGACGGCGACCAGGCCGGCGCGATCGACCTGCTGCGCCAACACCCACACCAGCCATACCGCCGCGCCATACATAGGCAGCGCGAGAATCTGTTTCAGGCGCAGCATCCAGCGGCCGGGCTTGGGCAGGATGCGATGCATGGCCGGCCACACGCCGAGCAGCAGGAACGGCAGCGCAAAACCCAAACCCAGCGCCGCGAATACGGCAAGCACAATGATCGTCGATTGCGTCAGGCCGTAGCCGATGGCGGTCGCCATGAACGGCGCGGTGCAAGGCGCGGCAACCGCTACCGCCAGAACGCCGGTGAAAAACGCGCCGGCAAGCCCGCCCTTGTGCGCCAGCCCGTCGCCCGCCGAAACCGCTTTTACCTCGAACACGCCCGACAGATTGAGGCCGACGGCGAACATCAAGAGCGCCAGTCCCGCGACAACGATGGGCTCCTGCAGCTGAAAGCCCCAGCCGATGGCCGCTCCGCCCGCGCGCAGCGCGACCAGCAGCAGACCGAAAGCGATGAAACTCACAACCGCGCCGGCACTGTAGGTGAACGATTCCGCGCGCGCCCGACCGCGCTCCGCGCCCGCGTGTCCGGCCAGTGCCAAGGCCTTCATCGCCAGGATCGGCAGCACACAAGGCATGACGTTGAGGATCAAGCCGCCGATGAAAGCGAACAGCAGCGCCAATGCGAGGGAGATCGTCGCGCCTTCGTCGAAGCGCGCTGGCGGCACCGCGCCCGGCTCGGCCTTCACCTGCAAGGCTTGCACGGACTTGTCGGCGGAAGTGAGCACCAACACGCCGTCGAGCGCGCCGCCTTTGGCGAGCTTGCTTCCGGGCTGCAGGCGCAGCACCACGCCGTCGTCGGCAAAGCCGAGCGTTTGCGGCGCGACGTCTTTCACCTCGCCGGGCCGGGTCGGGAAGAATTGCGCCTCCACCGGCTTCGCCGCGCCGGCCAGCGCGGGCGCCTTCACATAGAGCCGCAGATCGCCGCCCAGCGCAGTGCGCATCGGCCAAGGCGAGACGGCGGGAAGCTTGGCGCGCGCCGCCGCGAATTGTTCGGCGCTAATCGGATCGGGCGGCGGCGCGTTCGCATCGACGAACAGGGTGAGGTTCAGCACCGTGTCTTCTGGAATGCAGACTTCGCGGCAAACCAGCCAATCGACGGCGGCGCTCAGCTGCGCTTCCTCGCTGGGCTTGGCGTCGGCGGGCGCCTGCAGATCGACCAGCAGCCAGACCTTGCCCTCATAGCCGTAATCCATCAGCGGGCCGACCGGGTCGCGCTGCGGATAAGGCCATTGGATCGCGCCGGCCTTCCAGCCCGGCGGCAAGCTCCATTTGATCTCGGTCGGCGCGCCGGCGTCGCCGGGATTGGACCAATAAGTATGCCAGCCGGGACGGATGTTCTCTTCGAGCGCCACCGTCACGGTGCCGCCGGGCGCCACCGCGTCGCGTTCGGCGATCAGCCGGGCGATCACCTTAGGCCCGTGGTCGATCTGGGCAACGGCCGGGGCCAGAGCCGCCAGCAGAACGAGGACCGAAAGCCAGAACCTGCGCATCATTCCGCCTCATAGCCTGCCCGGCGGGGTTGCGCCAGCGGCCCGTCTTGACCCTCGCGCGAAGGTGAAGGTTTGCGCTAGTTTCCATCGGAACAGCAGGGGCATTTGATGCGCATCACGGGAGGCAAGTTCGGCGGCCGCGCGCTGGTGGCGCCGCGCGATGCACGCGTGCGCCCGACATCGGACAAGGTGCGCCAGGCGATCTTCAACATCCTCCTGCACAACGACTTCGGCATAGGCTTCACGTTGGAGGGCGCGCGCGCCGCCGATCTGTTCGCGGGAACCGGCGCGCTGGGGATCGAGGCGCTGTCGCATGGCGCGTCCTTCTGCCTGTTCGTCGACGATGCCGCCGAAAGCCGCGCGCTGATCCGCGAGAACGTCGAAGCCCTGGCGCTGACCGGTGCCAGCAAGATCTGGCGGCGCGACGCGTGCCAGCTCGGACCGATGGCCGGCGGCGCGGGAGGACCGTTCGAACTCGTCTTCCTCGACCCGCCGTACCGCAAGGGACTGATCGCGCCAGCGCTGAAGAGCCTCAGCGCCGGCAGCTGGCTGACGGACGGCGCAATTCTGGTGGCAGAGATCGCCGAGAACGAAAACATTCCGCCTACGGATGGATTCCGTCGACTCGACGAACGGGTTTATGGGGATACGCGGGTTTTGTTCCTCGGAGCCTGAGGGCACAAACACCCTTGTGTCATGGCCCACAAAAGTGGGCCATCCAGGTGGAGCGAAACACAGTTCCTGGAAATCGTTCTCTCGTACTTGCGAACCCTTCAATACCAAACCTGTCATCACCTGGATGGCCCGCTGTGGCGGGCCATGACATCTTGCCTCCCAGTTGTTGTGCCATCACCGTCTCCCAAATAACTTCTCGATATCCGCCAGTTTCAGCTCCACATACGTCGGTCTTCCGTGGTTGCATTGGCCGGAGTGGGGTGTGGATTCCATTTCGCGCAACAGCGCGTTCATTTCCTCGGCGGTGAGACGGCGGCCGGCGCGCACCGAGGTATGGCAGGCCAACGTGCCGGCGACCTCCTCCAGACGTTCCTTCAGAGACAGGGCCGAACCGGTTTCGGCGATGTCGTCGGCAAGATCGCGCATCAGACCCTTGAGGTCCATCTGACCGAGCATCGCGGGCACTTCGCGCACCACCACGGCGTCGGGTCCGAAGGGTTCCACGACTAGGCCGAATTCGGCGAGGTCGGCGGCGCGCGACGCGAGGCGCTCGACTTCGGCGGGATCGAGGTTCACCACTTCGGGCACCAGCAAGGGCTGGCGCGCGACGGCGCCTGCTTCCATTGCGTGCTTCATCTTCTCGTAGGTCAGGCGCTCGTGCGCGGCGTGCTGATCGACGATGACGATGCCGTCCGCGGTTTGCGCCACGATATAGGTTTCGTGCAGTTGCGCCCGCGCCGCGCCGAGCGGATTGTCCGTGGACGGATTCTCCGGTGCGGCTTCGACGCGAGCGGACGGCGCATTAAACAACGGGGACTGGAAATCGCGCCCGGGATCGTACGCCGAAGAAGCGCGATACGGCTGCTGACGAAAGTCCGGCTCCGCATAACCCGAGTGCGGGCGCAGGGCGGCGAGCGCATCGCCCGCCACCGTGGTCGAAGCTTTGTGGCCGGCCTCGTGCAAAGCGTGCTTGAGAGCGGATACGATCAGCCCGCGCACCAGGCCCGCATCGCGGAAACGCACCTCGGATTTCGCCGGATGCACGTTGACGTCCACGAAGGCGGGATCGCATTCGACGAACAAGGCAAGCGCCGGATGGCGGTCGCGCGCCAGGAAATCGGCATAGGCCCCGCGCACCGCGCCGATCAGCAGCTTGTCGCGCACCGGCCGTCCGTTGACGAACAGGAACTGCATCTGCGCATTGGCGCGGTTGTAGGTGGGCACGCCCGCATAGCCGAAAACACGCACGCCTTCGCGCGCAGCGTCCACCGGCACGGCATTGTCGGCGAATTCGCGGCCCATCAGACGCGATAGGCGCTTGAGGCGACCCGCGACTTTATTCTGGCCTACCGCTTCGCTACTTGAGGCCGGGTCGGCCTCGGCCGGCAGATCGAGCACCCGCTTGCCGTCGAGCGTCAGGCTGAAGGCGACGTCGGCGCGTGCCATGGCCAGGCGTTTGACGATGTCCTGGGTGGCAAGATCTTCCGAGCGCGCGGATTTGAGGAACTTCAGCCGCGCCGGCGTGGCGAAGAACAGCTCGCGCACTTCGACCTTGGTGCCGGATTGGCCCTTGGCGCGGAAGCCCGCCGGCATCGGTCCCCGGACGTGGCCGCCCTCGACGCACACCTCGTGCGCCTCGCTCTTCTTGGACCGGCTGACGATGGAAAGTTGCGCCACCGCGCCGATGGAAGGCAGCGCCTCGCCGCGAAACCCCATCGTCATGATATGCGAAAGATCGTCGTCGCCGAGCTTGGAGGTGGCGTGGCGTTCCACCGCGAGGACGAGATCGTCCGCCTCCATGCCCTCGCCGTCGTCTTCCACCAGTACCAAGTCGCAGCCGCCGTTCGAGGCGGCGACGTCGATGCGCGCGGCGCCCGCGTCGAGCGCATTCTCCACCAGCTCCTTCACGGCGCTGGCCGGGCGCTCCACCACCTCGCCCGCGGCGATGCGGTTGACGGTGCCTTCCGAGAGACGGCGGATTTTCATAGGGGGAGTGTAGCGGATTCGGCAGATGGAATGATCACTCTATTTTTTTACCGCTCCCTCAAGGAGAGGGTGAAGAACTGCCCTTTTCCACTGGCATTGCCCCCGCCACGACGATGGTCATCT
>Ga0181529_10005105_pt1 | contig 13844 bp, 13 predicted proteins | sample PEATcosm2014_Bin_36_FD_119763 | JGI IMG/M metagenome (GOLD analysis project Ga0181529, IMG submission 119763) | Peatland microbial communities from MTU Mesocosm Facility, Houghton, MI, USA - PEATcosm2014_Bin10_30_metaG | ecosystem: Environmental > Terrestrial > Soil > Wetlands > Peat | place... | reverse complement strand
TCTCCGCCAACGCACCGGGCAGCGAGGAACCGCTGCTGTCGGGAGCCTATTATCTGGAACGCGCCTTGTCGCCTTACGCCGATTTCGGCAAAGGCACGATCTTCGAATTGCTTTCGCGCGGCGTCTCGGTGCTGATCCTGTCCGATATCGGCAAGATCGCCGGCGCCGACCACGAGCGGGTGAAACAATTCGTGGAGAATGGCGGGCTGCTCGTCCGTTTTGCCGGCGAGCGCATGGCGAGCGGCACCGACGATCTGGTTCCGGTGGAGCTGCGCAGCGGCGGACGTTACCTCGGCGGCGCGCTCGCTTGGGCGGCGCCGCAGCATCTGGCGCCGTTTCCCGATGACTCTCCGTTCGACGGTCTTTCGATTCCCGGCGACGTCTCTGTGTCGCGCCAGATCCTGGCCGAACCGTCGGTCGAACTGGCGTCGCACGCCTGGGCGCGGCTCGCCGACGGCACGCCGATGGTCACCGCGGCGCGGCGCGGCAAGGGTTGGATCGTCCTGTTTCATGTCACCGCCGGACCCGGCTGGTCGACGCTGCCGCTGTCCGGTCTTTACGTCGACATGCTGCGCCGGCTGCTGTCGCTGTCGGCGGGAACCGATCCGAACGACCTGACGGCGAACGCCAGCCTTCCCGCCGCGTTCACGCTCGACGGCTTCGGCCGTCTGGCGACGGCGGGCGCCGAGGCCCAGCCGCTTCGCGGCTCGCAGATCGCCGCCACCGAGCCGTCGCGACTGCATCCGCCCGGTCTTTACGGTGCGGTGGGCGCCGAGCGGGCGTTGAACGCGGCGCGCGACGATACCGTGCTGTTGCCGTTCGGCGCGCTCGGCACGCGTCTTACGGTCTACGCCTCGCGTGCGTCCGTCGCCTTGCAGTCGCTGCTGCTGTCGCTCGCGGCGCTGATGCTGCTCGCCGATTTCGCGATCTCGCTGATCCTGCGCGGTTACGCCCCACGGCTCGGGAGTTTCTCGCGCGGCGCGGGCGTCGTATTGGGCGCGCTGCTGCTTCTGCATCCGGGTCCGGCGCGCGCCGACGATGCCTTCGACTCGAAGGCGGCGCTCGACACTAGGCTCGCTTACGTCGTCACCGGCGTTGCCGATGTCGATGCGATGAGCAAAGCGGGACTGGTGGGGCTCGGCAATGCGCTGGCGGCGCGCACCTCCTACGAACCGAAGGAGCCGATGGGCGTCGACCTCGAGAAGGACGATCTCAGTTTCTTCCCGCTGCTCTATTGGCCGATGGACCCGCGCGAAAAGGATTTGTCGCCGGCGGCGCTGTCGAAGATCGCCGATTATATGCGCAGCGGCGGCACCATCCTGATCGACACGCGCGATCTGACGCTTGGCGCCGTGCGCGGTGCGAACTCGCCCGGCCAGCAGACCTTGCGTCGGCTGCTCGGCAAACTCGACCTGCCGCCGCTGGAGGCCTTGCCGCCCGATCATGTGCTGACGAAGACCTTTTATCTGCTCTCGGATTTCCCCGGCCGCTGGGACGGCTCGCCCGTTTGGGTGCAGGCTTTGCCGCCGGGCAATCCCGACGAAGGGCCGGTGCGCGGCGGCGACGGCGTTTCGCCGGTGATCATCGGCGCCAACGATTGGGCCGCCGCTTGGGCGGTGGACGCCAGCGGCAGACCGCTGGTCGACGTTTCGCCCGGCGGCGAGCGCCAACGCGAACTGGCGATCCGCTTCGGCATCAATGTCGTCATGTACGCCCTGACCGGCAATTACAAGACCGACCAAGTGCATGTGCCGGCTATTCTCGAACGGCTGGGGAAATAGGCGCATGGACCGGATCGCCTTTGCCCCGCACATCACTCCCGGCCTGCTTTGGGCGCTGATCGCCGTTGCCGTTATTTTGACCGGCTATGCTTTCTTTGCGCGCGCGCGCGGCGCTTGGACCAGGGCGCTGGCGCTCCTGGTGCTGATCCTGGCAGTGGCCAATCCGCTGATCGTCCGCCAGAGCCGCGAACCTTTGTCCGACATCGTCGCGATCGTGGTGGACCATTCGCAGAGCATGGACATCGGATCGCGCCGGGCCGACGCCGACAAGGCCGTCGCCGAACTCAAGAAAAAACTTGCCGGCGAAAAAAATCTGGACGTGCGCGTCGCCGTCGTCACGACCAATGCCTCCGGCGAGGACAACGGCACGCAAGCCTTTACAGCCTTGAACGCGCTCTTGGCCGACGTGCCGCCGTCGCGCGTGGCCGGCGCCATCCTGGTCACCGACGGCGAGGTGCACGACGCCCCGGCGAAGCTCGGCGGCGGCGCGCCGCTGCAGGCGCTGATCGTAGGCAGGCGCGGCGAGCGCGACCGCAAGCTCACCGTGGTGGATGCGGCGCGCTATGCCATCGTCGGACAGACGGCGCAGATTGTCGTCCGCGTCGACGATCTGGGCGGCGGCAAGGGCGGGCCGACGCGCGTCGCCTTGCGCATCGACGGCAGCGACGCGGGCGCGTTAAGCGTTCTCTTGGGCCGCAACACGCCCATCTCCGTGCCGATCGCCCACGAAGGCGAGAGCGTGGTCGAGATCGAAGCCGAGCCGGGGCCGCAGGAACTGACGCTGCAGAACAATCGCGCCGTGGTGGCGATCAACGGCGTGCGCGACCGCTTGCGCGTGCTGCTGATCTCCGGCGAACCTAACGCCGGCGAGCGGGTATGGCGCAATCTGCTCAAGGGCGATCCTTCCGTCGATCTGGTGCATTTCACGATTCTGCGTCCGCCGGAGAAGCAGGACGAGACTCCGCTCAAGGAATTGTCACTGATCGTCTTCCCGACGCAGGAGCTGTTCGCCGAAAAACTCGACGGTTTCGATCTGGTGATCTTCGACCGCTACAGCGAACACGGCATCCTACCGCTGGCCTATTTCGAGAACATCTCTGCCTATGTCTACAATGGCGGGGCGCTGTTGGTGTCCGCCGGGCCGGAATTCGCCGGGCCGATGAGCATCTACCGCACGCCGCTGGCCGCGGTGCTGCCCGCGCAGCCCGGCGGCGAGATCGTCACGCGCCCCTTCAAGCCGGTCGTCACGCCGGACGGCCTGGCCCATCCGGTGACGCGCGATCTGCCCGGCGCCAACACCGATAAAACGCCGCCGAGCTGGGGCCGCTGGTTCCGCCTGATCGGCGCGGAAAAGATCACGGGCGCGACCGTGATGAGCGGGAACGACAAGCCGCTCCTGGTGCTCGACCGCATCGGCAAGGGCCGCGTGGCGGAGTTGCTGTCGGATCAGGGCTGGCTGTGGGCGCGCGGCTTCGAGGGCGGCGGACCGGAAGCCGAATTGCTGCGCCGCCTGGCACATTGGCTGATGAAGGAACCGGAGCTCGAAGAGGAAAGACTAACCGCCGCGATTGCCGGCGGCGATATCGTCATCGAGCGGCGCACGATGGCCGCCGCGGCGGCGCCCGTGATCCTGACCGATCCTTCCGGCAAGCAAACGAGCATCGCGCTCTCGAAAATCGAACCCGGCATCTGGCGCGGCCAAGCGAAAGCGGACGAATTGGGCCTTTATCGCGTCACCGACGGCAAGCTTTCCGCCGTCGCGGCGGCGGGGCCACTCAATCCGAAGGAAGTCGCCGATATGCGCGCCAGCGATGCGATCCTGAGGCCGGTGGCGGAACAAAGCGGCGGCTCGGTGCATTGGCTGGCCGACGGTATGCCAGATATCCGGCGCATCGAACGCGGCCATCGCATGGCGGGCGACGACTGGATCGGAATCGCCGCCAACAAGGCCTCGCGGGTGACCAGCGTCGAACAGACGCCGCTATTGCCCGCCTGGGCGGCGCTGTTGCTTTTGCTCGGAACGCTGATGCTGGCCTGGCGGCAAGAAGGGCGTTAGCCGACTTCCGCCCCGTCGGCGCAGACCGGATGGGCGATATCGGCGCGGCGTACTTCGCCCGCCAGCGTCAGCAGCACGTTGCGCTTCAGCGATTGTCCGAGGATGCGCGCCTGATCGACTGGTCCCGGAAAGCGGATGCGCCCCGGCGGCAGCGTCGCGAATCCCACGCGCACATAATAAGGCTCGTCGCCGACCAGGATGATGCTCGCGTGGCCCTGGGCGCGCGCTTCCTCGATGCCCCGTTTCATCAGCGCGATGCCGATGCCGCGGCCGCGCTGATCGGACTGCACCGCCAGAGGCCCGAGCAGCAAGGATTTCTCCATGCCGATGACGACCGGCCAGAAGCGGATGGAACCGCGCAACTCTTCTTCCTCTATAGCTACGAAACTCAGCCCCGCGACCGGGTCCACGCCTTCGCGCAGCCGGTATGCCGACTTGGCGAAGCGGCCGGGGCCGAAGCTCGCCTCGTTCAACGCCTCCACCTGAGGAGCGTCTTGCGGGCGTTCGGGCCTGATCTGCCATGTCTGGTCTTTTGCCGTCATGGCGCTCTCGCTACTGTCGGAGCGCGACAAAAGCAAGGCGAAGGAAGGAAAGCGATCACCAATATGGACTTTGCGGCGCCGATCCGGCGAGTTCCGCCAGGCGACGACGGACGCCTGGGTGCGTGCCGGGCGGCGGCGATACGGGATCGGCAAGCATGATCTCGCGAATTTCGAAATTCGGCTTGAACGCGAAGCGAGCCTCGCGCACGCGATAAAGCGCGATGACATTGGTCGCCAGCCAAATCTTGCGCGTAAAAATCCCGATGAATTGCGGCGCGCTCGACCAAGTGAGCCCGATTTCCTCCTCCAATTCGCGCAACAAGGCTTTCTCGGGCGGCTCGCCGCGCTTCACCCCGCCGCCGGGAAAGGCCCATCCGCCTGAGTAGGAATGGCGGACCAAGACCACCTTGCCCCCCTGCTCCACCAGGGCCAGCGTCCCGAAAGCCACCGGCGACAAAATGGCCCGCAAGACGATGGAAAGCCGAAAAAGCGTTTTCATTAAGACACTTGGCATGGGCTGGCGAAATATCCTTTCTTTGCCACAATCTTAAAAGTACTTGCTAATAATCCTTACATAACCTGAGGTAGCGGCGGGGCTGATTTCTCAAACCATGTTATTGGGCAGAGCCCAGTCTTACGTATCGCATCGTGCCGGCGCGAAACAGGTGGCGTGCCGGCATGGGCAATGTACCGGATGATTCGATCCAGCGGTAATTTGTCGGACTGAGGAACGATGTCGGGGACGACATTCGAACATCTGAAGGCGTTGGTTGTCGAAGACAATGTGCATATGCGCACCTTGTTGCGCTCGCTGTTGACGGCGTTGGGTATCAATCATGTGTACGAAGCCGGCAACGGCGCCGACGCCTTTGCGGTCCTGAGCGATAAATCGCCCGATCTGATCCTGACCGATTTGTCCATGAAGCCCGTGGACGGCATCGATTTCACGCGCCGGGTGCGGTTGTCGCATGACAGCCCGAATCCCTACGTGCCGATCATCATGATCACCGGGCATACCGAGCGCCACAAGGTCGAGGCCGCGCGCGATGTCGGCGTCACCGAATTCCTGGCCAAGCCGATCACGGCGCAGGGCCTGTTTCTCAGGATCGCGGAAATCGTCGAGCGGCCGCGCCCCTATGTGCGTTGCGCCGAATATTTCGGGCCCGACCGCAGGCGCCGCGCGGACGAACTGTTCACTGGCCCTTGGCGCCGGCACGAAGATTTCGAAAACGACCTGGAGATCAAATGACCGGCAAGAAGCCCGCGTCGCGCGCGCCGCACAAACGCGCGCACGCGATCAAGATCCCGCCCGGCGCGTATCCGGTCTTCTCGCCTAAAGTCGCGTCGCGTCTGTCGCAGGCGTTGCGCGATCCGCAGGTCGTCGCCGCGGCCGCGCGCGTCATCGCCCACAAAGCGGAAGATTTGCGCGTTGCGGTGCTCGGCTACGTCGATCGTATGGAAGAAGCGGCGCGCGCTGCCGATCTGACCACGACATTCGAGCAGGCGCACGAAATCCGCGGACTGGCGGGAAATGCCGGACTCGTCGCCACCGGACGCATCGCCAACGGATTGTGCAAATATCTGGACGCGATCGATCGCGCCGGACGGACGCCCGATCAGACGCTGGTGGCGCTGCATCTGGAGGCCATCGCGCGGGCCGCGCGCGCCGAAGACGAAGCAACGCGGCTAGGCGACACGGTCGCTAACGAATTGGCCGCCCTGGTCGATAAGAAATTGGCGGAAATTAACGATTCGGCAAGACGAAAAACGGGCCGCGACGCCCCCGCCGGCGGGGCCTGATTTATCGCTCTTTAAGCCCTTTCCTCAATACTCGTCCATGCTTTACGGGCGGGTTGCATGCTTCAGATTGGCGGTCTTGTCGTCCTTTTCGCTTGTGTGTTCGGCGGATTCATCATTTCCGGCGGTTCGCTCGCCGTGGTGCTCGAGGCCGTGCCGCACGAGGTCTTGACGATCGGCGGCGCGGCGCTCGCGGCTCTGCTGATCGGCGGTTCGATGTACTCGCTGAAGAAGTTCGGCGGAGACGTCAGCAAGATCATCTCCGGCCCCAAATGGAAACCGAACGATTATCGCGATTTGCTCTGCCTGTTGTACCTGCTCGCCAAGACGATGAAGACCAAGGGCCTGATCGCGCTGGAAGCCCATATCGAGAGACCGGACGAATCTTCGATCTTCAAGCGCTATCCCAGGATCGCCAAGGACCACTTCGCGCTCTCTTTCATTTGCGACACGCTGCGCATGATGACCATGAGCCTGGAAGATCCCCATCAGGTCGAAACGGCGATGGAGAAGCAGCTCGACAAGCATCACCACGAAGCGCTGGACACCGCCAATGCGCTGCAGACGATGGCCGACGGGCTGCCCGCGCTCGGCATCGTCGCCGCCGTGCTCGGCGTGATCAAGACCATGGGCGCGATCTCGGAGCCGCCGGAAGTGCTCGGCCGCATGATCGGCTCGGCACTGGTCGGCACCTTCATGGGCGTGTTCCTGGCCTATGGCATCGTCGGACCGATCAGCGTGCGGCTGAAAGCGATCATCGACGAGGAAGCCTTGTTCTATCACGTCATCCGCGATGTCCTGGTGGCGCATCTGCACGGCAACGCGGCGCAGATTTCCGTCGAGATCGGGCGCGGCAGCGTTCCCTCGGAAGCCCAGCCGACCTTCCAGCAACTGGAACAAGCGCTGGACAACATCCCGCCGGAGCCCCACGCATAGGCGAACGGAAAATCCCGCTCGTTGCCGGCTATTTACCGACCTTCGCAGTTTGGCGTTTCTCCGCCAGCGCCATGAAGAAGGTCGCCAGCGCGCCCGCAAGGATGCCCAGCGGCACGGAGGTAAAAACATCCACATCCGTGCCGAAGACAACGATTGCCGTCACGATCATGCCCGTCAGCTGCGCCATTTTCGGCATGCCTCGAAGCTCCCCTATTATGGGAGCAGCCTAAGGCGGGTCCGTGCGAAGATGAAGAAAATGCTTAAAAAAGCGTTAACGACAGGTCAGGGCAAATTCGTATCTTCGCCTTCATGCGCATGGCCGATGGCGCGGCGCAGCCGGTGCTCCAGCCGAGCGCAATTGAGGACCACTTTTTCCGCCTGGACTTCCACGACTGCGGAAAGCGGCACGACGAAGTCGCCCGCATTCTCGACATAGATCACGAGCTGGCCGGGCAAGACTTGGCGCACGGCGCCGAAGGCCTTGTCGCCGTCATGGACGAAAACATCGAACCCTTCCCGGATAGGCTCTTCCATCATGGTCGGCTCCGCTCTTCATTTGCCGGCACGATAATGCGATTACGCGCACGACATGTCTACCGCGCAGCGAATAGAGGATGACGGCTCAATCCGTGCCGAATTCGATTCCCTGTGCTAGCGGCAGCGCGTCTGAATAATTGACGGTCGCGGTCTGGCGGCGCATGTAGGCCTTCCAGGAATCGGAACCCGACTCGCGCCCGCCGCCGGTTTCCTTCTCGCCGCCGAAAGCGCCGCCGATCTCCGCCCCCGATGGCCCGATATTCACGTTGGCGATGCCGCAATCGGAGCCCGAAGCGGCAAGGAATCTCTCGGCCTCCTGCATATCGCGCGTGAAGATGCACGACGAAAGGCCTTGCGGCACGGCATTGTGCTCAGCAAGAACCTCGCCGAAGTCGCGATAGCGCATGACGTAAAGGATCGGCGCGAAGGTTTCCTGCATGACGATCTGCGTTTGTTTGGGCATCTGTGCGATCGCGGGACGCGCGTAAGTAGCATTGGGATATTCCGCCGCCAGCACGCGCCCGCCGCCGGTGACCTTGCCGCCCTCGGCGCGCGCGGCCGCGAGCGCCTGTTCCATCGCCTCGAAGGCGGCGCGGTCGATCAATGGCCCGACCAACGTCGTTTTCGCCAGCGGATCGCCGACGGAAAGCTTCGCGTAGTGGGACTTCAGCGCGCCCACAAGTTTGTCGTAGATGCTGTCGTGTACGAACAGGCGGCGCAGCGAGGTGCAGCGCTGGCCGGCCGTGCCGACCGCGGCGAACACGATGGCGCGCTCAGCCAGTTCCAGCTTCGCCGACGGGCAGACGATCATCGCGTTGTTGCCGCCCAGCTCCAGGATGCTTCGCCCGAAACGCTCCGCCACCGCCGGCCCGAGCACGCGCCCCATCGCGGTCGATCCCGTGGCGCTGACCACGGGAATGCGCGAATCCTTCGTCAACATGTCGCCCGCCGCGCGCGTCGCCAGCACGATTTGCGACAGCGCCGCCGGCGCTTCGCCGAATTTGCGAACCGCGCGCGCGAACAGAGCTTGGGTGGCGAGCGCCGTGAGCGGCGTCTTCTTGCTGGGTTTCCATAGCACGCTGTCGCCGCAGACGAAGGCGAGCGCGGCGTTCCATGCCCACACCGCCACCGGAAAATTGAAAGCCGAGATCACGGCTACCGGCCCCGCCGGGTGCCAAGTCTCCATCATGCGATGGCCCGGACGTTCGGAAGCGATGGTAAGCCCATAGAGCTGGCGCGACAGGCCGACCGCGAAATCGCAGATGTCGATCATCTCCTGCACTTCGCCCAGCCCTTCCTGCAGGATTTTTCCATTCTCGATGGTGACTAGGCGGCCCAGCGCCTCCTTGTTGGCGCGCAGTTCCTCGCCGAACAGGCGCACCAGCTCGCCGCGCTTGGGCGCCGGCACGTCGCGCCATTGGCGGAACGCTTCGACGCTGGCTTCGATCTTCGCCGCGATGGTCGGCGCATCGTCATAGGCGACGCGGCCGATCTCGGACCCGTCGATGGGCGAACGCACGACGTTGGGGCCGAACGGCGTGATGCCGAATTCGGCGAGAAGATGGTCGTGCATGGATCGCTCCTTGTCTCGGCTGCTTACGCGTAATACTTCCCGAAACGATTGGACAGGAAATCCGCAAGGCGGGTTTCTTCCTGTCGCACGAAGCCCTTTTGCGGCAACTTTCCGTCGGCCAACAGATCGCACATGGCGCAGATGCCCGCAGCCGTCGTCACCTGGATGGCGCTCATCAGCCTGCCGCCGACGTTCTGCGCATAGATTTTCTTGGCGTAGCTTTCCTGGGTCAGCAAGCCGCCCTGCCAGCCCGAGACCGTGACGAAGATCAGCACCACGTCCTGATAGGTGATGGGGATCGCGGTTTCCATCACGTCCTTGAGGATTTCGCGGCGCACGCCCAAACGCAGATCGCGCACCAGCATCTTGATGATGTCGCGATGGCCCGGATAGCGCACGGTCTTGTAGTTGAGGTTCTCTACGTTGCCTTCCAGCGTGTCGCATAGCGTGCCCAGCCCGCCGGACGTGTTGAACGCTTCGTATTCCGTGCCGTCGAGCGAGAAAAGCTCGGTCTCCTCCAACGCCGGCACTTCGCCGCGTACGCCGTCGCGGATGGATTCGCACGGGTTGCAATATTCGTTGATCAGCCCGTCGGTCGACCAGGTGAGATTGTATTTCAGCGCATTGGTGGGAAATACCGGCAGCGCGCCGACGCGCATCTGAACATCGCGCAGCTTGTCGAATTTCTTGGCCAGATCGTAAGCGGCGATGGAAATGAAGCCCGGCGCCAGTCCGCATTGCGGAATAAAGGCGGTGGAGGCGCCCTCGGCCAGCTTCTTGATGGTGCGGGTGGATTCCACGTCCTCGGTGAGGTCGAGATAATGGGCGCCCGTGCGCTTGGCGGCTTCGGCGATGGTCGCCGTCAGATGATAGGGCGTGGCCGAGAGGACGATGTCGTTGCCCTCGATCTCGGCGGCAAAAGCGCGCGGATTGTCGATGGCCACCTTGCGCAGCTCGACATTCGTCTTGGGCATGCGCGAAAGCGAGGCCGCGTCGCGGTCGACGACCGTCAGCCGGTAATCGCCTGTCTCCGACAGAAATTGGGCGATGGCGACGCCGATTTTGCCGCCGCCGACGAGCATCACGTTCTTCATGGGACGCACTCCCTTTGCATAGCCCGCGAAATGTGGGGCCAAAACGCGCCGGAAAGCAGGCGGCGAAGCGCCGGAACTTGCTGTATGATCCGGCGAATCGCCGGTTTCTCCGGCAGAACGACGCCCTTCGACAAGCTCAGGGTGAGGAGTCAATAAATGCGCCCGACCGACGCCAAACTGATCGCCTTGCTGCGCGCCAATGCGCGCGAGCCGACCGCCTCGTTGGCGCGCAAGCTGGGGCTGGCGCGCTCCACCGTGCAGGAACGCATCGCGCGGCTGGAGCGCGAAGGCACGATCAAGGGCTATACGGTGAAGCTGTCCGAAGACGCCATCGGCCATCTCAAGGCCGTGGTGATGATCTCCACCGATCCCAAACAGGCCGAGCGCGTCGGCGCCGAACTGAAGAAGATGACGGACGTGCGCACGCTGGCGGCGGTGTCGGGCGCCTCCGACCTGATCGCGACGGTGGAGGGCGAAAGCCCGGCGCGGCTCGACGCGGCGCTCGACCGCATCGGCAAGATCCACGGCGTGGCGCGGACGGTGTCGTCCATCGTGTTGTCGGAGAAATTCTCAAGGTAAGATCGTTTCTCCGCGAAGAAATGTGCGAAACTATGCCTAGAATCATCTCATAAAACTGAATATTTTTTCGAATTTCTCACAATAATTATGTGTAATATCAATATGTTACACTATACTATGAAATTCCACTTGAGATATTTCTCGCCAGTGACTAGGTTGGAAATGCTCATACAATCGAAAGGACGCATGAGCATGGACCAATTCGCAATCGAAAGGACGCGAAAATGACAAGTGAAAACGTGACCACATTACGGGCGGATGCACCGCATGCAAAATTGGAGCGGAAGATAAAGGCAGGGATGCCTTTACGCGACCAAATCGCCATACTTTCCGACTTGATTAAGAACGCTCCCGAGAACAGTCGGATCATCGAATTCTCACCCAAGTTGGCTGAATATGTGCTGACTGAGCTAAATGACAAAAATCGGCCGATGAAACCCACGAAGATCAAGATTTACACCAACGATCTCAATAGCGGCATGTGGGGCCTCACGGGCGATACGGTAAAGTTTGGGACTGATGGTTGTCTAAAGGACGGTCAAAACCGATTAGCGGCTTCCGTTCGAGCAAATAAACCCCTAAAAACGCATGCCGTATTTGGTATTGATCCACGCCTGTTCGCGCGCATGGATATTGGTAAGAATCGAAATGGCGCTGACGTATTTTCAATTGCTGGCGTCAGCTACGCGAACCATGTCTCTGCCACAGTTCGTTGGCTGTTGATTTTGACGAGCGATGACCCTGGCAACCGAGGAGCGCAGTTCTCGAACGAAGAATTGCTGGCAGCATATCGCGAAAAATTTGACGTGGAGCGCATTGAACAGTCAGTTCATGCGGCGCTTGCAGTCAGAAAAACGTGCCATCATCCTGTGGGTCCACTAGCTGCCCTTCATTACCTGTTTTCCGAGCGGAACGCTCGAAAGGCTGATTCGTTTTATGAAGAATGGGCGAGCGGCCGTGCAAAAAAGGCACGAGCTCCGTCCCGCTACCTGCAGAACGAACTCGTGCGCGTCGGCCATGAAAGCAACAATCGCATGCACGAGAATGTTCGGAACGCGATGATTATCAAGGCATGGAACGCATACATTCAAGGTCGAGCTGCTTCGAAGGCCGACATGCGTCATGCGGTCAGCGACCCTATGCCAAAGATTGCCGATTGACTCTTTGGCCAACAGAAGACGTGCGGGACTAATCCCGCACACTTCTGCCTACGCCTTCAATTTGAAGCCGGCCTTTTTCAGCGTCTTGCGGATTTCCGACGCGTGGTCGGCGTCGCGCGCCTCCACCGTCATGCCGAGATGAGCGAGCTTGGCGGAGGTGTCGGTGGCCATGCGGTTGTGCAGGACCTCGAGAATATTGCCCCCCGCTTCGCCCACCAGCGTAGCGACCTGCGCCAGCACGCCCGGCCGGTCCACGATCTCGATGACGAGAGAAAGAATACGCCCTTCGCGCGACAGTTCGCGCAGGATCACGTTCGACAACAGCCGCATGTCGACATTGCCGCCGGAAAGAACAACTCCCACCTTGCGGCCCGCGAAAAGCTCGGGGTTGGCGACGATGGCGGCATAGGCGGCGGCGGCCGCGCCCTCCACCACCGTTTTCTCAATTTCCAGCAGCGAAGCGATGGCATGCTCGATGTCGCTTTCGCCGACCAGCAAGATGTCCTTCGCTAGCGCGCGGATGATCGGCGTGGTGAGCGCGCCGGGCTGCTTGACCGCGATGCCTTCGGCCATGGTTTGGCCCGAGCAGGGAAGGTCTTCGCCCTTCACCGCGTCGTACATCGAGGGATAGGCGCGCGTCTGTACGCCGTAGACGTCGATGGCGGGTTTGAGCGCCTTGGCCGTCACCGCGATGCCCGAGATCAATCCGCCGCCGCCGATGGGCACCACCAGCGCATCGAGCGCGGGCGCATCGGCCAGCATTTCCAGCGCCACCGTGCCCTGGCCGGCCATCACCTTGGGATCGTCGTAGGGATGCACGAAAACCAGATTTTCTTCCGCCGCGATTTTTTGCGCGCGCGCGAAGGATTCCGTTAGTGTCGTTCCGTCCAAAACCACTCGCGCGCCGAAACCCTTGGTGTGCTTGACCTTGTTGAACGGCGTTCCCAGCGGCATCACGATCGTGGCGGGAATACCGAGCCGGCCCGCGTGATAGGCCACGCCCTGGGCATGATTGCCCGCCGACATGGCGATGACGCCGCGCCCCCGTTCCTGCGCGCTCAGCGACAAAAGCTTGTTCAGCGCGCCGCGGTCCTTGAACGAGGCGGTGAACTGCAGATTCTCGAATTTGAGCCAGATCTCGCAGCCGGCGATCTCGGACAAGGTGCGCGAATGCCGGGTGGGCGTGCGCTCGACGGCGCCTTCGATGGCGCTGGCTGCGGCGCGCACGTCGTCGATGATGATCGCAAACGCCGGAGCGGACACGGGAACTTCCTTTGCGGGGGCTGGTAGCAGCGGAGGGATTTGAACCCCCGACCAAGGGATTATGATTCCCCTGCTCTACCACTGAGCTACGCTGCCGAGGCGGGGGATGTAGGAGCGCGGGCACGGCCCTGTCAAGAAGCGTGCAGAAGAGCGGGGCGCGTTACTCCGCCGCCGCTCGGGCGGCCTCAGCCGGCACGATCCAGCCCCCGCCTAGAACGCGCGATCCCTTGTAGAAAACGCAGGCCTGGCCCGGCGCGATCGCCTCTTCCGCCTCGGCGAGTTCGACCGTCGCCGTGCCGCCCTCGCCGGGAGCGACCCGTGCCGGCGCTGGCGCGCGCATGGAACGGACCTTGACCGCGCAATCGGCGGCCTCGGCGGGATCGGACAGCCAGTTGACTTCGCGCAGCACGATATTCTTTGTACGGAGCGATGAGCGCGGCCCGACGATTACCCGGCCGCCTTCGGCATCCAGCGCGAGCACGAACAGCGGCTCGCCGCCCCCGGAAAGCCCCAGCCCCTTGCGCTG
>Ga0181529_10005099_pt1 | contig 13858 bp, 17 predicted proteins | sample PEATcosm2014_Bin_36_FD_119763 | JGI IMG/M metagenome (GOLD analysis project Ga0181529, IMG submission 119763) | Peatland microbial communities from MTU Mesocosm Facility, Houghton, MI, USA - PEATcosm2014_Bin10_30_metaG | ecosystem: Environmental > Terrestrial > Soil > Wetlands > Peat | place... | reverse complement strand
TTACCTGCTCTCCCCTCCCACACCACCGGACAAGCGGGTCCGCATCCGGCGGTTCGAGAAGTTGAGGTTTACCCCGTGCTCCTTGTGTGAGGGCGCGGGCGTCGGTCTTCATCGCTGCCCGGTATAGACTCGGCTTCACCTCGCCACACCGGACCGTTCCGCCAATGCGGACATCTGATGCCATTTCCAACACATCGCCTTCTCAAGACTCACTCCTTCTCGTTCGGCCCTTCGTCTGCTCCTGCGAACAAACTACTACGGCCTCGGCTGACTTCTCGCTCCGGCTCGACACCGTCACCCTTTCAGGCATAAAGCGAGATCTCCCCAGGTAAGAACGCACTCCTTCACTGCACGACCGCCGGATCTACGCCACCGAAACTTGGTCACGAGAGCTTCGCGGTCACATGCCCGCTCGCCCTGTTCGGCACCGCCTTCTATCCAGTTCTTGTTCATCGGCCCGCAGCTTCGATCCGCGCTTCCTCTCCACAATCGGTCACCCTCATGCAGTTGCGCTTCACTTCGCTCACTGTGACCAGTTCACGACGGGACTTGCACCCGTAAGAGTGCGCCCATGCTGGGCGCACATGCGGAAGTCGCCCTGCCGAGGGGGCAGGGCGACTTCGACGGGGCTGTTGAGCCGGATGCGGAGTCTACTGGGCCGGCACGCCGACGAGTGTGACTCGGCCATTGGACTTGTCTTTCTTCACGACACACTTCTGGATGCGGTAATAGGGGACGCCACAGCGATGCGACTCCTCCACGGCATCGCATTCTTCGTCCAGTCTCTTAACGAACTGCGGGAGGTCTCCCTCTCCCAATTCGTCCGACGCAATCGCATAGATGAAGCGTGTCGCCGCGAGTGCTCCTTCCGCCTTCTTCTTAGTGCGGCTTCGGCGGGAAGCGGATTGAGGGCCTGTTGCCTGGTCTGGTCTTTCGTTACTTTCGTCCATGTACACCTTCCTTCTTATGGTTGGGGCGCGTTGTTGTCCGCGCTGATTTGTTGGGAGTGGAACTCGGCGACCATCAAGCCGCTCGGGTCGTTGACCGAGCGTATGCCTTCCACAAGTCGAACCGTGTAGGCTTCGGCGAGTTTCTGATAGATTTCGCGGCGGTCGCTCAGGTGCGAGACGCTGCGGGTAGCGTAGATGTGCCAGGTAAGCGGGTCGGTTTTGTCGGCTTGAGCATGGGTAATCGTGACCACGGACCGGACATGTTGGTCCTGGAGCTGTCCTACGGTATTGTCCTGTTGCATCTTTTTGAGGACATCCTGTTTCAGATTTGCCGTCATCATGTCCAGCGCGGCGGCCCAGTTCTCGCTCAATGTGTGCTCGTCGTAGCCCATGTACTGATTCAAGAAGCTAACGATGAAATGCTCCTTGTCAAGATCCGTTGGCGCTTCGCCGGCACGAACCTGTTGCAACTCCTCCGGCACTACGGCGCTATGCGCTTCCGGGGAGATTACAGTCGCTTGTCCGTCGGCGCCGATGCGGATCACTGTCGGCGGCTTCACGCGCGTAATAATCACGTCGATCGCAAGCCCCGCGACTGCTAGCCCTAGAACGCAGGCTACGATTGCCATCCTGTTGGCGTAGGCCCGAAGAGCTCCGTCTGCCTCCCAAAACGATGGAGATTTCGACATGGACGCCATCTAGCTGTTCCTCCTGTTGCGGACTTTCTTTTGTCTAGCTCGGGGCTGGCGATGTCCCTTTCCCGCCAGACACGGGACTGCCATTGAATGTCCCGCCCCCTCCGCCACCTGTACCGGCAGGAGAAGAAGTCGGCGCTTGTGCCAACGGAGTATTGGGAGGAGGTGTAACGCTGCCTGTGCGCGTAGATCCGCCACTGCCACCGGTGCCGCCGCCCTGTCCACCGCCGCCTCTTGGTCCACCACTGCCACCGGCACCCGTGCCCTTCGCGGAGTGGGCCGCGCCAACTGCGGCACCTGCTCCGCCACCGGCCAAAGCTACTACATTTTTCGCCATCAAGGCCACCCTTGATAGCGCTTGCACTACTCCGGCGAAGTCGCCTTTAATTAGTGCGTGAGCAATGAAGGGAATCAGAACCATGAAGATGATGTATATGATCCCTATAACAATAGCTTGTAACTGGTTGACGCCTGACGCGATTCCGCCGACTATGCCGCCATTAGTAAGGGTCCCAGCAGTCAGGACATTCAGACTTACGCTAAGTTTTGCCATGATCGCGTAAAGGATTGGCCATGCTGCCCATTCGGCCAAGGACTTCAGATAGTACTTCCCTGCAGAGGCGGTCGCATTGCTGGGCAGAAGCGCCACAAGAAACGGACCAATCGCAAACAGAATCAGCCCCCAGCAGGTGTACATGACTTCAAACAGTACCATCGATGTATAAAAGAGAAGAACGGTAAAGAAGATCACAAAGTCATTCAGCAATGCCGCCAAATCGATGCCTGTAATCGACATCACATTGGACTGGTTTTGCCCGACAATGTTGTTGAGACTCTGCTTGAAGGCCGTAGCGAAGTCGACACCCCCGGCTATCGTGCTTGCAACCTGGGTAAAGCCGTTGCTGACGTCCTGGAAAAACTGCTGCCAATACTGGAGGATGAGGGCGCAGGCGGCGCACTTCACGAGACTCACCAAAAGGTCGCGGACACTTCCGCCACGCGCAAAGCCCTCGTAAATGCTGAGGAGGAACATGGTAGCAAGGATCGCAAAGGCGATTCCTTGAAGGCTGCCGAGCATCCCTGCGCCCACTCTACTCAACGCCTGGTTCCAGACCTGCACGAAGAAAAAATTCACTGCACGCCTCACTTGTTTGCCTACGTCCGAAAGCGCAGGCCGATGTCTCAGTTTTGATTGAGGATTGTCTGTACGTTTTGATTTGCGGTCTGGTGCGAGGCGCTTATGTGCTTCATCTCATATCCCGAATACGCTGTCGGAGTTGATTCAAGCCGCAAAAGTTGTGCAAGCGCTCCTTGTGTGTACCCTTGAGCCTGGAGGTTCCAGGCTGCTGCTTGAGCTGAAATCATGACAGCGGAGGTTGCCCCGGGAGGCGTCGACACCAACTTCATCATCTGCTGCGATATTTGTTCCTCGCTCTTCGCAATCGCATCAAGCGCAATAGCTTTCTTCAGTGCCGCCTGCGCTTGTGCATCCGACATATCCATTGCCAGGCGGCTATCGGATTGTATGGCGGTCGAGGCTGGCAGGGTACCATATACCTTACCGTAGTTGCTCTGGACCGAACCTATGTTCGTCGTGCTCCCACTGAGTAACACCTGTTCAAGATTTCTGGTCTGTGGCAGGGTGGCGCTGTTCATAGGGTGCTGAAACAGAGCCTGGAGCGACATCATTTGCGAGAGGAGCTGTGTGGCGAAGGTAAGTGGGTTTGGGAGCGAACCGCTCGCCGCGCTGGATTGCGGCGCTAACATAACAAGGACCAGGACCGCTCCGGTTGCCGTCCAGATAGTACGTTGAGCAACTCCTCTACGCATCAGTGACCTCCATTCAGTAGTTGTTGCAAGGTTTGGGTTGAGGTTCCGTGGCCTGCTACAGATTGCTTGGCCTTAGACATTTCTGCAGCGAGGCGGGTAGCGCGTTGGCGCAGCAAGGAAGCAAGCAGGCGGTGCTGCACGGCATAGGAATGAAGTTGCATCACAGCGGATTCGGCTTGAATCACGTTTGCGACGGACGAAGACGGTGTGGAAGCCATTTGCTGTAATGCCGCTGCTGTAGTGTTTACTGTCTGTTCAAATTGGTCGGAGTTGGAGGCCAGCGCTAAAGCTTCGTTCGCAGCCGTGTCCGCCATGTCAGACTGGTTAGCAAACGCCGCTGGAACTGTATTGGCCTTGGGCTGAGATCCATATACGGAGACGTACTGAGGCTGTATCGAAGATGCGGAGCCGCCGTACATGGAACTTTCCAGGTTAGAGGTCTGCGACAATGAAGCGCTACGGATTGGCGCACTGTTATAGCTCATCATCATGGGCCCGAAGTACCGCTGTATCGCAAGCAGAAATCCTCCGACGGACATATTACTGAGGGTCTGAATGATTTGTACTTGAGGGCTCGCAACAATCGGGGTAAACAAGAGCACGCCCACTAACAGGGCGGCGGCTGTGGCCATTGTGAACGACGAACCACGCGATCGCCGCGGGTTGCCGTCCCTGTGGCCTGGCTTCTCGGGCAGGCTGCTCGTGGCCCTTGCGATATAGCGGGCTACGGCACTGGGGTCTTTGACGAAACGAGAGGTCATGATTGCGCCTCCGTAAGCGCAGCAAGTTCAGGAAAGATTGATAATGTACTGGCGCGTGGTGTTGCCCGCTTGGGCTTCGTCCCGTGGCCAGTGTTCTCTTTTGCAGAAGAAACAAGCATGTAATCGGGGTCTGGAGGAGCGGTCGCGCGATTGACCTCTCCGGAACGCTCCTCCGGCAATTCCGGTAGTCGCGCGAGTCCGTTGGGATATTTGGCGGCAACCAGGCGAATAGCCTCACCAAACTCCAGGTTGGTCTGGGTGCTTAACCACCATGTACGATACTGGCGCTCGCGCGGGTACGATGTGGCAAGCCAATATTCAGTGGGGGTGAGCTCTATGTAGAGGCTATGCGTACTTGCTGAGTCCTCTCCAATTGAGATTAGGAACTCGCTCCGCCGGCCCTTATCGGTCATGCCCAGGTTCTTGATGCGTTCGACGGCCGCGGGCGACAGGTGCAAAAACTCGCTTAATACCTCAATATTGCCTTTCTGCCGGCCTATCAGACGTATAGCCGTCGTCGTCAAAATCGCAGCTCCTATCCGGTTCGGCTTATCGGGCGTGCCGGTGAAATCCTCTACCGCCTGGCTGATGCCCCACACGCAGGCATTGCGCTTGCGTGCCGTACGGAAAAGCTGTTCGACCACCGGACCCAAGCTCGGGGATTGGAGCAGTGCCCAACACTCATCAAGAATCGTCATACAGCGGGCGCCGCCTCCGCCTTCGGCACGCTTGGTCGTGGCGTAGGCGATTAACAGGCTCATAGCCGTTTCGAGCTTTGGATCGTCTTTTAACTTTTCGATGTTGAAATAGAGCCATGGAATGTTCATGTCGACCGTGGTCTGACGGTCGAACAGATTCGCGTAAATTCCGTCGTCAACCCAGGCGCGCAATTTAACGGCAGCTATGCGCGCCTCCCGCATCACGATCTCTTCCTTATTCTTGTCGAGGTAGTTTTCCAGTTCGTCCCGCACGTCGCTAAGCGTGGGAATACTCACCGGGCGCATACGCGCACGCGCATAGGCATTACGGATCGAGGTCTCGACCACATTGTTCAATATCTCGACGTCGCTCATGGCGGAATCGCCTATCATGTGGCGAATGAGATTTATGAGAAACGAGCGGTGGTCGTTCGTCAGTTCCGTTACTCCCGGCTCGAAGTCGAACGGATTGATGGTCCATTTCGAGTCCAGCGACATGGTGATCATCTTGCCGCCCATGTACCTTACCGTGTTCAAATAGCTGTCGCCGCGCTCAAGAATGGAAACCTTCACATCCTGCCGGCCGGCCGTCAATAGCATTTTTTGCACCAGCATGCTTTTGCCAGTTCCCGAAGTAGCCGCAATGATCGCGTTGGCGTTCTCGAGCGAAGCGTCGAACGGGCTGAAAGGTAGGAGCTGCCTATACGGAGTGGGGAACAACATCATGGGCGTACGAGGTGTACCGCTCCATGGCATTTCAACCGGAGACAGATCAGCCGCGTGGGCGGTCAGCAGTTCCATCTCTCGCTGATCTTTGTCGGGCTGACCTGGCAGTGTATTGAAGAGGGCCCTCAGTTGCGCTCCCCCCGCTTCAGGCAGGCCTGTTGCTCCGTCCATGCGGCTGATCACGTGCAGAACATGTTCCCGGCGATCCGCTATCTGTTGCTCAACTTCCGATAATTGCGCAGTCGTAGTGAACGGCAGAGACGTGCGAAACGCAACGGACAACGAGACGTGACAGGCTTTGGTGGAACTGCTCATTATGCGCGCCTGGATGTTTCCAAGATCCTCGGCAGCCACATGTGCGCTCATATCGAGCCGGGCGTTGCCGCGGTGGTCTACTTGCGCCGCGATCATCTTCTTGTGCCGCCGCTTGTAGACCTCAAGAACCTTGGTCTGATTGGGAATGAAGATGTTGGTGCTGATAATGAGCGGAAAACCCAACGTCTGCAATTCGCGGATCAGGCCCGGGAAGGTCTGCTCGGGCTGAGACTTCATCGTGACTACGCTCCAAAGCAGGTTGTCGATGCATACATAGCTCTCGGTCATGCCCTTTATCCCGGCATTCATCAACTGCTCGCGGGCGGATATGTAGCGTGCTGAAAGCGGATTGTTGCGAAGTTTGGCGCGGACAGGACAGAAGGGCGAAATGGTTGTCTGGATTTCGAGGAACATCTCCTCGTGGCTCATGCGCACAGGCTCGAACTCTGCCGCCACCATGGAGGATTCAATACCGCGAAGAATGGACTGAAACTGAGCGAGTATTGCTTCATGTTGCGCCCGTTCTCGGGTTATGCAGGACTTTGCTAACGGCGAAAGGGACTGCGTGGCGTTCTTCGCCCCCGACCAGGGAGTGCCGGCGGCGGCCATTACCCGGCGGTGGGCCTCCGGGCTCCAAATGAAGTACATGGTCAGGCTGCGCGTAAGGAACTCGCCGGATGTTGCCCGCTGCCTCCAGTCTTTGACGCGTTCTTCTTCAAGCGCGAGGGCGGCTGGAAGTGCAGTGTGGCGGGCATCTTCGTATTGGTCGAGCGCCTCGCCTTGCTGGTCGTTGACCTCATAGCGAATTTGGATGCGCATGCTCTCTTCAGGACATGTGCGGAGCAGGGCGTCAACCCGCGCCTTGAGGTCATTGCGGTCATCTTCCGAACCAAAATACGTTAGCGCCCCTCGCACTCTGTATCCCGCAATATATGAGCCGTCCATGCGGACCATCACGTTATCGAGGAAATCGCGCACTTGCAATAGCATGCATACTGCGGGAGCCATCTTGCTCTTTTCGTGTTTGGCTACTGTCTCAGGCACGCTTTTTTGCCCCTTTGGACTGCTTTGGCGGTACATCATTGTCTTCGAGAATGTACGGCCCTGTTATCCTGTGGTCGCGATCCAGCGCGCTGTAGCTGCGCGGCTTCAGATGCCACCCCAGGAAGTCTTTGAGATACCCGCGCGGCTTGCCGTACTTGAAGATCAGCAAGCCCGGTATCGCTATGATGAGAACGACAAGGAAGCAGAACCAATTCATGGGCAGGCCCATGACGAACATGTCGCGGGGGAAAAGGAATTGACCGAGAAGGAGGGCGACGACCGCAGTCATGCCAACAGTCAGGAGATCCTCGACCTCCAGGCCCATCATGCGCACGTTGGTTCGTAGATTGCGAGAGATTGGAGTTGCGTTGAGCGGCATCAGTGAATTCCTCCCGCGCCGGACGTTACAAAGAATTCGAGCAGCCGGAGACCGCCAGAAACAGCAAGGCAGCCGACCGCTACAATGACGTGGCGACCGGTGTTGCCGCCCATGCTCGTGAACTCGAACATCCCGCCATTGCTCATGCTCAGAATGGCGCGTATGAGATTGACGGCGGCGTACACCGGCATGACGACGTTGGCGACCCAGTTAGTAAGACCCAGAAGCGCGTAGAAGAACTGGTCCTGGCCGCTGTTTTGGGTGGAGAAGTACTCGGCCAACCGAACAAAGCCGGATGCCATCAGGCAGGCCACAGCGGCGGTCAGGTAGCGTTCGCCGGCCCGCGCGCGATGCGCAAGCTGGTATAAGCCAATACACAGCGCCAGCCCGGCGCAAATCGGCAGGATCACATTGCCGAGGTAGGACGCCATGGCGGTCAAGGCAGTATCGAAAGAGATGCTGCTACTCAGGCTACCCACGAGACACACCTCCATGAAGTGAGCGCGCCCGGATGATGCGCGCCCGCCGCGAGGGGGCCTGTGAAAGTGCCGTCACGCGCCACAGCCATTGGAGAAGACCGCCAAGCGTCCAGGCTCCGCCAAACAGGAAAATGCCGAGAATCGCAAGTATCGTAATCCGCGCTCCCAAGTTCACGTTGCGCATGAGACCAGCGAGGGTCAGGCTTCCAATCACATCAACCAGAAGCAGGACCAGGAAAGCATGTCCCCAACGTCTATTCCCAGAGACACGCATGGCCCAATCCCGGATGAATCCCCAGGCGAGGAGAACTGTGCCCACACAGCACAGTGCGAGCGCGGAAAGTCCCGTAAGGAGCCTCGCGGCCTCAGAAAAGGGAAGACGGGCGATCCCGTACAGGGGAACCGCAAGAAACGCCAAAAGCGCGGCTGAGAACCGCACGACATGAGCAAGAGGCAGATGTGGCGACCTTATCCCCATGACTTCACCAAGAGCCAGATTCCTGAGAAACACATCATCGCCATGGACGTAATTGCGAGCTGTCCCCAGGGCTTCCCGCGAACGAAGTTGACCACGGCGCCAATGATGCACAATGCGCCTGCAGCCGGACAGACGTTACTCCCAAACCAGTTCACAAGATTCATCAGCCCATCTGCCACGCCGTACTGGTCCGAGGACAGGCTCCAGGACTGTGCCATCGTCCAAAGAGCCTGCACGGAGAGAACAAGCAAGGCGGACACCAGCGAGGGGATGGGCGAATTGCCCTCCGCGCTGTCGAGCAGCGCCTTGAGCACCAGAGCAGCGCCCATGACAGGGACCAGATGGCTCACGAGATAGTTGCTCGTAAAGTTTTGGACTAGGGTCAGCAAGCCGGAAAGATATGGGCTTGAGGTTGAGGTTGTTCCTGGGGTCTGCAGCGGTATTCCAGCAGCGGTTAGGACTGTGGGAATCGCCTGAAGAGACAGGAATACCATGCCCCAGAATATCCATTTGGTGAACCCGCCCCCCCAATCGAAGTTGATTCCGCCGCCGCCCCGGAAGGATACGGTAGCTGCGACAAAGCATCCCAGCGCCATGTAAGGCGCGGCTCCAACGAGCAGACCGTAAAGTCCAGTGAGAAATGCGGGGGCCATCATCGTCTCCAAGAGCAGAAAGCCAGCCTCTTACGCGGCGGGGCTGAAAGTGGGAAGGGACGCACCGCAAAGCCGTGCGTCCCGGGCCTGGTGAGGGGTCAATGGACGCCGGCTTGGCCGGTAGTTACGAACCATTCGACCAAGCGGAGGGCCTGCGAGACACCGAGCAGCCCAACTCCGGTGATGATTGACTTCATGGGCCGGCCGCCCTGGTGATACGCAACGAGGCTGTGAAGCAAGAACCCGCCAGCTGCCAGCGGGCCGAGGACGTTGGAGATGTAGTTGACGCCGGTCTCGAGCGTGCCCTCGATGCCTGCGGCCGACTGCCCTTGCACGGCCTTGCCAAGAACCGGCGAATTGCCGGATTGCTGGGCTACGGCAGCAGCGGGCAACAAAATGATTCCCATGAACAGGTGAATGGCGAGCGTCCACAGGTAGGCGCGTACACAAACCTGCATACGACGACTGGTTGGCATGTGATAGTCTCCGATTTCTGCTCCACCGCTCAAGAGACCGGCGAGCATTCAAGTTGGCTTCACAATATCCCGTCTTGAATTTGAGGGGAAGGTCTACAATTGAAAAATTTTTAGTCTTTTTTGAGGGAGGGGGGTGGAGAAAGTACTGGGGCGTCAGTGGAGCCTCAAACAAGCCGGAAGTGGCCGTCTGGAGAAAAGGGGCGGCGTATAACGAAATATCTAAGCGCGCCGTTTGGGGAGGGAAGAAGCAGATCAGGAGGTCTAATGGTCGCGATCGAGGAACTGGAACAGCGTATTACCACTCGGCCTGGAGTCCTTGACGATCCGCAGTTGATCGGTCAATTCTTGGTTTGTAAACCATTCGGAAACTGACCCACTACCCAATGCCTGGATCATCAAATATGATATGCTGGCGGCCTTGGTCAGCAGATTCCGCCGATTGCATCAGAGTACTTTTCCAGGTTTGCAGGGCGCCGTTAACCAGAACAGCCGGTGTGTCTGCCAGAGCATTTGGAAGGTGGTCTGTAAGGTAGCGACGAAGCATATGTAGTTAATCGACCATTGCACGGATGATAATCAACCACTCATTGGACGAACAGCTCAAAGGTGCGAGATCGGGGAATGTGCATACACTGGTCACTCAATGAAATCGCGTGTCGTCTGCTTTGTTGGGGGGCAAAAGACACGGAAATGCAGGGGCCTGGCGCTGACCGCCCCGGCTTCGAGGCCGGGGCGCGCAGGGACGCTTCAATTCTGGGACGCTATCTAGGCATCTGGCTTCTTCTTGGCAGGCGATACGAAGGTGACCTGGACTTGCGTCCCAGCTGGCACAGTAATAATCAGGTGCTCGGTCACCCCAAGCTGCTGGATCTGTGAATCCGCTGCCTGGCCGACGTTTTGTGCTGCTTGGGCCCGGATCAAATCGGCCTCACTCAGTGCCCCATTCGCCTTGTTTCCGACAAACATCGCCGCGGTCGAGCCAAGTCCGCTGAGCGCTGCAAGGCCGAATTGCTTTCCTCGGTTGCGCCCTGTCACGGCTCCTTTCAGAGGGCCCATTCGTTGGTCCAGCCCAACAGCGTTGATGGCGATGTCTTCGCCATCGGGTAAATGAATCGAGGTGAAGTGTAGCCCGACAACCCCCGTTGAGGTCGCCTGCTCGATTTCTCCGATGACGCGGGAGCCGGCGGGAATTACGACAATGCCGTTGCGCCGGTAATCGAAGTCGACAACCGCAATGGCCGGAGCCTTTGTCGCTGTAGTGACGACCGACTCCAGATGCGTGGCTATATGAAAGCCTGGCTCGTACCCCAAATTGGTGACCAGCAGTTCCGGGCTTTCCGCGGCCAGATGAGCCGGCTCTTTTACATCAGTGCTGGTCAGTACAAAAGTCAGCGAGGGCTTCGTCACTTGGGCAAGCCGAATGTCGCCAGCTTTGTTATTATGTCCCTTTTCGTGGTCTTGCGTGGAGTCCAAATAACCTGGCGGGGACCATTGGCTGTCGGCTGCCGGCCGCTGTGGATTGAAATTCTGGATCGACCCAAGGGGCTGTCCGGTCTGGTCAGCGCCGCGCGTATGCATGATATCGTCCGCGGTTGTGTTCGGCTTATTCACCGCATCTGTCTGCGTCTGTTGGTCGGTAGGCAGGTTGCTCTGGTCGCCCTGCGCCGCTGGGCCGCCGGCTGTCGGCTGTGAAGACACTTTGGCGCCCGGTTGATGTTTGGTCGCCGGATGGTGAAAGAACATCGAAAAGATAGCGATAAGGCCAATGGCTCCCACAATGACGATGAACGGCTTGTTGGCCTTCTTGTCCGAGCTCAGGAAAGACCGTTTGATTGTGTGCATATCCCCTTGTTCGGGACCGGGTTCTCCTGGATGTGGGGTATCCGTGTCGTTGCCTATTCCCATAGGCGCCTGATACATCGGGCTTGGCCTCGCGTCCGATTTCATTCCTTCGGGTAACTCGATCTGCGGCATAGTGATCTTTCCTCTCTCCCTGTTTAACGCTCTGCGGGCACGAAGGGTACCGGCACCATCAAAGCGGTATCCACCTCGCTGGCATTGGCGATCTGCAACAGCAGCCGTTCCTTCTTGTACTTGAATCCTGGCCGGTCAAACTCGACCGCTCCATCCAGGCGCTCACCCGGCGCCAGCTTCATCTTGCTCATCCGGTAGTCGCTGATGGGCAACTGCTCGGCCAAGGCCTCCGGGTGCTTCTTATCCACCTTTCCATTCTTCTTGGACTTGGCTGGGTTGTTGAATTCCAGCAGAGGCGGTAGAACTTCGATCCACCGGCCGCTGCGGTTTAGGACTGAATAGGACACCGTGACAGAATCACCCTCTTGTACAGACCGGCCAAGCGAAGCGGAGAGGTCGCGGCTGGCAAACTTGTCTTCTGGATAGAGGCGCGCCAGATCCTCCGCCGTGGTGTAATGCGGCGCTGCGACCTTCAGTTGCTCCTGATACAGTGCGTCGAGGGTGGATACGGGGGCGGCTCTCGACGGAGAGTGAATTGGAGTCTCTGCTCTTGCTACTGGCGTGGAGTCAGTCACAATGGTTGAGGAATTCGATGACCGGGAACGCTGCCGTGCCGGCCTGTCAGCCCTGTGCGATTCCGGCATTGGCGCGGTCCTGCCAGCTGGCACCGATATAGCAGGCTGCGAAATCGGTTGGTCCGAGTCTGTTGGGGTATCGGCAAGCATCAGGTTGTGCGGCTGGTTGTAATCCACCACGAAATCAACAGGGTCGGTGCTGCCCATTTCTCCAGCCGAGATCACACGGATAGAGAGTGTGCGTCCCGACCGAAGGGCAACCACAACATTACTGTCGACCTTCTTCTCGGTCATCGGCTTGATAAACACAAGTCGCGGTTCCGACTTGTCGTGCTCTGCCGCGATTAGTGTAGGCGCACCTACCGCAAGCGAGGTGACCTCCTCCGGTAAGCGCACAACGGTGGCAAACAGCGGCCTCAGATGAACCGTGTACACGTCGTCGCTGCTCGCCGTCTCGTGGTCGACGTTGGGCGTCACCGGCGCCTGCTTGGGAACAATATCGGGGTCTTCGTCTGCCACCGCAGTACCCTCCGGAGCAGAGAGTGCGGCATCCCCCGTCGGAGGGCCGAGAATGGGTTGTTGGCTCGCCTGTGGATCGTTCTTCACGCCTGTCCCGGGAATATCTTGCCCATAAAGGCAGGCGCACATCAAGAAGAACACCAGGCAGACCGCGCCTTCAAGGGTGTAGCGGGTTGTCCTGATGCCGTTGAAGTTCTTCATCGTAGAATCTCCTAACCACCCGCACATAGTCGGACACTGCGCGGTTTGAATAGTTAAGGCCGCGCTGTTCAATCGGATGCGACCCCCGGTAATACGCGGCTACCACCAGGCGGAGGTCGCCGAATTTGTTGATGAGAGACGCGAGATACCGCACTCCTCCGTTGAGGTTGTCGGTGACTGAAAACGGGTCTCGCACTCCATAGGTGCGCGCAGTAGCGGGCATCAACTGCATGAGACCCATCGCTCCCTTATCGGACACAGCGTTGGGATGCCAGTTGGATTCGGCGCGGATGATTGCATGCACAAGCGCGCGGGGTACTCCATAGTGGTCGGCATATACATCTGCGTAATAGGCAGCTTCAGCGGGTTCGCGCGGCTGCTTGGTTGGCGTTCCCGCGTATGCGCCCCCACTTGTGAGGGCAAGTATAACCGCGCCAACTGTGGTGATGAATCTATTCGGCATTGACAACCTCGAGTGTGTGCGGTTGCTGCTCCAGGCCATCGCCTATCTCCGCGGCTGCCGGTGCAAGGAATGAGTGTGGTTCCTGCCCCCCGGTCTCCTCAAGCTCAACCGGCGGCGTGATGGTGACAGGGGGTTGATCGAGAACCTGAGTGAACACGTCCAATGAGGGAGTCTCTTTAACTAGAGTTGGCCAGATTCCGGGGGCCATCTCAATGAGGTATTTGAACGCACTGCCCAGAATTGCTGCGAATTGTTCCTTGGTGCGCATCTTGCCTAAGTCTTTGGTACGCTTGACGAGCAACGGATATACCAGCTCACTGACTTCCGGGACGAGTACCGGCCATCCCATCATGTCCATTGCCTGGGCAAGGTCGTTCATCTCCGAAATGCTGGGCGGCTTTTCAAGATTGAACGCCCTGAGCGCTTGTGCGAAGGCGGCGATGAACGCGTGAGTGCGCGGAGATAGTTTGGGCGACTTGAGTGAGACGATATGCGCTTGCTGGAGCGCCGTCGGATGGTCAAGCAACAGGTATAGAGAACGCCGCCGGAGTGGGTCACCTATCTCCCTTTCGGCATTGGATGTGAGGATTGTGAACGGAATTGTGGTAGCGGCAATTGTTCCCATGCCCGGAATCGACAACT